>OBEQ011731018.1_pt1 | contig 22909 bp, 17 predicted proteins | sample 1670901 | NCBI WGS metagenome assembly OBEQ01 (sample SAMEA104232315, study PRJEB22302) | groundwater metagenome | biome: forest; feature: aquifer; material: groundwater | place: USA | collected 2011-08-07 | depth 5.4 m
GAAGCCATCGCCGCCTTCGAAACCGGCGTATTCATGCTGAAGGAAGCCGGCTTCGCCTCCGAGCACGATGCGCTCATCGCCAAAGAGGTCGGCAAGATCCTCGCGGGCGGCAACGTCACCGCGGGCACTTTGGTGGATGAGGACTACCTGCTCGATCTGGAGCGGGACGGATTCCTCCGCCTGGTCGGCACCAAGAAGTCGCAGGAGCGCATCGAGTTCATGTTGAAAAAGGGGAAACCGTTGAGAAACTGAGTCTCGTTGAGGTGCGTCGCTAAGAGAGAATGCAAAATTCAAAATGCAAAATGCAAAAGTCAAAATGAAGAGAATGCATGGGCGGCTGAGTGTAACGGCAGGGCATTCGCTGCCGATTCCATCGGGGCGCTACGGCAAAATCAGGGAAAATCTTCTCCCCAATTTTGCATTTTGCATTTTGACTTTTGCGTTTTGAGTTCTACCCGGAAGCATCGGAGGATTTATGAGTGAAGCAGTTATCGTCGCGGGCGTACGGACCCCAGTAGGCAAGGCCGGCAAAGGTTCCTTCACCCACGTCCGATCGGATTCCCTGGCGGCCATCACCGTCCGCGAAGTCCTGAAGCGCGCGCCCGGGGTGAAGACGGAAGACATCGAGGATCTGATCCTGGGTTGCGCCATGCCCGAAGCCGAACAGGGCATGAACGTCGCGCGCATGGTGGGCCTGTTGGCGGGATTGCCGGATACGGTTTCCGGCATGACGGTCAACCGCTATTGCTCTTCCGGTCTGCAGTCGATTTCCCTCGCCTCGGATCGCATCAACCTGGGCGACGCCGAAGCCATTCTGGCAGGCGGCCTGGAAAGCATGTCCATGATCCCCATGGGCGGGCACAAGATTTCGCCCAACGGGGAATTGGTCGGCAAGCGGCCGGAATCCTACATGACCATGGGCCTCACCGCCGAGCGCGTCGCGGAGAAATACGGCATCAGCCGCGCGGACCAGGATGCCTTCTCATACCGGTCCCACCAAAAAGCCATCGCCGCCATCCAATCCGGCAAATTCAAGGACGAGATCGTCCCCGTCACCTGGACCGAGACCCAACTCGACTCGCACAACAAGGAACGCAAGATCGAACGCACCTTGGCCATGGATGAAGGCCCGCGCGCGGATACGACGGTGGAAGCGCTGGCCGGGCTCAAGGCCGTGTTCAAGAACAACGGCACCGTCACCGCCGGCAACAGCTCCCAGGTGAGCGACGGCGCGGCCATGGTGCTGGTGACCTCGCGCAAGTACGCGGAATCCCACGGCCTCAAGCCCATCGCCCGCCTGGTCAAATACGCCGTGGTCGGCGTGCCCCCGGAAATCATGGGCATCGGCCCCGCGGACGCGATTCCCGCCGTCCTCCGCAAAGCCGGGGTCTCCCTCGACCAGGTCGATCTGATCGAATTGAACGAAGCCTTCGCCGCCCAGTCCCTGGCGGTACTCAAGGCCTTGAAGTTTCCGGAGGAAAAGGTGAACGTCAACGGGGGCGCCATCGCCCTGGGCCATCCGCTCGGTTGCACGGGCACCAAGCTCACGGTTTCCCTGCTCAACGAACTGAAACGCCGCGGGGGCAAATACGGCATCGTCTCCATGTGCATCGGCGGAGGCATGGGCGCGGCCGGCCTTTTCGAAATGTTGTAACCGCGGCCCCCTTTTCGGGGACTATGCGGGGACCATGGCGTGAGCGATTATGGGGTCGGAACCGAGGGTTCCGACCCCAAATGATTTATATTTGGCAAGTCCGCTTATGGCCATAATGTGGCCGTAAGGTGGCCAATTATTGGCCGACTATTGGCCGAAGGAACCGGAATGCAACCCATCCCAAACCGACCCGTAGGCCGGCCCGGAGACCTATCCGGAACCCCCCGGGGATCCGCCCGGAACCGGAAATGTTTTTCGGGCTTCGGCGTTCCCGCCCTCCTTGCCCTCTTCCTCGTCTCCCTGATCGTATGGTCCTGCAATACGTCAAGCGAAGACGACGCCACCACCGTGACCTTCAAATTGGATCCCGCCCGCGTCGGCAAGTTCGACAGCGTGCTGGTGGAAATCTACAACGGCTCCGCTCCCGGCCCCGGGGACACGGCCAAGCCAGTGCAGCGCCAGGTCATCGCCGTTTCCAAGACGACCAAGGAAATCACCTTGAAGCTCAACGGCAAGGTGAAGAGCAATTTTTCCGTCGTCATTACCGGCTTCAGCGGCGACGTCATCATCTACCGCAATCTGCACGAGGTGGAAGGCTTCAAGACGCCGGACAGCACCAAGCATTCCGTGCTGCTCATCTCGCGCATCCAGGCCGGGGACCTGACCCTCAGCGTGGGGGAGACCCGCTCGCCCACCCTCACCATCACGCCGCAGGACGCGGACGATAAGCGAGTTCTGTTGGCCAGCAAGGATTCCACCATGGTCAAGGTGGTCGGCGACAGCCTCAAGGGACTGAAAGCGGGCAACGCAAAGGTGGTCGCCTCAACGGTCGATCAGAGCATCAAGGTCGAATTTTCCGTGACCGTCGTGGCCGTGCGCGTTACGGATCTGAAGTTGGATTCGCTTTCGCTCAAGGTCGGGGACACGACCGTTCCCGTCGTCACCGTCCTGCCGGACAACGCCACCGACAAGGACTACTCGATGGAGTCATCCAATTCGGCGGTGCTGGAAGTTGCGGGCAAATCCCTCATCGCCCGGAAGGCGGGCAAGGTCCAGCTCGTGCTCGCGTCCACCGATGGCGGCGTCAAGGATACGGTCCCCGTCACGGTCCGTCTGGCCGTAACGGGAATAAAGGGCAATAACCTGATCAAACAGGTCAATGACCGCTTCCTCCCCGTCCTGGAATTCACCCCGTCCGACGCGACGCGTCAGGGATACAGCCTTAAGTCCAAGGATTCCACCAAGGTCCAGGTGTTGGGCGACAGCCTGGTTGCCGTGGCCGTAGGTACCGTGACGGTTACGGTGAAAAGCAACGACGGCGGCTTCACTTCCGATTTCGAGGTCCAGGTGGACAAGCAGGTCTTCCGGGTCAAAGGCCTCAAGGCGGAACCCCTGCGCTTGCTGGTCGGGGATACCGGCGTCGCCAAGGTGACCTTTGACCCGGCCAATGCCTCGGACAAGGGGTTCACCTTGACTACCCTCGATACCACCATCGTAAAACTCATCGACGATCAAGTCACGGCCCTCGCTATCGGTAATGCGAAGGTTGCGGTCACGAGCGTAGATGGAGGTAAACAGGACACGATTGCCGTTTCCGTCGAACTTTCGAATTTCAAGGACGACATCAAGCCGATCACCGGTTCCAAATGCGCGGCCTGCCACATCCCGCCATCCCGCTTGGACTGGACGGATTCGAGCCTCCTGGTCCGCCATGGGGCCACGGCCATTTCCCGGCTCAAACTGCCCGCAGGCGATTCCCTTCATATGCCTTTGCCCGGCGCGGTCGGGGGGCCGATAACCGGGCGGGAGTTGAAAGTCCTGTTGGCCTGGTTGGCACGCACGGTGGTTCCGGTACAATCCAGCAGTATCGCCGACACTACCGTGAATCTGGGGGATAGCATAGTTCCGGACATCCATTTCGTACCCGTCAACGCTTCGAATAAGTTCTACACCCTGACTCTTCCCGACACGAACACCGCCATGGTTGTGGGTGGAAGCCTGGTTCCGGTCGCCACGGGCACAGTCGCGGTAACCGCGATCCTGGAAGAGGGGAGCCGGAAGGTCGGATTCAGCATGACGGTCAAACCTCCCCTCTATCAGAAAAACGTGCTTCCCATCGTCTCCATCAAATGCGCGCCTTGCCATCTCAAGGGGTCCAATTTCAACTGGCAGGATTCCGTTGCTTTGATTGCCGATGGTTCCGAAGCCATCCGCCGCATCAACCTGGCGGTAGGGGCGACCGGGCACATGCCGCAGTCCACGGACGGCAATCCCGCGCCGAACGGGGAGCTGAGCGCGCAACAACTGCGGGTCCTGCTCGGTTGGCTGCATTCCAAGGTCGTGCCCTTGATCGGCATTACGGCTCCGAACGACAGTGTTATGCTCGGCACCTCCAAGGCGCCCAACATCATCTACAATCCCGCCAACGCCAGCAACAAGACCTTCGAGTTGATCAGCACGGACTCGAACACGGTTACCACCGATCAGGGAAAGCTGTTCGGAAAGGCCATCGGGTCGGCGCTGGCGCAGGTCAAGGCGCTTGATGGCGGGTTCGTCAAGTTCTTCACGGTCAAGGTCATTCCCGTACCCGTCGACTCCATCGTCGCGCGGGATACCGCGGGTGCCATCGGGGATACCGTGGTTCCGGGAGTGGATTTCTTCCCTGCTTCCTCGACCAACAAGGGTTATTCCATCGCTTTGCTGAAGGCTACGACCCACCTGAAAATCGATTCCGCGAAAAAGGTCGTGGCCCTGGCCGTGGGCAAGGACTCCCTGGAGGCGACCTCCGCGGACGGATCGAAAAAGTCCCGGTTCACTTTCACGGTAGGCCCTGTCATGCCCAAGTCGATTACCATCGCCGATACCGATGGCGTCGTCGGCGGGACCCAAATCAAGCCGAGAATAACCTGGGTACCCGCGACCACAACCGACAAACGGTTCAAACTTCAGGTGACGGTAGGGGACACTGCCCTGGTCTCCGCGGTGCGCACCGATTCCTTCATGCTCCCCAGGTCCACTGCCGGCCAGGTCACGGTCAAGGCCACCTCGGTTGCGGATCCTTCCGTCACCGGCACATTCTCATTCACGGTCGGTACGGTGGCGGTTTCCTCCATCGCTGTCACCAACACGCCAGTATTGCTCCCTATCGACATGACGGTGGCGCCCGGCCTCACCTTCACGCCCTCCAATGCCACCAATAAAGGTTTCTCCTTGACCATTCCCGGAGCCGATGCGACTAACCTGCTGCTTGCATCCGGAGGGTTGTCGGTTACGGGTAAGCATCTCACGACTTCGGTGGTTGTGGTGACCACGACCGACGGCGCCAAGAAGGCGAATTGGACGGTTCAAGTGGTCCGCACGCAGATGGGCACGTCAAGGACGCTCATCCAAGGCCGCTGCAGTGGATGCCATTTCCCGGGGAATCCATCCGGCATTCCGGCTTGGTCCACTGGGACCACAGCGGATTCCGGCCTCATCGTCACCGGCACCAATCCGGCGAATATCATCAACCGCATTTCCACCCTCAAGAACATGCCGCCTGCGAGTCCGCTTCCGCAGGCGGAAATCGATACCATCGTATCCTGGCTTAATAAAAAATAGCAGGACGTTCCAGATCGGGAGCTCGCCTAGAGGCTGAAGCTTATGCCTGTTCCGGCCTCCCAGAACTTCGCGTTCGCTGCGGCGTCGAAATCCTTTTCCCGCAACACAAACGCGCCGATGTCCAACCAGGACCAAGGCGAGTAGGCATAGCCCAGTCCCACGGTCAGGATCCGCTGGGGGGTGGCGGCCCAAAGCCAATCCATCCCGGCCTGCGCGGAGACCAGGTGATTCCCGTTGTCCCATTCACCTACCAGGGATACCCCCATGCCGTGCACGGTCGCCGTTTCCGTGGAGTCCGCGCAATTCTTTCCTCCCTTGCCTGCGCAGGTGGAGACGCTGCCGGTTTGTTGCTGACCGTACCCGGAGGCTTGCGCGGCAATCTCGAATTCCCCCAGGGTCCGTCTCAAGCCCGTCGACGCGCTCAAGGTTTTGAAGGATGTTCCCACCGCATCGTACCCGCAGCGGATGCGCCATTCCCAAGCGCTGTCCGCATCCAAGGCGATGCGTTGCGTGGCGTCCGCGCTCATGAGCAGATCGGTCGAGGCTCCGCTATTCACCTTTTCCGTCCGACTCAATTTGTCGAATACCACGGAAGCATAGGAGAGTCCGGCGCCTCCGCCCACCGAGAATCCGGCAAGCCGGTAATGCAGATCCAGGTCCGCTTCTCCGCTTTGCAGGGTCTGCTTCTGTAGGTTGGTATTGGCCTCAAGGGAAGCGCTTTCGGTGAGGCGTCCGGCGCCGGGACGCTGGCGCAAAGAGAGGGAAAGGGAATCGCCGGCATGCAATCCGTTGTCGATCTTCCGGCCCCGGCCGAATTCCAATCCATGACCGGTATTCAGCTTCACGGCTTTGAACGGAGCCTGGGCCCAGGGCGCCGACGCCAGAATGAGAATTGAAATTCCGAGCCGAAGCGCGGAGATCGGAGCCGTATGCTGCGGGTGGGAGGAGGCGGAAACCGGGATGGGGATCCGGCGCCGGGTTGCGGCGTCGGACTGTAAGCACATCGCCAAATCAGTGAACGTCGTTCTTCAATTCCTTCTTATCCTCGTGTTTCTCTTTGCGATCGGCGCGTTTCTCGCGGCGCGCCTCCTTCAATTCCTTGCGGTCTTCCTTCGTCTCCTTGCGATCGGCCTTCAAGTCCTTGGCATCCTTGCGCAGCTCCTTCTTGTCGGATTTGATTTCGCCCTTGTCGGCGTTCAATTCCTCCGTGCCGGCGCCTGCGGCCTTGTCGGACTTGTATTCCTGCTTGTCGGCCTTCAACTCCGCGGCGTCTTTTTTGATCTCCTGGCGATCCGCGCTTTTCTCGGCCTTGTCGGCCTTCACTTCCTTCTTCTCCTTTTTGATCTCTTTGTGATCCTTGTTCAGCTCCTTATTGTCCTGCTTGATCTCGTTCGCTTCCTTTTTCGCACCCGCGGAGGGCGCGACGGCGGGTTCGTCGGCAAGGACAAAGGCAAAGGCTCCAAGGATGATTCCGGCGCTGATGAGGGTTTTCATGGGATTCCTTTCGGGGAATGGGTTCAAGCGAAATTACTCGTTCGGAAAGGCCGTATCTCTCCCCGGGCCGGAAAAAAAAGGAGGCATTCCGCCCCCTTTTGTTCCGAATCCGGATGGCTGCGGCCATTAAGCAAATTAAAGGGCGTTGTACAAGCCCTCATCCAAAGTGAAGATCAGCTTGAGGCGGAAGGACTGGGTCTCGTCCTGGTTCTGGCCCGCCAGCGACATGGGGAAGGCCATTTCGGCGCTGACGATTTTGTTGAAGGTGTAAAAAGCGCCGGGGGCTATCAATATCAGGTGCGCGCCATCGTCCATGGACTCGCCATTCGTCATACGGTTGAAGTAGAAGTCGTAGGACATCGCCAAGTTGAGCCCAAGGTACTGGTTGTGGGTGGAGAGGCTTTTGATCTGGAGCGGGTATTCCGGCTTCGCGAAGAAATGCAGGTTGTCGATCTTGTTCTTGTCCGCGTCCTCGGTGTTGAAGGAGTAGGACAGATTGCTGAACAACTTCACCTGGGGGAAATCCTTGTCGTACATGCCTCCGAAGGTCATGGTGGCGTAGTTCCCGGAGTTCATGATGTCCTCGAAGCCCACGGGAAGCGCGATGGCCAGGAAGCCGCCGCCGCCGGTGACCTGGTCCCCGTATTTGAGGGCGAGTACCGGGCGATCCAGACCCGTATGCCCGGTGCGGTCCACGAACAGATAGCTGATCGCCATGGAGGCTTCGAGTTTGTCCAGGAGGCCGAATTTGCCCTGCATGGGGAGGGCGGTGGGATTGTCCGGAACCTCTGATCCACCGCTTTCCCAGCTGGAATTGTATTGTCCCGCTATCGAGGTTCTATCCAACCCCATATTGATCTGCATGACTCGGGCGGCGACGGGCATATACTCGTCCAGCGCGTAGAGCGCCGAGGCCATGCTGAGGGCGGTTAGGGTGGAAAGCATCATTTTATAGGACATTCCGTACTCCTGATCTTTGGTTTCCGATTCCCAGGCTCGCCTTAGGCCGGCAGTAAAGATACACCCTCAGTTTAACCGTTTTTAGGCCATGATTTCAACTTTTTGATGTTCCCATGAAAAGATAAATTCCATTGCGGGCGGTTTCGGGTGCGGTACGGTACCGGGGAAACGGGTTAGACTATAACGGGTTAGAGTATCTAAGGGGTTAGAGTATATTATACCCGGGATCAAGGAATGAAATTCACCAAGAAAACCGACTACGCACTGAGGACGATGCAGTTCCTGGCCCGCCAGTGGTTTCAACCCGAAGGCGGCGAGGAAGGCAAACCGCATCCCGTGCCCGTCCAGGCCATTTCCGATCAATCCCACTTGTCCATGCGCTTTCTCCAGGGGATCGTCTCCCGACTTTCCAAAGCGAAATTATTGCGCACCATACCTGGAGTTAAGGGCGGCATCATGCTGGCCCGCGCTCCGGAGCGCATCACCATTCTGGACATCATCGAAGCGGTGGAAGGGAAGATAAACCTGATGAACTGCCTGGAACATCCCGAGCATTGCGGGGACTTCCAGGGCTGTTCCATCATGGGCGTGCTCTCTACCGCCCAGGCCGCCCTGGTCAAGAGCCTCTCGAACACCAATCTCAAGTTGATGGTGCAAGCCAAACAGGATCCCTTCAACCGGATGCCGGAGAAGCATTTCCTGAAACCCCAGTTCGGCTGCCCCGTCCTTAAGTAAGAACCTTTGTAAGAACGTTTTGTCGACCCGCTTCGTCGGGCGAACCGGCGCTCCGCACCTGGGCGTGGGGCCATCCCTATGGCGGGCGTCAGGTTGGTGAAGCCCCGCAGGCACTCTCGAAAACCGAAACCGGGCGTTACTGCCTTCGGTTTGACCAACGCCGGTGAACGCAACTAAATAGGCCGTATTCGGCATTTACGCCCAACGCCCAACGCCCAGCGACCGACATTCGTCCCTTCCAAATCCGATCGGAGTACGAAATCTTCATCGGAACCTCCCTCTTTACCTCAAAATGATTGATCGCGGCCGGGTTTTTGAGCATTTTTTACCGGTCTAAACCAAGCAAGGACCATCCATGAAGTTGCATGAATACCAAGCCAAGGCCATCCTGCGCCAGGCGGGACTGCCCGTTCCCAAAGGGGAAGTCGTCTTCAAAGCCGAAGAGGTTTCCGGGGCGCTCGCCAAGCTCGGCATGAACACCGGCGTCGCCAAGGCCCAAGCCTATACCGGCGGCCGCGGCAAGGCGGGCGGCATCAAGCTATACAAGAGCGCGGACGAAGCCCTCGCCCACACCAAGCATCTTATCGGCATGACCTTGGTGACCAAGCAGACCGGTCCCGAAGGCGTCAAGATCGAAGCCGTGCTCCTGGAAGAGGCCAGCGTCATCAAGCGCGAACTCTATGTGGCCGTGACCCTGGATCGCGCGAAGGCCAACATCGTTCTCATCCTCAGCCCCGAAGGCGGCATGGACATCGAGGAAGTGGCCGAGAAGACCCCGGAAAAAATCCTCAAGCTGTATCCCGCCTGGGGACGCAACATCGATGCCGCCTTGGCCGCGCAAGGCGCCAAGTTCCTGGGCCTGGAAGGCGAGCAGGCCAAGTCCTTCGCCGACGTGCTGGAAAAACTCTACCGCATCTATCAGGAGAAGGATTGCACCCTGTTGGAGATCAATCCCCTGGTCGTGAACGGCGCGGGCGCGCTGTCCCTGCTGGACTGCAAGTTCAATATCGACGACAACGCCGTGTACCGCCAGAAGGACACCGGCGGCGACGAGAACGCCGAAAAGGACGCCTCGGAAATCGAAGCCTCCAAATACGGCCTCAGCTACATCAAGCTCGATGGCGACATCGGCTGCATGGTGAACGGCGCGGGCCTGGCCATGGCGACCATGGACACCATCGCCCATTACGGCGCCTCGCCGGCCAACTTCCTGGACGTGGGCGGTTCCGCTTCGGAAGAGGCGGTCACCAAGGCCTTTGAGATCATCACCTCGGACAAGAACGTGAAGGCCATCCTGGTGAACATCTTCGGCGGCATCATGCCCTGCGATCGCATCGCCCGCGGCGTGGTCGGAGCGGTCAAGACCACGGGACTGAAGGTGCCCCTGGTGGTGCGCCTGGAAGGCACCAACGTGAAGGAAGGCAAGGAAGTGATCGAGCAATCGGGCCTGAACCTCATCAGCGCGCTGGATCTCGACGATGGGGCAAAGAAGGCCGCGCAATTGGTCAAGGCCGGCGCCGGCAAAGGAGCGAACTAGACATGGCTATCCTGATCGGCAAAGACACCAGACTCATCACCCAGGGCATCACCGGCAAGGCCGGCCTGTTCCATTCGCAGAAGTGCCGCGACTACGGCACCAACGTCGTCGGCGGCGTCACCCCCAAGAAGGGCGGCACCACCGTGGACGGCTTCCCCGTCTTCAACAGCGTGTCGGAATCGGTCCAGGAGACCGGCGCCAACGCCACCATGATCTTCGTTCCGGCCCCGTACGCGGCGGACGCGATCCTGGAAGCGGCGGATGCGGGCATCCACCTGATCGTGGCCATCACCGAAGGCATCCCCGTCATGGACATGCTCAAGGTGCACAATTACCTGAAATCCAAGAAGTGCATCCTGATCGGGCCCAACTGCCCCGGCGTCACCACCGCGGGCGTTTGCAAAATCGGCATCGCGCCGGGCCCCATCCACAGCAAGGGCCGCATCGGCATCGTGTCCCGCTCGGGCACCCTGACTTATGAAGCCGTGCATCAGACCACCGTGGCCGGCCTGGGCCAGACCACGGCCGTCGGCATCGGCGGTGATCCCATCCATGGTCTCAGCCACATCGACGTGGTGAAGATGCTGAATGCGGATCCCGAGACCGAAGGCATCATCCTGATCGGCGAGATCGGCGGCAGCGACGAAGAGATCGCGGCGGCCTGGATCAAGGAGAACGTGACGAAGCCCGTGGTCGGCTTCATCGCCGGCGCCTCGGCCCCCAAGGGCAAGCGCATGGGCCATGCGGGCGCCATCATCGACGGCACCTCCGGCACCGCGGAAGCCAAGATCAAAGCGTTGCAGGACGCGGGCGTGACCGTAGCCGCGACGGCGGCGGAAATCGGCAAGAAGATGGTCGAAGCGATGAAGCGGGCCGGCAAGTAGGGCGAAAACGTCCGGTGCGCCTGGCCGCCTGCGGGCGGCTGCGTCGCGCTTACCGGACGCCTTTAGCCCCGGAGATTCGAAGCAGAAAAGCAGAGTAAAGCAAGGAAGGCATCAAAATGGCAAGAAGCAAAATCGCACTCGTCGGCGCCGGGCAAATCGGCGGAACCATGGCCCTGTTGGCCGCGCAGAAGCAGCTGGGCGACGTCATCACCATCGACATCGCGGAAGGCGTCCCCCAGGGCAAAAGCCTGGACATCACCCACGGGCGTTCGCTCATCCGCAGTTCCAGTACCCTCACGGGATCCAATTCCTATGAAGCCCTCGCGGGCGCGGACGTGGTCATCGTCACCGCCGGCCTGCCGCGCAAGCCGGGCATGAGCCGCGATGATCTGCTCGACGTGAATTTCGGCATCATCAAGACCGTGGGCGAAGCCATCAAGAAGAACGCGCCCAACGCCTTCATCATCGTGGTGACCAATCCCCTGGACGCGATGGTCTACGCCATGCAGAAGGTGACCGGATTCCCGGCCAACCGCGTGGCGGGCATGGCCGGCGTGCTGGACTCCGCGCGTTTCGCGGCCCTGGTGGCCGAGGCGCTCAACGTCTCCAACGAAGACGTCACCGCGCTCGTCATGGGCGGCCACGGCGACACCATGGTCCCTCTCACGCGCTATTGCACCGTGGGCGGCATCCCCGTCACCCAGTTGCTTTCGAAGGAGAAGCTGAACGAGATCTATAAGCGCACGGCCAACGCCGGCGGCGAAGTGGTGGCCCTGCTCAAGACCGGCTCGGCCTTCTACAGCCCGGCCATGTCGGCCATCCACATGGCGGAAGCCTACCTCAAGGACAAGAAGAACGTGCTCTCCTGCGCGGCCAAGCTCAACGGCGAATACGGCATCAAGGGCCTGTATGCGGGCGTTCCCGTCATCATGGGCGCGGGCGGCATCGAGAAGGTGATCGAGGTCGAATTGGACGAGACCGAGAAGAAGCTGTTCGACGTTTCCATCGCGGCCGTGAAGTCCTTGGTGGAGTGGGTTGATAAGAAGATGAATGCGTAGCCTTCATCCGATGTCGGCTTAGCTCATCCATGTCCGCGTAGGGGACATCCATGGGCGCATAACGGAACTCCGGAAGCGATTGGCGACGATTTCGTTGCCGAGCGTGAGGATGAACCCGTACAGCCTGAAATGGAAAAGCCCGCCTCGCAAGGGGTGGGCTTTTTGTTTGGCCCCGATCCATCGGGGCAAGGTCAGGTCAAATGCGTCGCAGCGCGATTAGCGGGAAAGGACCAGCCGGGTGCTTCCGTTCTCCACCTTGACCGCAAGGGTCCGGGCAGGGGAGAGGCCGGCCATGGCGCGGCCCATCAGGTTGTACGATGGGGCATCGCCGTTGCGGAAGAGGTTGACGCTCCGGGCCACTTGCAGGCCGGTCGGAACGGTTCCCGGGATGGTAACCTGCAGGTCAACATACCCCTCTTCGCTCCAGACGCCGGTGTTTATCGCCAAGGTCTTGAAGGTGGTCTGGCCGTATTTGTCCTGGAAGGACTTGCCCACGGCCAGTACGCCGTCCGATTCGTCGCCGCTGGTCTTGGAGCCTGGAGTGGTGTCCAGATACCAGGAGTCCAGGTTGGTGTTGGTGCGGAACCCCTGGAACATCACCGTCGCGCCGTTGCGGGCGCTGGTGCTGATGGTGCGGTACTCGAACCAGTACCCGTAGTTCACGTCGCCGGAAGAAACGCGCAGGCCGATGGTGCGGGCCTTGTGCACCCCGTTGTCCTGGGCGTAGATGCGGTAGGTACCGGAGGTCTTGACCTCTTTGATCTCGTCCGCATCCTCCCAGCCGATGCGCCACTTGTAGAGCACGTTGAAATGGCCGGTTGACCCCCCGCGGCCCATGATGTCGTAGGGGTTGCCGTACTCATTGGTCTGGGAGGTGGTTCCCGGCGTGCCGAACATGTCCGGCCCGGCCTCGATGGAATGGGCGTGCGGCAGGCCCAGGGAGTGGCCGAGCTCGTGGCCGGTCACGCCCGCGCTGTAGCTTCCGTTGATCCAATCCGCTTCGCGCAGGTTGGAAAGGCCGGCCCAGCCGACCGAGATCTGGGGAAAGCTCGCGACGTACACATCGTAATCCGTGCCGCGCTTCAATCCCGCCGAGGTCATCTGCTGGGAGATCCACGATTGCAGGCTGCTGAAGTTGGCTCCGTAGTCGGCCTTGGTGCCGGGCGCGTTGAGGATGGGACCGTAGAGGTGCCAATCCCACTCGAAGGTATTGCGGGACATGGAGCGGTAGAGGTTGTTGATGGAGGCGTTGGTCTTGCCGATGGTGGCGGTATCCACGGTGTACGGCGCATCGGAGAAGCTGATGCGGATCACCATGGCCTTCAGGGTGCCGGACCAGGTCTTGGTGATTTTCGGAAGGTCCGAGGTTTTGGCAAGGGCCACCGGATCATCGGGAGTGCCGCAGTTGATTTCCTCATCCTGCGCCAGCGTCCGTCCCATCGATAGACAGGCCAGCGAGGCCAGCAAACACAGCTTTCGCGTGTATCGAGAATTCATCGGACCCCCTCTGCTTTTTTGGAGCGAACCGCTGGAATAGATACTCCGCCGTTCGTATGATCATATGTGTACAGTAAATCTTCCCGACGTGCAGGCGGAAAACCCCGTTGCGGAAAACTTCGTTGCCCGTAGGACAACGCAAAAACTCCGGGGATTCGGGCCGGATGGGTTCCCGCCGGTAGACATCGGAAACAGCTTATATCATGATCACGGATCATCTCGGAAATCATAAGGCTTGGAAGGGTTAGAGGTCCCGCAAACATGGCACGGAATGCCCATTCGGCACGCATCTTTTTGGGTTGGTTGGGACTGGGCGCCGCCCTTTTCGGCTCAACCGGCTGTTTCGATAAATCCACAAGCGCGGACCAGGACTCCAGGCACGTGCAGGTGGACGCCAAAGCCCCTTTCGACGCCGGCGTAGCAGGCCTTCCCGAGGCCGTTCCCATGGGTTCCCTGGAGGCCAAGGACGGTGATACCGTGCGGCTTACGGTAACCTACGTGTCAAAAATGATTTCCGGGAAAAAAGTGCGGATGCTCGCTTATAACGGTTCGGTTCCGGGGCCGGTCATCAAGGTCATGCAGGGCTCCCAGATCACCGTGCTGCTGATAAACGAAACGAATCTTCCCACCACCCTCCATTCCCACGGCGTCCGCCTGGACTACCACAGCGACGGCGTGCCGGATCCGACGCAAGCGCCCACGGACAGCGGCAAAACCTTCGCCTACAAAATCCGGTTTCCGGACGCGGGGATTTTCTGGTATCATCCGCACTACCGCGAAGATTACCAGATGGAACTCGGCCTTTATGGAAGCTACCTGGTAACGCCCAAGGATTCCACCTACTGGCAACCCGTGAACCGCGAAGTAGTGCTGATGGTCGACGACATTTCCATCCGCGGCAACGTCATCGAACCCTTCTACGGCAATCTTCCCGACCATGCTTTGATGGGCCGTTTCGGCAATGTGTTCCTGATCAACGGGGATACGGCGTTCACCATGCATGTCAAACGCAATGAGACGATCCGCTTCTACGTCGTCAACGCTTCAAACGCGCGCGTCTACAATCTGCAATACTCCCGTGACATGGATCTGAACATCGTGGGCGCGGACAACGGCCGCTACGAATTCCCTTCCAACCGCGAGAACTATCTGGTGGCTCCCTCGGAGCGGGCCATCTTCCAGGTTTACTTCAACGACGGCCTGAATGACTACGATACCCTGGACCTATGGAACGCGACTCCCGGCGGCGTGGGCGTGCTGGGCCGCTTCGTCTATGATCCCGACACGGCCAAGCCCGATCTACGCAGCAGCATCACCACGCGCCAGAGTCCGCAGGTTGCGGCCTCCATCGATCCTTTCCGCTCCTTTTTCGACCGGCTCCCGGACGAGGAGATCCTGCTTACCGGGTATATGGACATGTCCGTGCCGCTCGCCAAGGCCGCGGAGGCGCAGCATGATCCCGATCCCTCAAACAAGATGGGAGTGGAGTGGAGCGACAGCGTGCACGGCCCCGCCATGCTTGCGATGAACGGCCAGGCGAATCCGCGCAACATGCATTGGGCCATCCGCGATCTTAAAACAGGAAAGGAGAACCACGCCATTCAATGGGAGTTCAAGCGCGGCTCCAAGGTGCTCATCCGCGTGCACAACGATACGACCACTTCCCCGGCGGACGCGATGATCATGAGCCATCCCATGCCGCACCCCATCCATTTCCACGGCCAGCGCTTCCTGGTGGTGCGCGAGAACGGCAAGGTGCCCCTGGAAGGTCTGGCGTGGCGGGACAGCTATCTCATCGGCCGGGGCTTCACCGTGGATCTGCTTCTCGATGCGGACAATCCCGGGGATTGGATGTTCCATTGCCATATCGCCGAGCATCTGGAAGACGACATGATGGGGCATTTCAAGGTGCTCGATGAGGTCGCTTCGGAAAAAACGCCCCTGGACTGGTCCCTGAGCCTGCGCCTCGCTTCGACGGTGGATTCCCTGCGCCGGGATTCCATCCTCGCCATGGCCGTGCCCGCGATGGTGACGGGTTCCGTGAACGCCTTTGGAACGGCCGTCTCGCGGAGCGCCTTGATGTCGGCCCTGGATGGCTTCGCGTATTTCCAGAACACGGACGATCCCGCGCGCATGGTCGCCGCCCCGCTGGATTCAAACGGCGCTTTCGCCTTCACTTCCACGGATCTGCTCGGAGCCGGGGAAGTGGTCAGGGTGAAAGCCTTTCTCAAGCCATTCCCCAAGCCCAATGGCGTCGCCTACCGCGCCAGCCCGGACACCTTGCGCCTCACCCTCGATCGCCGAGGCAAGTTCTCCTGGTCCTTGGACCTGGATCTGGCGGGGGACACCGCCTTTACGGCCCTTCGCTCCGAGGTTGCCGCTGTGAGCCATATGCAGGGCGCGATCTCCGGCAAAGTGAACGGTTACGACCCGTTGATCCTGCGCGATACAGTATATTTCCGGAATATGATCTACCCGGAATTGTTCGCCAATGTCCCGCTCATGTTCGACGGCAGCTTCAGCTTCGATGCCTCCGACGTGGTCGCTTCCCTCGACGGCCTGCACACCCTGAACATCTTCCTCAGGCCCAGAAGCGGTCCGCTTCAGATGGATCCGGATACCGTGCGCGTCAACGTGAGCATCCCTTGAAAGGCGATGCGGCGGCTACCGGAATCCGATTCGGCATCCTGGGAGCGATGGAAGAGGAGATCACGGAATTCCTGGCCCATGCGGAATTGCTCGAACGCGCCGAGTGGCGCGGCTTCACCTTCTATACCGTGAAGCTGGAAGGCCATGCGGTCGTGCTCGTGAAATCCGGCATCGGAAAAGTGCATGCGGCCCTGGTCAGCCAGCATCTTATCGATACCTACGCGCCTTCGGCGCTCATCTTCACGGGCGTGGCCGGCGCGCTCAACCCGGCGTATGAAATCGGGGACGTGGTGATCAGCCGGGATTGCATCCAGCACGACGTGGACGGCAAAGCCCTGGGGTTCGCGCGGGGCAATATCCTGTTTACCGATATGAAAGTCTTCGCCGCGGACCTGGAACTCTCGGCCGATGCGCTCTCGGCGCGCGCGGACGGACACAAGATCCATTCCGGCCGCATCCTCACCGGCGATCAATTCATGACCCGGGACGAAATCAACCACCACCGCTATCTGATGGAAGAGCTCCACGGCGACGCGGTGGAGATGGAAGGCGGCGCGATGGCGCAGGTCTGCGCCGTGAACGGGATCCCCTTTGTGGTGGTGCGGACGATTTCCGATCGCGCCGACGGCGACGCGGTGCAGGACTTCAACCGCTTCCTACCGGAGGTGGCGAGGAATTCCTTCGCCATCGTGCGGCATATCCTTTCGCGGTCTCATTGAAGTCATTCATGGCCAAATCACGAATTCCCAGCCGCTGCTTAGGCACGCATTGACCTTGCGTTAATCGAATGCGGAAAGCCAAGATCCTCGTCTTTGCCGCGGCCTTCCTTCTCCTTCTCGTTTTGGCCTACGGCCATTTCATCGAGCCCGGCTGGATCCGGGTCCGGAAAACGGAAGTCCGGATCGCGTCCGGACAAGCGCCGGCATTCACCTTGACCGTCGCGCATCTTACGGATTTCCACTTGTCTCCCGCAGTGTCGCTGGATTATCTTCGCGGCGTGTTCCGGGAAACCGCGGCCCAGCGGCCGGATATCATCTGCCTGACCGGGGATTATATCTCCAAGCGCATGTCCCGGAAGGCCGAGTACATCGACGCCCTGAAAATCCTCACTTCGGCGGCGCCGACTTTCGCATGCCCTGGGAACCACGACGGCGGCGCGTGGGCGATCAAAATGGGCGGCTATCCGGATCTGGGAGAAATCAAATCGGTTTTGTCCCAGGCGCATGTGGTCTACCTGGAAAATGCTTCCACGGCATTGACCCTGCGCGGCCACCGCATTCTCGTGGGCGGACTCGGGGATATCTGGGCCGGTCGGTGCGAGCCGGAAAGCCTTCGGGCGGTTTTCGATTCGACCCAAGCGGATCTGAAAATCATCCTCACGCACAATCCCGATTCAAAATCGGAAACACGGAACCTGAAATGGGATTTGCTCCTGGCCGGGCATACCCATGGAGGCCAATTGTACCTACCCTGGATCGGCGCGCCTTTCGCTCCGATCGTGGACAAACATTTTCTGAACGGATTGTACGAATACGCCGGAGGGAAGATTTACGTTTCGCCCGGAGTGGGAAACCTTCACGGAATGCGGATCAATTGCCGTCCTGAGATTTCCATCCTCGAAATCCGCAAATGATACCTGCTCCGGCCGGCGCGGATGCGGAACGGTGCCGACCTGGGTGATTCGACTATGGGCCGGGCGACCCAGGCGTATTGCGCGCCAGCCATTCCGCGCGGGTCAGGCCCACCCAGGTCTGATCGAGGAGCTTGCCGCCGCGCAGGTAACTCGCGCGGTTCACCCCTTCCACCTGGAATCCCGCCGTGACGGTGGCGTAACTGAGCGCGCGCCGGTTGTCCTCAGGGACGCGGCTCACCAGCTTGTCGGCCAACGGATCCGTTCCGGCGAACGCGTAGGCCTGCAACAGGTGGATGGCCTCATGCGCCACCTGTCCGTAGCCTTGCGGCAGGATGTTGGTATGGATCTCCATGCAGCGCTGGTACAAGGGCATCAACATGTAGACGCCGACCGAGGTTTCTCCGCCGCCTTCAATCCGCTTGAATACTTCGACGTAGTGGATCAAATCGTCGTCGACGGGTTCGAATTCCGTCGGCTCCGGCGCGCCGTCTTCGGTGATCCAGGGATAAATGGCGGGATGGGTCAGGATTTCGCGGACCCTCCCCATCCGCAACGGGCGCCGCAGCAAGGCGTGTTTACCTTCGATAAGGAATGATGCGTCGGCATCCTCGGTCATGGGTCAAGTCTAGTGTATGCGCCCGTGGGATGCAAGCCGACCCGCCAACGCATTCCTGGAAGGGCGCGGCTGCCATCAACCCGCAAGGCCGCGCCATGGCTGTTGGCACCTTTATCGATGACCCGCGCATCCTTTGACGCGTCAATCGCAACTCTAATCGGCTGATTTGGCCAAGTCGCGGGTGGCTGATACACGCCCAGACTCGAAGTGAGCTGATGTCGGTTTCGGCTGGAAATCCTGACGTTTACACTCTTGTTTTGCCCCAACGGCAAAGAGCCCAGGTTGCTAACGTACTGTTTTATTTCCTTGAAGTCGAAAACTCGTAATCCTAAAAAATGCGCTATTTGACGGAAACAGGACCCTTTGCATGGATCTCAGCAGAATCCTTGCCGATTACGCCAGGGGTCGTAATCCTGTTAGTCGGAAGAGAAGCCCACGACCTCTATGACAAGGGCCATAAACGGTTAATGTAAGGTAAATGGCGGCGGGGTAATCAATGGATGACTCCGCCATGGCAGCAAGCGATGACCGAAAAGCCGAGGAAGTCGTTCCAAAACCGGGAACGGATCCGTAACAAAAGGATATAACATGCCCGCAGGAGCAATTGCAGCTAGAGTAGGAATGCAGGTGTTGAAAACCGGCCTCAAGGAAGGCGTGAAAGCCGGTGCCAAGGAAGCCGCGAAGGCCGGCGCCAAGGAAGCGGCCAAAGAGGCTGCGAAAGGCGCGGCCAAGGAAGCAGCCAAGACAGCGGCCAAGGACGCAGCGAAAGAGGCTGCAAAGACTGCGGGTAAGGATGCCGCGAAACAGGCCGGCAAAAATGCGGGTAAAGAAGGCGCGGAGCAAGCGGGCAAGAAGACCGGGCTCCAGCAGATGCGCGACATGGCAAAGGACCAGTTTCGCGATCAGGTCAGGGATCAGATCATGAATCTGCCCAGCAATATCCTGAACCAGTTTCAGCCGCCCACGATGGCGCCCCCTATGATGGATCCGGGGATGACGGAAGCCGCACCGCAGGACATGGGCTACGACACCACCGGTAACGCACCTGCCGACTATGGCGCCCCTGCCGACTACGGCGCCCCTGCCGACTATGGCGCCCCTGCCGACTACGGCGCCCCTGCCGACTATGGCGCCCCTGCCGACTACGGCGCCCCTGCTGACTATGGCGCTACCGCCTACAATACTGGCGCGGGTGCGATGAGCGACGCATCAATGGGCATGCCTTCCCAGATGGGCTCGTCCATGATGCCTCAAATGATGCCGCAACCGATGATGCCCCAGATGGGCGGACAGGAAATGATGGGCGGAGGCATGGCCATAGACGACGGCGGCCAGGGCGGCATGGGCATGATGACGGGTATGATGCCGGATGGCGCGGTTCCGAACGGGATCGACGGCGGCGGCTGGGGAATGGCGACGGACGGTATGTCGGATGGCGCGGCGCCGGATGGCGTCGACGACGGAGCCCAGGGCATGACGATGGACGGGACGTCGGACGGCGCGGCGCCGGACAACGTCGACGATGCCAATCAGCCCATGTCATCGGCCATGGACAAGACCAAGGACGCGGGGAAGACCGATGAAACCGCGAAGACGGAAGAAACAAAGGCCCCTGAGGAGGAAAAGGGTCCGAGCCCGGAAGAGTTGAAGAAGCAGGCGATTGGCGACTTCAAGAAAGCCTGCAAAGACGCGGGGATGAACGATGCCACCATAGCCATGGGCGAACGCTTTATCGACAAGGGCCATGGCGAGGCGGCCTTCTTCGAAAAGCCCGCCGGGGCGACCGGGCGACCGGAAGGGGACAAGCGTTCCGCCGATGAGATTATCGACGCGAACCCCATTTTGAAAAACCTGGGAGACCAGAAGGACATCAAGCGCGATGACTTGAAAAAGCTGTGCGGCGACTGGACAGCGGACAACAAAAATTCCGATTCGCGGGCCGATGCCGCCTACAACATGGCGCGCGCGCTCAATTACATCGACACCACCGAAGCGGCCGCGGGCGGCATCCGGGAAAATTCCGCCGACGGGGACCTCCAAGGCATCACGAAAGATGGCGATGCGCGTCATGGCACCGAAGCCGGCATGCTGAAGGACTTCGCTGAAAAAGGCTACGGCGCCCTCTCGGATACCGGCCGTTTGGATACCACCAACGATTCCCACGTCAAGGCCGACGGTTCCAACTATGATAATTTCCAGTGGGGCATGAAGACGGTCGCCGACGCTCTGGATAAGGCCAAGATCTTCCCCAGCTGGATGACCGGCGCGCTCCATGGCATGGCCGAGGGCAAGAACGCGGGTGAAGTCATCGCGGGCGGGTTCAAGGGCTACGCGAACGGCGTCGTCGAGGGCGTTACCGGAATCGATATCGCGCAGACGGTCAAAGACGCGAACGCGGCGAAAGCTTAGGCGAGGCTCTCGGCCTAGGTAACGGGAGCGTTACCCTCGGTACTTCGGCCCAGGCGTAATCGCCCGGCTTCCCGTCCCCGGGATAGGCCCGGCCCCTTCGCGCAGGATCTCCGGCGCGTCTCCCACCAGGGAGATCACCGTCGTAGGGGTAACCTGCAGGGGACCCAAATCCACGATCAAATCCACCAGATGGCCGTACTTCGCCTCGATGTCGGCGGGATTGATGAAGTTGTCGTCCTCTTCGATCTTGGCGGCCGTGGTCAGGATGACGGATTCCGGCGCCAGCTTGAAAAGCGTATCCGTGAAAGGGCTGCTGGGCATGCGCACGCCGACTTCGGGACGGTTCACGTCCAGGATCTTGCGGGAACGCACCGTCGCGGGCAGCACGAAAGTGTAAGGTCCCGGCACCACGGCCTTCATGTACCGGAACGAGGATGTCTCCACCTTGGCGAATTCGGACAAGGCGCCGAAGTCCCGCACCATCAGGGCCATTAGGTACTTCTTCATGCCACGCTTGAGATGATACAGCTTGTGCACGCCCTTCTTGGACAAGGCATCGCATCCCATGGAGTAGCCTGAATCGGTGGGATAGACCACCACTTCGCCCGCGGCGAAAGCGTCCAGCACCTTTTTCATGAAGCGGACTTCGGGATTCTTCGGATGCAATTCCAGGCGCATGGCGCGGGCTTTCTTCCGTCGTCGCGGATTCCAAGGGAGGGGTAAAGATAGCGAGTGTAGGGCAATCACGCAAACCGGAATCGCTAACCTAAGGCGCAAACCGGAGTCGCAGGCCTGTGCGCCCGCGGGATCGGTCCAAGGTTTCAGCGCGAGGGGTAATAGCCCGCGCCGTCCGGCAGGAAGGCGTTGGGGATATGCTCCAGGACCGGTTCCGAGCCGTCTCCGGGCAGCTCTACGCCCACCACGTCGAAACGCATGTCGCGGTCCAATTGCCCATTTTGCCAGCAATAGCGTTGGGCCAGGCGCTGCAGGCGCAAAATTTTCCGCCCGTCGATGCGCTCAAGGGGCCGTCCCTTGGTCTGCGCACGGTTGGCTTTCACCTCGATGAAGACCAGGATCCGCTCCGGATCTTCCATGATCAGATCGATTTCGCCTCGCCCATGGCGGTAGTTGCGGTGCAGGAGCCGGAAGCCTTTGGAGGCCAGCAGGGTCAGGGCGTGATCTTCGCCGCGGCGGCCGGCGCCGAGATGGTTCTCGGCGGGATCATTCGCCGGCGCCGAGATGTTTCCCGGCGAATCATTCATAAGGGAGGCCCAGGAAGCGGACCTCCCGTACGGCCATCTGCTTGGGGGAAGCGGTCCCGCCGGCGGTTCCCGGAAAGGAACCGGCTGCGAAGCGGAGCTTGCCCTTTTCCATCAACACGGCGCCCAAGGCCAGGTATTGGGGCCCGTCCGTATCGGCGAGGTTCAGGCGGATGGGTTTGCGGCCTTCCGCTTCCAAGATGAGCCCGCGGGGATAGGTGAAGCCCGGCGCGCTGCCGTCGGCGTTCTGGTATCCGGCTTCCACCACGATACCGGTGACGAGAATGCGATCCGCAAAGGCGAATTCGATTTCCGCGTCTTGCTGCAGGCCGCCGGCGGGGGAGACCCACGCGGTGGATCGTTTGCCGTCGAAAAGATTGGCGGCGCTTGCCGGACCGTTGGGTCCGGAGGCCGCGGAAGGACCGGAGGCGTGGATGGGAACATGCCAGCCGAGTCCAGCGGCGGTCGGGGCGGCTGGACGCAGCAACAGGAAGGCCAGGGCGCCCAGGACAATGGCGAACAGGCCGAGTACGCCCCACAGGTATCGGCGCGAGAGCGCCATGGGTTCGCCTTCGTAGCGGCGGTCTTTGCCGCGCCGGTCGGTGATGCGGAGGTCGGAAGGCGCCTGGGTCTTGGCCGTGGCGAGTTCCGGCGCCATTTCCAGATGGGCCGAATCCAGATCACGGAGGAGTTCGTCCGCGGACAGGTAGCGATCGGCCTTGCTCTTCTTCAGGCACTTGGCGACGATGAGTTCCAGGCGCGGCGGCACGTCGGGGGCCTTTTTGCTCAGCAGGGGCGCGGATTCATGGACCTGTTTGTAGGCGACGGCCAGCGGCGTGTCTGCCAGGAATGGCGGGCGTCCCGTCACCCTCCCATAGATGATGAGCCCCAAACCGTAAAATGCGCCCTGGCCCTCCAACAAGC
>OBEQ011978508.1_pt1 | contig 22897 bp, 23 predicted proteins | sample 1670901 | NCBI WGS metagenome assembly OBEQ01 (sample SAMEA104232315, study PRJEB22302) | groundwater metagenome | biome: forest; feature: aquifer; material: groundwater | place: USA | collected 2011-08-07 | depth 5.4 m
ATGGATTGGTCTCTGCGCCGGTGAAGTCTGGCACTATCTAGACACTCATGGTGGCCACGCATCTTTGGATGTTCTTTTGACAGGAATCGATGCCCCGCGTGAGACGCTTCTGATGGCTGTGGGTTGGCTCGCCCGTGAAGGTCACGTGCTCATGAAGGGAGAAAACCTCTCAGCCTGCGCAGTGACATTGAACTTGTCTCCGACACAATGATCTTTCGTTTTATCTCTCCGTAACGACTTCAGAAGCACCACTTTCAAAAAATTACGTCAAAAAATCACTTGACTTCAAAATAGAAATTCATAGAATAACTCCATTCAAGCAGAATTGCTTGAATGGAAAGACTGGCAAATCCGTTTTTCCTGTTGCGTTGCGAGCCTAATGCAAGCACGCATCTCATAAATTAAGAAAATGGAGGTGAGAGCCTAAAAGTGGTTCTCCGAACCAAATTCTCCACATAATGCCGTGAGTGGACTTGGAAGCACGGTAATTCGGAGGTTTGGCTCCTTTCTTGATTCTCACTGTATTTCTTATCGTCACCCCACAAAAATCAAACTACGACATGAGAACTCTTTGTTCGCATGGTATTTCGTTCACTTCTGATTTCAGTTTAATTTCCTAACTAACTGTTTTTCTCCGCCTTTTTAGCGGGCAGTCCTTCGGATTGCCCGCTTTTTTTATGTCTTTTTCCAAGTCCTCGCATGGCGGAACGCGAGGACAAGGAAGTGAAACAAGAACATGTTTGTGATGAAGAAGTTGACCACGGGGATGAGGAACTCCCGAAGAAAAAAATAAGATTGCGATTCGTGGATTTTATGCGAATCGAAAATTACAGGAACTTTGGCAGTCTTAGTTCTTTTGAGCGGAAAGTTCGTTTGAAAATGATTACTGGTGTAACGGTCCGGGATCAACTGGTTCAGCAGGAAGAAGAACAGGCGGCAAAAAAATCGACCCAGCTTTCACGGTTGAAGCTTTCTTTTCTACTCGAAAAAGCGCGCTTGAACCCCATGCTGAAATCCGTCTATCAAGGTCTTTATGTAGACAACCTGAGTACAAGGGATCTGTCCAAGAAGCTAGGGGTTACATCGGAATTGATTAAATGTAAAAACAGGCAATTAATTTTGAGACTCAGAGATGTTTTGGATCGTCATGCGAACTGGCTTCGTATGCCTCAAAGGGTTTGGAGTAAGAGCGGCAAGATGGAAAGACTTGTCCTTAAAAAATATTTCCAAGAGTTCCAGTCTGCTGGTGAAATTCAAACCAGGACCGGTTTGGAGATGAAGAGAATTTACAACATTCTCGAAAGTACCCTAAAAAATTTTCCAGATAAAAAACAGGGAAAAACCGTCCTACCCCCTCATTTTGGACCAATAGAAGAAGGGAGGTAACACTCTCCGGACGCTTGAAACGCTAAGTGCGTTTCCACCCAGGGCTCGGGCGCCTCCCCTCATCAAATTGGAGAAAAAAAAGATGAGGGATTATCCAAGACGGTTAACGGAGCAACTGGGCGTATTCATGCTCCTTTTGTTTGTAAATGCGCAGCTCGCCTACGCAGAAGCATCCTCTGAGGAAGACCTGCGTCTTTTCTTGGAACAAGTCGGCGATTTTTTAATTCGCACAGTAGGTCCAAGCGTTCTCGTGATCGGTGTTGCGATTGCGGGTGTCGCGATGGCGCTCGGAGACGAACGGGCGATGACCCGGGGTTGTCTTGCGGCAGGTGGGGGCGCTCTCATCATGCTATCCCGCGCGATTTTAAGTCTCATACAAAACGCCACACATTTTTAGGGAGAAAAGGGAATGGCAACAAAGGAAGTAAAAGGATTCGAGAAAATATTTGAACGCAATAAAGTGCTGGGGCTAGAGTTCTTTGATCTTTTGGTCCTGATTCTGATTTATCTTGCTCTCTTTAGTTTTTCATCCCACCTCATTGTTAATCTCTTTTGTTTATTCGGAGCATATCTTGTTCTGCGTTTCTACAAACGGGGAAAACCTGCCCACTGGCTTGAATCTCTTTTTCTCTTCTTGTTAAGGCCGCGCACTTATTCACCAACCCGTGAACTTAAAAGCGAGGTATACGGTGAATAAGAGTGCGATCACAAGTGTCCGGGAACTACTCCATCATGAAAAGCGGGTCAGCTTCTTTAAACGTCTGGACATCGACCGCATTGAGGAAGGCATCTTGATCGGCTCATCCGGCAGCCTCACGCGCGGATTCAAACTGGAAGGAAGGAATTTACTATTTGAAAGCGATGCGGAAATAAATGACTTCGAAGAACGGATGAGGAGATTTTTAAACAGGTTGCCCGAGGGCATTGTTCTTCATTTTGTTGTGCGTTCTCAGGGTGAAGATTTAGAAGCGGTTGAAAATTACTCCGAAAATACCGCACCGTGGAATGCGTTTACGAAGCGCATCGTTCAGGAAAAGGTTGCAGCCGCCAAAGACTCCGGCTTCGTCAAAAAAGAAATTTTTCTTTTTGTAGTGCTTCATTCCAAGTGGCGAAGAGCTAAATCCTTATTTCTTCCCGATATCACCTCTGCTTTTGGAAAAAAAGCGCGCAGACATGCGCTTTCAGAATTTGAGGCGAAGATCGCTGAGCTTAATCGGCGTGCTTACGAAGTTAAGGACGCCATTCAAGAGCTGGGCCTGAGACCGGTTGATTTACTTGAAACTGACATACTTCAGTATCTATACGTTACGCTGAACCCCACGTATTCAAGCGAGATCCTGCCGTTTTCAAAGTTCAAGCAAAAATCAAATCCAAGGGAGTTCGATTTGTCTCTCCGGTCCAAGCTTCTGCTTTCAAATCCCGTGGTAGAGGAGTGTTTTTTTGCCTTAGACAGGCGCTATTACGAAGGCATCAGTCTTTCGCGCCTTCCTGAAGGGAGCACGATTAGAAATCTTGGCGCTTTTGAAAAAGGATTGGGCGGTGACTTCATTTTATCCGTCACGATTGAGCTTCCGGATCAGGAAAAACTAAAAGGCCAAATCAGGCGGAAGGGAAATTATCACCGCGTCAGTCACATCCTCCGGTTTGACAAGCGTGATGCAGACTCGGAAAAGCGCGCTGAGGAAGCGGATCTTCTCATGGAGGAGCTTGCGGAAAGCTCAGACAAGCTTTTCTATCTTTGGTTTAACGTCATTGCTTACGCAAAAGATCCTGAAGCGCTTGAACAACGCTCGAGAAACGTCTTAAGAGCATACCCAACACTAGGCGGGGCTACCGGAATTCGTGATCACATGAATCACGATCGAATTTTTCTATCAGCGCTTCCCAGTCAAGGAGACGACAGCCCGCTTTTTCTCCCGGTCCGCTCAGAAGCGCTCGTTCATCTTTTGCCTGTTCAATCAGAATGGAGCGGAAGCGGCAAGCGCGGGCTTCTGTTCAAGACGCGAGGGGGTGGCGCGCTGATACTGGACCTGTTCGATCCGAAATTGCAGGCCAAACATGCCCTGATGGTAGGGACGACGGGTTCCGGGAAATCCTTTTTTACGAATTATCTCATTCTTCACTTCCTGATTGAATCGACTGATCACGACGTCGTGGTGATCGATCTGGGCGGAAGCTATAAAAAACTCGCGCGGGTTCTCGAGGGATCCTACCTCGAAGTAGAAGCAAGCGAGCGCTATGCGATCCGTCTCTTTCCGGAAAGGAGAGTTCTCTATCCCGATCAAGATCACGCAGACGCTCTTTTCCTTCAATTTCTAAAGGAACTCCTCATGCAAATGATCGGACCCAAGAGAGATTGGTCGTCGAACGAAAAAATGATTCTCGAGCGGACAATCCACGCCACTTATGAACATCTGAAGGAATCTGAATCGCCTCTTCTCGGAGACATTCAGGTAAAGCTGAAGAATTATTCCGCCGGTGACAGCGAAGATCAAACGAAAGCGTATCAGTTCTCAAAAGAGCTCTCACTCTTTACCGAGGGCGAATACGGCAAAGTGCTGAACAGACGCGGTGTTTTTCACACCGAATCCCGTCTCACCGTTTTTGATCTCAGGAAAATCGCCCAGTATCCGGAGCTGCAGGAAATTTTCCTTCTTGTCATTCCTTTTACGCTCAGGCGTAAGTTTGAAAATCTCGCAGTAAAGAAACTCCTTATTTTGGATGAGGTATGGCAGCTCTTAAAAGACGCGCATGGGTCAGAAATCGTTGAAGTTTATTGTAGGACGGCCCGCAAACTTCTCGTCGCAGTCCTTTCCATTTCCCAAAATCTAGGCGACTTTCTGGACTCTTTGATTTCGAGTGTGATGATGAACAACTCACCCGTGAAATACATTCTTCGTTTGAAAAAAGATCACGAAAAGCTAGCACACTTTGGCTTCAATGAGAACGAAATTGAGGAAGCAAAAAGTCTTGAGGCAAAGCCGGGCTTTTTCTCGGAAACGTTTGTCAAATTTGACCAGAATCCTGCCATCGCCAAACTTGAGCCGACTGGACTCGAGTATTGGATCGCTACCACGGATCCAGAGGATCTTGATGCAGAGGATCGTATCAGAGCGCGGACGCCAGAAGCAACAGATCGTGAAATCTACGAAACGCTTAGCCGGGAGTATCCGCACGGCATCAGAAAGGGAAAGGCGATTTAATGAGGCGAAAAATGAAGCAGTTCGCGATACCAAACTCAATGAATGGAAAAACACTCAGGAAGTCTTTTCTTTGTCTCGGGCTAGCAGCCGTTTTGATCTCTTCATCGCCGCGAGGCGCCTATGCGACTCTCCCTACGTTTGATGTTGTCAACGCGACTCTCAGTGAAATAAGAAATTCACTCATGCAGTCACAGTTTGCGCAGGAAATTGTGATCGCGATGGATCACTTAAACGAGCTTAGAGCGCAAACCCTCGAAATCCTTCGTTTTCATTCGGGACTTGATGAAATTCTAAATGCCTTAATTGGAGACCCAGCCGCACGCCTATCGAGCGAGGCCACAACGCTATGGGACGCGTTCCAAGGCCGTGGTTTGATTACGCCTGATATTCACATTTTAGACGGAAGAGGAAATCCTGCGGAGATTCAATCCTCGCTTGAATCTATGAGCGGTCTGGTTCCTGATACCGACGCGAAGGCGCATCTCGTCTTTGAAGACATGCAGGTAGTAGATGCCTTTCACCTCGCAAATGTGATTCGCGCTGCCGGTGAGGTAACACGGGATTCAGCCCGTCTTCTTGAAGAAGAGTCAAGAACGGCAAGCCCAAAAGGAGCAGCAAGGCTTCAGGCCCAAGGGACATCGCAGCTTCTCGTTCTCGCGCAGCAAAATCAAGAGGCGACAGCGAAACTCCTAGAACTTGAAGCCACCCAAATTGAGCGTGCAAGCCGCGAGGAGAAGCGCCTTGAACGTGAACGCGCGGCTTTTCTTGACGACGCGCGGGATTATTCCGAGCAGGTAAGCGCTGTATACAAGGGAGGCATCTGAAACAAATGTTTTTTGGTGCAGCCCAAGGGGCAATTTTCTCAAATCCGCTCGAGATCCCGAATCTGTTTGAAGCACCCTTTCACATCATGATGAGAATCGGACTCTTACTTCTTTCGACATTTTTCATCATTGCGATCTTGCATGAAAACTTGGAGGCATTTAAGAATTCATCCGATTACAGCGGTTTCTTCGTGCGCACGCTGCTCGTGATTGGGCTCCTCATTCTCTACGACCGTGTCTTCATCTGGATCGTCTATGGGATGGATCTGGCAAGTGATTCGATCTTGCCGCACCAGGAATTTCAGCAGGTGGCGGATGCTTTTTTAAAGCAGCCTTTCAGCTGGAAGCATCCGTGGAAATTTACAAGCGATTTCACCATCACGCTCATGAATTATGTGACTTATTTGTTTGCGGCGATGATTTTGGGCGCGCTCCTTTTTGTCCGCTTCGCGCTGTTGGCATTGCTCTATGTCATCGGGCCCATGGTGGCGGGAATCGGGATTTACAAAGGCACGTCACAGGGCTTAAGCGCGTGGCTTCGGAGTCTCATTGCCACAAGTTCGTGGAAACTATTGCTGGCCATTTTAATGAAGGTCGTCTCCACCATGAATTTGGTGGGCGTTCATGCGGGGGAACAGACCAATCTTCTGTCTGTGCTCGTCGCAAATACTACTTTCATTGTGCTTTTCATCATGGTTCCGGTGATCGCGAATCAATTTATTTCTGGCGGAAGCATCAGCAGTGTTGGCTCCGTTACCTTGGGCGCTATGACGGCGGTCTTTAACCGCTATGTGGTCAGGCCCATGTTTGATCCAAGAAAACAGAAGGCGCCGCGTCCATCTGGGGCTAGCCGACAAGGAGGCTTCGGCCGCCCATGAAAACGCCACTTGCCTTAAGACTGGAGACAGCCGGCCGTCGCTTTCACGAAGTCTGGGGTGATCAGGCAGCTCAAAACGAGTTCTTGAAGGTTGCCAATCTCATCCTGTCATTCATGCTGACCGGGTTTTTGCTCGGGATTCTCGCGCTCGCCCACAAACCGCCCATTGTGATACGCGTCACTGACGCGGGACAGGCCGTCGCTCTCTCGGATCTAAAGACAAATAATGCCCAGTCGCCGCAGGAACTGATTTATTACGCAAAAAACTTTATGCGGCGGTACGCGGAATACAACAGCTACACCTTAGCGCGCGACTTCTCAGAGGCACTCAACATGATGACGGCGCGCTTACAGAAGGACGCAAAAAGAGAGCTCGTGGATTCGGGCTTCTTGGCGCGTGTCCGGGAGGCGGAACTTTCCGTCCGGATTGATTACAAGGAAGAAAAAGTCGAGCGCGAAACGCCGGAGGTTGCGCTTGTTTCATTGATCGCCGTGCGGAACATCACGAGTTATAAAAAATCAGGCGCGCAGGAGTCGGCGCTTATCAAAGCCGATCTTGTGCTCGAAAAATGCGCCCGGACAAAAGAGTCACCCACGGGCTTGCTCGTGGACCGGTATCAAGAAACGGTCTTGAAAGAGTTGAATGAGGGAAGAAATCAATGAAAGGGAAATTCTATTTGCGGGCTTTTATCGCGTTGTTTTTCATCGTCTCGGTTTTTTTAAACATGGCACACGCGGAGGATACAGTCGAGAAAACCCCGGCTCAAATCCTAAAAGAACGAGAACACGGCGAGCGGTTTGCTAAAAAAAGCCACCGAATTTCCACTTTTACGATGAATTCTAAAGTGGTTCGCAAGATTCAGACCGCAGTGGGTTATGTGTCAACGATTGACCTTCCGGAGAAAGTGCTAGAAGTGTTCGTGGGCGATCAGGATCTTTTCAAAGTAGAAGTGTATGGAAACCGGGTGACTATAAAACCTCTGACCGACGAGTCCGATGCGAGAACCAATCTATTAATTGTCACCGTCTCCGGAAGACTGTCCTTTGATGTGTCTGTCGGGCCACCTGAGACGGCAGATTTTGTCCGGGATTTCAGAAAACCCGAAGAGGAGTTCTCGCTTGTTCAAAACGCCTTTGATAAAAAAATAGAACAGAAAACAGCCGCACTTGAGAAGGAATTTAAAGAAAAAGAAGTGAAGCTGGATGAGAAAGCAAAATCCCTTGCGGATTCAAAATTAAAAGAAGCAATCAAGTTTCAGAATAAGACCGTTACGCTTAAAAACTCCGCGTCCAAAGATGATGTTCGAGTGAATCTTCTCACCCTTTCGCAGGTAGGCGATAAAACGTATCTGCGGTTTTCCGTGCTCAATTACTCAGAGTTTTCTTATAAGCCCCTTAAAGTTTTGATTGGCGCCGTGAAACAAAAGAGAGGACTCACCGGGAAAAAAGACGAGGGCTTCATAGAGTTTCCGTCTGAACTTTCCATGGATCCGGAAATACAGGCTGGCAGTTATGCCTATGGGCTTCTTACGTTTGAAAGCCGCGCTTTGGTAAAGAATGAAAAGCCCGCGTTTAAAATGATCGAGGAAGTCACGGACCGAAAAGGCCCAAGTGCGCGAGTGATCGAAATCAAAGGATTCAGGTGGCTCACATGACGGATGCGGTTCAAGAACCGGTGAAGCCAAAGTTACCGGAGCCTCAATATTTTGACAAGCTGACTCCCATAGAACGCTTCAGCGCTCATGCGGATCGGCTGTTTAGAAATCGCTTTTTATGGGGCGCCGCAATCGTTTTCCTCGCGCTTGCGCTCGGCGCTTATTACTTTCTCTCTTCACCACGTCCGAAAGAAAAGACTTCTCATTCAAAAACTCGCTCAGGTGAACGAGAAGTGCAAAAGCCTGTGATGTTTACTCAACAAGGAATTGACAGGGCCATTGATACTTCCGGAAAAGCGTTCGGTGAGGCGAAACCCAAAGCCGAAGCGCCGGCACAGGTTTTCCAAAAAAAGCGAAACTTAAAAAGCGACATAGCGGCCTATATATATAAGGAAGAAGCGGCCCCTAAAACCGCTAATGAAAGAAGACCGCCTGAAGGAACGCGCCTCGGGCTTTCATCCGGCACAAAGATCCCGGCGCTTCTTGAAAACCGTATCTTCAGCTTTAACGTCGCTGCGCCCGTTCTGGCGTTTCTTCCAAAAGATATCCTGCGTGACGGGAAAATCATCATTCCTAAAGACTCAAAGTTCCTGGGTGAGGCCAGTATTTTGAAATCGGTTGACCGGATCAATGTCAGGTTTGACCAAGTCATTTTTCCGGATGGCCGTGAAGTCAGGGTTCATGCGATGGCGCTTTCAGAAGACGGCACGGGCGGCATCCGGGGAAAAGTGGAAAAACACGGAGAGGTGAAAGTATTCAAGGCAATCGGTGAAACGTTGATTGCTGGCGCGAGCCTCTTTGTGGGTGGGACTCAGACCAATCCTTACAGTTTTGAGGATGAGATGCGGATGAATCTCGCCCGCAATCTCACCAACCAAGCCGAGCAGGATTTGAGGTCTGTTAAGGTTGACAAATCCATCACAGTGGATTCATACGTTCCAATTTTAGTGATGGTGCTTGAAGCAGTTTAACAATAAACAAAGAAGGAGAATAAAGAAAATGGAACATGAGACAAAAGAAGAAGTGGTAGAGGAAAGATTCACAGAGCTGGAGCATGTGGGGACGCTTTCTTTAAGCAATAAGGAGGAAATACGATTCAACATAGTGAAATCGCGCGGGAAAAAATGCGGTGACGTCCGCCTTTTCGCTATTTGGGGGGATGTGAAAGAGATGCGCCACACGAAGCGCGGATTCACGCTGGTTCCGGGGTTCTATAAAAAGTATCAAGGTCTTGTGGAAAAGCTCGGAGAAAAACTCTAAAGCAAGAAAACCTTCCTGAGGCGGGGTATTCACCCCGCCTCCAGGAGTCACAGGTTGAAGCACACTATGAAACAAACCATTTTGATTTTACTCGCATTCTTTTGCATAACGGGGGCGCTTTTTGCGAGTGAGACGATCCGCTCTGACGGGAGTCCTCTGATCGGCCTTGAGGAACTCGTGAGCCGGGTTCTCAAAGATGATGCAAGTGTCAGAGAAGCGTACGCGCGCTACGAGAAAGAGCGGTCGCGTCTCGGCGCAAGGGAAGCGGATTTCCTACCCCTTTTTAAAACCGAACTCTACGAAGCAGCGTCAACGGGTGAGAGAACATTTCTCACATACTTTGATACGAGCGTGGAAGAACCCCTCTTTGAGGGTGGTAAGCGAATCGCCCTCAAGAATGAAGCCGAGGTCAGAGTGCAGAAGGAACATTTGAAACTAACTGAAGCGAAGCGTGATCTGGAAATATTCGTCAGAAGCACCTATACCGAAGCGCTTTGTGAGGAAGCGCTCACTAAAATCGCTCAAGAAAAAGTAAAGACACTATCTGCTTTGCATAAAAGAGAAAGGAGAATTTATAAGAAAGGGCTCATGACGAAGGAAGAGCTTCTCAAGTCGGAAACCAAAGGGCTTGACGCCAAACAGTCGCTCGTCAAGCACAAGGAAATGCTCGACTACCACCTTTCAATCTTACAGGAGCTGTCCGGAATTCCAGAAAAGATGTCGATCGGCCTTGAACAAAGCGAGAGACTACCCGAAATGGTACACAGCTTTGATGCTTATAAGGCCCAATGGGAAACGAAGAATCCCGCTTACCTAATGGGCCATCTTGAGGTGAAAGAAAAAGAGTTTGATTTGAGAGCCCTTCAAGCGGAGCGGTATCCAAAGCTTTCACTTGCCGCAAGGTGGAATGTGAATCGGGACGTTTTCGTGGATACCAACCGGGGCATGATCGGCATAACGGGCAAATGGAATATATGGGACTTTGGAAGACTCTCACATGAAATTGAAGCAAAGCAGCATGAGCTGGAAGAAATACGCGCCCAAGCTGAGGTTGAAATGAGGAAGCGGGAGCGCGAGTTCAGGATGATTTATCACCAGACGCGCGCGGCATTTGAAAAAGTGCGGATGGAGAAATCGTTCGCGCGTGAGCGTGAAGAGGCATTTAAAAACGCAAAGGTGAAACAAATTACAAGAGATGGTTCGATGAAAGAAGCCGAGGATGCTTTTTTGCTCCTCGCGGACGCCAAAGAGAGAACGACGGAGGCAGTAACAGACTATCGCCTGCTTTTGATCCGGTTAGAAACAAGAGCTCGGGAAACAAGTTCTGATGCGCATAGTCTTGAGGGAGTCTCATGAAAACAGGGGATCACCGGGCAGAGTTATTCCTTATAAGCATTCTTCTCATCACGCTGTTTGCAACGCAACAAGTGGCGAGCGCCCTCATTGTTACCGATGAAAGCTTAGTTTTGAGTGTGCTCTGGATCAGCGGGTTTGCTTTTCTTTTTGCAAATGTGGCTTATTTAATTGTTATTTCAATTTTGCATTTACTCTTGAAAAAGAACTACCTCCCCGAAACTTACGTAAAGGAGTTTCCGAAAGTCGCAATTGTCTATCCGGTCAGAAATGAAACGGTGGGCCTTTATGAACGTATCAACTACTCCCTTTCCGGAAATCTGCTCCCGTGTTTTGACCTTTGGATTCTTTCTGATTCCAACGCGTCGCACGAGCCATATGAAATGGAACTTGTTCAAAAGTTGAAGGACAAGTACGGCGCTAGAGTCTCTTACAGAAGAAGAGTAAACCCCACCGAAAGGAAACAGGGGAATTTGCACGATTTTCTGCAGGCTCACCCGGAATACACCTTCCTATATATAACAGATGCAGACGGCATGATCCCTAGGGGGGCTGTATTGAAGCTATTGCGTAAAGCCCTGCACCCGAAGAATCAAGACATCGCTATCTTCCAATCGTTCGTCAAAATCGCGCACGCCAGGACCTGGTATGCTCGCTTTGAAAAACTCGGCACTGAATCCTCGCAGCGAATTAACTTCACAACGATTCAGCAGCTTATGGGCAGGTCAATCTCATTTGGTCATCATCAACTCGTGAGAAGAAAAGCACTTTCTGAAATCACCCTTCCGAAAGGACTGCTTTCGCACGACAACTGGGATACGGTACTTTTGGATCAATTGGGACATCGAGTCGCTTTTTGCCCGGATGTCGTCGGTTTCGATGAAGCTCCGGCTAATTATCTAGAGGCAATGAAGCGTTCGGCGAGGTGGGCGCAGGGTACGCTTCAGGGTTTTCCGCTGCCTTTTATGCGAGGCGTCACACTGGCTTCACGTTTTCTTGCGTTCTATGGAATCTATCTTTATTTAGCGGATGTTGTCTTTTTCTTTTGGGTGATGCTGGGCCTTCTTTCGCACTCAGCTTTAACTGGCGAACTTATTCATTTTGAAGTGAACTGTGCCTGGCTCGGCGGATTTGCCAATGAAACGCTCCGTAACATCTTAATCTTGAGTCTTGCGGTCATCTATTTCCATAAGCTCGTGCTTGTCCGGTCGATGAAAGACTTCAAGCATTTTTTCTTTGAAACCGCATTTTCAACATTGGTTACTCTTAACAACTTCTTGTACGTGCCCCTCCATATGATGGCAATTCCTTTTAAGAAACTCACGTGGCGGCCCATGAAGAAAAATCCATTTGAAAATTTGTGTTTTAAAGATGCTGTAAAGAATCTTTTACCCGGAACGGTTTTGGGAGTCATGGCGCTTTATTTCTTAACGCATGAGATGCCTTACTTTGTGTGGCAAGTGACGCCTTTGATTGTGAGCCTTGTTCTTTCCATTCCGCTTGTTTACTTCACGTCAAAACCCGTACCTTCGGGCATTATCAAATTCATCTAAGGAAAGGGAAATTCAGTTCATGAGCGACAAGAAAACGAATGAAAGTCAGAAAACGAGTGATATCGCATCGGAGCCGCACTTACTCGCCCGCGAAGAAAAAACGGAAACGAAAAAGAAACAGCCTCTCATTCGTATCATTCTAATCCTCCTGGTTCCCGTTCTATTTGTACGGTTTATCGCGCAGGAACGAGCAGATATATATGAAGGCACGCTTAAGGCAAGTCACTTCGTCCGCTTGACTTCTCCTGCGGCCGGAATTCTTAAAGTCATTTCCGGTAAAAGAGGTGACGCAGCCATTGAAAGGGAGGCGCTTGCGAAAATTGAAAACGTTGATTTCAAGCGGTCCGCTGAAGAAGCCAATCTGCGGTTAGAGACGCTCTCGCATGATTTGATCAGCTTGACCGGCCAAGAGAGCCTTCTAGAGAAGGATTCCGCACGCAAGTTAATACTTTTTGAAAACGGCGCTATTGGCAAGGCCGACTTTGAAAGAGCCCAACATGGTCTAAATGAAATCAAACAGGTGAAGTCTTTAAAGGAAAAAGAAGTGAGTTTTGCCCACGACGACCTTGAGCTTGCGAATTCTAAAGTTCAGTCTCTCACAGTGAAAATGCCTTTTTTGGGTATTCTCCTCAGTAGTCCAGACGAGAAATTGGGAACCTTTTTAAAAGAAGGAGAGCTACTTTTTGAAGTTGCTGATCCTGAAAGTTTTTATGTTGAAGTGCAGGTTGAAGAAAAAGAAATCACCAAAATTGCAGTTGGTGATCCGGCACTCATTTATTTTAAATCGGCTGGGGGTCAGTCTTTCGGCGGTGAAGTGGCAAGCATTCACCCAAGCTTCCAAGAACAAGTGGAAAAAGTCTTTAAAGTGAAGAACATGATCGTTTGTGAAATTAAATTGTTCAGCCTTCCAAAAGATGCGCGCTATGGGATGAAGGCCGAGGTAAGAATTAAGGTCAGGCGTCTTGCTTACTCGACACCTGAAATGGGGAAGGCTGTTCAAGAAAAAGACCGTCTGCAAAAGGCAGGCGATTCCTTGAATGCTGTTTTGCAGGCAGCAGAAGAGCTAAAGAAAAGAGAGGTTAAACAATGAATGCAATTATTTTAGCCGCAGGGTTCGGAACAAGATTATACCCGCTGACTGAAAACAAGCCCAAGGCGCTCCTTGAATTGGGCGGCATGACACTCCTGGATCATCTGATGGAAAAGCTTGAAGCAGAATCATCGGTGAGAGACGTTACCATTGTCACAAATGGCCTTTTTTATCTCGATTTCTTCCGCTGGCGACAGAAAGTCCAAGACGTCCGTTACAAGAAAGAAATCATGATTGAGGCAAACAAAGCGTATGTACCAGAAAAAAGAGAAGGTGCAGTCCGGGACCTTTTTCGAGGTATCAAATCCTTGAGAACTTCGGACCTGGGGTATCTCATTCTTTGCGCTGACAATTACTTCGACTTTCCATTAAGTCACTTCGTTCATCCTTGTCTCACGCACCAAGATTTTGCTTTTGTCGGCGTGAGAGATGTAACGTCAAGAGAAAAGGCGTCCCAATACGGCGTTCTTCAAATGGATGAACACACGAGAATCACACATTTTGAGGAAAAGCCTAACGATCCAAAGTCGACTCTCGTCAGTACGGGTGTTTATTACTTACCATCTAAATTTAAAATCCGGCTTCTCGAATATCTGGACATTGAAAAACGTAATCCCGACCGGATTGGCGATTTTATCGCTTGGCTCATTGGCAAAGAGCAAACGTATGGAGTGGAGTTTGACGGAAAATGGATCGATATCGGGGATCTTAAATCCTACGAATCGGCCGGGAGACTTTTTCATGCTGCGTAGACTTTTTGAATCAGTCCTTTTGATTGCGATCCTTGCGGCATTAGCGCAATCCGCAAATGCGGAGGAATCAGTATCCATCGCAGATTTTGGAGAAGCCGGGATTAGTGACAAGCTTGGTGTTTCGGTCATGAATCCCATCGACCCAGATCAGTGGATTAATTTCAAGCTTGAGGATCAGCCGGATGGCCGGAGAGTTTTAAATCTTGAATACGACATCGATTCCAATCAACCCGCCGAGGTTGAATTTTGGCTCAGACTTGAAGGAGCGGATATTTCCCGGTTCGATACCTTAATTCTGAAAATGAGGGGTGACCCGGAGAAAGGTTTCACAAAAAACACTGTGGTTCAGTTCACAGACTTGAATGGCCAAAAAGCTTCCTACGTGCTCACGGGTATTGAGAGTGAGTGGAAGGAGTTTCGGATTCCATTCAAACGCTTTAGCCGGATCAGGGACTGGTCGCGCGTAAAGGAATTCGGGATTGTCTTTGACGCGATCAATACCAATCCCAAAAAAGGAGTGTTGTATGTGAGCCGCGTATATGTTTCAACACGGATCAGGAGCGCATCAAAATGAGAAATGAACTTGGCAACAAGGTTCGGAACAGGATGAGGGAACTTGGGTTCACCTATACGCAAACGGCAGGCGACGCGCAAATTTCAAGGGATTACCTCGCCAAGATTATTCAGGGGGCAAGAAATCCGATGGAAATGACCATCGTTAGACTGGCAGATGCGCTTCGGTTTAACAGGAGGGACCTCTTGAAAGTTGCATACCAAAGCCGACTGCCGGCCGAATTGCGCGGGTTGGAATTTCTTCAAGATACTCAGTCCTGCGAATGTCCAGCCATTCTCTGTCGGTTATTCAGTCTGATCAAGACCAGGATACGGCTTCGATCGCCTTTTCCTGCCGCCATTAAGCTCGGGAATTCTTGCGATCAGGAGAAAGAGGATCGAACTCGTGAATAATTTATCTAAAAGAAATCCTCAGGCGAATGACTTCAGAGCGTTAATCATAGACCTCTCAACTTTGATTGAGCATGGGCGCAGGGTTGCGCTCAGACGGATCAACGCAGCCTTGACGGCAGCCAGTTGGCTTGTGGGAAGAAGGATTGTGAAATATGAACAAAAAGGTAAGGAGCGTGCCGCCTACGGTGATCAGCTCCTCAAGAATGTTTCAGAACGTCTTAGCCTTAGGCACGGAAAAGGTTTTGACGAGCGGAACCTCCGCAATATGAGGAAGTTCTATCTGACCTACCCTGAGATTCGGTACACACTGTGTACCAAATTGGGACATCCTCGTACAGACATTCACCAATTTTTTGAAGCACTATCTGAGAAATTTCTGCTTTCATGGTCCCATTACCGGTTGCTCATTTTCCTTGATGACGCTCAGAAAAGAAAGTTTTACGAAGCGGAATGCCGCCGTGGAAACTGGTCTGTCCGGCAGCTCGATCGGCAGATTCAGTCCATGCTGTATGAACGCACCGGGCTTTCAAAGCGCAAAGACCTCACCCTCGCCAGAGCGCATGAAAACCCCATCGTGACGAGGCCTGAAGATGAGATTAAAGATCCTTACATTCTTGATTTTCTGGATTTGAAGGATGATTACTCAGAATCGGATCTGGAAGATGCCTTAATCAAGCACCTCGAAAAATTTCTTCTCGAAATCGGGTCCGGGTTTACCTTCGTCGCCCGGCAGAAACGGTTCTGTGTCGGCGGCAAGGATTGCAAAATCGATTTGATGCTTTTTAACCGGATTTGGAAGGCCCTGCTTTTGATCGACTTAAAAATTTCTGAATTCACGCACGGAGACGCCGGCCAAATGAATTTCTACCTGAACTGGGCAAAAAAGGAAGCGAAGCTCGCAGGTGAAAATGATCCCGTCGGACTCATTATGTGCTCAGGAAAAAACAAACCCTACGTTCAGTATGCATTGGGCGGTATGAGCAACAAAATTTTTGTTTCGCAGTACAAGCTTCAATTGCCAAAGCCAGAGAAGCTGAGGCAGGAACTTGAAAGAGGGAAGGCGCTCTTTCTCGAAAGAAAAACTCAAGAATCAATCAGAGCGAAAACTGTTACGTAAAGGAGGAAATAGAAATGAATCTTTTTTTTCACAAGATGAAGGTGATTGTCATTCTTTTGCTTGCACTTCAAACGGGTGGCTGTTCCACGATCATGGGGCGCCATCAGGACCAGCAGCTTGTTTTCTTTGATTCAAATGTGAGTGATGCGGAGGTGAATTGCGAAGGTCTGCGCACCAAAACTCCGGGGACGATCGCACTCCGTCAGAGTAAAGATCATGCGTGCACTGTTGAAAAGCAAGGCTATAAAAAAGAAGTGGTGGAGATTAAATCAGGCGTGTCATGGTCGGGCTTTGCACAATCGGTCGCCCTCAATACGGCAGCATGGGGTTGGTGGACGCTTGGTATTGGAACCGGAATTGGTGTGTTAGTCGACTTTCCGTCTGGTGCCATGAGGAATTTGAAGCAAGACCGCATTGAAGTAAAAATGACACCGGCCTGATGGCGGCGGTATCCATCATGTCTCTGGTTGAATAATTCAAAAGAAAGGATGATTTATTATGGAAAATAGAATTGATGAGAAAATGATGCACGACCGTTTCATGTCGCGCCGCATGGAAGAAATAAAGGCGCAATTGAGATCCGGACAGGTAGTTCGCCTTGGCAGAAAAGGCGCTGAACTTCTTGCGGAACGAGGTTTCAAAGTGTGCTTTAATTGTATTGATAATCCACCCAAGCTTGATCCTTTCCGAACGATTCTGGCTGTTGACGCGAGGATCGGATTTCTCAAAATGGGACTCGTGAACTGGCAGGCAAATAGGCACTGTGTTCACGACTCGAGCTTGCCCCGGATGCGCGGTGATGGCGTCATAGCTGTAGAAAAGAAACGGATTGCGATCGAGCTTGTTACATCAATGGAGCAAAAGTCGTTCTATGAGAAACGATTTTCGGATTACGAGAACGACCCATCCGTTGACGTCGTTCTTTATTTTGTGTGCGTTTACTGGATCAGGGATATCCTGATTTCGATGACAAAATCCCGAGGAAAGATTTATTTTATTCATTTAGGTGAATTTTTAGTCAACCGTGAGTCAACGAGTGTTGCGTACTTCGGTGAAGGACGAAAACTTACATTGCGCGACATTCTTCCCAAAGGTTACAATAGCTGCTTAGGCAGCATTTTTACATGGGTTAAAAATGTCCTTCAACGGAAAAAGGATTATGATCAAGGTTCCAAAGAACTTAATTTCAATTAGCGAGGCTGCAAAGCGTTACGGCTTTAAACCGATATCACTGATCGGTTACGCGAAACGCAAGCGTCTTGAAGCCGTGAAACTCGGATGGGCCTGGTACACGACGCATGCGGCCATGCGGACGTACTTGAAGAGTCGCGACAAGAGCAAGATTCCATTCAGGTACCGGAAGAAAGCAGATTAAAAAAAGCTTGTATGTAGATAGAATTTAGGTACAATAAAGCACAAATAAAACTGGCCGGTGAGGCTTTCGAGGGCGTTCACCGGCCAAGCGAAAACACATGGCATTCTGCACGCCTTTAGTGTCTAACGCCTTTTTTATTGTACCTCCTTGCAAACTGAATTCAAGTAAAAAAGGAGGGGTTCAAAAGGCAATGACAATCGAGGAGAGACAGGTTAGTGGAAGCGCCGGAAATATTTATTTTCACTGGGACTCTTTCATGAGCTTTCTCCTGAGTACACCTGGCAAGCGAGAGTGCATTGGTCCGGCATGGTTTCTTTTTTTTGACATCGCCAATCACGCGGACCGCGCAGGCATGTATACGAGTACCTATTCAAAACTGGCACGTAAATACAGGGTTGCCTTAGCGACGGTTAAAGCGTGGCGGCAGCATCTGCGAGATTCGGGAGTGATTGAGTCGTATAGCCGAGGACATTCCGTTGCCTTCAGATTGCTTGACCCGTTTGCGTCGTTTCTTAAAGTTTCACATCCAAGCGACATTACACAGAGCGAATTGGAAGAAATGAGGCACTTGCTCACGCTTAAGAGTCTTCTATCACAATCAGACAAAAATAAGATTACTGCACAATGATTTAAGGGGGCTGAGGCTTAGAATGAAGTATGACATTGTTAATAAGTTCGCCGGCGCTTACATTCTTGAGCAACCGACCTGTGAAAGACCACTTAATGCATATGATCTCACCTTATCCCTTCATGACGCCGCCATTAGTCTTTTTCCGCATGAGAAATCCAAGAATGCTCATAATCAAGCTCTGATGTCCGTCAGGCTGTTTGAAGATTTCTTGGATGCCCATGGCTTGACTCAAGTTATGCCTAACGAATGTCTTCTTGAGGATTTCAGGTCATGGCTTCAAACAAAATCTAAGAAGAATAAGAATAAATTGTATTCCAATGGTGAGGCAGCGAAATCCGTGGATCATCTACGGCGTCTTTTTAATGACTTCTTGCATGTTCGAGGGATTACATTACGGAAGTTGTTTCAGAGAAAAGCTTTTTTAAAATATAAACATTTCTTAGCGCTTACAAAGACGACCAAAGATTTAATCGTTGCGTATGAACAAGACGGGCGCTGTATCGAAACGTCAAAAAAATATTTTGAGGACACAAACGGACGTGAGTTCTTTAAATACAAGGTGAAACGTAAAGGCAAAACGATCAGCGCTTACAACCGCAAGCAACGAATTAATGCTGTCCGTACGATTCTATCAACCTTGAATAAAGCAGGCATTGAGCAGCTCGAGACGGAAGACCTTGAACGTTTACTTAAGGTCTATCATGAAAAGAACCGTAGAGAAATTGCCAAAGATTATTTGGCGGCTCTCTTTTCTGTGGTTGCGAACGGCATTGACATGGGAATGATAACAAAGAATCCCTTTGACAATTTCTTACTAGAAAAGCGATTGAGTAAGGCAAGAATCGATTTTTTAATGCCGGAGCAAATGAAAAAGCTTCTCGACCTTGAATCGATCGATTGGGACAATCCGGCAGATGTCCGCAGACGATGTCTCGTCATGTTGCTCTATGATACCGGGATACGTGCGAGTAGTTCAGTAATGTTAAAATTAGAGGATATTTTTGAGCTTAATGACGGAACGTATCGGCTAAGTGTCCGGGGAGAATATCTGAAGGGTGACAAAGAAGACAAAATTTTTTATATGCTTTTTCAACAAACGATCGTTCTTCTACGACATTGGATTCACGTGACTAGGCCAAAATTGAAACCTAAGTCAAATCACCTTTTCATTTCTCTGGACGGAATGACGCTTACGCGTACTGGAATCAAAAACATCGTTCATGATTGTTGTCAAAAGGACAGCATTTTGACGTTTAAAGGGTATCCGCCTTCCCCGCATACTTTTAGGCATACGCTTCCAACGCTGAACACAGCGCCGTTTGGGAAATGTGTTGCGCCGAGACTAATGCAGCAGCGTTTGGGTCATACAAATTTCGAAATGTTCGAAAGGGTCTATGTTCACAATAATCCTCTTGCTGAAATGAAGGAATATAAGAAACTTTATTTGAAGGATATCACGGGAAATTCCCTGAGCAATATTACCAAGGAGGATTTTTTTCAGGTGCTCGATTCACTAACTTCTGCAAAAGAAAGTGCTATTCGACATATCAAAGAAGCGTATGCACGAGAAATCAAAATAATGACGAACGATCACGCGGAGAACAAATGGGACGAGGTTTTACTGGAAGATCGAGCAGTTGTCGTTTTAAATAAATTTACCATTCGTTATCGCGCTCTTCGATCGTGGGCGCTTAAAGAGGGTATTTGCCGCATTAATGAAAAAAACGGTCAAAGACAATATGTCTATGATAGAAAGCGAATTCTGGATTTAGCGGAGAATTACATAACTTTAAAGAACGCTCGCATGTCGTATCAGGGGAGCAAAAGGCAATTTTACAGGAAAATAAGAGAATATCGAAAACTAACGATTGGCGGAAAGATTCTCATTTTGAAGAAAGACTTCCTTGAATCCTTAATTGAAAGATATCCAAACATGAAGAAAAATGAATCTACTCGTGAGAAGCATACACATCTTGTATCTTGAGAACCGGAATAATAAACATGGCACAAACTGCAACGAAAAATGGCACAAACTGTAACGCATTTTCCCTTTTTTCTAGTTTGTATTTCACAACACTTGTGCTATCTTATTGCCCAGCAAATGATTACAAATATTATCATTCGCGCGCTTAGCTCAGTTGGTTAGAGCATCACCTTGACATGGTGGGGGTCAGAGGTTCGAGTCCTCTAGCGCGCATGGTTCTACACCTTATTTTGACAGAGTAAGGTCAACTTTTGAAATTCCTGCTGAAAAAATGCTGAAAAACGGGAGCATAATTCAGGAGGAAATATGGCTAGTCTGCAAAAGGATGAAAGAACAGGAATTTACTATCTCAACGTCAAGCTGAAAAACGGAAAATGGCGGAATCACAGTTTACACACTAAAGATTACGCAGAAGCAAAACAAGTATTAAAGCAAGAACAAGCTAGAGAATATGACGGTCGGACAAGTTTCTTTGACCGCCCCAAAGAAATCCTCATCAATGAGCACATTGACACCTACCTCAGTGGTTACTGCAAGGCGAATCATTCACCGAGAACACTTGAATTAGAAACAGGCGCGCTCTCTAAGTTCAAAGAGTTCTGCCAGATCAGACAAGCTCAGAATCTTTCAGAGATCAGTCCAGATTTGCTGGAAGGTTATAAAGTTTGGCGCCGGGAGCAAAAAATAAGCGCTTCAAACATCAATAGGCACCTGACAATCATTTACGCGATGATTACTAAAGCGGTATCTGACGAGGTTCTATGGTCGAATCCTTTGAAGGATAGAGCAGGAAAGAATCGTGTATCGCGACTCAAGGAAGAGCGCCGAGAGATTTTGCCGCTTACCAAGGAGGATGTAAAAAAACTTAGCGATTCGGCAGACGGCCTTTGGAAAGCTATTATTATCGTTACCTATCTATCGGGAATGAGAAAATCAGAAGTTATTTTTCTCAAGTGGAGTTCCATTGATTTTGAACGACGTAAAATCAGAGTTGTAAATCATGAAGCATTTACAACTAAGACCCGCAAACCACGGATTATTGACACACATCCGCTGGCTCATGAAATACTTTGTCGTATGTTTCCTCAAAGAAAAGGAGAATATGTTTTTTCGCGAGACGGTCAACCGATTGCATCCAGACTTTTTTCCGATGAATTTGATGCGATCAGAAAACGTGCAGAACTCAAATGTAATTTTCACTGGCTGCGTCATAGTTTTGCGAGCAACTTGAATCAAAACAATGAGTCAGTTCAAAAAATACAGGTCTTACTTGGTCATTCCAAGATCACAACGACGGAACTGTATTTGCGTAATTTTAGGAATGACTTACAAGAAGCCGTTGGCAGAATCGATGTGAAAGGGTTGGAATTTTCGCCGGAGGTTGCGGTGAGTTGACAAAACGGATGTAATGGAATAAGATAGAGACATAAATTAATTTTGCACGACTTCGGTCTATGTACATACCGGAGAACGAAATTGAAGTCCGGGTGAGAATGAAATGAAAACGCTCGGTTTTCGTTGGGTGACTAAGAAGCGCCACGATTCACGCAGTCAGTTGAGCTTTATTAGTTAACTGTGAATCAGGAAGGCAGACAGATGATTGCCACCCACACGTCGTAAAAAGCGTGTGAACGTAATAGGCTCAGTCGAACTCGCGCATGGAACCAAAAAGGGTATCCCATGTCGCATAGTTCGACTTCTTTATTTTCTGGAAAGATTTACCTCAATGGGGAAATTGTCCGGCTTTTGCTGAGGCGCCTCTCCATCAAGCAGCGTGATGCCGCAAAAGCACTTTCGGTTAGTCCTCCTCAGTTAGTCCAAATATTAAATCAAAAATATCCAATTAAGCCGGATAGACTTATAACGCTTTCGGCATTTCTTAACACTAATCCCGCTCAACTTATTCGCTCGGAGTCTGCCAATGGAAACTAAACAGATGCTGCCTCTCGAACATCTCCTTACTGTGGGAGAACTTTCCGACTTCCTCAAAGTTTCCGTCAGTCATTTAAGAAAAATGACTCACCGCGAAAAAATTCCTGTTGTGAAGATTGGGGCAGCCGCTCGTTATTCTCCAAATCAAATTAAAATGTGGATTGAACAGAATACTGTGCAAGCCCGGCGTCCGGTTGTGTTGAGGAGACGCGCATGATTGACACGATTGAGCAAATCAAAGAAAAAATTAAGATTGAAAGTTTTTTTGACCATGCAACCCTTCGTCAAAATTCGAAGGGTTTCCAAACAAATTGTCTTTTTCATGATGATACGACCCCAAGTTTTCAGATTTATACCGATACCAACAAATTTCAGTGCTACGGAAGTTGTCCTGACGATCGAAGCAATGGCGACGTTATTGATTTTTTCGCACTTCGTGAACACATCTCAAATAAAGAAGCGATTAAGCGGCTTGCCGAACGATGTGGGATTTCGACACAGAAAAAATCCGGTAAGGAAAAAAGCCGAACACAGCCAGAACTGGAACAATTCTATCAATCGTGCTTAAAAGAAACCACCGATGAACATTTGGAATATTTTGCGAAGCTTTGGCCGCCCGTTACAGCGGCAACAGCAAAAAAAGGAGGAGTGGCAAGCGATTTTGAGAAAAAAGCGTACCTTGTTCCAATGTTTGATACTGATGGCAAAATCGTAGCAATACAGCGTCGTTTCTTAAAAAAGACAAGAGCCGGGAAAGATAAATATTTGGTTCCCGGAAGCAAACCCAATTCATTTTTTGGCATTGAGTTTTTACAAGAATCAAAGCTTGATTTGCTCTTTGTTTTCGAAGGAGCATCGGATTATCTTTCAGCTCTTGAAAAGGGTTTACCCGCGATTGGAAGATTTAATAAGACCGAACACAACATTAAAAACGTCCGC
>OBEQ010210325.1_pt1 | contig 22896 bp, 19 predicted proteins | sample 1670901 | NCBI WGS metagenome assembly OBEQ01 (sample SAMEA104232315, study PRJEB22302) | groundwater metagenome | biome: forest; feature: aquifer; material: groundwater | place: USA | collected 2011-08-07 | depth 5.4 m
ACGAGCGATGCAAGAGAAATACTGGCGCCTTTGCGGAAGCTACCGCTTGGGGTAAAGCAAATGTTGAGCGCAGTAGAATTTTTTTCTATAATCGCCGACTTGCAACAACTATCTGCACATACAAAGCTTTCTGAAATAGTTAAGGCGCTGATTAAGCGCGCTCGGCTGGAAGCGTGGTATAGAGATGGAAGTGAAATGGGGGAGGCTCGTTTTGAAAATATTCAAGAATTAGTTACCGTAACTACAAAGTATGAACACCTTCCGTGGGTAGAAGGTCTTGTTACTTTTTTAGAAGACGTAGCGCTGATTACAGATTTGGATGATCTAGAGGAAGGTAAAGATGCGGTTACCTTAATGACACTTCATGCTGCTAAAGGGCTTGAGTTTGATACGGTTTTTTTTGTTGGACTGGAAGAGGGTATCTTGCCACATTCCAGAAGTCTTTTAGATCCAAGCCAGTTAGCAGAAGAGATTAGACTTGCGTACGTAGGCATGACTCGAGCGCGTGAGCGGTTGATTCTAGTATACGCAAAAATGCGAAGCATTTTTGGAAATCTTCAAATAAATGTACCCTCTCGAATCCTAAAAGTATTGCCCCATGAGGGTATGAAAGTAAATGGCGCAGGTCTGCGCTTATCTCATATGAGCGATGAGCTAACCTATGAAAGTATAGACTTTTAATCTATGACACCTGAAACTTTTAAAAAGTATTTACTAAATCATGGAATTCGTCCATTAAAGAGCCTGGGACAAAACTTTTTGTATAACGATGTGACCTTAACTGATATTGCAGATGCTGCACAGATTAATTCAGGTGACACAGTATTAGAAATAGGTCCTGGAATTGGGAACTTAACCAACCTCCTCCTGAATAGGGCAGGGTTTGTATTGTCTGTAGAAAAAGATGCTAGTTTTATACCAATGCTTCGATCATTACGAAAGCAGCATGTAAACTTTAGATATGAAATAGCTGACATTTTACGCTTTAATTTTTCAGAGGCACTTGGTGGCGCTGACCAGTATGTTGTGGTTGCAAATATTCCCTACTATATAACTGGAAAGTTGATTCAGCTATTACTCCATGCGCCCAAAAAACCAAAGCAAATTGTTTTACTGGTACAAAAAGAAGTAGCAGAAAATATTACTGCTCAACCTGGAGCACTTAGTATCTTGGGTCTTTCCGTACAACTCTATGCAGATGCAGAAAAACTGTTCACTGTTCCAGCAAAAGATTTTTTTCCAGAACCAAAAGTTGATAGCGCAGTAATACGATTAACTGTATTGAAAGAACCGCGGTTTGCTATTTCTGATGACAGAAAATTTTTTGGATTAATCAAGGCATGCTTTTCTGGCAAAAGAAAACAACTTCACAATTCTCTCGCCTCATTCTTAGGGGGTGATAAAATGCGAGCCCTAAAGCTTCTTGCTTCTGTAAAAATTAATCCAGCACTGCGGCCTCAGGAGTTAAGTCTCTTTGAGTGGGTGGAACTTTTTGATCAAGTAGCATTAGAAAAAAATAACCCACCCAACAGTTGGATTAATTTATAAACCGAAACAATGTTCCGATGTGTATGTTGTGCTCCTTACAGAAACCTGCTGGTAGCTCAACTACATAATCGATTGCTTTGGTAGTGAAATATGTAGGCAGTGAGTTTGCGTGGGACTGAGGCTTGGGTACGTACTGGTTAATAGCAACCACCTGATTGTTTTGAACCCAGAGAATATCTAAGTCAAAACGCATATCTTTCATCCAAAAATGTGGATGTTTATTTGTAGTATGAGTAAAATCAAATACCATAGCAGAGTTTGGAGCAAGCCCAACTCTGCCTGATAGTCCTTGTTCTTGTTTTTGTGGTGTGTCTGCTACTTCTACTGCTAACTGGCTTGATCCGAGTTCTATGTGTTTAGAAAGATTGTTTGGCGTAGATTGTCTGGAAGCACATGATACTGCTAGTAAAGCAATACATATACACAGATATAGATAAGACGTATGCCGTCTATTAGGTAGGGTTATAAAGAGGTATTGATAAAAAATTTTATTCATGCTATAATAAGTATACAGATTAGATTTCCGAAACAAAAATACAACTTAATACGCAATAGAAAGCCCTTTTTGTTGTGCCAAAAAACAGTATGCCGCAGCATAATCTACTTCCAAAACAAGCGCCTGCATTGCACGGTGGCCATTTAGCCCTCGTGGCTTTTTGCGCAGCTGCATTGATTGCGCTTGCAACAATGAAAAATGGATTTAGCATTCCAGAAGTGTTTAGTACGAGTGTGCAAGTACAGGCTCCAGTCAAAATTACGTATGAGGATATGAGGCACCAAGTACTCGCTGAACGGGGAAGTGTAGATACTATTATTCAGCAAAAAAATCAGAATCAGATTGCGCTGCTTGATCCTACGTTTGGGCAAGCCCGTGTTTTGGGTGCCCAAACTGATCAGTCTCCTTTCCCTCATGCGGAATCAATTTTTACACCAGAGCTACTGAGTAAAATTACTATTAAGCACAGTGCAGATACGAGCCCTGAAGCAGTGGAAAGCTACGTGCAACAGTTATTACTCGCTGAGACTAATTTACATTCATTAGATATAATCGCAAGCATAAATAGTTCTGATCCTAAATCCCAAACTTTTGCACAAAGCCAAGCTAAGCTGTTAGTGGCTGCGTTTGCACAAATACCAGTTCCTGCAGGACTCGAAGAATATCATCGACTAAAAATGGTCTACTATACCATTGCAGCACATTTAGGTGATGCGCTTGGCACTGGAAAAGGAGAACAGGTAGAAGGTAACAGTATGTTATTTTTTAGCCTGACTGATAGAATTGAGCGCTTGCGTCAGGAAGCTTCTGTTCGGTATCACGTTGAATTATGAAATTAAAACACATTACAATTTTTAGTTTGGTCGTCGTACTCTTTACGAGTTTTGTGCTAACTCCAGTTCACCGGGCTGAGGCGTTTCTTGACTTTGAAACTAATCCAGCAGTGCTCCTTCCTTTGGCAGACATTGCTGTTAACACAACTGATAGCGCAATAGCCGATGATATCTCTGCAGCAACGTTAGTTGAGCTTGCATTGAGTTTTGGAAGCCCCATTGAGTCTACTATCTCAGACGAAGCAGGGAATGTTCTGGGTATTTGTGATGTGACAGATATTGCAGATTCTGGAGGCGGATTTTTTGAAAGTCTGAGTTCTAACTTAGCTGCAATTAGTGGAGGTACAGGGGAGTCTGTAAATTTAGCACGCCAGGTTAAGACGCTCGAAGCAAAACAAACCTGTCTTAAAACCAGTTTGGCTACTGCCTCTGCAGTACCAGCCCCTACCTACCGCATGCAATATGAAAAAGCCCAAAAGGTTGAAGAAATTAAAGCAGAGATAACTGGTGTGAAAGAACGTTTAGCAAAACTCCAAATCCAGCAAACTGCGAGCACGAAAGAAGTGCTGAGAGCAGTTGCAACAAAAATTGTACTTAACCTCCAACAGAGTTTTACCACCAGTTTTGTAAACGATCTTAAAGGCCAGTTCCAGATTAAGCGCTTGTATGATTATACAGACGCGCTTGCTACGCAGATTTATCAAACAGACTATTTATTAAAAAATTATCCTGATGATAAATCTACCCAAATGGTCTTGCGGGTGCTTTTGCAAAACGATAGATTAGGAAATGCAGCAAATAAGTCCCAAGTATTTCCGATTGTGAGAGCTCAAGCTCAAAAGATGCTTTCAGAGGATCCTGCAAGTGTCTCTCTTTCGGATACCGCGTTTTACGATAAAATGTATAAGGCTCGGAGAGACCCAGAGAGTTTAGCGCTTTTATTGCAAACGGATTACAATGAAAAAAAAGAACAAGTAAAAGCTGCAGCTTTTGACGCTGCACAAAAAGAGGTGGCACAAGGCGATGGTACCATGGCCATACGAAACTGCGGAGATGCAGTAAACCAGCAATCACAAATTGATAGTAAAGTATCCAAGCTTTCCTCTGAGTACGACATTAATCAAGAAGTGTATGAGAGGCTTCAGGCCCAAGCAAAGAGTAACCCAGGAAGCGTGGACGCTTCTGAAATAAAAAAAGCTCAAGACGCAGCCCTGCAAGCAGAAGGTGCCTTGACCCAGTTACCAGAAAATTCAGACATGCTCGTGAGTGTGTGTGAGGGTATTGAAGACCCCGGTAAGTTTGTTTCAAATTTTATTAATGATTACTTACAGTCTCACATTCAAGAGTCATTTGATATAAAATCTGACAACCTACCTTGGTGGGGAGACTACTTAGCAAAAGTAGGGAATAATTTGGCGAGCAAGGTGCTTGGTGGCGGTAAAGGAACTGGAAAAGTATTTTCTGAACAGGGACTAAACGTTTTAAAGAGTGCTGGCCAAGCTGTGGGCCAGACTAGTGGGCTTGATTATACAAACCCCTTTAAATAAAGGCTGGTGAACGAAAATCTAATACGTCTAAAGTCTTTTTTCAAAAATCTTCTTACTCTCTTTTGAAAATTTTTCTATGAAGTATCTACAGTATCTATATATAGCTTGTGGCATTGTTCTTGCGGGATTTTTTTTTGTTGCAAGCGCGCACAAAAGTAAAGCAGTGCTGTCCATGGACTGTTTAGTAAATGGTGTATGTAATGATGCCGGCAGTGGCGGCGGAGTGGGTAATAGCAGCTCTACTAACTCAAGCATCCTAGCTCCGCTCTCTGAATATCAAATTCAAGCCTACTTTAATGCCAGTGTGCAGGCAAAGGCAACTCCCGGGAGATGCAAAACAGAACAAGACTGTGATGTGTACTGCTCGGGGTCTGAGCACAGACAGGAATGTGCTAATTTTTTTACTTCATTTGGAGCAACGCTTGCAGGACAGTCAGGACAAAGCCCAAGGGATACTAAGGTGGTTAAAGAACAACTTAAAGCCTGTAATCAATATCTTCAGCCGCAAAAAACAGCTCCTGCTCAAGGCAAAAGAACATCGTCGACTAAAACAAAAAAAACTCCGACTGCAGACCCGCTTGCTCAATTTAGAAACTGCTATCAAGAGACAATAAATAAAAATAAACCGAGTAACTCGAGGAGTAGTAGTGGGCTGAGCAATCCAGCTGATTTTTCTGCAAAGCTGCAAACCTGCTATGAAAAATACAAAGATGAACAACTTCAGGCGTGTCGGCAGCAAGCAATGGATAGTCTCCTTTCAAAACCAAAAGCTTTGAATGACCAGACTCCGTATGGTGGCTTAGGTCAAAACTATAATGACCAATATTCCACGCCTGGGTCTGAATTTAAAGGCTTGCAATGGCAGCCGTATTAGTTCATTGTGTGTATCCCCGCCAAAATGCGGGGATTTTTTAAGCTCGAGTAAAAAGATTTTATCTCTTAGTTGAATTATGGTATAATTTTTATAGTTTTACACAGCTGTGCTGGTAGTACTGCTAAAGGTTGTAACACTAAAAGCTTAGCAAAAGCTTAATTTATACACTTCCTTTGCTCCGAAGAAATAAACACACATTTGTATGGGTGGGTCTGATTGCGCTAGTCTTTTTGACTAGTGTGTTTGCTTTGGTGCCTACTGCCCAGGCAAGAACTATTCAGCCAAATGAGGTTAGTTTTGATATTGCAGTTCAGCCTGATAACTATTTTCGGGTAGGTAAAGATGAAACGCTTAAGCTCAAAGTTGCGGTGACACTGAGGAGCCCTGATAGTATTGATTTTAATACCGTGAATCTGGGATTGGATCAGCAGGACAAGCTTGCAACGGGAGGTTTATCCAGCAGTTTTGCGTATGGTATTGTGGCCCTTAAAACTGCGGTAATGAGTGAAAAGTATGAGCGGGATAATTGTAAAAATGAAGGCAATGGACTTTCGAGTCTGTATGATTGTAGTTTTACCAGTGACCAGAAGTCTGCAGATTTTCAAGGGTTAAAAGAGAAAAAGTATATCTTCTCTAAAGGCGAAACAGCAACATTTGATATTGAGTTAACACCAGCTAAGCGTGACTCTCTCGGCCTTAATCAATCCTCAGATACAGGCACTCGCAATACTATTATCATTTATCCCTATTTTAGGCTCTACACCGTTAATACAGACGCAGTATTTAAAAATGGAAAAAAGTTGGTGTATGCAGATATTTATACAACTGCAGACAAAGCCAAGGCTGATGCTTCTAAGGCTAAACCAACAGATATTCCCTCAAATAGCACTACTACTAATGCCTCTGTAGATACTAATGGCAGCGGTGGTTTGGGTGCGGGGATCCTGGGCATAGTAAATAGAATTATCTCCTCTATATTATTAATTATCCAAGAAATTTTGTTTGCAGTGTTTTGGTACCTGATAGTACCGCTGATGCAAGCAATTTTGTCTATTAGAACATACACAGACGCGTTTGCAAATATTATTTATCCAGGCTGGGAAATTATTAGAAATGTGTGTAATGTGCTTATTATTTTAGGCTTAATTGTAATAGGGCTTGGAACGCTATTCCGCATTTCTAAATATAGTTATAAAAACTTACTTGTAAGCCTTATTGTTGCAGCACTTTTAGTTAATTTTAGCTTAGTAATTTCCCAAGCGATTTTAGGGCTTGCAGATACGATTCAAAACCAGTTTTTGCCTAACAATGTTGCGGTAATTAGAAGGCTTGGCTATGAGTTAATGATTCAGCAACAAGCGTCTATTAGCTTTTTTAAAGCAAATGACACGGTTAATTTGGGTAGTTTTGATATAACCGTGCGGGTGTTTATCTATTTTATGCTTGCTGTGGGCGCCTTTTTTACCTTTGGCGCGATTATGGTGTTTTTGCTGATTCGGATTATTGCACTCTGGATTTACTTAATGACATCGCCTATTGCGTTTGCTGCGGGAGCAATGCCTATGATGGCAAGTTACCGTAAGCAATGGTGGGACGGCTTTTTAAAGTACGCTTTTTTTACTCCCATTATGGCATTTTTCTTGAATATTACTGCCAAAATGGTAGAAACATTGCCTAAGGCAATTGATCAAGTGACCAAAGGAGACTTTGGCAGTTCAGTTAGTCCTACGTTGAGCGCATTTATAGTAAAAGCAGGTGGCAATATTATGCTTTTGGTATTTATGCTTGCAGCACTGCAAGTTGCGAGCAAGTTTAAGATCCAGTTTGCAGGCAAAATTACCAGCCTTGCGCAAGGCGCGCTTACAGATCCTCGTAAGGCCTTTAAAAATAGCGTTGTGGGAGACATAGCACATGCAGGCATACAAAAAGCTACCAAAAATCTACCAGAGAAAGGCTTATTTGGTAGTAAGACTTTGGGTAAAGCTGCGTTTGCTGTAACTAACCCCATTACTACGGGTCAGGCAATGGCCGGAAAACTAAAAGAGAATAGAAAAGCAGTAGCAGATGATAGCAAGAAAGCTGCAGTTAATTTATTTGCGGGTGTAAAAGAGGATGAGTTCTTGAGTAAAGCCTTTGCCGAAGGTAAGAAGGATAAATCAGACTCAATGGATTATACCGTTGCGCAGTACAAAAAAGCGCTGAAAGAGGGCAAGAAAGAAAAAGCGCTTGGCTATCTTAATAATGCAGTTGAAGATGGGAGATTAGCAGACTTCTTGCGGGCAAATGGTAAACCAGTAAATGCGCAAGGAGCGTTGAGTTTGCTTGCAGACTTAGATGTAGACGACAAGGTGAAGAATAAGCTTGCACGGAAAATTAGTAGCGATGCTGCGCGCAAGAACCAGTTTGCCTTTACAGATTTATACGATGACGAAGGTAAGATGCGAAAAGTTTCAGATCCGGTGAGTATGCAGCAAATGGCAGAACGCCAGAATAAACGTATGGAAGAATTTGCAAAGAAAACTGGTAAAGGCGCAGGTAATATTCCGCTTACCAATTTTATTGGGTCGAGTAACACGCCTAAACTTGACGCTGCAGGCAATCCCGTAATTGGCCCAGATGGAAATCCTGAAATGCTGGAATCTGTAAATGATTTAGGTGCAAATATTATTGCAAAGGCCCCCAGTGATCCAAGCTACTATCAAAAGGCTAAGCAGTTACCCGCTGATGCAGTTGCTGGGCTAAAAGCTGCATACACAGATCCTGATAAGAAAATGGTTGCACTTGGTAATGTGCGAGCTGCCAATTTTGAACTCCAGGCTGGTGGAACGTATAAAGACCTGAGGGACCCAGCTCGGCCTGCTATTAGCGAAGCAGAGGCTAATAAAGAATCAGAAAAATTGCTGAATGACTTCATGTATCACGTTGATCCCAAGATGACCTTAAAAGAAAATGACTTTGCTGGTGCACCGGGTGCAGTAATTGACTACAAACCTTCTAAAGATATTAAAGATTCTGCACTGAGTGGTAGAAAAGGTGGAGACTATAAGCAAATGCAGCAAGAACAAAAGGCTTACCAATCTGCTGTTAATAAGATATTAAATCTCAACCCTTCTGATAATGCTGCGTTTTTAGATAGAGCAAGAAAAATGAAGCTCCAAGAACGAGAGTCTCTCTTGCAGTTAGATAGAGACGAAGTTATTAGTCAATTACAGCCACAATATGGAGCTCGTTCAGAAGAGGTGTATGAAAAGTTTATTAATGCAATACAAAACGTGAGCCCAACAGCTAGTACTTATGGTTTACCGCCTAATGCTACTCCTGCTCAGCGTGCAGCTTGGTTAGCAGCTGGCGGCGGTGGGGGTGGAGGAGCAGGCGGAGCCGGACCTGGCGGTGGTACACCTCCTCCAGGCGGCACACCACCACCAGCTGGTGGTGGTCCAGTTCCTCCAACAGGGGGGGCCGGACCTGGGCCTGGCGGTACGACGCCACCACCAACAACGCCTCCCGCAGGTCCGCCACCTCCTACAGCCGGACCAACCCCACCGCCTCCAGGCACACCGCCGGTTGGTGGTGGACCAACACCACGTCCTCCAAGTACTCCTCCAGCTGGTGGTGGAGGTACTGGCCCCGCTCCTGTTACACCTCCGGCTACACCTGCCTCACCTGGACCTTCCCCTTCTGGAGGCAGCAGCCCAGCTCCTGCTTCTCCAGCAGCAACTGGTGGAACAGCCCCGTCAGGCGCTGCAAGGCCTAAAGTTGGTATTAACTCTGCTCCAGTATGGCGGGCAAGCGCGGGAAGATTTGAACCGCTCGGAGGTAGCAGCGCAGCTAGTGATACCACTACAAGCGATGAAGTAGCAGAAGAGCCATTGAAGAAGTAGTAGAGGCTTCAGCTCCAGTTGCCTCTGCGCCTCCTGATACGACTACTGCATCTGAGCCAGAACTTATTGTAGACCAAGAACCAGAGAGTAGTGATACCGGCACCCCCGAGGCATTTTCTCCAACTGATGCTTCAATGATGGAAGCAGTCCTGCGAACTAACATGCAATCAGACCCAGCGCTCGTCAGTATTGACCCAGCTAAATATAACTCCTTGAATCGTGGAGTAATGACTACAGTCCGGGAATACGGTAGCCAGCTTGGAAGTCTCAGTGGCAATGAAAAGGATTTGGCTATTCAAAATATGCGCAAGGATATTGCGACTAAAATACTCCAAGCACAAGGTTTAAATGTGCAGGACGCACGAGCAAAAATTCTGGACTCAGGAGACGTTGATGCCCAGGTCGCTCTAAATTTTGCACAAAAATTAACTCGTAAGATGGCGCTTAAATGATTCTAAGTTCAGCTGATGTTAGATTGCATATACAGGCAAGTGATTGGGATGCTGCGACTAAACAGCGAGCTTTGGCATTGCTTCCAAACCTGGGAAAATATACACTGGCTTTTTTAGAAGCACGCACTACCCAGTTTATGAGCTATGCAACTGCGCCGCAGGCTATTGTTGCGCTTGGTATGTGCATTGACACTTTTCTTGCACTAAAAAAAGGCAGTACAGAGGAAGTTTTGCAATTATTGCATGACAGCCAGGATAACCCAGAGTTTGACTATGGCCGTTTTATATTACCGTTTGTTTTAGATTTAAAACAACTTGTGCGGTCAGGAAAAATTTCTGACCCACAAGTACAGCGACAACTCTTAGAATTTGAAGCTGATTTCTTTCAAGAGTTACCTGAAGAAGAGTTGCTGGTGATACTTCGCCAACATTTGCTCTTTATGGTTGATCTGCTTGATATTGTTGCAGAATTTAAAAATATATATGTGGACCGTGACGCAGATATGCAAACTAATTGGTCTCGAGTTTACTTAGATGCGCTTTTAAGCAATACAGAGCAGCTGGGAAAAACGTCTATACTTGTTGATAGCGAAACAGTAGCACCTGAGGTACATGCGTGGATTAAAGATTTTATTGTTTCAGTTAAACGAGATGTGGGTACCCGAAGTACGTTTGAACAAGTTCAATACATAAATAGCTCAAAAAATGTAGCTGTGTTATCTGCAACCCAGAAACAGTATTTAAACGAGATTCTTAAACTCTACACCTGGTTACTGCATCCTGTGGCGAGCGCTACCGTGGCGGAGGAAAACCTTGAAGCTGAGCTGAGTAGGAATCCTGACCTAGATGTAACTAAAACTTTTGATGCAGTAGATAGGGCTGTACCACCATATGTACCTAAGTCCCAAGCAGCACAGGACCAAGATATAGAAATAAGCTCTCAGCCAAAATCTTCTAACATCCAAGCATTATTGGGTAAACGTAAACCCACTTTTCCTACAAGTCATTTGGCAATTCCCAACGAAAAGGTTGATATTGATCAATTAAGGAAAGATGCCGAAGCACGAAGAATAGCAGTAGAACAAGATATAGACAAAAAATTAGAAACACTAAAATCCCGTAAAGGGAGCGGCTAGTATCTATGCAAGTTGCAGATTTAGAAAAACTCAAAGAATCAATTGAGCGCTCATCTCTCTTGAATACCCAAGAGAAAGCAGAATGGCTTTCGCTTTTAAGCGTAATGAATGATAAACAACTACGAGAACTTGGAGTAATTTTGGCAAGTGCTCTGCCCTTGAAAGTTCCTCTTATGCCAAGCCATGGCGCAACCCTCGTAGAATCTCAGAAACTGAGTCATATTAAAAATCTACCTAAACCAGTAAGTGGGGGACCGCTGCAAAATTTTCAAAAGCCCCGCATGGCTGAAAAGCAAAAGCAAGATTTTGGATTACGTCTTGACCGCACACTTCATGAAAAAGAACTTGCAGCGCCTGAAGCAGAAGTAACGTTACCACTGCCTGCTCAAGCACACCTCTCAGCGCAAACTCCACCTGTGCCAAAACCACCTGCTTCTAAAATTGGTTTGCCACTTTCAGGTTTTCCTACGCATCACGGACCTCTGCCTGTGGTTACCCATCAACCACTGCGGGCTATGGATCAAGCTGTTGTAGTGGGATTACCTAAAAATATTGCCGACATAGCTGCATTGGATATTAGAGTTTTTCGTTCGTTTGATTTACTGCCATTAGTAGAAGCACTCAGAGTCATTGTGAGAAGTATTGGCTATTTTGATGTGCTGTTTGCTCTTGAGCAGAGCCCATTGTATAAAACCTATTTGTATATGGGAAATAAAATATTAGAGGAAAATTTAGCATACAGTCAGTTAGAAATTATGATGCAAACAGATGGTAAAAATTATTTAACAAAACCAGAATTCGAAAAATTTACTGATATATTACGTAAAATCCAAGTGAATTAGCATCCGCCGGATTTTTATGTCGTGATATACTAATAATGAATATAGTTATGCAATTTCCTGTCCCTCAATTTACTGATGTAGAAGATAAGATTATTGGCAGCCTTACCATACGACAGTTTGGTATTCTTTTTGGGAGTGGCATTATTGTAGTTTTGTCTTACACAGCAACAAAAAATATCCTTGTAGTCTTGCTGGCTTTTATGGTTATTGGTTTTCCAGGAATTGTTTTTGCCTTTGGGCCTTATAATGGCCGAAAGTTGTATAATACTTTTCCGTTTATGTTGAGGTTTATATTTGCACCTAAGTTGTATGTATTTAGAAAAGAAGGCATGGACGCACACGCAGAGGCACAAGTAGATGCAGCTCCGATAAAAAAGGAATCAAAACTAGCCAACCTCGAAGATGCTTCCACCAGGCTTAAAAAACTTAATTATTTACTTGAACAAAAGGCGCGGGAAGAAGAAGATTTGTTAAAACATTAGCTACTCTATGGCCTTTGAAATGCAAAAAAAGAAATCGGCAACTACTAAGTCTACTCAGGCTTTTTTACGTATCGCTGAGATAAAAACTGATTGCATGGTTATGGACGATGGAACGCTTCGTGCCGTGGTTATGGTTTCTTCTACTAACTTTGATCTTAAAAACGAAGAAGAGCAAAATGCGCTTATTTATAGTTATCAACGATTTCTAAATTCTTTAGATTTTCCCATACACATTTTAATGCAGAGCCGTCGTATGGAAATTGGAAGCTATTTGGAAAAGTTAAAAACAGTTGCTGCCAAACAAACCAATGAACTACTGAGAGTACAAACTACAGAATACATAGATTTTATTGCTAAGCTTGTAGAAAACGCCAATATTACCAATAAAAATTTCTACTGCATTGTCCCGTACTCTGTAAGCATTTACCCAGCTACCAGTAGTGGTCTTTTTTCCAAATTTTTTAAACAAGCAGCGCATACAAAACAACTTGGGGCTCAGCTGGAAAACTTTAACAAATATAAAATTTTGCTGGAAGAGCGAGTATTGCAAGTTGCTAACAACCTTTCGTCTATTGGGCTGCGGGCAGTGCGGCTTACCACAGAAGAGATAGTTGAGTTGTTGTATAACTCCTATAATTTTGATGCAGGACCGTTAGTGGATCCGGGAAACTTGGGTGATATTAAGATTATTGAAAGCTAGTATGGCATTTTTAAAACTCCCTTCGGTGCAAGACGCCGAGGCAAAAAAACAACAGCTTGAGGAAGCAAAGAAGCAGAAAGAGAACCAAGCAAAGCTTTCAGAAGTAGAGCAGACCTATAACGAAGGGCTTACCACGCTGAAAGATTTAATCGCTCCTTCCGCGTTAGCTTTTACCAATGATCATTTCGAGCTCAATGGTAAGTTTGCGCGTAGTTTTTTTGTGCTTGCATACCCCCGTTTTCTTTCTACTAATTGGCTTTCCTTTATTATTAATTCCGAAGGAGCATTGGATGTTTCAATGTTTGTATACCCAATAGACTCCACAACAATCCTAAAAAAACTCAAGTCTAAAGTAGGTGAAATTAGTTCGCAGATGACCATTAACCAAGAAAAAGGGTTAGTCAGAGATCCAATGCTCGAAACTGCCTATCAAGACGTAGAGGGCCTTCGAGATTCGCTGGTACAGGGAACGGAAAAATATTTTAGGCTGGGGCTTTATTTTACGCTGTACGCCTCTACCTTACAGGATTTAGATAAAAATTCTTCTGTACTCGAGAGTGCGCTTGGAGCAAAGCTCATTGTAACCAAGCGAGCGCTCATGCAAACACTTGATGGTTTTAACTCGTGCCTCCCTTTAGGGTTAGATGAACTGCAAGTAGGAAACAATATGAACACAAGCCCATTGTCTACTACATTTCCATTTGTTTCGTCTGACTTATCTGGAAACGATGGTATTCTGTATGGAATAAACCGGCATAATAATAGCTTGATTTTATTTGATCGGTTTAAAATGGAAAACGCCAATGCAGTTATTTTTGCTAAGTCAGGAGCAGGTAAATCCTATGCAGTAAAATTAGAAGTGCTCCGGAGTTTAATGGTCGGCACAGACGTAATTATTATTGACCCTGAAAATGAATACAAGCACTTAGCCGATGCAGTGGGAGGTACATATTTAAATATTTCTCTTAATTCAGATTCTCGTATTAACCCGTTTGATCTACCTGTAGGACTTGAAGGCGAAGACCAAGCAGATGTGCTCCGGAGTGCAGTTATTGGCTTGCTGGGACTTATGAATTTGCTTCTGGGGAAGCTAACGCCTACAGAAGAAGCATTAATGGATAAAGCAATTTGGCAGGCCTATGCAAAAAAAGATATTTCTGAAACCAGTAATTTAAAAGTTGCTGAGTATCCAACAATGGATGATTTAGCAGAAGTATTAGCTGGTTTGGTTGGTGCTGAAAGTTTAGCACAGCGGCTTACCAAATATACCCAAGGTACCTTTGCGGGGATTTTTAATAAACCCACTAACGTAGTGCTCAATAACCAGTTAGTAGTGTTCTCTATTAGAGACTTAGAAGATAGCTTACGGCCTATTGCTATGTATATTTTGCTTGGGCATATCTGGAATGTAGTCCGGAGTGAACTTAAACGCCGAATTTTAGTTTTAGATGAAGCCTGGATTTTAATGCAACACGAAGACTCTGCTCGCTTTGTATTTGGAGTGGCAAAGCGAGCACGCAAATATTATTTGGGGTTAAGTACCATTACTCAAGATGTGGCTGACTTTATGTCGAGCCCCTATGGTAAGCCTATTGTAACTAATTCTTCTATCCAACTTTTGTTAAAACAAAGTCCTGCTGCAATTGATATTATTGCCGAGACTTTCTTTTTAACTGAGGGAGAAAAGTATTTGTTGTTAGAAAGTGAAGTTGGAGAAGGCATCTTCTTTGCAGGGCTTAAACATGCAGCTATCAAGATCTACGCATCGTATATTGAGGATCAAATTATTACAACTGACCCCAAACAATTATTGGATATTAAACAAGCACAGGGTTTTAGTAACTAAGACAAAGCTATGGAGCTAGAAGATTTAGTTCGTCTTACACAGCAACTTATTGGTCTTGGCGAAGACCCAGAGGAGCTTTCTTACTGGGTTTCAGTATATCCGGATTTGGGTCCAGACGCTCAGGCTGAACTAGACGAGGTATTCCAGAAAGAGCTAAACGATTTGCAAGAAGTGGTATCTTAAACACCGAGTCGTAGGCTCGGTATTTCTTACACTAAAAGTAGGTGAGGTGTATCTATTGAATTTGCGTTGACTATTGTTGCAAAAAGGATATGGCGTTTTCATTTTTACAAAACACAGGTGAGGGTGGAGGTGGTTTTGGAAATGGGAAAACGCGAGAACAAATAATTGCAGAAGCAGGAGAAAAAAGGCAAACAGTTGCAAGCAAGCAATTAGAAAGTGTGGCTCTTGAACTTACGCCAGTTGTTGGGAATGCGAAATTGGTTAGTGACGCGGTAGTGGGTAAAAATGTAGTAACTGGTGAGCAGTTGTCTAACAAAGAGCGAGTGGTAAATGGTTTGGTGGGAGGTGCGGGACTTTTGCTGGATGCTGTTCCGGCAGCCGGAGAGGGTGCAGAACTAGCAAAGGATGCGCTGGTTCTTGCCAGGGGAGGAGAAAAAGCCCTGGTGGAAGGCAAAAGTATTGGTCTCATGGAAAGGGGCGCAGCTAGACTTGCGGGCAAAGAATCTCCTAAAGCCAAGAAAGCCTCTCGTTTTTTATTTAAAACTGCTCATTTTTTAAAGAGGCATCCAGAGCTCGTACAGCGCGCAGAAAAAGCCTTAGATAAAAAACTGCAAAAAAAAATTCAGAAATACACAAAAGGTACACCAGAGGAGTGGGACAAAAACAAACCAGGAAAAGGGAGTGGATCTCGGCTTGTGGATAGTGCGCTGCAGAGCTCGCTTCCCGGGGATCTGTTGGCAAAAAAAGATCAAATCAAAGACGCTTTTAAAGGCCCGCCAGTTAAACCTGATAACTATGCGCAGAAAATTGGTCATCGTTTAAAGCAATTGCGGGCTTTGGAAGAAATAGCAAAGGAAGTTCCTGGTTTAAAAAAATATTTAGATTCTACACAGGCTGGTCACAACGAACAAAGTTCTCGCTATGCACCTTTGGAAAAAATAGGAGCAGGCCTGCGGGCTGCAGATGCCCTTGCTTATCAAAACCCTCAAGCACTGGTTGAGTCTGTGGCTGACATGCTGATGCAGAAATCAGAGGTGAGACTTGCAATTAGAGAAGGTTTAAATGAACTTTTTTGGTTACAGGTAGGAGCTATTATTCCTAGTTTTGGTGCTACCTATGTTACGCTTCACTTATATATTGTCTCACCCCGTTTTTTAGCTTGGATTATCAACAAACTCAATTCCTTGCTTCAGAATTTACCCGCTATAGGAAGCGTGATTAAAAGTATTACGGATAAAGGCATACAGGTAGATCCGGGTAAAGTAATTGCTCATATTGTTCGGAAAGTTAAAATTCCTCGGTGGCACATAGCTGCGGTGTTGATTACTGATATGGCCTTGTTTGTGGTGATATTGTGTGTACTTATTTTAATGTTGGTTGCATTTTGCAATATTCCTGGAATTCAAACCGCTGGTGAGGTAGCTGCCTACTTTACGGGTGAAAGTGGGTATAAGATTTGTTCAGAATTGAGCATGGAAAAAATAGTCTCTAAAGTAGGATTGTCTGGAAATGGTGTGGGTAATGGCGGGAATAATGGTGGACCAGTTAATCTTGGCCAGTGGAAAGAGCCAATTAATAAAGCAGCTGCGCAGTATGGTTTAGATCCGTGCGTCTTAAACACTATTGTCCAGATGGAATCTTCTGGTGGGAGCGCGTCTTCTATTGGACACGATCATACCAGTCCACCGCCACCAATTACTAAGTGGAACCGAAGTATGGGTGCGTCGAGAAAAGCCCGCGAAGGAAACACGCACGACCCGTTTCAAGCAAATAATGCTCCACTCTACGGCATAGATTGGCAGTTTTCACACGGGATTGGTTTAACCCAAGCTACTATTTTTCCTTTTAAACCAGGAACTTGGATAGATGCGAATACTCCTTCTCGCAAAGAAAATGGAAAATGGTATAAGGTATCCGATTTACTAGATCCCAATGTAAGCATAGATTTTACCGCAGGCTACGTAAAAGCACGGGGAGGGGACGCTGGAAACCCTCGCGACGCATTTAAAAAATATAATGGTAACGGTCCAGACGCAGAAACCTATGCTGATATTGCTATGAAAAAATACGAGCAATGTAAACTAACCACACAATAACATGGACACTTCATCTAAAAAATTTCGGATCATTCTTTCCCTTGGCATAGTTTTGTGCGTTAGCCTGGTTTTGTTTGCTGTGTTTTTTGCAAGAAACAAACCCAGTCCACAAGGGGTATCTCAACAAACATCTGAGCAAACAACAGAAAATAGACCATTGACAACACTACCAGCACGTCAACTACCACCTGATGAAGAGGTAAAGGTGCGCAGGTTTGTTAAATTGTTTGTAGATTTGTACAATACCTATAGTGATATAAATATAAAGAGTGCACTTAATGAAGCAACCTTTGGCACGCCAGCTTTTCAAGCTAAAGCCATTGAACATTTTGATACAATTGAGCAAAGCATCTTGCCAAACTCTTGGGTTGTTACCGATACTGACGAGGCAACTTTTACCTATCAATTGAGCCAGATTAATACATTGGTAACGACTATTGCTGGCACAGTAAAAGAGAAACACGACGAACAAACGATTTCTTACCCTGTCTTGGCAGAGGTAAAACTTGTATTAGTAAATAATAGTTGGGTGGTAGAGGATATAACTATAACCAAGTCTAGGCAATAATCTGCGCATAAGCAAAAAACAAATAGTAATGGGGCTATGTAATCTGAGGGTTAAAAAACACATATATGAATAAAAAAGCTTTGTTGATACTCGGGGGTATTTTTATCTTAATCGTTGGCACGTTAGTATTTTTACTTTTCCAGCAGTATAAAACAAAAAAAATTGCAACCACGAATCAGCCAGAGATAGCAGTAAAGCAACCTCAAGATGACAAAAAGGCCGCTACTACTACTCCGTCTGGAAACAGTGAAGTTGCAAATAGTACCGCTAAAGTCTTTGTTAACCAAACAGTAGTTTCTCCATACATAAGCGCTTCGGGAAAACTTTCGTATCTCACGAGTTCTGGCGAAATAGCCAGCTCAGAAATAGTTGCGTCAAAAATAACTAACCTACAAGTTAAGGGTGTTGGTAAAACAGATGTTGATCGGGCACTATGGAAGCCAAATTCAGTGAGTGAAGCTTTATTGGAATACCGAGCGGCAGGTAAACGGCGATGGGACTACGTTAATACTGAGACGGGGAAAACTATTTCATTGCCAGCGCAAATTTCTAGTATTGGCTGGCTTGGAACAAGTGGAAAGATTATATATATCTGGTTAGATAAAAATAATAAAAGCGCACTTTTCACAGCAAACCCTGATAACTCTGGTTTTTTAAAGATTGTAGATATGTGGGAAAACGATAACGAGATACATGTTTCTCCTGATGGTAAATATATTTTGTTTTATCGAACCAGTAATACAGGGCAAACTAATGCAATTAATCTTGCAACCACTGATGGAAAAATTTTTAAATCAATAATAAAAGAAGGGTTTAACCTGGGTGTACTTTGGGCTCCAGATAGCAACCACTTTCTCTTTAATCGGCAGGACACTACCACTGGTCTTAAGACCTTGTGGGTAGGAGATGTATTAGGGTATAGTGCAGCTTTGAGTATTCCTGCTCAATTAGAAAAGACCTCCTGGAGTAAGGACAGTGTATTTGTATACGTTTTTTACACTTCACCGGATAGCAGCACTGCACTTGAAAAGTTGTATATAGTAAATACTAATACCAAAGAACAGCAAGAGTATAATCCCGGGGTTCCGGTCTCCGCTACTTCTCTACTGCTTGACACTTCGGAAAATCACATTTATTTTAAAAATCTGTTAGATGACAAGCTCTATGTAATGCCGCTACATACGCAGGAGTAGGTATTACTAGAATAAAGGATAACCTATGGCGCTCAAATCACGCACGGTATTTGTTTGTGCAAATTGCGCATTCACTAGTCCTCGTTGGCAAGGAAGATGTCCTGAATGCGGTGAATGGAATACTTTTTCAGAACAACAGACGAGTAAAATTAATAGCAAGAGTGAACGTGTGGTTCCAACACTGCTTTCAGAAGTTTCTACTGAGAACCTTCAACGTTTTTCTAGTGGCATGGATGAGTTAGACGTTGTGCTTGGCGGCGGCTTTGTGCCTGGTTCTTTGGTACTCCTTGGCGGCGACCCTGGTATTGGTAAATCTACACTTGCGCTTCAGGTAGCGCTGCATGCCCACAAACATGGAAAGCGAGTAGTATATATATCTGGTGAAGAATCTGCATATCAAATTAAACTCAGAGCAGGGCGCTTAAGTGCGCATGCGGATGTACCAGTAGTGCCAGAAACTAATTTGGAAAGTGTTGTAGAGATGTTAGAACAACAGAAGCCTGATCTGGCAGTTATTGACTCAGTGCAGACGTTACATTCTGAGCTGGTAAACGGAGTAGTTGGAGGGGTGAGCCAGATTGCCTTTGCTACAAATCAACTCCTTAGGCTTTCAAAGACTCATCACATTACCACTGTGATTATTGGTCATGTAACCAAAGAGGGTATGTTGGCTGGTCCAAAGACGCTTGAGCATATGGTGGATACAGTGTTGTATCTCGAAGGAGAGCGGTTTACCAGCCTTCGAGTGCTTCGCGGAAGTAAAAATCGTTTTGGTAATACCGGTGAAGTTGGGGTGTTTGAAATGGCAGAGTCAGGCTTGGTAGAAGTTGCAAATCCTTCGATGGTGTTTTTAGAGCAGCGCACAAAAGCTTTTTCTGGTAGTTGTACTGCTGCTATTTTAGAAGGCAATAAAGTGCTTATGCTAGAAGTCCAGGCGCTAACCACCAAAACTAATTTTGGATACCCCCGAAGAGCGGTATCTGGGTTTGATGTAAACCGTCTTCAGTTACTACTGGCTATTTTACAAAAACGACTCAAGGTAGATGTATCAAGCCAGGATGTGTATATTAATGTCACTGGTGGGTTTGATTTAGATGAACGCGCTGCAGATTTGCCAGTGGTGCTTGCGATACTATCTTCTTTGAAAGATGTTGTTATTCCTCATAGCCTAGCCGCGTTTGGAGAAATTGGTTTGTCTGGCGAAGTACGCGGGGTACAGCAAGCAGAAAAACGTTTGCGTGAAGCAGCCAAGCTTGGGTTTACTCGAGTAATCTGTGGAGGGAAACAAACAAATGTTATAAAAAAAATTGAAATTATCCCAGTCACTGAAATAAGTCAGGTGCAAACGTTTCTAAAATAAGCATCCCAGGTCTACTCTAAATACACAGCTTCTGTGAGTGGTAATACTTTTTCTTCAAGCCTTGGATATTCCTGAAGGTTCTCTGTTGCAAGGAAGTGGTCTGCCGAAGCTTTTACTTTTTTTAATAGTTCTAGAGATAAAAATTGCGAAAACCGAAAATTGAAACCTGTTTGAGTGACTCCAAATAAACTTCCAAAACCTCTTTGTTTAAGATCAAGTTCTGCGAGTGCAAAGCCGTTATCTGATTCTGCAAACGTCTGCAGGCGATCTAGTTGTTCTGTAGAGTCTGAACTTGCAAATAGAAGGCAGTAGCTTTGCTTGCTTCCTCTGCCTACTCGGCCGCGCAATTGGTGTAACTGAGCTAACCCAAAGCGTTCCGCACCCTCGATAACAATTACTGTTGCGTTTGGGACATCTATACCTATTTCAATAACTGAAGTGGCAACGAGTACCTGGGTAGCACCTGAATTAAAGTCGCTCATAGCTTTTTCTTTATCTGGTCCCTTCATACTGCCATAGACTAAGCCCACAGAAAATTTTGAAAATAACTTGGATAAACGTTCGTATTCTTGTTTGGCAGACTTAAGCGCGAGTCGTTCTGACTCCTCAACTAATGGCGTAATAATGTAAACTTGGTCTCCTTGTTCTAGTTGCCTTGTGATAAAGGAATATGCGTCAGTGCGTTTTGTCTCCACTACTACGCGGCTTACTATAGCAAGTCTTCCTTCTGGTTTCTGTGGGAGTACAGAGATATCTAAATCTCCATATATAGATAAAGCCAGCGTGCGTGGAATAGGGGTGGCACTCATTGAAAGCCTGTGTGGAAAAAAGCTTTGAGAGGAATCTGTTTGAAACACCCGTGTGCTTGTGAGTAGTTTTCTTTGGGCAACGCCAAAACGGTGCTGCTCATCTATAATTACTAGTCCGAGTTTAGGAAGCTGTATTGTTTCTTGGAGCAGCGCGTGTGTGCCAATAACTAAATCTATTTCTGCCTGACTCAGCGCTTTTTTAATTTCTTGTTTTGTGTTTTTGGCTATAGTGCTTTGGTGATGTGTCCGAGTAAAGATAGCTATGCGATGTATATCAAGCATCTTTTCTAGAACAGGTAGTATAGTGTTGTAATGTTGTTTGGCCAAAATTTCTGTAGGGGCAAGCATTGCAACTTGGTATCCAGCTGTTATAGTTTGCAGCGCACTTATAATTGCTACCACGGTTTTACCACTGCCTACGTCTCCCTGTAGCAGGCGATTCATCGGGTGTTTGATAGCTAAATCTTGGCTAATGTCCCAAATAGCTTTTTTTTGACCTTGAGTAAGCACAAAAGGCAGGGTAGCTATAGACTTTTTTATTAAGGGAATATTAATAGGAATACTTGGAGCTGGTAGTTTTTGCAAGGTTTGTTTATGCAGTGCAACGGCTAGTTGTTGAATAAAAACTTCTTCAAAAATCATTCGGCGTTGAGCACGAATAAGTGTTTCGGAGGAATCCGGAAAATGGATTTGCTTTATACACCATGCTGCATCTGGTAAGTTTTCTGAACTTTTTACTGATGCGGGAAGTATATCCTCTGGCAGTGGTGTGTTTTCCAGAGTTTCTAAAATAATTCTTCGAAAGGTTTTATTATATATGCCGTCAGGGAGCTTATATACTGGCACGAGCCTGCCTGTATGCAGGTTAATATCGCTCACTTTTTCGTATATAGGGTTTATGAGTTGCAAGCCTTTGTATTGAACTACATCCCCGGACAAAAAAACTTGATCTCCCGCAGCTAATGTCTTAGCTAAGTAGGCTTGATGAAACCAAGTTACTTTGAGTGATCCCGTAGCATCAGACACAACTGCTTCTGCAAGGCTAGTTCTGGTTTTAAAACTAAATCTACTTGCGATATTTTTAATAGTTACTTTAAGTGTTACGGTATCACCAGGTTTAACGGTATTAATAGTTGCCCAGTGACTAAAGTCTAAATATTTTTTTGGGAAATAATACAAAAGGTCAACTGGGCTTTGTAGTCCAAGTTTGCGTATACTATTGTGAGTTTGGGAAGATGTACTTTGAGGCATTATAGGTATTATTGCAGCAAGAGATAGCAGTGGCAACTATTTGTTAGACAAAAGAAAAACCCTTGCAGCGTGCAAGGGGATGCTCACTTGTTAGGCGAGCAAAAATTGAGATTATTGGCTTTTTGGGAGTGCAGCTTCTGCCGCTGCTCTAAAATCTGTACCAGTAGCAAACAGTGCCAAAGCAATCTGTTTGCCAGTGGTGAACAAGTCCGAAGCTTCCAGCACTTCTACTTCTTTAGTTAGTCCTGCTTGCAGCGACTCACTCAGAGGGGTTACTGAGACTTCTCCTTGCTCAATAAAGGCTTTCTTAAAGGACAGCTTTTGTGAGGATACTTTTTCTAAGTTGATAACGATTGAAATATTTTCAAGTTTTTTTTCAAAAAAATTCAATCGAAGAGTGACTAAGTTATTTTCGCGACAAACTTTAATCCAAGTGTTTTCTGGAAGAGGTGATTCTCCGTTTACAGCCAAATCTGCTCTCACGATAGTAAGGCAGTCTGGAGTAGAGGATCTACCATCTGATGGTTGCGCAAAAGCAAGGGCTCCAAAGAGAAAAACCCAAGCAAGTATCAAAAATAATTTCATACAGCTTCCTCCGTTTGTGGGGCTATGTAACCTAATTTACTTATACCATTATTTATAATTTAAGTCAAATATACGTAATGTCTCAGGAGCTTCGCAACACCCTAGGTAGAATTAGGGTATATGCCATATACAAATAATCCACTCATACCAAAGGTAAGACGAGATGCGGTTCTTTTAGTAAAAAGGGGGTGGTCAATGCGCAAGGTAGCTCGTC
>OBEQ011458455.1_pt1 | contig 22892 bp, 23 predicted proteins | sample 1670901 | NCBI WGS metagenome assembly OBEQ01 (sample SAMEA104232315, study PRJEB22302) | groundwater metagenome | biome: forest; feature: aquifer; material: groundwater | place: USA | collected 2011-08-07 | depth 5.4 m
ATACAAAGTTTTTTGTTTGAAGGATAAGTGTTTCCCGTTTATGACCGCTTATAATTTTGATGCTTTAGAGAAAGAAGCTCGTGAAGTCATACACAATGTCTCCAACCAGGAAGACCTGGAAACGCTTCGAATTAAATATTTGGGCAAGAAAGGTTCCGTAACGGCGCTTCTAAAAGAAATCGCTTCTGTTGCCGCTGAGGAACGTCCCGTTTTTGGCCAAAAAGTAAATGCGTTAAGAAATTCGATTGAAATCTTTTTAACCGAAAAAAAAAGGTCATTCCAATCCGTTTCGAAAAAAGACCCTGCGTTTGACTCAACGCTCGAAGGTTTAAAACCCAATCTCGGCAGGCTTCATCCGATTACAAAAACCATTCGTGAAATTTGTGATATTTTTGTAAAACTCGGATTTGAAGTGGTGGACGGCCGTGAGGTTGAAACAGAATTTTATAATTTCACGGCTCTGAATATTTCCGCAGAACACCCGTCGAGAGATGCGTTTGACACTTTTTATACCGAAACTGGAGCGCTTCTTCGCAGCCAGACCTCTACGGTACAGGTTCGGGAAATGCAGAACCGGAAACCGCCTCTCAGAATTGTTGCGCCGGGACGTGTGTATCGGCCGGACGAAGTGGACGCGAGCCATTCGTTTATGTTTCATCAAATTGAAGGTTTGATGGTAGACGGAAGAATTGCATTTTCAGATTTAAAAGGTGTGCTGCATATTTTTTTAAGAAGATTATTCGGCCAAGACCTCGACATGCGGTTTCGCCCGCATTATTTTCCTTTTACGGAACCGAGCGTGGAAGTGGACGTGAAATGGGGAAATAAGTGGCTTGAAGTTTTGGGCGCGGGTGAGGTGAATCCAAAAGTGTTTGAAAAAGCAGGTTACAATCCCGCGAAAGTACAAGGATTTGCTTTTGGTGTGGGAGTCGAACGAATTGCGATGCTCCGCTACGGCATTCGGGACATTCGGCTGTTTTTTGAGAACGATCTGAGATTTTTGGAGCAATTTCAATGAAACTGAGCTGGAATTGGCTGAAAGAGTTTGTTCCTGTGAAACGTTCGCCGGAAGAAATAGGAGAACGGCTCACGATGGCGGGGTTCGAAGTGAAGCGAGTTGAAAAAATCGGTGACGATTATTTGTTGGAAACTGAAGTCACATCCAACCGTCCCGATTGGCTTTCTCATATCGGGGTTGCGCGTGAGATTGCGGCAATTTACAACCTATCGCTCCGATTGCCCAGTCATCAAATTAAAATTGCCTCCAAATCGGAAAGAAAGTTTAATGTGAAAACGCTTCGGCTGAAACTTTGTCCGTTTTATTCAGCGGTTATTTTGGAAAATCTGGAAAGTGTCCGGACGCCAAAGTGGATGGAAAAACGTCTTCAAATTTGCGGGATTCGTTCCATTCATTTTTTGGTGGATGTTACCAATTATGTTTTGCTTGAGTATGGCCAGCCCTTGCATGCGTTTGACCTTGAAAAACTTCACGGGAGCCAAATAACAGCACGGGCCGGGAAGCCGAATGAAAAAATAGTGGCGATTGACGGAAATTCTTACGACTTAAATCAAAATGACGTTGTGATTGCGGATATAGCGGGCCCGGTAGCGCTTGGGGGCGTGATGGGCGGAAAGGATTCGGAAGTTTCTTCAAACACGAAGCACATTTTACTGGAAGCGGCACTGTTTTCGCAGGCTGCCATTCGCAGAACATCCAGGCGGCTTAAGATTTCAAGTGAATCCTCCTATCGATTTGAACGCGGGGTCGATCCGGGTTCGGTTGTTTTGGCGAGGGACCGCGCGGTTTATTTACTCGCTCAATACGCAAAAGCAAAACGGATTGGTAATCCGCTTTGTGCGGGCAAAATTAAGGCAAAAAAACACCAAATCGTTTTCCCGTCCAGTGATATTCGTCGTGTTTTGGGTCCGGTTTCCATTCCTGTTAAAAAGGCAGCTTTGATTCTAAATCATCTTGAAATTCCGTGTAAGGTAAGAGGGTTAAAACTGGCGTGCAGCATTCCCTCGTTTCGTTCTGACATTTCCATGCCGGAAGATCTCATTGAAGAAGTTGCGCGTATTTACGGGTACGATCAAATTCCGGAAACATTTCCGCAGATTGAAGTCAAAGATCCAAAATCACACCCCATTCTTGAATTAAGTGATCGGGCACGCGATCTTTGTGCCGGAATGGGGCTTCAGGAAATTGTGACCTTTAGTCTTGTCAATCCCGAAACCGCGCATGAATTTTTTGAAAATGAAGATTGCAAGGTGCGAATTGAAAATCCAAGAAATCAGTATTTGACTTTGATGCGGCCGACACTGGCCGGAAATTTTCTGGAAGTAATACGGGATAATTTAAACGTCGGAAACAAATCCATTGCCATTTTTGAGGTCGGGAATCGCTATTTGAATCAAGGCGGATTGCTCCCTTTCGAAGAACGCGTGCTCGGGATCGGGCTTACGGGTGAAAAGCCTTGGAATTGGTTGGATTCAAAGCGTGCGTATGATTTATTTGATTTAAAAGGAATGATTCAGCGTTTGTTTGAAAAGCTTAGCTACCCCGCAAGTGAAATTAAAATCGACGAGGCCGCGCAAAAGTTTTTCACGCCTCTCCAAGCGTTCAGAGTCAGTGTCCATAATTTTTTCATGGGAAGTTTTGGTTTGATTCAGTCTTCCGTATTGGATCAGATGAAAATTGAAAAGCCTGTTCTGTATGGTGAAATTTCACTGACCGAACTTTTGAAGATTAAAAAGCATGCGGTCAGCATAAAAGAAATACCAGCCTTTCCGTCGGTTGAGCGAGATTTAGCGTTGGTCGTCAACGAAGAAGTAAAAGCAGGCAATTTGGCGGATGAGGCCCGTTTCTTGGGAGAGGGATTGATTCAGGATATTCAATTGTTTGATTTGTATCGGGGCGGTAAGCTTCCGAAAGGCAAGAAAAGCGTTGCCTTTCGAATGCGTTATCAGTCCGCTGAGCGCACGCTTCAGGCTGCTCAAGTGAACGAGCTTCACTTTTCCATCATTGACGCCCTTTGTAAAAAATACAATGCGGAGTTACCGTCAAAAAATTAAGCGGCAATAACGTTTTTATTATCAAAAGCTTTGGTAATTTCTTTATGATCCAATTTTTATGTTTTAAACAGAAAACATATTTAATTTTAGGATGGCTTTTTTTATTTTTTGTGCTTGTGAGCCCGAGTGCTTTTGCAGCTCAAAAAAAGGAAACGGTAAGTCAATATTTGGAAGTGAGCGCAAAATTAAAACGGCTTCAATCACAAGGTTATTCCGTCGAACCGCTTTTGGGCGAGCTGGATCAGCTCATTCCGTTCATCGCAGATGGAAATTTTGAAAAGGCCGGGAAGGCAATTGAAAGGCTGAACACGGAACTAGAAGCGGAACGGCGCCGCAAACTTTTACCGTACGGCGAAAAAGTACGCACGGAGTGGCTTGAAATTTATAGCGATATCTTCCAGAAATTCACATTCATTATTTTGTCGGCATATCTTCTAATTCGCCAGGTATGGTTTCGTCATTTTTTCACAAAAATAAAATCAGATCGCGCGCAAACACAAGCGTTCATCTCGGTCGGTGTCTTAACGGGATTGGGTGCGGTTGCGGCCGGTTTGGGATATCTGAGATTTGGTGAGGCAGATTGGGCTTTTCTTGACCTTCAAGTCGTTTTTACCATTTTGATTGGTATCTTGGGCGGTTCAAAATTTGGAATGATCTCGGCGGTGTTTGCTGGAATTTTTCGATGGATGATTGGTTCAGGGCGATTGGCTTATTTTATCATTTTGATTGCCGCTGGTTTAATCGGAAGCGGTGTATCGAAGTGGCAGGGCCAAAAAATGACCAATCGGCGGGTAGCCCTGCTAGCGGGTGTTTCCGGCGGATTGCTTCATGGAATTGTCATTTATCGTTCCTTTTGGAATTCCATTGATTTTTCACTGCTCAGCGGAATTATTTTTTCGCTTGCGATCTTGGAATCGCTTGCGCTCTATGTTTTTGTGGCAGTTTGTTTGGGTGCCATGGAAGATGATGAGCGGAAGAAGCTTGAAAAATTACTTCCCGAAATGAAACTCAAGTTTCTCCAGGCGCAGATCAATCCCCACTTTTTATTTAATACACTCAATACCATTGCGGCCATCTGCAGCCGCGAAAAGGCGGAACAGGCGCGCGAGCTTGTCGTGAAGTTATCCAATTATTTCCGCCGGATTGTGAAACGCGAAGACGAGTGCGTGACACTTGAGGAAGAATTAAAATACATCGATTCTTATCTCGAGATTGAAAAGGCCCGGTATCAGGATTCACTTAAAATTCATAAAGATATCCGGCTAGGGCCCCGCGGACTAAAAGCAGAGCTTCCGGTTTTGATCATTCAGCCTATGGTTGAAAATGCGATTCGTCATGGGCTCGCACCAAAATCAGGGGGTGGAATTCTTGAAATTTCAGCTTGTGAAAACGGGAAAGTGGTCGAAATAATAGTAAAGGACAACGGCGTTGGAATTGAGCCTCGTAAACTGAAATTAATCCAAACAAAACATTATGAAGCCCCGCAAGATGGGCACGAAGCAGGAAGCGGAATCGGGCTTCGAAACATCAATGAAAGACTAAAATACCATTTTGGAGAACCGTATCAATTAACGATTCAAAGTGAGGCGGGAGTCGGTACCGTCATTCGATTTGATTTTCCGATTGAAAACGAAAAGGAGGAATAGCCGTTATGCCAACTGTATTAATAGTAGATGATGAGCCGCTCGCACGGGAAGGGTTGAAAAGACTTTTGGGATCTGCGCACGATATTCGTGTGGTGGGGGAAGCATCCGACGGGAAGGAGGCGCTTGATAAAATCAGGGAACTTTCCCCGCAAATTGTTTTTTTGGATATCCGAATGCCAAAAATGACCGGGCTTGAAGTTGCCACTGAAATCGGACAATTGGAAAAACCGCCTGTGGTTATTTTTGCAACCGCGTATGATGAGTATGCGGTAAAAGCCTTTGAACTGAGCGCGGTTGACTATGTGCTGAAGCCGTACGAGAAAGAACGGATTCTGAAATCAATGGACCGGGCCAAACTGCTTCTCGGGCAGACGGAAGTATTAAAAGATCAATTCCAGGTATTGAATCGTGCCGTTTCAAAAGGCGGCCATTTAGACAGGGTTTGCGGATATCAGCCGGAGAGTAAAGACAGGACATTTTTTGATGTTGCGAGTGTCATTTATTTTCATGCGGAGCTTGCGGATATTTTTGCGCATTTAAAAACGGGAGAAACTTATTTTGTCAAATCAACGCTGAAAGAACTGCTGACGAAGTTAAACCCAAAGAAATTTTTTGCGGTTCACAAAGCGCACATTGTCAATATTGATTATGTTGAAAAAATTTCACCTCAAACGAGCGGAAATTTTTCCATTCATTTAAATGACAGCAAAAAAACTCAAATTCCTCTCTCCCGCAGATACGCAAGACCTTTCCGCGATGCCTTGCGCTGGTAACGTATGTCGGATTTATTTTCAGAAGATAGCACTCTTTCAAGTCAGGAAGTGAAACAAACCCGCTACGCGCCTCTTGCATCTCGGATGCGGCCCCGAACGCTGGATGAGTTTATGGGCCAGCGGCATCTTTTGGGTGAAGGCAAATTGCTTCGCCGGACCATTTTGGCAGATCGGCTCACCTCACTTGTTTTTTATGGCCCGTCGGGAACCGGAAAAACCACTCTTGCCCGTTTAATTTCTCAGCACACGCATGCCAAATTTCAAAGCTTGAACGCGGTAACCGCAAATCTCCAGGATTTGCGGCGGTTATTGGAGGAGGCTAAATTAGAATCCCATGCCAATCGCCGCACAATTCTTTTCATTGATGAGATTCATCGGTTTAACAAAGCTCAGCAGGATGCGTTGATGCCGGATGTGGAAAATGGCGTGATCGTGCTGATTGGCTCAACCACCCACAACCCGTCTTTCGCAATCAACGGCGCGCTTCTTTCGCGGTCACTTATTTTTGAATTTAAGACTTTAAACGAAGAAGAGCTTAAGCAGGTTTTAACGCATGCCTTGAAAGATTCTGAGCGAGGCTTTGGAGAACTTAAAATTGAGATGGAAGAAAACGCGATTTCGCACATGATTCGAAATGCTTCCGGAGATGCCCGCCGCGCGCTCAATGCACTTGAAATTGGCGTTTTAACGACTCCTTCAGATTCGAATCAAATCATTCATTTCACGGAAGAAGTGGCTGAAGAATCCTGTCAGAAAAAAATCGTGAGCTACGATCATGACGAAGATTATCATTATGATACGGCGAGCGCGTTCATCAAAAGTATGCGCGGTTCCGATCCGGACGCAGCCGTTTATTGGCTTGCAAAAATGCTGTACGCCGGAGAAGATCCGCACTTCATCGCGCGGAGAATTATAATTTTAGCATCAGAAGATGTCGGAAATGCGGATCCGCAGGCGCTTGTGTTAGCTTCCGCGGGTTTGGAAGCGATCGAATTTGTAGGAATGCCGGAAGCGCGGATTATTCTCTCGCAGCTCGTTACCTATATGTCGCTTGCGCCAAAAAGCAATGCGTCTTATCTGGCAATTGAAGAAGCGACAAAAGATATCACAGAAAAGGTAACGGAAGAAGTTCCAAATCATTTAAGAGATGCCAGTTACCGAACCGCTAAACGGATGAACCACGGCGCTGGCTATCAGTACGCGCATCAGTTTCCGGATGCAATCGTCAAGCAAGAATATCGAACCGGCCAAAAAGTTTATTACAAACCAAAATGTTCCGGATATGAAAAAATTCTAAGTGAACGTTTGGATGAAATTAAAAAAAGAAAATCGCAATAATGCTCCAAATGCCTCCCGTTGATCCCAACACCTTTTTTGGACTGGTCGGAAAAAGCACCAGAATCAAAGAAGTTTGTGAAATGCTGAGGAAAATCTCGCCCTCGGATGCCTCTGTCTTGATTGAAGGCGAAAGCGGAACGGGAAAGGAACTGGTTGCTCGGGCAATTCATTTTGGCAGTCAGAGAAAAAACCATGAATTTGTCGTTGTGAATTGTTCCGCATTTTCAGATTCGCTTTTAGAAAGCGAACTGTTTGGGCATATGCGCGGTTCTTTCACGGGTGCCATTGCCGAAAAAAAAGGGCTTTTTGAGATTGCAGACAAGGGGACGTTTTTTTTGGATGAAGTCGGTGATATGAGCCCGGCCCTTCAAGTGAAATTACTTCGCGTGCTTCAGGAAGGTGTTTTTTTAAAAATTGGGGGGATCAGCCCGGTCCGGGTGGACGTTCGAATTATTGCCGCAACCAATCAGAATTTAAAAAAATTCGTGAAAGAAGGGAAGTTTCGCGAAGATTTGTATTACCGATTAAATGTGATGTATTTGTTTCTGCCGCCGCTTCGTGAACGAAAAGAAGATGTTCCGCTTCTGATTGATTTTATCTCAAAAAAAATTGCTGAAAAAAATGGTCAGGAAAAAAAGAAAATTTCAAAAGCCGTTATGGATCTTTTGGAAAATTATGATTGGCCCGGAAATGTTCGTGAACTTGAAAATGAACTTGAAAAAGCTTATATTCTGTCTGAGGGGGAAACGGTCGAATCTGCCAATCTCTCTCGCGGAATTTTACAAATTCGCACTGCCAAAGAAAGAGATGGCTCGCTTCAAGGCGGGAGATCTTTAAAAGAACGTAAAAAAGAATTGGTGACGAAACTTGAGAAGGAAATGATTGAATTGGCATTGGTGAAACATAAAGGAAATCAGACTAAAGCTGCACAAGAGCTGGAAATATCCCGCCAAGACCTTATCCGTAAGCTTAAACTCTACAAAATTAGTTAGCTATTTATGTAACATAAATATTACATTGTGTAATAAATATGTTACGTTTTTTTATCACCTACCTAGATTTAATGAAAACCGTAAATTTCTTAAGTCATTTATTTATAATAACTTAAGATATTAAAACAAATTAATAAATCATGGCACGCTATTTGGACTTACTAAACCATGAAGAAAACGGCCAATTTCCCGCAGGTGCAAAAACGAAGAATCGGGAAACTAAGAATTATCGACATCAAAGGCGATCTGATCGGTCCTTGGGCGGTCCGACTCAAAGATGAAATTCATTCCATGATTGAAAGCGAAAAAAATAACACCATCGTCATCAATTTAAAGTCTCTCGAAGATATAGACACTCTTGGCGTAAAAGCCATTCTGGAAAGTTTACCGGCAGAGCGGGAAACAGGGTTTCTCAACGGCAAGTTATCTGTCATGGAAATGGTCCGCTCTGTACCTTTACCAAACAAGGTTCATATTTTTCAAAACGAGGATGATTTAATCAGCCGCTTTGGAGAATATTTGGTAACCGAAGAAACCGGAGATAACGAAAAAAGAAAATACTCAAGGATTCACACGGCGCTTTCATTAACCTTTAAATGTAAAAGTGCAAAAAATGAAGTCTGCCAGTTTCATGCGGTTATCACCAACTTAAGCGAAGGCGGTTTATTTGCGGAATATATCAATTTGGATGATGCCGTAAAATCGCAGTCGCTTGTCAATCCCTATGAACTTAAGATGCTGGATTTGGAGATTAAGCTGCCTGAACAGCAAATGGTGCAAGCGCAGGGGAAGGTGGTTCGGCGGAAATTGGATGGAGAACAAGTTGGAATCGGAATTGAATTTTACAACATCGACCATGAAGCAAAAGAAAAGATCAAAGCATTTTTAAAATTAAATACTGATGAATCAAGAGGGAAAGTATAAATCAGTTCTAAACGACTTGAAAAGGGGGATAAAACTATGAAAACATTAATTCCGAAGTTAGAACAAAGGCAGATTGGCCGCGTACATGTATTTGATCTTTCAGGGACGTTAACGGGAGAGCGTTCGTACGAGGTGATCGAAAAGATTGATCATACGATTCAGAAGAAAAAATTGAAACGCGTGATTTTGAATTTGCAAGAAGTGCAGGATCTGGACGAGCTTGTGGTGAGAAAGATTATTGCGAGTCTGCTCCGCCCGCAAAAAAGTCTTGTCTATTGCGCAGACGAGAAACTCCGCGCATTTTTCCAGGCCAGCCACATGCCTAACAATGTCAAATTGTGTGCGAATGAAACGGAGATAGCGGAATCTGTCGGTTCCTTTCTCTTTGAAAAAGACAAAGATATCGGCCTTCCAAAAGATCAAGAAAATTTCAAAAATGAATATGGACTGGAACGCCGCCGCAAGAAAAGGATTCGTGTCGCGATCCCGGTGGAGATTGAGTTTGAAATGAAAGATGGAAAAAAGATTCACTCAAAAGCGATTGCGACCAATATCAGCCAAGGCGGCCTTTTCGCGGAATATCTGGATTTGGATAGCTCGCTTCAAATATCACAGCTGGGTGATTTGGAATCTAACAAAGTGAACGTGGTTGTGCCGGCAAATGAAAATTTTCCGGAAGAAGTCCGGATTCCGGGATGTGTAAAAAGGATCGAGCTTGCTAAGCGGCAAGTGGGTGTTGGAATCCAATTTGTATAATTGGTTGCGCCCGATCTGAAGGATTTTGGGCGGAAGTGCTGCCTTGACAAAACCTTGAGATCGTGGTAAAAAATATCGAAATGAGCGTCTTGAGCTCACTGATTGGAGGTTCATAGCCAAAACCCTTCGCAATGGCTATGAACCTCTTTTTTTTAGAGGAATTTTCGGATGGCAGATCATGATTTTAAAATTTCAGAAAAAAAAGTAGATGAAACATGGAAAGAACATATTTCGCACGAGAAAAGCAGTCCCGAAGTTAATAACTCATCCCAGATTGGCGCGCAAGCAAAATCGGAAGGCGAATCAGCCGCTTTTTCAGAATTGTTGACCTCACTTGCGGTTCAAGTGCTGACTTTCTTGGGTGAATTGGAAAATCCCATAACGAAAACAAAATCCAAAGATTTAAATGCCGCCAAAGAGGTTATTGATTTGCTGCTCGTGCTCAAACGAAAAACTACCAATAATTTAACAGCAGGCGAATCCCAGCTTTTTGATTCAATTCTCGCTGATTTACAGATCAAATTTGTTCAATCAGCCAGTGATTGATTGAACACTTAAAACCATTGTGAAGCATGATTTCTAAAGCGCGCGCGCAGGAACTCACACGCATTTTCATCAGCCTTCTTTTTATCGCTGGCTCAATCTATTTACTACGTGATGAATGGCCGAGCGCGCTTCGACTACTCAAAGAGATTAACTTACAAATTTTTGGTTTCGCGGGCAGTGTGCTTGTGTTTATCAACGTGCTTGCCGGAGTTCGCCTTTATTATGTTCTAAAAATCCAGGGAATTAAAACAGTTTTTCATCGGGTGCTTTTCTTTAGCTTTGTGGGGCTTTTTTTTAATTTGTTTCTGCCGTCCTCGCTTGGCGGTGACATTGTGAAGGCGTATTTCATTTCAAAAGATTCGGGGGCTAAATTAAAAACAGTGTCTGCCATTTTGATCGACCGGCTGGTGGGGCTTGGAGCCGTGATTTCAATTGCGTTATTCACCCTTCCAGTTTTTATAAAAACCTATGCAGATAAAAAGCTGGTTGCCGCTGTTTTATTGGTTTCCGCGGGGTTTATTTTTTGCTCATTACTTTTCTTGAGCAGGCGCGTTGCAAGAAAATTCAGATTTTTGATTTATTTGATTCCGTCCGAACTTGGAAAGAAAAAAGTGTCGGAATTTTATCATATGATTGCGGAATGCAGGCAGCATTTCTTGAAACTCAGTTTTTGTTATACTCTTTCACTTTTTATTCAAATGATATTTATTTGGACGGGGTTTTTGATATCGAAAAGTATTGGGATGAATGTCCCGTTTTTGGTGTTCATGCTCATCCTTCCGATAACTGGAATCATGGCGATGTTTCCTTCTTTGGGCGGGCTTGGTATTCGTGAGGCGTCTCTCGTTTATTTTTTGACGTCCTACGCGTCCTCAAATACCGCTGCGGCTTATGCTTTAGCTTCCGATATTTTAGTTTATGGTTTCGGGCTTTTTTGTGGTATTCTATATCTCGTTTTGGGTGGAAAAATGCAAATCAGGGGAGTTAAAATCAATGATCGATAAAGCGCTTTTAGAAATTTTGGCATGTCCTGCATGCAAGCATGACATCCGATTGGAAAATGACCGTATCATCTGTTTAAACAAAGAATGCGGCTTGAGATATCCAATCCGCGACGGTATTCCGGTGATGCTGATAGAAGAAGCTGAAAAACCGGCCCCACATTCCGGCGCGCATTGAGGCAGCTCAAAAATCAGCGTCGCAAGGATTCTCTTTGGTTGTAACCGATTCAGATTCAGAAAGAGTTAAAATCGTATCAATCTATTGTTGGAGAGCGGATGAATCTTAAAGAATTGAAAGAAATGATTGCTTTGATGCAGGAAAATGGTCTGACAGAGCTTGAGATTGAAAAAAATGGGCTGAAGCTAAAGTTAAAAAAGGGATCCGGCGGCTTTGAAATCAAAAGGGGTGAGACGGAAGAAGAGCGTAGTATGTCGATCGACGATCGCGAGTCCAGGACACAGCCTGCTGAACCGATTGAAAAAGAAATTGAAGGAGTTGAGGTTGTCCGCTCTCCGATGGTAGGCACCTTTTATGCCGCGCCCGTTCCTGACAAAGAATCTTACGTCACCAAAGGAAAAATGGTGAAAGAGGGGGATGTGTTGTGCATTATCGAAGCCATGAAGTTAATGAATGAAATCAAATCTGAAATGAGCGGTAAAATTATTGATATTTTGGTAACGAACGGCCAGCCGGTAGAATTTGACCAACCTTTGTTTAAAATTCAAAGGGCGTAATTTCTCCTCAGTTTCTAAATAAAAATTCATTTAGGAAAAGTATGTTTCATAAAATTTTAATTGCAAATCGCGGGGAAATTGCAGTCCGCGTCATTCGTGCGTGCCGGGAGCTTGGCATTAAAACCGTATCGGTTTATTCCAAGGCGGATCGGGAATCTTTGCATGTGAAACTCGCGGATGAAGCAATTTGCATCGGAGAAGCTCCTTCGATTGAAAGCTATTTGAATATTCCCGCGATCATTAGCGCAGCTGAAATTGCCGATGTGGAAGCGATTCATCCGGGATACGGGTTTTTATCCGAGAACGCACACTTTGCCGAAATTTGTGAATCTTGCCAAATTAAATTTATTGGCCCAAAACCTGAAAGTATTCGGCTTGCCGGTGATAAATCCGTTGCCCGTTCGACGATGCAAAGCGCCGGAATTCCGGTGATCCCCGGAAGTAAAGGGGTGGTTGCCGACCAAGAAGAAGCCTTAAAAATTGCGAAAAAATTCGGCTATCCGATCATCATCAAAGCAAAAGCCGGCGGTGGCGGAAAGGGTATGAAAGTCGCACACAATGACGGAAAGCTGGTGAACGCTTTTTTAACGGCTCAAGCGGAAGCCGAAGCGGCATTCGGTAATCGCGAGGTTTATATTGAAAAATATATCCGAGAGCCCCGTCACGTTGAATTTCAGATATTGGCCGATAGCCACGGAAACATCATTCATCTGGGCGAGCGTGATTGTTCGATTCAGCGTCGTCATCAGAAATTGCTTGAAGAGTCACCGTCAACTTCCCTCAATCAAAAACTACGGAAGAAAATCGGAGAAATTGCAGTGAAAGCGGCGAAAACAATCCGCTACGAGAATGCCGGTACGGTTGAGTTTTTGCTGGATGAGAATGATGATTTTTACTTTATGGAAATGAACACACGCTTACAAGTGGAGCACCCAATCACAGAAGAATTGACGGGAATTGATCTTGTTAAAGAACAAATCCGAATTGCAGCAGGAAACAAGCTGCAAATACGTCAAGATCAAGTGGAATGGCGAGGCGCTGCGATTGAATGCCGGATTAATGCAGAAGATCCCGATCGTAATTTCATGCCAAGCCCCGGAAAAATTGAAACACTCCTGCTGCCGGGCGGGCCGCACATCCGGGTGGACACCCATGTTTACCCCAACTGCACGATTCCGCCGTATTACGATTCACTGATTGCCAAGGTGATTGCGCATGGCCGAGATCGAAACGAAGCCATCGCGATTATGCAGCGTGCTCTTAAAGAAATGGAAATTGGCCCCATCAAAACGACCATCTCGCTTCATCAGAAAATTTTAAATCGGCCCAGATTCAGACAGGGGAAAGTGACCACGCACTTTATCGACTCGATGATGGCGCATGAAAGTACAGAGGTCGTCCAGAAGGAAACAGAGTGAAACTTCTCAATCTTTTTGTCGATGTATTTTGTATTCTTGTTTTTTTGACGCTGGGTAGTTTGATGGTAATCGTGGCGTTCCACATTTTACCGATGGAAGATGCTTTGATTAAAGTCCAAACCATTTATGAATCTGGATTTCAGAGCGGTCAGCTCGCCATTACGGGATTTGCACTGATCGTGGTCGGTCTGGCTTTGTCAAAAGCTTTCATTAAGAAAACACGCGCCGGCGACGATTTCCTCGTGGTGGAAAGTGATGCTGGCCGCTTAACCGTCACTTTCTCGGCTATCAGTGAGCTTACGCAACGCGTTTTAAAGAAGTTTGAAGTCATCCGGCAGTCCTCAGTTTCTACCAGTTACGAACGGAGGGAACTTAAAATTGTTGCCAGCATCCATATTCTGCCGGGCTGGAATTTATCCGAACTGACGCGGACCATTGAACGGGATGTGAAAGAACGGGTTGTAAAAATGCTACACTGTCAGATGCCAATTTCAGTGATGGTCAATGTGGTCAAGATAGAAGAAGCGCCGAGCGGAATGCAATACAGCAGCAATCCATGACATCCTAATGGGCGTTAAAAACAACAGGGAATCAGCACAAGGAGGAAATGCGTTATGCAAAAGATTGGCATTTTAACCGGGGGGGGAGATTGCCCGGGATTAAATTCTGTCATTCGTGCTGTGGAACGCTGTGCGCTCATTGAGCAATGGCAAGTGCTGGGTTTTAGAAATGGCTGGAAAGGGGTCATTGAAAATGAATTTATTGTATTGGACAGCCATATCGTTTCCGGAATTCTGCCGAAAGGCGGGACGATTTTAGGCACCTCCAGAACCAACCCGTACAAAAATCCCGCTCATATGGCAGCAGTCAAAAATACATTTTCAAAAAATCAGCTTCATGCGCTGATTGCAGTTGGCGGTGAAGATACGCTTGGCGTAGCATTAAAGCTATTCCAAGAAGGGCTTCCGGTGGTCGGGGTTCCAAAAACAATCGATAATGATTTAAATGGCACGGATTACACCTTTGGTTTTGATACCGCAATCAACATCGCCACCGAGTGTATTGATCGGCTGCACACAACGGCCGAATCGCACAACCGGGTCATTGTGGTTGAAATCATGGGACGCCACGCGGGTTGGATTACTTTGGAATCCGGCCTCGCAGGTGGCGCTGACATTATATTAATTCCTGAGTTCGATATTGATATTGATGAGGTTTGTAAATTAATTAAAAAAAGGCACGACCGCGGAAAAACCTTTAGCATCGTTGCTGTTGCGGAAGGTGCAAAACTTGCAGGGAAAGACGTGGTTCAGGCGGAGTCACTCGATTCTTTTGGACACGTTCGTTTGGGTGGAATCGGTAATTTGATCGCAAGCATGATCGAAAGTAAAACTGGTTTTGAAACTCGCGTAACGGTACTTGGCCACATTCAACGGGGCGGAACGCCAAGCGCATTTGACCGTGTGCTTGGAACGCGCTTCGGCGTCAAAGCAGTGGATCTTGTGAAACAAAAAAAATTCGGCGAAATGGTATCTCTGCATGGCCGTGAAATTAAATCGGTAAAATTAGAGCAAGCGCTCGTTGGATTAAAGTTAGTACCGATGGATTATTACGAGCTCGCAAAAAAATTCTTTGGATGATGAAGACATCAATTACGAAAACACTGGCCTCTATTTTTAAAGAACACGGACAGGTTGCCAAGCGAACCTTTACGCAGAACGAATGCAGAAATCTCGAGAAAATAACGAGAGAAATTGTTCGTGCGTTTCAAAAAAATAAAAAAGTTTTGCTTTGCGGAAATGGCGGCAGCGCGGCGGATGCCCAGCACATCGCGGCTGAATTTATTGTACGGTTCAAGCGGGAGCGGCGGAGCCTGGCTGCCATTGCGCTTACGACAGACACCTCGATTCTGACCGCGATCGCCAATGATTACGATTACGAATCTGTTTTTCGCCGGCAAGTGGAGGGCCTTGGGTCGAGAGACGATATTTTAATTGCCATTTCGACAAGCGGTAATTCGCCCAATGTGATTGCCGCCGTTTTAGCGGCAAAAAAGATTGGAATGACGACGATTGCGTTCACCGGTGAAACCGGCGGAAAATTGACCGCACACACGGATTTTAGTTTTTGTGCGAAATCGCGTAAAACTCCCCACGTTCAGGAAATGCATATCACAGCGCTTCACGCCATCTCGGAAGCGGTTGAAGACAAACTTTTTGATTAAGATTTCCCATGAAATCAAAAATCAAGTCACTGGTACAAATCAAATCCATTTTCCGCAAACTGAAGCGTCAGCACAAAACCGTTGTCTTTACGAATGGTTGCTTTGATATTTTGCATGCCGGCCACGTCGCCTATTTGTCCCGCGCAAAAAAAATGGGCGATGTGTTAATGATCGGGCTTAATAGCGACCGTTCTGTTCGTGAAATAAAAGGGCGAAACCGTCCCGTTAATCCGGAAAATGACCGTGCCGAGGTGCTGGCCGCACTCACCGCTGTTGATTTTATAGTTATCTTTAATGAAGCGACGCCGCGCTCGTTGATCCTTGCAATTCGGCCGGATGTTTTAGTAAAAGGCGCCGATTGGAAAATTGAGCAAATCGCGGGGGCAAAAGAAGTTTTGAGCTGGGGCGGAAAAATAAAACGGGTTCCCCTTTTAAAAGGCCGTTCGACGACCGATACGCTCAAAAAAATACGGCACTCCGCATGAAAATAATCTGGCGGATTATGGATGCGAACTTAAACCGCACACGGGAAGGATTGCGCGTTTGTGAAGATGTTGCGAGGTTTGCGATTGCAGATTCGCCGCTGACAAAATCATTTAAATTATGCCGGCACAAATTAAGCCAGGCCGTGCTGAAGTTTCCGGTAAGCCATCAAACCTTACTGCACAGCCGTGAATCACAAAACGATATTGGAAAGAAAAGTTACATTCGAGATGAACGGAAGATGACTGTGAAATCTCTTTTGTTATCAAATTTTAAGCGGATTGAAGAAAGCCTTCGCGTTTTGGAAGAGTGCGCAAAACTTGCAGCTCCTCCGCTTTGCCGGCAATTTCAATCGCTGCGGTTTACGGTTTATGAATTGGAAAAAAGAACGATTACAAAATTTTAGACTCTACGCCATTACGGATTTAAAAGAGCTCCATTCGCAATTGTTGGAGAAGATTGATGAAGCGCTTTTTGGCGGTGTAGACATCGTCCAGTTGAGATCAAAAACACTCTCGGATGCTGAATTGTTTAAGATTGGCGAAGCCATCCGAAAAATTACAGCAAAACACAGGAAGCTCTTTTTTGTGAACGATCGCGTCGACTTGATGCTTGCTCTGCAAGCGGACGGAGTTCATCTGGGGCAGGATGATTTGCCGATTAATATCGCCCGAAAATTAATGAAAAATTATCCCGGGTTGATTGGCAAGTCAACGCATAGTTTGGCGCAGGCTCTCCAAGCTGAGAAAGAAGGCGCTGACTACATCGGATTCGGCCCAATTTTTAAAACGCCCACAAAGCCAACCTATCAACCGGTCGGGCTTCGCCTGATACCGCACTTGAACAAGAAAATAAAAATTCCGCTTGTGTGTATTGGCGGAATTAATTCTCAAAATGTTGATCGGGTCATTCGAGCGGGCGGGAAGCGCGTTGCAGTGGTTCGTGCCGTTTTTGATCAATCCAATATCCGCCGGGCCGCACAAAAATTAAAAGAAAGATTGTGTCATGAATTCTAAATATCCGCTGATGGTGATCGGAACAGTCGCGATTGATTCGGTGGAGACGCCGTTTGGCAAGAAGGAAGAAGTGTTTGGCGGCTCCGCTTCTTACTTTTCATATGCCGCCAGTTTTTTCTCGCCCGTTCAGCTGGTGGCGGTGGTTGGCAAAGATTTTCCTTCCGAATACCGGAACATACTAACGGAACGTCCGATTAATTTAGATCGTCTTGAAGTCCTCTCGAACGCTAAAACATTTCGGTGGAAAGGGAAATATGGCTCGGATTTAAATGTCGCGCAAACTCTCGAAACGCACTTAAATGCGCTGCTTGAGTTTAAACCAAAACTCAAAACGGAAGTTGAGCCGGAATATTTATTTCTCGCAAACATCGATCCCGTTTTACAGGAAGATGTTTTAAACCAAATCAAACGGCCAAAATGCAAATTGGTTGCGTGCGATACGATGAATTTTTGGATTGGTTCTAAAAAGGATGAACTTCTGAAAGTATTAAAACGTGTTGATTTGCTTGTTGTCAATGATGGGGAGGCGCGTGAATTGACCGGAGAACCCAATTTGATTAAAGCTGCACGCAAAATTCAAGACCTGGGGCCTGCTGTTGTGGTGATTAAAAAGGGCGAGCATGGAGTATTACTTTTTTCTAACAATCAATTTTTTGTTTTGCCCGCATATCCGCTCGAGGAAGTGTTTGACCCGACCGGAGCGGGCGATACGTTTGCCGGCGGAATGATAGGTTATCTGGCACGAGAGGATAAATTTGATTTTGAAACTCTGAAGCGTGCGGTTGCGTACGGGAGTGTGGTGGCGTCGTTTGCGGTTGAACAGTTTGGCTTAGAGCGGCTCAGGAAATTATCAAACAAGGAAATTGACGAGCGGCTCAGTGATTTTAAACAGATTTGCCACTTTTGAATACCAATTTTAAATTTTTACTTTTCATTTTTCATTGTGATCGCGCGGCCATAGTATAGTGGTAGTACTAGAGCTTCCCAAGCTCTTGGTGTGGGTTCGATTCCCACTGGCCGCTCATTAAATCTCACCGATATAATTTACTTACCGCAAGTCCAATAAAACAAATAGGTTATATAGAAAATAGAAAAGAAGTCGCAAATTCTCATCCGGATTGAAATCATTAAAAATGGGAATCTTTTTGGGAAAATTTCGATGCCACCTTTTGACACACTGCTCCGTTTGCAGGATTTTTCTTTCCTCCGTTTTTGCTCTTTCTGCTGCAAACAAGGTACTTAAACTAAAACGTCTTTTCTTAATCAATCATAAACGCAAAAAATCGTTACTAATCACAGACAAGCACTTATTTCCCAAAGCACTTAAGTCGAACGCAGAATTTATTTACAAGGGATTTTTACACAGTGTTGTCACTCATCCAAAATGAATTGGACGACCTTCCTCGTGTTCCCATCAAACTATGGCATCTCTTGGCTTGCCCTTAATTACCATCACTTTCTTTAGCCAAATTCCCCATAGATTTAAAGCCCGTCTGAAAGTACAATGATTTGCTTCCTTCACACCATTTAAAGATTTCAATTTTAGGGGTTTTTTGACGTATCATTAAAGCTAGGGGAAGTTAGTAGATGCGATAGCATAAAACCATTTCCTCAAAAAACAGAAACGATTCCGAATCCCCGAGCTTTACGATCCAACTTCTGAAATTAAACTCATTTGCTGGAGTAGAATATAACGTCGCAAAATACCTATTATGTTGAGCTCAACATAATGTCTAAGATGCGAGATCTGAGGACGAGTTGCAAACGACCGCCGGGTTGCGCTAATTGTTCGAGGAGTTTAAATTGGCAAAGAAATTGAAGGTTGGCCGCAATTTTATTCCTTGCGCCGTATCGGATAATGATGAGCTTTATCCGAACGGCATTTTTGTGTTTAATATCACAAGGATGATCGAATATATTCATGAGCATCCACTTGAAATTGCTCCGGAAGAGGCGGCGGTAAGCGATTTCCCCAGGTATTCACCTATTGACGATTCTCAACTGGAATCAGTTAAGATCGGACAACCCGTCATATTGGTGGAGATTTCACCCGGGAAATATAATTTGATTGACGGTAACCATAGGATGGTAAAGGCTCGTAAGATGGGAATACAAAGTATCTCAGCGTACAGGTTAAGGGCTGATCAGCACATGAAATTTATGACTGAAAGAAAGGCCTATGAAGACTACGTTGAATATTGGAACAGCAAGCTGAGAGAAGATTTTAGCCAGGCTTAAAATTATGGGAACCTTGGCAGAATTTTTCTATGGCAAACACATCCTCTAAGGAAGCGTTAAAGCGTTGGCTGGCCCTTTCGGCTGATACGAGACGGCTACTCCTTGACAATGTCTGGTGCCCTGACTGCGCTACGCCGGTGACCATTTGTGACTTTTCTGCGGAGGTGTTGGGCAAGGGTGTCGTTCTTAAAGGGTTTTGCGGGACGTGTGGGCATAAGGCCGCGAGAGTTATAGAAGGGGAATGATCCGGTCCGCGCTTTTCCGGGGTCACGGGCTTCGATGATTCGTCACCCACTCAGGGGTTTGCCAGGCGATCAATCAAACACTTCCGGCCAACTGGTTCCGCTGATGCGACAAGATAGTTTTTACGTCGTTAAATGAGTCGAAAGCGAGTGCGCCGGGATAAACCGATGAAGTGTAGCGAATGAAAGAGTCGTACGGTGAAGGGCTAGCAACCCACGCCGGCCTCGAGTCATGCGCCATCACCCGTAAGGTTGATGGTGAAGCGTTGACAGAGGTACATACAGGTCAGGTATTGAGCCGCGAAAAGACATCGTCCGGGAAGCCGACGCTGTTCGTAAAAGCGGAAGGCAATACTCTTGTGCCGTATTGCGAGGCAACGAGGGAACCTGCGCGGTCGGAGACCCTGTACATGTATGGAAACACTTCAGTCGAGAACCGGGAGATCCCGTTTCTTCGCGTAGTAAATTGCAAAACGGGACGCATAGGGAAGTCAAAAGACGAACGCCTATGATGAACGGATACGGGAAGTCGGACAGGCTGGTAGTACCTAAGAAATCCCTGAACAATACCGAGCAAATAATGGCGGTGGCGGAGGGGGTGGAGGGAAGCAGTCTGGCTAAAGGAAAGCCGGAACAGTCGAACGCGTGCCGGACACAGTGCCGGGAAAGCGCGCACAGCAGACTGGATCGGGTACGTCAAGCAGCAAGAAAGAACAAGGCGACAAAGTTCACTGCGCTCATGCACCACGTGTACCAACCTGAAAGATTACGGGAGTCGTATTTCAATCTCAAACGAGATGCGGTTCCCGGAATTGATGGGCAAACGTGGAAGAAATACGGCGAAGACTTGGATATAAGTCTCCAAGGACTGGCTGAAAGACTGAAACGCGGAGCGTACCGAGCAAAACCCGTACGTAGAGCTTACATACCAAAAGCCGATGGGCGGCAAAGGCCGCTCGGAGTGCCTGTGCTGGAAGATAAGATCGTTCAGCGGGCAACGGTTGAGGTGCTGAACGCAGTTTACGAAACGGACTTTCTTGGTTTCTCTTATGGATTCAGACCAAAGCGTAGCCAGCATCATGCGCTGGACGCGCTCTCGGTAGGAATAACCACGAAGAAAGTGAGCTGGGTGCTTGATGCAGACATTCGGGGTTTCTTTGATACTATTGATCACGAGTGGATGTTAAAGTTTATCGAGCATCGGATAGCGGATCGGCGCATGATTCGGCTGATTCGGAAGTGGCTAAAAGCTGGTGTCTTGGAACATGGGGAATGGACACGCGTGGAAGAAGGAACCCCGCAGGGAGGAAGTGCTTCTCCCTTGCTGGCGAATATCTATCTCCATTACGTGTTTGATCTATGGGCCCAACAATGGAGGCGAATGCAAGCGCAGGGTGACATGATCATCGTGCGTTTTGTAGATGATTTTCTTGTTGGATTCCAGTACAAAGCAGATGCCGAGGAGTTTCTATTGCAACTTCGGGAACGATTTGCGAAGTTTGCACTGGAACTTCATCCTGAAAAGACCCGACTGCTGGAATTTGGGCGATGTGCGATTGAATTCCGACAGAGAAGGGGAAAAGGGAAGCCCGAGACGTTCGACTTTCTTGGATTCACGCATATTTGTGGGAAAACAAGAAAAGGGACATTTACGGTGTTTCGGTATACGTCGCGTAAAAGATTACAGGCGAAACTGAGAGAAGTTAAAGTAGAGCTCAGGAAACGTCTGCATGACCCAGTGCCTGAGATTGGCAAGTGGCTAAGATCGGTTGTGGGCGGACATATGCGTTACTATGGGGTGTTCCTACCAACTGCAAAGCCATCGAATCGTTTCGGTGGCAAGTGATGCGCCTGTGGCATCGTTCCCTGAGCAAGCGCAGTCAGAAGGGTGGTGTTCCGTTAGAACGCATGAAACGCTACGTCGATCGATGGTTGCCAGTTGCACATATCTATCATCCTTGGCCTTTGGTACGACTTGGCGTCATTACCAGAAGCAAGAGCCTAGTGCGGTAGCTCCGCACGCTGGGATCTGCGGAGGGGGTCGCGGGCAACCACGATCCCTACTCCGACCATTGAAATTAAATTATTATGGTATCGCACGGAATTTATAGAGTTTTTATGAAAGAGGCAATTTGCAGCTAATCGTTCAACATGCCATTACAGAAAATATCATTTTCGAGAACGAAATCAGCCCAGCCATCCTAGAAAAATTAAAATGAAAAGCATTATGGCCATTTCCGACACGCAAGCAATCAAAAGTTTTAAAAAAGCCGTGACAGCGGCGAAAAACCGAAAAGATATGTTTTGGCGCAGTCAGGCTCCGGAATTAGCTATGATGCTTACCCGGGCCCTTGAGCAATTGAAGAGAACAGTCCAAAATCCACGGATCGGCGTGGAAGCCCTTGTTGCTTTTTATAAACGTGACGCTGAGATTTTCGAGCGGTGCGATGACTCATATGGCAGTGTCGGCGACGTTTTCCGGATTACCGCAACGGACATGTTTGCCGATTACGCCAGCCAATGTGCGAATCAAAATGAGATTGCCGATCAGGTTTTAGACTTACAGGAGGATTCGCATTATGGAGTGCGGGATACTCTGATTGATAAGCTTTCATCTTTCTTGGATAAGCGTGGAATAGAAAGGATGATCGCTATCCTTGAACAGAAAGCATCCGAGGGACAGGACATCATCAGTCAACGGCCGTGGCTGTATATGATCGAGTCGCTTGCCCGTCAAATAAAAGACGGGGCATTATTTGAGCGCACACGCGAGCGGAATTGGCAAGGACTCAATAGCAGGGCCTATATTGATATTGCAAAGGTTTATTTTGCCTCCGGAGATGCTTTAACCGCATATGATCGTCTCAGAAGGGCATCTGAATGCGGCGCTAAAGATGAATACGACTATGCTGAATTGTTTCGGGAAGTCTGCCGGTCGCTTGGTAAGACTGAGGAAGCGAAAGGGATATCGTGGGATATTTTTCACCGACATCGGTGCATGGAAACTTTCAATGAGCTTATTACCCAAATAGGAGAGGATAAGCGCACCGAGATTATCTATAAAGAAGTAGATCTGATTATGGCGGCCAACGAGTTCAATGCAACGAACGCACAGTTTCTTCTTGATGTCGAGGAAACCAGTTGCGCACAAGACTATATCTTAGCGCGCAATGATCAATTAGATGGCGAAAACTATTACCAACTTGTCCCTTTAGCTGAAAACTTAGAAACAAAAGGATTATACCTGGCTGCGGTAGTGATTTACCGAGCCTTGCTTGAGGGTAATCTCGCAAAGGCCATCTCAAAATACTATACTCACGGCGTCCGATATCTGCGCAGGCTTGATGCGCTATACCTAACGAAATTGAGATTGCGAAACATTGAGCCCGATGATCTGAAAGTTTTCGGTCAATAAGGATCTTAAGGCTTGGTGATGATCCTTGATGTTGGCAAAGAAATTCAGGCTGACTTCTTTGAATCGATCAAAA
>OBEQ012670838.1_pt1 | contig 22892 bp, 22 predicted proteins | sample 1670901 | NCBI WGS metagenome assembly OBEQ01 (sample SAMEA104232315, study PRJEB22302) | groundwater metagenome | biome: forest; feature: aquifer; material: groundwater | place: USA | collected 2011-08-07 | depth 5.4 m
ACGTTGGTTCGCTTGATTCAAAAAGCCGGTTATCGTGCCGCGCAGAGAAGTACCGAGTATGACATCCTCCACGCCTACGATTGATCCCCAGGCCGTCTGCCAAAAGGATATCCAGACTCTATTTACCAATATCACGCCCCGGTACGATCTGCTGAATACGCTTCTCAGCTTTCGAATCGATCATTATTGGCGTTCCGTTGCCGTTCGTATCGGCCTTGAAATTTCGCCAAAGCGAATCATCGATATCGGAACCGGAACGGGTAAACTTCTTTCCGCCTTTCAAGCCAAACAATCGTTCGATTACTGCGCGGGCGTCGATCTCTGCGAATCCATGCTTCAGAAGGCCGGGGAAACGGTTCGCGCGCAGCGCACCATTTTTGCCTGCGCCGATGCGCTTACCCTGCCGCTTCAAGAAGGAACGTTTGATTTGGCCGTTTCAGCTTTTACTATGAGAAGTCTTCCTGATTTAGGAAAATTTTTTACGGAGCTCGCGCGCATTCTTATCCCCGGGGGGAGAATGGTGATGCTTGAATTGACCCGGCCTGAGGTGTGGTGGCTGCGCGCTGCTTATTACCCTTACCTCAATTTTTATTTGCCTTTTCTTGGCTGGCTTATTTCAGGCGACCGGAATGCCTACCGCTTTTTGGCCGATTCCATCATGTCTTTTAAAGATCGCCCTGCGATTTTGGCATTGATAGAATCGAACGGATTTCGAAATGCCCGCGCTGTAAATCTCACGGGCGGCCTAGCAACCTTGTTTGTTGCGGACAGAAAGTAACGCGCGTGAAATCGGCTATAAAGCTTATCTCTGTTTTAATGATCGTTTTTCTTTTTTCGGCCTGGGCAGCACCTCTTCTTTTCAAAGTTTTACCTTTTGAATACGAACGGATCATGGACCGGCTGATCGTGCTGCTTGGTTTTTTTACCGTTTACGTCATGTATATACGGGGTCATGAAAGGGAGCTCATTCTTTTTGGGTTTAAAGGGACGGAGAAAACCAAATGGCTTAGCGCCGGATTTGTGTATGGGTTAGCAACCGTTGTTTTTATTGTTTTGGTTGAAATTTTTTTGGGCGCCCGAGAACTCCAAGTAAATTTTTCAAAATCAGGTCCGTTTATTTCCGCCGGAAGCGCGGTTCTAACCGGGCTGGCGGTGGGTTTATTTGAAGAGTGGTTTTTCCGGGGTTTCATTCTAAAATCTTTTCACCGGGGGCTTTCGCTTCGGTGGGCGATCTTTTGGATGAATTTTCTGTATGCGATCTCGCATTTTATCGAAGTAGGGAATTTACAAGGTGGTGAGCAGGCTTCGTTCGTAAATTCATTAAAGCTCATGGCGGGTTTTTTTTCACAATTCAGAGAGCCTGCGCCCGTTCTTATGCAAATGGCCGGTCTTTTTATTTTTGGATATCTTCTGACATCGGCGCTGCTTAAAACCGGATCGCTTTATTTAGGGATGGGCGTTCACGCCGGCGTTGTAGCCGCCATTAAAGTACACGATCGTTTGGTTCAGTCTACCGGCGAGGGGCCGATGTGGTTTTTTGGGGACGATAAGTATTACAACGGCGTTTTAGGCTGGGTAGGCTTACTCCTCAGCTGGTTTATTTTAACAAAACTTATCGATAGAATATCCTGGCCAAAGCAAGCACCGCTTCTTTCCATTGAGCATCCATCTGCTTCGTAAACTCCGATGTTTCATCCGAATGCTTAACCTATTCCATTCCCATGAATAATAACGCTAAAGTTATTGTCCTGAAGACAACTCCCGAAACGGTTTGCGATGATTACCAAAATCTTCTGCGCGGAATGGATGGTTATTCTTTGCTTGATAACCAAGCGCCATTTTCCCTCATTACCGAATCAGGATTTGATTCGTTTTTTCCGGCCGTTAGCGTGACCCCTTGGCAATTGGACGGTGTGCTCAAATCCATAGCTTCGATAGGGCGCGGCCCCGCCGGCATTGACTTTTTTTTGCGCGGCCGGAAAGGGTTGATCGATAAAAACGGGCTTTCAAAGTTTGTCGGTAACATGGCCAAAGCGTTATCGTCTCCCAAACATTCAATTTCCAATCTATCGGAACGGTTGGAAGGAAGAAATGTTATTGTGCTCGGAAACATGCGCACCCATTTGGTCCATACGATCACCGGGACTTGCATAACCGCAGCCTTGTTTTTTCGACCCGCAGAAGAAAATTGGCTTCTTTTACTGAAGCGCGGAGATATCTGCGACCGTTTTCGAGCATTAAAGAAGCGTGCTAAAAAAGTGATCGGGGTTATGGACGGAACGTTTGCCGGGGATGGCGCCGGTCCGCGCTGTGTTCGTATATTTGTAAAAAATTTTATTTTAGCCAGCGATGACCTGGTTGCCCTAGATGCCGTAGCAGCTAAAATGATGGGATTTGAGCCGTTGTCGATACCTCATTTAAGAACGTTGCATGAGGAAGGGTTGGGTTGCGCGGATTTAGAAAAAATAAATATAATCGGAACCGATATAAGCCATACGGATTTCCGTTTTCTCATTGCTACCAATCGTTTTTCCCGTTTCTTTGCCCGTATGGTTAGAGAAAAGGGATTGGACGATGACGCCCAGAAGAAACGTCATTTCTTTATGTTGGCTATGCTGGAATGGATGCAGGTTGTTTATGCGAGGAAGATCTGGTTAAAACAGACGGGGAAAGGCAGGCTTTCTTTGGCCGCTAAGTCCCCATGGGGTAACTTGTTGCAAGAATACGAGCTCTTTCTATCCTAGAGTACTGTTGGTCAACTCACTCCTTCCTTATATAATAACTTTCTTTTTTCGGAGCATCCCATACGTGATCTATCTAGATAACAACGCAACAACCTATCTTCCGCCGGAAGTGCGCGAAGCTATGATGCCTTATTTTTCCGAAGAATACGGGAATGCGGCGAGCGTTCACACCTTCGGCAGCCGGCTGATGAATCAAATGGATTCGGCGCGAGAATCTGTGGGAAGACTTATCGGTGCCGATCCGAAAGATGATCTTACGTTTACAAGCGGCGGGACGGAAAGTAATAATGCCATCCTTTATTCGGTGGTAAAGAAATTTCCAAACCGCCGGCATATTATAACGAGCACGGTAGAGCATTCTTCGGTTGCCAAAGTCGCTGAAGATCTAGAAAAGCAGGGATATGAAATAACGAGGGTTCCTGTCGACCGGGAAGGCCGTCTCGATCTGAATTTTTTTAAAAATTCTATTCGCTCCGATACGGCGCTCGTTACGCTCATGTGGGCGAACAATGAAACGGGCGTTCTTTCTCCCGTCGCCGAAATAAGCAAGATCACTCGTCAAAAAGGCGTTTTATTTCATTCCGATGCCGTTCAGGCGATTGGCAAGGTAAAAATCAATGTATCCGAAACGCCCGTAGATTTTCTTTCCGTCTCAGCTCATAAACTTCACGGGCCGAAAGGAATCGGACTTTTGTATGTGCGAAAAGGTGTTCCTTTTGCTCCGCTGATCTTGGGCGGCGCTCAGCAAAACGGCCGTCGGGCAGGAACGGAAAATATGGCCGGTATTGTCGGCTTCGCCGTAGCTTCCGACATGGCGCAGAAATTTGTTGCGGATGTCAAAAAATTAGAGCAGGAAGAAAAACTTTGTAGAAAGCTTGAAGAGGGCTTGTTGAATCGCGTTAGCGATATTACGATTGCCGGACAAGGGGCGCAGCGAATTCCGAATACTTCGCAAATTATTTTCGAACAAACCGAAGGCGAGGCATTGCTGCAAATGATGAGCGATGCGGGAATCTACGCTTCCGGCGGTTCGACATGTACCGCGGGAACAACGCAGCCGTCGCATGTTTTGCTTGCGATGGGATTTAACGAGAAACAATCGGGTGCGGCTATACGGTTTAGCCTAAGCCGCTATACAACCGAAGATGAAATTAACGGTGTTTTAGAAATAATGCCAAAGCTTGTTTCGAAATTACGTAGCATTTAAAATGCAATAAGGAGGTTTTCTGTGGAAACCGTATCTGCACAAAGCAAACGAATTCGTATCGAAGATCTCACGCACGATCTTTTGGTGGCTATTGGTGAAAATCCCACGCGGGAAGGGTTGGCGAAGACGCCGGAGAGGGTAGAGGCGTCCATTCGATTTTTAACGCATGGTTATAAGCAAGATGTTGCGTCCGTTGTGAACGGCGCCATTTTTGAAGAGAATTACGATGAAATGGTGGTTTTAAAAGACATCGATATCTTCAGTCTTTGCGAACACCACTTACTTCCGTTTTACGGCCGTTGCCATGTGGCTTATCTTCCAAACGGAAAAATAATCGGGTTAAGCAAAATTCCCCGTTTAGTGGATGTTTTCGCAAAGCGTCTTCAAGTCCAGGAGCGTCTAACCAACGAAATCGCAAGCTCGCTCATGGATATTCTCGTTCCCAAGGGAGTAGCGGTGGTGATCGAAGCGCTTCATTTATGTATGGCTATGCGTGGGGTTCAGAAACAGGGAGCGGTTTGTACAACGAGCGCTATGCTTGGAACATTTCGAAGGGATGAGCGTTCGCGGGCTGAATTTCTAAATCTGATCGGCCGGCCGAAATAAATTATTTAGAAGAGGCGATCTCGAGTTGGCGTTCTAGTTCCACAACTCGTTTTTTAAGATCGCGGATGGTTTCCAGAATTTCATGCATGCGCAGCTGCGCGGCTACTTGTTTTTTCATTTCCTCAGCCGGCCGTGCAGGTGAACCTATAAATATAGCACGTTCCGGAATTTTTTTACCGGTGGGAACTCCTGCTTGCGCTCCTAAAATAGCTCCGTTTCCGATTTCGGCATGATCCCCAATACCCACTTGTCCTGCCAGCGTAACGTAGGCGCCGATATTCGAACTGCCTGAAATTCCGGTTTGAGAAGAGGCGATGGAATGCGGCCCGAAAGAAACGTTGTGCGCAATTTGAACGAGATTATCGATCTTGCTTCCCGCGCGAATAACGGTGGAGCCCATCGTAGCGCGGTCGATACAAACGTTTCCGCCTAGCTCTACGTCATTCTCAATTACGACGTTGCCGACTTGCCGAATTTTAAATTGTTTTTTCCCGTCAAACACATATCCGAAGCCGTCCGTGCCAATAACGCAGCCCGCATGAATAATCACGCTGTTTCCAACAACGGTGTGGTCGTAAAGGGTGACGTTCGGATGAATCACGCAAGCCGTTCCGACGGAAACGAAATCATCAATATAACTATTTGCACGAATGACGCTGGCGTCGCCGATTTTTGCGTGTTCGCCGATATAAACCCCTTTTTCAATTCGAACATTTTTACCGATATTGGCTGTGGAGTGAACGAATGCGCCGCTTGAAATTTCTGTTTGGTAAGTGCGGGGTGGGAAGAAAAGTTCGAGAAGAATACCCCACGCCAGCTTAGGGTTTTCCGCAACAATACAAGGTTTTGAAGAAGCCGGAAAATCGGGCGGGATAATGAGGGCCGTCACCTCTGACTTTTCGAGAGCTTCTGCAAGCTTGGGTTGAGTAACAAAGGTAATATAGCCCTGCCGCGGTTCATTGGCGTTCGTAACGCCCTTAATGGGGGTATTTGAATCGCCTCTGACCTGTCCATTTACCAGTTTTGCTAATTCTGCGAGCGTTTTCATAATTTCTTTAGGCATCTGCTTTTACCTTTCAAAACGGAGAGGATTATCGGGACACATTATATGAATGCGTCCAACCCATTGTCAATGAAGCCGGCTGTTTTCTAAGATATACTCCACAAGTTCAACTACAGCTTGCATTTGGATAAGCCGATGAATAAACTAACAACAATCTTTATCCCATCGTTAATATAATTTACCGCTCATAGGGAGGTCACATGTCAAGGAAACGACTTATTGCTGCTACGCTTCTGCTTTGTTTAATTGCTACACCCGCTGTTTATGCCGGCTATACGGGCGCCATCGCTCAAAAATTTAGCCGTGGCGTGGGCAATGTTATTTATTCTCCGCTTGAAATCCCTCTCCAGGTTAGCCAAGAAATAACTACCGAAGATTATGTTTACGCCATTCCGAAGGGCTTGCTTCAAGGATTTTTCTATGCGGTGGGAAGATTTGTTGTGGGCGCTTACGAAGTTTTAACGTTCCCCATTCCTCAAAAACAAATTATCCCGAATTTTAATCAAGCTTAGTTTTAGGCAAACCTTCAAAGTTTGAACGGAGCGCTCAGCGACATGGGTAAAAAAATTCTGCTCATTGATGACGAGGAAGATATTATAACGACCGTTTCCGTCCGGTTAGAGAGCGCGGGTTATGTGGTCATTTCCGCCAAAGATGGAGAACAAGGATTGGATTTGCTCACAAAAGAAAACCCCGATTTAGTTTTATTGGATATTATGATGCCCAATATGAACGGCTATCAGATGCTCCAAAAACTGAAGGAAAAGACGAAGCAGTACGGTGTCAAACGTATTAAACCGCCGGTCATTGTCATTACCGCAAAAGGCGAGGGTGTAAGAGATCTGTTTGAGATGGAAGGTATTACGGATTACATTGTAAAGCCGTTTGAATCGCAGGACTTGCTCGACCGAATCAAGAAAGCGCTTGAATAGCGGTTATTATCCGTCGTCTTCGTACATTTTTCGGATTACTCCCCATTAATATCTGATCACGTAAATAAATTTTTCCTTTTCACATGCCGCAAAATCCTAAAGATTCAAAAAAAATTCGCCGTCAGATCAAAACCGACGACCAGATTAAATCCGATTTTGTCTCCAGCGTCAGCCATGAATTAAGAACTCCGCTGACAGCATTGGAAGAGGGGCTTTCTTTAGTCTTGGACGGCGTTGTTGGAAAAATTGATGATGACGCTCGAAATTTTTTAGTCATCGCAAAAAACAACGCCGACCGGCTCAAAGCTTTAATTAACGATCTTTTAGACATTTCTAAATTGGAAGCTGGAAAGATGCTCCTTCATCGCGCAGCGTGCGATCTGCCTACGTTGGTGGTTGGGCTGATGGATACGTTCCAGTTCCTGGTTCGCAAAAAACAAATATGCTTTAACACGGAATTTGATCCGGATCTGCCGCTGGCGCTTGCGGACAAAAACAGAATTTTGCAGGTGCTGGTTAATTTAGTAGGAAATGCCGTGAAATTTGTGCCGGTGCAGGGTAAAATTTCGGTTCATATGAAAGTGTGGGAGCAGTTGGGGTCGGGTCCGTTAGCGCCGTATATCCTGGTGGAAGTCATCGATAATGGTCAAGGTATACGGGAGGATGAGCTTCCTAGAATATTTGAAAAATTTCACCAAGCAGGACGTACCGTCGGGCCTGGCCTGAAAGGAACGGGGCTCGGGCTTTCCATTGCAAGACATATCGTCGAGCTGCATAAAGGAAGAATCTGGGCGAAAAGTAAGGCGGGACAGGGAGCAACGTTTATGTTTACGCTGCCGGTGTATTCTCAAGAACTCGAATTTTTCGAGAACGTAACAGAATACTTTGAAGGTGCTAATCATAATAAAGAATCCCTCGGCTGCCTTCTGATCGAACTCGAAAATTTTGCGAGTCTCGCCGCCGACCGTTCTCTTCGGGAAGCTCATCACACCATGGATGGGATTGAGAAATGCGTTTGTGATGTACTCCGGTCCGAAGATCGTGTTCTTAGGTACCGGGAACTCCAACTCATCGCGCTGTTCCCACGTTTTTCTGAAAAAGAATTAAATGAGGCTAAACGTCGGATTCTTGAGAATATTCGCGCCAAACGTTTTCCCTGGCCTATCCGTCTTTCCTTCTCATCGGCGGAATATCCAAACGACGGGAAAACATGGCCGGTTTTGCTTGATAAGCTGGAAGAGTCCAGCCGGACGGAAATCGGCAGCGACATAAAAATCGATCGAATAGGAAATTTATAAGAGGTTATGGAAGAAGTTGATATTTGTATTGTAGGTTGCGGGGTGGTCGGGTTGGCCATAGCCGCTCGCATTGCCCGCACCGGCCGAAAGATTATCGCGCTTGAGAAAAATGTGAGTTTCGGCGAAGAAACAAGCAGCCGGAATAGCGAAGTGATTCATGCCGGAATTTATTACCCTACCGGATCTTTAAAGGCTAAATTATGCGTGGAAGGCCGGGACCGTATTTATGCGCTTTCCAAAGAATACGGTATACCCACTAAAAAATTAGGCAAGCTCATCGTCGCCAGAGTTCCGGAGGAGGAGAAAGAGCTCGAGCGTTTAATGAAACTCGGCCACGCCAACGGTGTTTCGGATTTGCATATTATTTCGGAAAAGGAACTTAGAGAACTTGAACCCAATATACAGGGCGTGAGCGCGCTCTTATCGCCATCCACCGGCATTATTGATTCTCACCGGTTCATGCAATTTTTTCTGGGGCAGGCCCAATCCAAAGGAGTCGACACTGTTTTTTCTTCGCCGGTTCGTAAGATTGAGAAGAAGGGCGAGAGCTATGTTATTTCGGTGGGATCGAATGAACAAGATTCTTTCTCTTTTATTTCACGGGTTGTTATTAATTCAGCCGGACTCGCATCGCATCGGATAGCCGAGTCGGTCGGAATCGATATCGATAAAGCCGGCTACCGGTTAAAATTTTGCAAAGGCGAATATTTTCGGGTGCGCGGTGGATCCGGACAATGGGTTACAAGACTGATTTATCCGGTGCCGGATCATGTAAGTCTCGGTATTCACATTACACCCGATATGGAGGGCAATTTACGGCTAGGGCCGAGCGCCGCCTATTTGGAAGAATCCGATCTGAACTACGATATCGATGAATCGGCCCGGGATTCTTTCGCAGAAGATACAAAAAAATTACTTCCGATGTTGACCGCCGACCGATTATTTCCGGATACGGCGGGAATTCGCCCCAAGCTCCAAGGTCCGAAGGAACCGTTTCGTGACTTTGTCATTTGGGAAGAAAGCGATAAAGGATTTCCGCATTTTATCAATTTGATCGGCATCGATTCTCCCGGGTTAACTTCTTCTCCTGCCATAGCTGAGGATGTGGCCAGGATGGTTGATGCCTGTTTGTAAATAACGTATAATCCGCCCATGTTTTCCCGCATTCGAATATACGCCTTAACCATTATCATCGAAATCCTCGTATTTTTTGCTATTTGGTCCTGGTGGGCACTCCCCGAGATCGTTCGGTTCGAAACATTTCGCGACTTGGGCGTTATAGAATTGTTACAAGCGCTTTTGCTTGCAGGGGTCGGTTTATCTGCTTGCCTATTATGCCGCTACCGCCCATCCGTAGTCGATCATCCGCTTTTCGATTTTTCTTTTTGTCAATTTATCGGTGCGGTTTGCTTCTTTCTTGTTTTTCGCGAATCAGATTATTTTTTTACTTTTTTTATGAAAGAGTCACAGTTTATGTTTTTATGGGCAGCCATTTTTTTGATCATCACAATGTATGGCTTGCGTAATTTCAAAAGAATTATTGCAGGAATTCGTGAAATATTTTCCACCCGAAGCATCTGGTTTTTTATAATCGGACTTACTCTTTATCTGGCTTTAGCTCAAATCGTCGGGACTAAACAATTCCGTAATTTTTTCTATCCGAATACGAATAATTTCATCCGAAGGTACACAGAAGAAAGTATAGAACTGATCGGGCTTTTGATCATCGGTTTCGGAATGCTGGAGCTTCATCTTCAGGTGCGGCAGCTGTTTTCAGGAAGGTCAGGAGAAAAAATAAAGGATTGGACCGAAGAAATATGGCGTTCGTTTGCCGAAGCGCCCTACGAATTTACGGGCGGAATGCCTTTTAAAAAAATACAAGGTGCTAAGGGGGAAACTCAAATGACTATGGAACAACAAACACTTTCGCGCCGGCCGGGCGAGGCGGGCCCGCCTGCGATTATTTTGCCGGAGCGCGTATCCCGTCAGTTGGAAGAATTGGTTTTTGTGGGAAGTAAACTTAGAAGATCCAATACCAGCTTTTCAGCCACTGTACTTTTTATCGGCACAAGCCTTGTCATCGCGCTTCTTTGGTTTGGTTTCGTATTTAGGCAAAGCGCTATTGAACATTCTACGAATGTTCAAATGGAATTGTTGGTTCGCCAATATCAAGACCAGCCTAAAAAATGGAAAAAGAACAATCCTTTTCGCTATCAAGAATTGCGGACAGCCATTCAAAATGATCTTTCGGAACAATATAACTTCATCAATTTTTTCAAACGAAATATTAATCGCCCGCTGAGCTAAAGGAGTGGTCGTGAAATTAAGGACAAACGAGTCAAGCTTGGTTATGATGGCGGTGCAAGGCAAAGTGGCGCACGCCGCTCAGTGGTCTTATTTTGAAGTGAGTCACGACGGGAAGCCGTTTGCCCTTCCGAGCACCGGAAGCATTACCTACAACGTTCGCGTCGGAGATACGGCGTTTGGCTGGGCGGGTGATCATATTGAGGCGGGTGTCTCCACCACGTTTACGGAAGGAAAATCCGGTTCACCTAAACACGAAGCGGGATACAATTTTCTAGCCTGCATCGGCAACAATGCCCGGATCGTATCGGGAGAGGCCAAGGGAAGCCGCGGCACGGTTCTCGGTACGCACGGCGGGGTAGAGCATGTGATGATCGATTTTCCGCCGCCCGTTCTCGATAAGATGACTCTTGACGATAAAATTTTAATCAAAGCCTACGGACAAGGCTTGGAATTACTCGATTTTCCGAATGTAAAAATATACAGTCTCGATCCGAGTTTATTAAAGAAAATAAATCCAAAGCCGCAAGGAAAAAAATTACGTGTTCCCGTTACTACCATTGTACCGGCGGAAGTGATGGGGTCGGGAATCGGATCGCTGAATATCGGAACGGGCGATTACGATATTATGACGCACGATCCGGCTACCGTAAAAAAGTACAAGATCGATCAGGTTTGTTTCGGAGATTTGGTAGCCATTCGCGATCACGATAATTCGTACGGGCGTACGTTTAAACGCGGCGCTGTATCGATTGGCGTCGTGGTGCACAGCAATTGTTTGCTGGCCGGACACGGCCCGGGCGTGACGACGATTATGACATCGGCCGTCGGCGCTATTGAGCCGTTTATAGATTCCCATGCCAACGTAGGCCGCTATCTCGGCATCGGCCGTTATCGTAAAAAGACTTCTCGTGGTTAAAATCTACACCAAAACAGGGGATAAAGGCGAGACATCGCTAAGCGACGGAACGCGTGTTTCCAAGCGCCACCCTCGCATTACCGCCTTCAATAATTTGGATGAAGTAAATTCGATGATCGGCATTGCGCGTGCGCTTAATCCGGGAACCCGCTTGGATAAAATCCTAAAACAAATCCAGGAAGATTTGTTTGTGCTCGGTTCAGATTTAGCAACCCCCCAGCCGGCGGGAAAAAGGCTCATTCCGCGCATTAAAGACGAACATGTAAAATTTCTTGAGCGCACCATCGATGCCTGCGAAGATAAATTGCCCCCGCTTAAAAATTTTATTCTTCCCGGCGGAACGCTTTTAGCTTCAACGCTTCATATGGCCAGGGCTCTTTCGCGCCGCGCAGAACGGAAAATTATCGATATTACGCAAATGGAAGAACTCGACCCGCAAATTCTCGCCTACGCTAACCGTTTATCAGATTGCCTGTTTGTGCTGGCCAGACTCGCCAATTTTGAGGCCAGCGTGGAAGACACGCCCTGGATTCCCGCCAAAGGTGAACAAAATTCCAGCCCCGCTTGAAGAAGTTTTACTTCTCCTTTCCAACAAACGCACCGGATCGCTCGGTACTATCGGAGAAGGTAAGCCTTTTGCTTCGCTTGCTAGTTTTGCTTTTGAAAAAGAAACCGGAAATATTGTTTTCCTTTTAAGTAAACTGGCGCGCCACACGAAAAATATCGACCGTCTCAATGCGGTAAGCCTTCTCGTGGAAAGTGATGAGCGTGCCGACCATCCCTTGGATAAACCCCGTGTTACCGTAACCGGAACCGTGCATAGAGCCGGAGAAGCCGAAATACAAAATTGCCGAATCTTATTCCTTTCAAAAAATCCCGAATCAAAACAGCTTTTGGAATTAAGTGATTTCGGATTCTACGTCCTCCGGCCCGACGAAGTGTATTACGTCAAAGGCTTTGGCAGCGTCAGCCGTTTTCCCTCACTTAAAAATTAAATGGGCGATTCGAGCCGTGCGTCCCGAATTTGACAACAAGTAATGGCGCTGTTACACTACGCCGTTATTTAACTTACGTTAATCACCCGAACCGCTAATCGAGCCTGTTGTGAACGAAGAACTCAGAGAATTAAAGTCGAAGCTCTCGCAATTCCAGGAGAAACTCAAAGAGATTAGGGGGTATCTTTGACCTCCCCGGTAAGCTTTCCGAAATTTCCCGCCTGAACGAAACCATGGCTCAAGCTGGTTTTTGGGACCGCAAAGAAGAATCTCAATCCATCGTTTCGCGCCTTAAAGAACTCAAACAGCTCGTCGATCCCGTTCTCGAATCGGAAAAAGAATGTAATGATTTTGCGGAGCTGACAGAATTGGTCGGAGAAGATGAAACGGCCGAAGTAGAAGATCTCAAAAAACATGTTGCCGTGTTTCAAAAAAAATTGGAGCTTCTCGAACTTTCACGAATTCTAAACAAGCCTCTCGATCGCAATTCGGCCATTGTAAGCATTACACCCGGCGCGGGCGGAACGGAATCCTGCGATTGGGCCGAAATGCTTTTCCGCATGTATACGCGCTGGTGCGAACAAAGCGGATATAAAATTCAGATGATTGATTTTATGGCGGGTGAAGAAGCGGGCGTGAAATCGGCTTCTTTTTTTGCCAGGGGCCCCAACGCGTATGGATATTTAAAGGCTGAGCGCGGCGTGCATCGACTGGTGCGGATTTCTCCTTTCGATTCCAACAAACGGCGTCATACTTCCTTTGCTTCGGTTGACGTTATTGCCGAAGTGGAAGATCCTCCCGAAATTGAAATAAAAGAGGTCGATCTTCGGATTGATACCTACCGTGCCGGTGGCGCGGGCGGCCAGCATGTAAATAAAACTTCTTCTGCCGTTCGTCTTACGCATATTCCGTCCGGTCTTGTTGTGCAATGTCAAAACGAGCGGTCGCAGTTTCAAAATAAACAAGTAGCTATGCAGGTGCTGAAAGCCAGGCTTTTCGAACGTTGGCAACGCGAGCAGGAAGAAAAGTTAAAAAAGCAATACGGAGTGAAAAAGGAAATTGCTTGGGGTTCGCAGATTCGTTCGTATGTGTTTCATCCTTATAGTATGGTAAAAGATCACCGCACGGATTACGAGACTTCGAATGTGCAGGCCGTCATGAACGGCGATTTAGATGCTTTTATCCAAGCGTATTTAAAACAAATGGTTGCTCAAAGGAAAACATAGAAAATGTTAGGTATTGGATTTCTAATTAAAAAAATTGTGGGTACGCAAAACGAACGCAAAGTAAAAAAAATGCGTCCGCGCGTAGAAGCCATTAACGCGCTTGAGCCGCAGTTTAAAGCGCTTTCCGACGAAGGGCTTAAGGCCAAGACAGAAGAATTCCGTGCTCGTCTTGCCAAAGGTGAAAAGCTCGACGATCTTTTGCCCGAAGGTTTTGCCGCGGTGCGTGAAGCGGGCAGGCGTTTTTTAAATATGCGGCATTTCGACACACAGCTGATCGGCGGAATGGTTCTGCACGAAGGCGGTATCGCGGAAATGGCCACCGGAGAAGGAAAGACGCTCGTAGCAACGCTTGCGGCTTACTTGAACGCACTTGAAGGAACAGGAGTTCACATAGTTACGGTAAACGATTATCTTGCTCGTCGCGACTCCGATTGGATGCGTCCTGTGTACGAAGGTTTGGGGCTGACGGTGGGCTCGCTTCAATCCGCCGTTCCTCCTCAAGAGCGAAAAGAATTGTACAAAGCCGATGTGCTTTACGGAACCAACAGCGAATTTGGATTTGATTATCTCCGCGATAACCAGGTAGTTGATCCCGAATTTCGCGCCCAGCGAGGCTTTCATTACGCTATCGTTGACGAAGTCGATTCGATTTTAATCGACGAAGCACGCACGCCTCTTATTATTTCCGGCCCGGCGGAAGAATCTACGGACAAGTATTACAAAATCGATAAGATCATTCCGAAATTGGAAAAGGACAAAGATTTCGAAATCGACGAAAAAGCGCGAACGGCAACACTCACCGAGGACGGAAGTCGCCACTGCGAAGAGCTTTTAAGTATGCCGGATTTATACGAAAACGTCCGCACGGATATTATTCATCACATCAATCAGGCGCTTCGAGCGCACGCCATGTTTAAACTCGACGTAGATTATGTGGTAAAAGACAAGCAGGTTATCATCGTCGATGAATTTACCGGCCGGCTCATGCCGGACCGCCGATTTTCAGACGGTCTTCACCAAGCGCTTGAAGCTAAAGAAGGCGCAACGATTAAACGCGAGAATCAAACGCTGGCTACCGTAACCCTTCAAAATTATTACCGGAAATATAAAAAACTGGCCGGCATGACGGGCACGGCAGAGACTGAAGCGGTGGAATTTGAAAAAATTTATAAATTAGCCGTAACGGTCATTCCCACCAATAAAGCGCTCCGCCGCGTGAATCATCCCGATTGCATTTACCGCACGGCGAAAGAAAAATTCAAAGCGGTAGTCGATGAAATCAAAATTAAGCACAAGGAAGGACGTCCGGTCCTTGTAGGTACGGCTTCCATCGAAGCCTCCGAACATTTAAGCGCCATGCTTCAAAGGGAAAATTTACCCCAGAATGTTCTGAACGCCAAATATCATGAAAGGGAAGCCGAAATCATTGCACGGGCCGGACAAGAAAGCGCTATTACGATATCAACCAATATGGCCGGCCGTGGAACGGATATCGTTCTCGGGCCCGGCGTGGCGGACAAAGGCGGACTGCATGTCATAGGTACCGACCGGCACGAAGCCCGGCGCATCGATAATCAGCTCCGTGGCCGCTCCGGCCGCCAAGGCGATCCGGGTTCTTCGATTTTCTTTATTTCGCTCGAAGATGATCTTATGCGGATTTTTGGTTCGGATAAAATTAGCGGACTCATGCAAAAGCTGGGCATGGAAGAAGGGCAGGAGATTCAGCATCCGCTCGTGAGCCGTGCGCTTGAAACGGCGCAGAAGCGCGTAGAAGGTATGAATTTTGAGATTCGAAAACATTTGCTTGAATACGATGATGTGATGAATCGCCAGCGCGAAATTATTTATGAAGAAAGAAATAAGGTGCTCGAAGCCGTTGACCTCAGAGAACATGTCCTGGATATGGTCGGCGATGTGCTTGAAAGTTTGGTGCTCAGCTATTGGAATTCGGATGTTCCGGTCGAGGAACGTGATATCCCCGCATTTAAAAATCTTCTGAATACAAAGTTTGGTATTAAATCCATCGAATGGCCGAATCATTTAGAACCGGAAGATTTGCACGCGCTTCTTCTCGAAGATATTACCAAGGTGTATGAGGAAAAAACGGCGGAGCTTGGGAAAGAATTAATGCTCTACTGGGAAAAGCGTGTGCTGCTTCAGTTGATCGACGGCAAATGGAAGGAGCATTTGCACGCTCTCGACAATTTGCGTCAGGGCATTAATCTGCGCGCGTACGGACAACGGGATCCGCTGGTGGAGTATCAGAAAGAGGCTTTTTCATTATTTGATCAGCTTACGGAAAGCATTAAAAACGAAGCCACCGAATATATTTTTAGACTCCGGCCCGTTCGCCAGGAACATTTTGAAACCGCCCTTTCTTCTGGAAAGCAGGAAACCATTCATGCCAGTACTTCCGCGCTTGCAAATATTAAGTCGTCTGCGGAAGCTCCGGGAATTACCTCTGTTCTCACGGGGAAAACAGAAAAAAAAGAAGAAGCCAAAGTAGAGCCCGTTCACCGCACATCGGAAAAAGTGGGTCGTAACGATCCCTGCACCTGCGGAAGCGGAAAGAAATACAAGAAATGCCACGGCGCTTAGTCCGGTTTGCTTTTGCTTTCGCTGTTCTGCTTACCGTAAGTCTTCCCCGGTTTTCCTGGTGGATCTTTGCTTATGTCGCTCTTTTTCCTCTTTTAGACGGAATCTATCAGTCAAAATCCCGCCGCCAAGCTTTCGCATTTTCGTATCTTGCCGGTTTTTTATTTTTCTTTTTCTCGCTGTTTTGGCTAAGACATGTAACGTTTTCCGGCTTGCTAACGTTTGCTTTTCTCGACGCGTTTATTTTTGGCGTTTTCGGTGTGTTTGTGAAAAATATTTTCCGGGTACTGGACCGGGAAGGCAGGAAGAAATTAAAAGCGGCTCACGTTATCGCTTTATTTTTTGGCATTCCTTCGCTTTGGGTTGTTCAAGAATTTGTTATTGTGCACCTGCCTGTCATTGGATCCGGATTTAATCTGCTCGGACACAGCCAAGCCGCGCTTCTTCCCGTCGCGCAAGCGGCCCGTATTTTCGGTGATTACGGGCTTTCGTTTTTTTGCGCTCTCTTTGCCAGCGGTTTATTTCTTTTGGTGGTAAACGCCGAGGAGAAAAATAAACCGTCGCTTGGCTGGGGCCAGCGCGTTTTTATTATGGTTGCGTTTGTTGCGCTTGCGGTGGCTATTTTGGTCTACGGTAATTACCGCTTGGCTGCGTCGCCTTCGGGTAGCGCCGTTCGTATCGGTGTGATTCAAGGAAATATTCCACAGGATGAAAAGTGGGATCTTTCCATAAAACCGCTTATCATAGAAAAATATAAGAAACTTTCACTTCTCGCTAAATACGACGGTCCGGAACTGATGGTTTGGCCGGAAGCGGCGTGGCCGGGATATTTAAATACAGAATTTGAAACGGCGGGATTTGGGGCTTTTGTGGACGAGCTTGGCATTCCCATGATTATTGGTTCGCCGCATTATGAAAGCGAAAGCGCCGTTTATAACAGCGCGTATTTGATAGAGCCTGGCGCGGGAATCACAGACCGGTACGACAAGGTAAATCTCGTGCCGTTTGGCGAATACGTGCCGCTCACCAAATTTTTCGGTCTTTTTGGTATTGAACAATATGCGCGCGCCATGGGCGTCAGCGATTTTGCCTTCGGAACGGATCCGGAGAAATTATTTGAATGGAAATCGCATAAATTTTCCGTGTTAATTTGTTTCGAAGACGGATTTTCGGATTTCGCGAGGCGTCTGGCCGAACGCGGCGCCGAATTTTTTCTTGTCATTACCAACGACGCCTGGTTTATGAACAGTTCCGCTCCGTATCAACATCTTAATTGCTCGATCATGCGCGCTATTGAAAACGGAGTCTATGTCGTTCGCGCGGCCAATACAGGTATCTCGGCGTTCATCAACCCAAAGGGCGAGGTTGAAGATAGGGTGATGAACGGAGAAGGGTATGATATTTTTGTGGCCGGGGGCATTACACGCCCGATTTTTATTCAGAAAGCGTCCACTCCTTATCTCAAGTTTGGGTTTATGTTTCCGTTTTTTTGTCTTTTCTTTTTAATCCCCGCTTTTTCCCCTCGATTTTTTATCTAACTCTCTGCATTCATTTGCCTTGGGGCTCATTGACTTGCGAGACGGCGCACTGTACAATCATCCACTTTTAATGCTAAATACTTAAGCCTTAATAACTTCTGCTAGTTAACTCTTATATACTTAGATGTCAAAAGTACCCGGCCTCATACAAGATCGTCTCGATAAAATTGCGGAATTAAGGCGAAAAGGGATCTCGCCTTATGGAAGTCGTTTTAAGGATCGTACGCTTGCCATCGTTCTGCACGATTCGTTTACCCCCGATCAAAAGGTTAAAATGGCCGGCCGCCTTGTCGCTAAAAGGGGGCACGGCAAGGCCATGTTTGCCGACCTTAGGGACGAAAGCGCGAAAATTCAGCTTTATGTTAAAACCGACATTGTCGGCGAAGAACTTTTCGGTCTTTTCGCTCATATCGATATCGGCGATTTTATCGGAGTGGAAGGCCGGGTCTTTAAATCAAAAATGGGCGAAATTACGGTCGAAGTCCATACGTTCCAAATTTTAACCAAATCCTTACGGCCGCTTCCGGAAAAATGGCACGGACTTAAAGACGTCGAAGTGAGGTATCGCCAACGGTACTTGGATTTAATCGCCAACGATGAAGTCAGAAAAGTTTTTCGTCTTCGCTCGCAAATTATTTCAGAGATTCGCCGGATCTTGATTGAAAAGGGATTTTTGGAAGTGGAAACGCCGATGATGCAAGCTATTCCCGGTGGTGCCCGGGCCGAACCTTTTAAAACGCATCATAACGCGCTCGATATGGATCTTTTTTTACGCGTGGCGCCGGAACTTTATCTGAAAAGGCTTTTGATCGGCGGTTTTGAAAAAGTGTTTGAGCTAAACCGGAATTTTAGAAACGAAGGCATATCCGTGCGCCACAATCCGGAATTTACGATGATTGAAATTTACGAAGCGTACGCGGATTACACGGACATGATGGATTTGACGGAAGAATTATTTACTTCCGCTGCTCAGAAGATCCACGGAACGCTTAAGCTGTCTTACGGTGAACGAACGCTTGATTTAACCCGGCCGTGGAAACGCATTCGATTTTACGAAGAATTGAACAAGAAGAGCGGTTTGGATTGGCAAACCGGAGACATTCGAAAATTAGCGAAGCAAACCAAACTCGATATCGATCCGGCGCTTCCGGAGATAGATATTTTGAACGAAGCGTTCGGGCATTTTGTGGAAGGCGATCTTTTCGAGCCTACGTTTGTGCTCGATTATCCGGCCGTCACGACACCGCTTGCTAAGCGCCATGAAAATAACGAAAAGCTCGTGTACCGTTTCGAGCTTTTTGCTGCCGGCATGGAGCTTGCGAATGCTTTTTCAGAATTAAACGATCCGGTAGAGCAGCGCAGCCGGATGGAAGCGCAAAAGCTGGATGAAAACGGCAAAGTGCTCGACGAAGATTTTCTGGCCGCGATGGAATACGGTATGCCGCCGGCAGGCGGACTGGGTATTGGTATTGACCGTCTCGTGATGATTCTTACCAATCAACAATCGATCAGGGACGTGATTCTTTTTCCACACATGCGCCCTCAGCAAGAATTGCAAGAACCGAGCGAGTGAAGAAATGAAAGTAGAAGCTTTTCTGGCGTTCAGGTATTTGACGCGAAAACAACGCGTTGGATTTATTTCTCTGATCAGCGGCATTGCGGTTGTGGGTATGGCTGTGGGCGTTATGGCGTTGATCGTTGTGCTCGCCGTCATGAGCGGGTTTGATTCGGAATTAAAACAAAAGATCGTGGGCATGCAGCCCCACGTGATGGTCCAAGAAATGGGCGGTGTGCGCAGCGCGGAAGAAACCATTCGGGAAATTCAGGCGTTGGGACTGCCGAGCGTAATTTCGATTTCGCCGTTTGTCGAAGGCCAAGGCATTGTTCGCTCGCCGACGAATGCGGTCGGCTCGGTTATTAAAGGGGTGGATGAAAAACGCGAGAAGATGGATCAGATTGAAAAGTACATGATTGCCGGCGAATTAAAATTGAGCGAACCGTATGTAATCGGCGAAGAAAGTTATCCCCGGATTATCATCGGTAATGGTTTGTCCTGGATGATTCAAGCGCATGTCGGCGATGTAATCGATATCATTTCGCCCCATATCGAACGCCGAGGGCTTTTGCCGCCTAAAGCCACAACGGTGTCGTTCGTCGTTTCGGGAATTTATGCTTTTGGCATGAATGATTTCGACACCGCGCTTGTCATTATGGATGTGAAAAACGCGCAGTCGCTCTTTCATTTGGAGTCGGATAAGGTGACGGCCATTGCGCTCCGGTTGTCCGATGTAGATGAGTCCGAGGCTGTTGCTATGGAGCTCGAACGGGTATTACGGCAGGGACGGGGGATTACGACTTGGATGGATCAGAACCGGAATTTTTTTGCGGCCTTGCGCGTCGAAAAAACTGTGATGACCATTATTCTTTCGCTGATTATTTTGGTGGCCGCTTTTAATATTGTCTCGTCGCTCATTATGGCGGTTATGGAAAAAACAAAAGACATCGGAATTTTACAGGCGCTCGGCATGTCGTCCGGCCGGATCCGGAGCATTTTTCTTCTGGAAGGATTATTTATCGGCGCAGCGGGAACGGCAGCCGGGGGAGCGCTTGGCCTATTCGTATCCATGAATTTAAATCCGATTGCGGATTTGTTAAAAAAAACGACCGGCATCGAAGTTTTTCCGAAAGATATTTATTACTTTGACAAAATCCCGGCCGAGATCCAGTCGGGCGATATTTTTGTCATTCTTTCGTGTGCATTTATTTTAGCGCTTCTGGCGGCTTGGTATCCTGCGTACCGGGCGTCGCGTCTGCTCCCTGTAGAAGCGCTGCGGTATGAGTGAGGTTCTTTTAAGGGCAGAAGCGCTTTCTAAGCGCTACCGGACCGCCGCCGGCGCGCTGACGGTGCTTGAAAATTTGAACATAGAAATTCGCCGCGGAACGATTTGTTTTATCATCGGGCGTTCGGGTTCGGGGAAAACGACTCTTCTCCATCTTCTCGGAGGGTTGGATAAGCCCGATAGCGGAGTGGTGGAATGCCGCGGGGAAAATATTCACACGCTTGCTGAACGAAAGCGCGCAGAATTTCGAAGCAAACATTTGGGATTTGTTTTTCAATTTTATCACCTGCTTCCGGAATTGACACTCATGGAAAACGTGATTTTGCCGGTGCGTATTGCCGGGGGAAATTTGAACGATGCGCGGGTGCGGGCCGAAAAGCTTTTAGGGGAATTGGATTTGCGCGGCCGGGACCGGCATTTTCCGTCGCAACTTTCCGGAGGAGAGCAGCAGCGCGTCGCCGTTGCGCGCGCGCTTATCAATCAGCCGGATTTGGTACTCTGCGATGAGCCGACGGGAAATTTAGATAAAGAAAATGCGGAAAAAATGACGGAGTTAATTAAGAAATTAAATCGAGAATATCGGCAGACGTTTTGCATTGTGACTCATGAAGAATCGTTGGTCAGGGGTCAGCCCAACGTTTTCAGGTTGGAAGCAGGGCGATTGCTAGCGGTGGAGACAGCGAGGAGCACCTATTAAATGGAAAGAAAAGTTTATATAGACGGCAAGTTATATCCGGAATCAGAAGCTAAAATTTCCGTGTTCGACCACGGATTTCTTTACGGCGACGGCGTCTTTGAAGGTATACGCGTTTATAACGGTTTGATTTTTAGGCTGGCCGAACACTTGAACCGGTTGTACGAATCCGCGCATACGGTGCTCTTGAAAATTCCGATGACGCGTAAGCAATTGGAGCAGTCCATCGTTAAAACGCTTCAAGCCAACGGCCAGAAAGACGCTTATATCCGCTTGGTTGTTTCCCGCGGCGTGGGTGATTTGGGTCTTGATCCAAGTAAGTGTAAAGTGGCGACGGTGGTCATTATTACAAACAGCATTACCCTTTATCCGGAAAAACTGTACGTGGACGGACTTCAGATTATTACCGTGCCTACCGTTCGTAATATTCCCGAAGCGCTTAATCCGCAGCTTAAGACGCTTAATTATTTGAATAATATCTTGGCTAAAATTGAAGCCAAGAACAGCGGCTTTGTCGAAGCGCTCATGCTGAATCACCAGGGTTACGTTGCGGAATGCACCGGCGATAATATTTTTATGGTTAAAAAGGGAATGGCGCTAACACCTCCGGTGTATGTCGGTGCTTTGCCCGGCATTACTCGAGGCGCGATCATAGATCTTATTCAAAAGCCCGGTTTGGTTAAAACCCCCGGCCTCCCCAAAAAGTTTGAGGAGAGGATGCTTACCCGGCACGATCTTTATAACGCCGACGAAATTTTTCTAACCGGTACGGCGGCCGAGGTTATTCCCGTTGTGGAAATAGACGGAAGAACCATCGGAGAAGGCAAGCCGGGCCCGGTTACGCGTCAGCTGATCAAAGGATTCCATGAGCTTACCCGGAAAGACGGTGTTAGGTATGCAATGTAATTTATGCAGCAAAGCAGAAGCGAGCATTCATTTGACGGAGATTGTGAACGGAAAAGCCATCGAGCTCCATCTTTGCGAAGCTTGCGCCCAGGAAAAGGGAACAGAATTAAATCCGCAATTTTCCTTTGGCGATCTGCTTGCCGGTCTTGCCGATTTTACGCCGATTATGATGAACGAAACGACGCGCCTTGAGAAATGTACGACATGCGGCCAGTCCGTTGCGGAATTAAGCAAGTCCGGCCGTTTGGGTTGTCCGGATTGTTACAAGAATTTACAAAAGTCGCTCGTTCCGATTATTAAACGGGTCCAGCGCTCCGCGCAGCATGTGGGGAAAAGGCCCCAAAAAATATCGGCGAAATTGAAACGTCAGGTAACGGTTCGCGAATTGGAAGAAAAATTGAAAAAATTTATCGAGCAGGAAGATTACGAGAAAGCTGCTCAAGTGCGTGATGAAATTCGTAAGCTTGCTGCCGAAAAATTAAGCTCGGGTGTGAAAGAAGCAAAAGAATTAAAGGATAAGGAAAAGAAATAATTATGGGTATCGGGCTTTTGGATAATTTAATTAACGCGCCTGGCGAATGGTTGAGAGGGGAAGGCCCGGAGAGCGATATCGTCATTAGCTCGCGTATTCGGCTCGCGCGAAATTTTACCGGATTTTTCTTTTCTAATATTCTCGAAGGGGCTCCGCGGTTGGAGCTCATCAATATGGTTCGCCAATCCGCCGAGAAGACCCCGCTTTTGAAGACGAGTGAGTTTTTTCAAAACGATAAGCTTACGGCTATCGACAATGAATTTTTGGTAGAGCGTCATCTTATCAGTCGCGAGCATGCCCGCGAGAAACGCGAGCGAGCGATTTGTTTTACCACCAACGAAATGATCAGTTTAATGATTTTGGAAGAGGATCATTTGCGTATTCAGATCATTCAATCCGGATTTAAGTTTAAAGAAGTCTGGGAAATGATAGATAAATTGGATAGCGAGCTTGAAAAAAATTTGCCTTACGCGTTTCATCCCGAATTCGGCTA
>OBEQ010422478.1_pt1 | contig 22890 bp, 20 predicted proteins | sample 1670901 | NCBI WGS metagenome assembly OBEQ01 (sample SAMEA104232315, study PRJEB22302) | groundwater metagenome | biome: forest; feature: aquifer; material: groundwater | place: USA | collected 2011-08-07 | depth 5.4 m
TCATGGTAATTTCTTCACTCGTTTCGGCACTGTTCAGCCATTCCTGGCTTCACAACGTGCCTCAAACGTGCGCTAAAACAATTGGGTAGAGGCAGATTGCACTTCTAGGCAGTTGCCGACGGCGCGTTGAATGAAACGTGCGTAGCGCAGGATGCGCAGAGCCGTTTCATTCACGAACGGAGAAAATACCGTGGACGGTATTTTCGCAGTGGCGACAGAGGTAACTGCCTAGAAGTGCATTAGAATGCAGGAAACAAAAATAAAAAGAGGTGGATATGAAATCGCTTACGGAATATTTGTCGTTTACCACGAAAACGAAACGGGAGTATCTAAACATTACCCCTTTGGTAGAAGAACAGGTACGAAAAAGCAAAATTAAAGAAGGATTATGTTTGGTTAACGCTATGCACATCACTGCGAGTGTGTACATTAACGATGATGAATCCGGGTTAATTAAAGACTTCGATGAATTTTTGGAGAATATCGCGCCGTACGATGTGAAAAAATACCGGCATCATAAAACCGGCGAAGACAACGGCGATGCGCATTTGAAGCGCCAGATTTTTGGCAGGGAAGTAGTGGTTGCTGTTACCAACAGCAAGTTGGACTTTGGCCCGTGGGAGCAAATTTTCTATGCAGAATTCGACGGCCAGCGCAAAAAACGCGTGTTGGTAAAAATTATCGGAGAATAACCTGTCCGGTTATTCTGAAAAACTCCCTTTTGTTTGTTGGTGCTATGAAGTACTATATTAAATCTTAAATTTAGATCTTTATACTTAGAGTGCTGAGGTTTTCATGAAATGTAAAATGCAATGTACAATCTGTCCCGCGTCGGATGCGAGTGTTTTCTCAGGTCTGCCGGAAAATAAGCTCGGGCAATTGGAGCCTTTGCAGACCACAAACACGTACAAGAAGAACCAAATTATTTTTTACGAGGGCAATCCCGCCTTGGGCGCTTATTGCATAAGCGAAGGCAAAGTCAAACTCTATAAGACGACCGAAGACGGAAAGCAGAGAATTTTAAAAATTTGCACATCCGGCGAATTGCTCGGATATGCCTCTCTTTTTAGCGGACGGAACGAACAGTATTCGGCCGAAGTCATAGAAGATTCGCGAATTTGTTTTCTTGAAAAAAATGGATTTTTGGGTTTTTTAAGAAAAAACCCCGATACGGTCATGACGATTTTGAGCCGCTTAAGCAAAGAGACGATAAAATCCCACGAACAATTGGTGGATCAGACCTTCAAGAGTGTGCGCCGGCGCTTGGCCGAAATGCTGCTTAATCTCGAAGGTTCATTTGGGAAAAAAGATAAAAAAGGTATGCGTATCGAATTAACGCTCACGCGCGATGAATTATCGCAAGCCATCGGAGCTACCATGGAGACCACCGTCAGGCTCTTAAGCGAATTCAAACAAGAAGGTCTCGTCACGGAGGACGACCGGAAGATCATCATTTTAAAGCCCGCCGAATTAGCCATACTGGCTTCCCCCGCATTTTAATTATTCTCTAAGCCCTATATTTGCCGCAATTTAAACCATCTTGATTTAAATCAACCGCCATCTTGCGCTCCCTCATGGCGATACATTTAGGTATCGTCGAAACTATCAATGTAAATCTAAGGAGAAAGCATATGTCGCCCAAGGAAAAAGAAGTCAAGCGTGAAGAGGCCGAAAAAGTCCAAAAGATCAATCTCCCAATCTATATAAACAATAAAGATGGCGAAGAGGAAGAGGAAGATTCGTTCGCTGCTTAGAGAGAGGGTGAGCTTATGAGGACTCGAAAAAAAGCCGGCGCGGTGAAGCACCCCCGGGCTTTTACAAGACTTGATCTCTGGCACAAAAATATAGAGCAGCTTGATGTTGAAAAACAAAAAAAGGAAATGCTTGCTCTAATTTACAAGCGTATGCACGACCGTGTTTGTAAAGTTTGCCCCGATAGCGGATACGACGGGAAATGTTATTCCCTGGATCCGATCGGCTGCGCCCTGAATCGTTTTTTTCCGGAAATAGTGGAAGCCATTACGCGGGTAGACAGCGCGTACCTTCAGGATTATTTGGATAGCGTTCGGGAAAGGGTTTGTGTGCAATGTCCCAACCAGGACGATCACCAAAAATGTGAGGTACGAGACAAGGCCGATTGCGGACTGAATGCTTATTTAGCACTAGTAGTCGACGTTGTGGAGGATGTGCTACGCGAAACTAAGTAGGAGGTCAGCCATGTGGACACATTCCGAGAACAGAAATATTTTTTGGCTGGGCATCGAGCATGATTTTGAAGAACTCTTAGGGCGTCTGTATGCGGCGGAAGCGGAGGAAGAAAGCTCTCTTTTTCTTTTGAAACTGCATTTGGAAAACAAAGACGAATTGTCGGTATTTAATTCGGAGGAATTAAAGGAAATCAATCACCTGCTTACGGTGTTGATCGGACAAACAAGGCGTCATCATCGAATGATGTCGCATATCACAAGACTTCTCACGCAATTTAAGAAAGGAATGCACAAAGTATGAATATGAACGAAAAGCAGCTCCTTCTTCTCTGGCAATTGCGATTTGAGAAAATGCTCGCAAACGAAGAAGAGTCTTTGCTGCTGTATAAAGCGCTTCTCAGGGAATACGACCATCTTTTAGCGGGAAGCCGGATCAAACATATTATCCGCCAAATTATGCGCGAAGAAGCGGGGCATGTCAAAATTGCCGAAAGACTTCTGGAAATCGTCCGGCAAAATAAAAAGCCCAACGAAACCCACGAGGTTTCATTAAAGGTTGGATGATGGAGACGTCTTCGGCCGCATCGCGTCAAACGAGCACAGGATCCCATTGCAAAAAAACTTCTCCGCGGCCTTCTCAAATTACCGTGGTCATGGATGGGAACGAAGCCGCAGCGCACATCGCCTATCGCCTAAATGATATTGTTGCCATTTATCCCATCACACCTTCTTCTACCATGGGTGAACATGCGGACAGCTGGGCCGAAGAGAAAAAAGAAAATATTTGGGGCGCCGTACCGACGGTTGTAGAAATGCAGAGCGAGGCCGGAGCTGCGGGCGCACTTCACGGTGCACTCCAAGCCGGTTCCAAAGCGACGACGTTTACGTCCTCTCAAGGTCTCCTTTTGATGATTCCCAATATGTATAAAATTGCCGGCGAGTTGACGCCGGTAGTTTTTCATGTGGCCGCCCGAGCTATCGCAACGCAAGCACTATCGATATTTGGCGATCATAGTGATGTTATGGCGGCGCGCTCAACGGGGTTTGCCATGCTTTGTTCCGGTTCCGTTCAGGAGGCCATGGATTTTGCGCTTATTTCTGAAGCGGTGAGCCTGAAATCAAGAATTCCTTTCATGCATTTTTTTGACGGATTTCGGACATCCCATGAAATATCGAAAGTCGAAGTACTTACCAATGACGATATCCGCTCTTTGATCGACGAAACGTATATCGAAATGCATCGTAGGCGCGCTCTTTCGCCGGACAGGCCGGTGATTCGCGGAACGTCGCAGAATCCCGATGTATATTTTCAATCGCGCGAAACGGTGAATCGCTTTTACAACGCTTGTCCCGATATTGTGGAAGACACCATGAAACAATTTTATGCGCGCACGGGCCGGCAATATCACACGTTCGAATATTATGGGCATGCGGCCGCTGAACGCATAGTGGTGGCGATGGGTTCGAGCACCGAAACGGTTCAAGAGGTTGTTGATTATTTAAATGGAAGAGGAGAAAAGGTCGGCTTGATCAAGGTGCGGCTTTTCAGGCCTTTTGATGTGAAGCGATTTTTTGAAATTATCCCCAAGACCGTTCGGTCGATCGCTGTGCTTGACCGGACAAAGGAACCGGGAAGCGCCGGAGAACCGCTTCATTTAGATGTGGTGTGTGCCGCGCAAGAAGCATTTCAACAGGGGTTTACACATTTACAAAATCGCCCCAAGATTATCGGTGGGCGCTACGGAATCGGTTCCAAAGAATTTACGCCGGCCATGGCCAAAGGAGTTTTTGATCATTTAGCCGAGGCCGATTTAAAAAATCATTTTACCGTCGGCATTAACGACGATGTAACGCATACCAGCCTTACCTACGACGCGGCCTTTTCGCTTGAGCCTAACGAAGTTACGCGCGCGCTTTTTTATGGATTAGGTTCCGACGGCACGGTAAGTGCCAATAAAAATTCCATCAAAATCATAGGCGAAGATACCAACAACTTTATTCAGGGATATTTTGTTTACGATTCCAAAAAAGCCGGAGCGGTTACCGTTTCGCACTTGCGCTTTAGTCCTAGACCCATACGATCGAGCTACCTTATTTCCAAGGCCCAGTTTTTGGCGTGCCATCATCCGAGTTTGCTTGAGCGGTACGATATGCTCGACACCGTTCTTCCCGGAGGAATATTTTTGCTGAATGCCCACCATACCGCCGAAGAAATTTGGAATTTTCTGCCGCGCCGGGTTGCGGAAAAAATTATCCGGGACAGATTACGTTTTTACCTCATCGACGCTTTTAAAGTAGCACGCGAAAATGAAATGGGCGCCAGAATCAACACCATCATGCAAGTTTGTTTTTTTTCATTGAGCGGAATTTTATCGAAAGAGCAATCCATATCGGAAATTAAAAAACATATTGAGCAAACCTACAGCAAAAAAGGGGCGGATATTGTGGCTATGAATCTTAAGGCCGTGGATGCCGCGCTTGACAATTTGCATCAAGTACAAGTTCCGATTCAAGCAAACGGAAAAGCCGTGTTAAAAAAGGACGACGTAATTTCTAAGAAGGCGCCTGCGTTTGTGCGTAGTGTTCTCGGAGAAATGATCGCAGGGCGGGGCGACGGCCTTTCGGTGGGCGCCTTTCCCGAAGACGGCACCTATCCGGTAGGTACCTCGTGCTGGGAAAAACGAAATTTGGCGCAAGAAATTCCCGTTTGGGATTCCGACGTCTGCATTCAATGCGGAAAATGTGCTTTTGTGTGTCCGCACGGCGTGATTCGAATTAAAATCTACGATCCGGAGCATCTGAACAAAAAACCCGCCACATTTAAAGCTTGCGATTTTCGTGATCGTGAACTGAATCATTTTGCCTACACCATTCAAGTCGCGCCGGAAGATTGTACCGGTTGTGCGCTGTGCGTGGATGTTTGCCCTGCGAAAAATAAATCGGAGACGCGCCTTAAGGCGCTTAACATGCGGCCTCAGGAACCGTTAAGGATTCCGGAACGTGATAACTGGGATTTCTTTTTAACGCTGCCCGAATTTGACCGGCGAAAAATAAATTCGCAAATCATCCGGTATCAGCAAATTCAGCAGCCGCTTTTTGAATTTTCAAGCGCCTGTGCCGGCTGTGGTGAAACACCGTACTTGAAATTACTGTCGCAACTTTTCGGCGATCGTCTGTTGATTGCGAATGCCACAGGTTGTTCTTCAATATACGGCGGGAATTTGCCTACGACCCCCTGGACCAAAAATGCCGAAGGCAGGGGTCCCGCTTGGTCGAATTCGTTATTCGAAGATAACGCCGAATTTGGTTTGGGCATGAGGCTATCTTTGAATCAACAGGCGAAACGCGCACGAACTTTACTAAAACAGTTATCCGATGAGGTCGGCAGAGATTTTGCAACTTCGATCTTGCTTCAAGAACAGAAAGACGAATCGGAGCTTTACGATCAACGGGCCAAGATCTCTGTTTTGAAAGAAAAACTAACGGCATTAAACGTTCCCCAGGCCGAAGAACTTTTAACTTTAGCCGATTATCTGGTACGGAAAAGTGTTTGGGCGGTGGGCGGTGACGGTTGGGCCTACGACATTGGGTACGGCGGGCTCGATCATGTGCTTGCCAGCGGCGCGAACGTGAAAATGCTTGTTTTGGATACCGAAGTTTATTCAAACACCGGCGGCCAGATGTCCAAGTCAACGCCGCGTGCCGCTATAGCCAAATTTGCGGCGGGCGGGAAAATGAGTTCCAAAAAAGATTTAGGCCTCATGGCCATGTCCTACCGGAATGTGTACGTGGCGCAAGTAGCGATGGGCGCGAAGGACGAGCAAACCCTTAAAGCATTTTTAGAAGCGGAAGCCTACGAAGGCCCTTCTTTAATTATTGCTTATAGCCACTGTATTGCTCACGGAATAAATATGTCCACCGCCTTGCAAAATCAGAAAGCAGCCGTTGAGACTGGGCATTGGCTTCTCTACCGCTACCATCCGGATTTGGCGAAGACCGGGCAGAACCCCTTGATTTTGGATTCCCGTTCACCCAAACGGAAAGTAGAAGAATATTTCTCGATGGAAAACCGCTTTACGATGCTTAAAAAAATCAAGCCGGAGGAAGCCAAAAGACTCGAGAAAAAAGTTCAGGAGGATGTTGAGGTAAGATGGCAAATGTACAATGCCATGGCCAAACAAAACGACTCAAAAAATATTTTTCCGGATGTTACAAAGGAACCGCCGAAATCCGGGCCAAGCTAAAGCTTGGCAGAAAGAGGTGGCGTTATGGATCTTTCAACAACCTATTTGGGAATGAACCTAAGAACACCCCTTGTTCCCTCCGCTTCACCGTTGTCCGAAGATATCGACAATATCAAACGAATGGAAGACGCGGGCGCTTCCGCCGTAGTGCTCCATTCTCTTTTTGAAGAACAATTGCGGACGGAAAGAGAAGAATTATTCCGTCATCTCATGCGAGGTACGCACGCGTTTTCCGAAGCGCTTACATTTTTCCCTGAGCCGGCAAGTTTTCAGGTCGGCCCGGAAGAATATTTAAATCATATAAGGAAAGCCAAGCAAGCCGTTCGTATACCGGTTATGGCCAGCTTGAACGGTTGCTCCGTTGGCGGATGGATTGATTTTGCCAAGAAAATAGAACAGGCCGGCGCCGATGCGTTGGAGCTAAACATCTATTTCATTCCCACAGAAATGGAAATGAGCGGGCGTGAAGTCGAAGATATTTATCTGGAAATTTTAAAAGCCGTAAAGGCCGTTGTGAAAATACCGGTGGCCATGAAATTAAGCCCTTTTTTCAGCAATATGGCGCGCATGGCCAAGCGTTTGGACGACGCAGGCGCAAACGGACTGGTTTTATTTAACCGCTTTTACCAGCCCGATGTGGAGGTGGAATCTTTGGAAGTGCGATCGACGGTTTTACTAAGCACGCCCCAGGCGCTTCGTCTTCCGCTTACGTGGATCGGCATTCTCTACGGAAAAATCGATGCCGATTTGGCGGCTACCAGCGGTATTTACACGGCCCTTGACGTTGTCAAAATGCTTATGGTGGGCGCGAAAGTGACCATGCTTTGTTCCGCTCTTTTTCGATACGGCATTCCGCGCATACGTCTGATTGAGAACGGTCTTAGGCAGTGGATGGAAGAGCACGAATACAAATCGGTCGAGCAAATGCAGGGCAGTATTAGCCAAATGAAATGTGACAACCCTTCGGCCTATGAACGCGCGCAGTATATTCGTGTGCTACAGGCGCACAAACCCGAAAATAGAAAAAACAAAACTTCCGATAAGCTTAAATAAGTTTGACTTAGATCAACTAACGTTTAATTTACTTTAGACGATTCTCTTACTACAATGCACATATCTATTGAAGGCTTATTTTCAACTCGATAAATAAGGAATAATACATTGCCTTCGTTCAAATACTTTCGTCCTATCTACCTTTTCTTCTTTTTAATTTTTCCTTTCATTTCATCCTGCCGCTATGACGCGGAAGTCATGCGGCGAGCTCTCGAAGCGCAAACCATCCCCGGCGCAGAATATGTTGGTACCGAAACCTGCATAACGTGTCACGAAAAAGAGGCTCACGAATTTAAAAATTCTACTCACGCCCGAATAAGCCTTCCCGAAAAATTTGCGAAAGCGCAAGGCTGCGAAATGTGCCACGGTGCGGGAAGTCTTCATGTAGATGCGGACGATAAAGATAAAAAGAAATTCATCATCAACCCGAAAAAAGATCCCTCGACTTGTTTTGCCTGCCATCTCGATAAGAAAGCCGAAATGCAACTTCCTTACCATCATCCCGTTATGGAAGGAAAAATGAGCTGTGCCGATTGTCACAACCCTCACGGTGAAGAAGTCCGGCCATGGTCGGCCACGACGCTTAAGGATATTAATGAAGCATGCTTTAAATGCCACAAAGAACAGCGTGGTCCTTTTGTGTGGGAACACGAAGCGCTGCGCGAAGGATGTACGACTTGCCATAAAGTTCACGGCTCTATTCACGAAAAGATGCTCGTCGTGCGCGATAGTAATCTTTGCCTACGCTGTCACACCCAAGCTAATTTTCCGACCATTGGGAATTCAAGTCACGCCACACGTCTTCCGCAGGGAACTTGCTTTAGTGCAGGCTGCCACACCGCTATTCACGGTTCCAATTTCGACGATCATTTACGGTATTAACGGAAGGGGCCCATTATGCGTTCACGTATAGTTCTAGCCAAAGCGGTTTTCGCATGGAGTTGTTTGTTTTTAATCGCCGTAGTTTTGCCCTCCCTTGTTTACGCGGTTGAAGTAAATGAAATCAAATATCCTGAAATTTCTTTAACGCCACAGCCTGTTCAATACATTTTTGTGGACGGTGATGCCGCTCGATTTCAAGCTCATCATTGGATACAGGATGGCTATACGGGAGGGATCAAAAATTTTTCGGCGAAGTACGGCCCGAAAAAAGGAATCACCGTTGAATCGGAAGGCCACGCGCTAGCGGACGTGAACGATTATGAAGCGCTTCTTTCGGCAAAGAAAGAAGAGCTGTGGAATCTTTTCTTTTACTACCAGGAATTCCGGAAATTTTTCGACGATACAGCCGGAACGTATTATCCGTTTGGCCCTCAAGCTTTGGGGACCATGAATACCGGTTACAAAAGAGAACTTTTTCTGGATATCGGCAAAATAGAAGTGGAGTTTGAAATCGATCCCGAATATTTGCCCAAGCTCATTTTCTTTTACGAACGCCATTTTAAAAGCGGTACGAAAAGCCGGCTTACCTGGGGTTCGGTGACTGTAGGAAGCACTAGCCGAAAAATCGCACCGGCTTTTCAGGAAGTAGCCGAAACCGTCGATAGCTTTTCACTAGAGGCCAAAGAAAAAGTCGGTGGATTTGATGTTTCGGCCAAACAAGATTTTGAATATTTTGGCGCCGAGTCTGTTCGCGAAGAAACGCATGGTAATTTGGATCTCATACGCCGGCAAACACTAAATCCGCGAGCCTTTATGGCGGCATCTACATTTGAAATCGAGCGTTGGTTTGCAAAAGACCGTGCTCATTTTTCCAGCGGCTATCGTGTTTCCCATCTTAATAACGATGAATTTGAGAGGATTCAGGAACTCGACAGTCGGTACAATCCGAGATCGTTTAGTGCCAACGCACATAATAAAATTAATGCTATTGGTGAAAATGATCTAGATGTGCATACTTGGGTTGCAAGTTTGATGGGCATGCCATGGGAATGGATAAGCGCAACGACCCGATTTAAAGCCGAAGAATTCCGCCACAAAGGTCATTCGGTCTATCCGGGGGATATTACGGATCCGCCTGACAACATACCGAATACAACGGAAGTCAGCGATATCTTAAACAAAGGCGGTCGGTTTGGAGAGAGCTTTTCGCTCAGATGTACGAAAATTCCCCGGACCGCGCTCTACCATGAATTGGAATTCGAGCAAGCCCGATTAAATATGCGTGAGGATCGCCAAAGCCTCGCCGGGCAATCTGCTTCCAATTCCAACGAAGTTTTCGGCAGGGACACACTTACGACCGTACAAAGAGGAAGTTGGACACTTGGAGGACATGTTCAGCCGGTACCTTACGTGGATGTTACTTCTCAGGTACGTTATCGAGCTGACGGCAATAATTACGACGATCGGCGGGAAACGGCGGTGGGGGGCTCAACCGCAAGATCGGCTTTTTTTGACGGCCAATTTAAAGACGTCAGCGAAGTGATGGCGAGAATGAGTTTGAAAGCTTTTCGGTGGGCCCAGCCTTCTTTCCGATATCAACTTCAAGATGTGAAATATGCTACCCGGATTGAAGGACAGCCGATTATTAAAACCACAGCCGTCTCTCATATTTATACGTTTGATGTTACTTCACAGCCGCTTGACGAACTCCTGCTTACGGGATCTTTTTCCAGGCAAACTTCGGCGACGAGAACGCCGGCCGCTTTGTCAGCAACGGCGAATACACCAACTTTCAATGCCGATGTAGATAGCTGGCTTTTCAGCGCATCGTATTCTTTTTCGAAAAATGTTTCGGCCAACAGTACGGTCGTTTACTCACTTGCCGATAATTTCGATGATTTTACAAACAATGGGCTTCCGCTCGGCGTAGATGACCAAAGATTAGAATTGGAAACCGGCTTAACATGGACAGTGAATAAGTATCTGACGGTTGAGCCAAAATATGCTTATTATCGTTTTCAAGCCAATACCCACGCCGATGCCGGCGGCGATTACGACGCCCACCTTCTTTCTTTCGAGGCAACGGTTGCTTGGGGCTAATCAACGGAGTCTGCATGAAATTTAGTAGACTTGTTTTCTTAGTTATATGTTTATGTGCGATGGGCGGATCATTGGGTTATGCTGAAGATCATGAATTTGTGGGTGTGGCGAAATGCAAGATGTGTCATAAGAAACCCGAACAGGGCGAGCAATTTACCATTTGGGAAAAAACGGGACATGCGAAAGCATTCGAGACATTAGGTACGCCCGAGGCAAAAGCCATTGGAGAAAAATTGGGAATCGCCGATCCGCAAACAAGTCTGAAATGTCTTAAGTGCCATTCTACCGCTTATTATTTTTCCGAAAACAAAGTAACGGAAGTCATTCCTGTTGAAGAAGGTGTTTCCTGCGAATCTTGTCACGGGCCGGGAAAAGATTACATGAAAAAATCTGTCATGGAGAATAAAGAAGAAGCTATCGCCAACGGGCTTCTCATTCAAGATCAAAATCTTTGCCTGAAATGCCACAATCAGGAAAGTCCCACGTTGAAGCCGTTTAATTTTGAAGAACGGTGGGCCAAAATTAAGCATCCGGTTCCGAAAGCCTGACGGCCGTCTGAGTTTTACATTTTTTTCAAGAGGCTTATGAAAGCACGCCGGAAAGCTCACTTTCTATTTTTCCTTGCTATTTTTTTTACCTCTTCTGCTGTTTGCTCGGCGCTTACTTCCCAAGAATGCCTTGATTGCCACACCGACGCCGATATTGTTTCATCCCCCCTGGATCCGGCTGCTTTAAAAGCTTCCGTACACGATGGTTTGGATTGCGCCGATTGTCATACCGACGTTGTCGATGCGCCGCACGAAACAAAACCCAAGCCCGTTTCGTGCACATCTTGCCATGATGACAAAGAGCTCGAGCCTTCCGGATCTTTCCACCAATCGCTTTTTGAAAAATCTCCGGAGTCTGTCCCGCAATGTGTGACCTGCCACAGCGCACCGGACGACCCTCATAAAATCAGCGCGTCCGACGCAGCCGATTCTTCCGTTCATGAGTCCAACATCCCTGTGACGTGCGGGAAATGCCATGCCGATCCGGTATTTATTGAAGAACGGAAAATCAATATTCCCGGCGCATTTCTTAAACGTTACGCCAAGCTTACGCACAATGCCAAGGAAAGTAAAAATTTTTCGACGCATCCCTCGATCGCTGCGAACAATATTCCGGTTCCTCCCGAAGAAGAAAACTGTTTCCTTTGCCATGGCGACACAACGTTTGAAAAATTTGTCGATAAGCAGGTTTATCAATCTTCGGCGCATGGGAAAAACCGTTGTACCGGTTGCCACACGGACGCTGTCGGAAGCCCCCATCCTCAAAAGTTGAAACCCGTCGACTGCAGTCAATGCCACCGTCTGGAAACCCAAATTTATTTAGCAAGCGATCATGGTAAGGCTGTCGCTTCCGGGATTTCTGAGGCGGCATCCTGTAAATCATGCCACGGTGAAACACACACGATTCTTAATTCGCGCGATCCTAATTCTCCGGTGAACCGCGCCCATATTCCCGAGACGTGTGCTCGGTGCCATGACGATCCAAAGATTATGTCGGATATCCATCTGTTCGAGCCGCATCCGATCGAGTCGTATATGAAAAGCGTCCACGGCGTTGCCCATCTAGCGGGAAAAAAAGCCGCAGCGGTCTGCACCGATTGTCACGGCTCCCATGATCTTCATGGCAAGTTAAATACCGAGTCGAAAATTTATAAATTAAATGTTCCGAAAACCTGCGGTCATTGTCATGAAAACGTTGAAAAAACCTACGACATGAGCGTACATGGCAAAGCGATCCAAGAAGGTATTATCGATGCTCCCGTATGTACCGATTGCCACGGAGAACATCAAATTCAGGGCCCCAAAGGTACGGCATCGCCGGTATCCTTGGCCCATGTTGTGGAGACGTGCAGCCATTGCCACGCTTCTGAGAAAATTAATTCACGATACGGTCTTCCTGCGGACCGGATTGAAACCTATTTGAAAAGCTATCACGGGCTGGCCCGGCAAGCCGGTTCGCTTATCGCAGCAAACTGCGCATCCTGTCATGGTTTTCATGACATTCTTCCTTCCTCCGACCGCCGATCGTCTGTGTATCCAAGCAATTTGGCCATGACCTGCGGGAAATGCCATCCGGGCGCAGGGTCGCAATTAGCGGGTGCAAAAATTCATGTTTCGTCCGATTCGCCCGGTTCTTTTGAGATAGCCGGCCAATCTATCGTTCATTTAGCCAAGCGTTTTTATTCCTGGCTCATCGTGTTGTTAATCGGTTTGATGCTTGTTCATAATGCGCTCGACTTTTTCCGTAAACTTTGGGACGACGAAAAAGAAGGCCACGATTTAAAAGAAGAGCGCATGTCGCTTAACGAAAGAATCCAACATTTCGTTCTTATCATCGCGTTTGTCGGCTTAGGATATACGGGCTTGTGCCACCGTTATCCGCGGGCTTTCTGGGCCATTCCCATCATGAGTTTGGAAGGCGGTTCGGATATTCGACGGTTCCTGCACCGGGCGTTTGCCGTCGTTTTCGTAGTTTTGGGAACGTATCATTTCCTTTGGCTTATTTTCACGGAAAAGGGAAGAGGAGAGTTGAGGAAACTGGCGCCCAATCAAAAAGATGCCCGGGAAGCCGTTGAATTAATCGGTTATAACGCGGGCCTGCGAAAAGGAAGGCCGGTTCGTTCCGGAAAATATAGTTATATAGAAAAAATGGAATATTGGGCGCTTATCTGGGGAACGGGAATTATGGCCCTTACGGGATTTTTTCTTACCTTCGAGAACTGGACGCTTAAGTACTTTCCTAAATGGGTCGTTGATCTAATGCTTACCGTTCATTTTTACGAAGCGCTGCTCGCCATGCTGGCTATTTTGGTTTGGCATTTCTATTGGACCGTATTTGATCCCAGCGTTTATCCCATGAACTGGGCGTGGCTCACCGGTTTTGTAAAAAGAAAAAAGAACGGCAAGGATTCGGGAAAACATGAGTAAACCTCCGGAAAAACCTACGATATTTCATAATTGGCTGAGCCTGGGCGCCGCGCTTTTTTCCGCCGCCGTTTTCTCCGCTATTTTAGCCATGATCGTTTTAGATTTTATGGTGCATGCGCCGAATCCCTATATCGGAATTATTACCTACATACTTTTACCCGGATTTTTAATCGCCGGGCTTTCTCTTGTTATCCTTGGGGCTCTGCTGGAAAGAAAAAGAAGAAGAAAAGCCGATCCCGAAGCCGTTAAGCCTTTTCCGGTCATGGATTTTAACAATCCGGTCCATCGCCGCTCTTTTATCGTAGCGACGGCGGTGGGAACGGTGTTCCTAGTCTTTAGCGCATTCGGAAGTTACAAGGCCTTTCATTTCACCGAATCCGTCACGTTTTGCGGAGCGACCTGCCACCAACTTATGGAACCGGAATATACGGCGTATAAGCATTCTTCTCACGCGCGGGTTGCTTGTGTGCAGTGCCATATCGGACCCGGCGCGGATTGGTACGTGAGATCCAAACTTTCCGGGGCTTACCAAGTGTATTCCACCATTTTCCATAAATATTCAAGACCGATCGAAACGCCCATTCACAATTTACGTCCCGCGCAAGAAACCTGCGAGCAATGCCATTGGCCCGAGAAATTTTTCGGTGCCATCGAAAACGATCACCGCTATTTTCTTTCCGACGAGAACAATACGCCTTGGCAGACAAGAATGCTGGTGCTGGTAGGCGGCGGAGAGAAAAAGGCCGGCGAACGGAGAGGAATCCATTGGCATATGAATATCGCCAACGAAATTTATTATGTGGCAACGGACGAGAAAAGGCAGGTACTGCCTTGGGTGAAAAAAATAGGGCCGGACGGGAAAGAAACTATTTATGTCGATAAAGACAGCGCATTTTCTGCCGAAAATCCGCCGCCCGGCGAGCTCAGGCGCATGGATTGCATCGATTGCCATAACCGCCCGAGTCATAATTACAGATCGCCTAGAGATACGGTAAATAAGGCACTGGCCACCGGCGAAATTAGTTCTTCGCTTCCCTATATAAAGAAGCAAAGTCTCGAAGTGCTTTCAAAAGACTACAAAACGAAAGAAGAAGGGCTTCGTTCCATCGAGGAAAGCATTCGTTCCTTTTATGCCAAAAAATATCCGGATGTTTTATCGTCGCATAGCGGGGAAGTGGAAAAGTCGATCGAAGCATTGAAGGAAATTTACCGTGTCAATTTCTTTCCGTACATGGGGGTTTCGTGGAAAGAATATCCTGAAAATATAGGCCATATGTCTTCGCCCGGTTGCTTCCGCTGCCACGACGGAAAGCATGAAAGCGCGGAAGGGAAAGTCATTACGAATGCGTGTTCGACCTGCCATGTTTTTATCGCACAAGGTCCGCCCGGAACCATGGAAACGTCCGTGGATGGCCTTCCTTTTAAACACCCCGATCCGGACACCGAAGATATGTGGAAAGAAATGTCCTGCTACGAATGCCATACCGGTGGACCTGCCTAAATTGTTCTTGTGATGTTTTCTTTCTTAGAGTAGTTTACCCTTATATTTTTCAGGAGATTTTATGCCGACTTTCCTCAAAACATTCCTTTGCCTGACTATTCTTCTATTGAGTTCTTCCTATGGCTTTGCCGGGCTGAAGGACTCTGCTTTAATTAAGCAAGGTTCGGATGTAGTGCTCGAAGCCACGTTACTCCAGGTAAAGGCCATTGGCCCGGGAACGGTGGTGGATGCTATTGAGAAGGATAGTGAAGCGATGCCTCCGACGGCCGTTGTGCTGTTTAAAATCGATCGCGTGGTTAAAGGTGAATTCACAAAACGTAAGGTAGGCGGGCCGTCCAAATTTCAACAGGGAAAAGAAGCACTGCATCAAGCCAATATTTTAAAAATGGCCACGCTTGATTTTACCGATCCGACGGAAGAACTGGACAAAGGCTGGTTTTCGGTGGCGGTGGCCGACATGGCTACATCGTTTGGTATTCGCTTGGGAGAAGATGTAGCGGGCAAAAAAAGATTTAAAATTTCACTCGATCACGTAAAAGACCGGCCCGATAGTTTTGTGATGGTAAATGCGGAACCGCTGTAGGTAAGCGCGGGTTACGGCTTGGGTTTGAATTCTTCGCCGGCGTGGTGGCGAACTTCGCGGCCTTGGGCGACGTAGATCACATCTTCCGCAATATTATTCGCAAGATCCCCGATACGTTCCAAGTTATGAGAAATCATCACAAGCGCCATGCAGGTGGGGGCTTTATCCGGCTCCTGCCGCATGCGCTCCGACATATCTTCGTAAACCTTATCGTTTAAGCGATCAATTTCGTCGTCCTTCTTCAAAAGTTTTAGTGCGGCGATGGCATCTCTCTTCAGAAAAGCTTCCACGGCTTCGATCAGCACAGAAGTAACTAATTTTGACATCTCTGTGATGGGACAGAACGACGTTACGGGGCAGACTTCGGAAATAACACCGGCTTCTCGAATGGGAGCAACTCTTTCAGCGACGTTTACGGCGTGATCCCCGATACGTTCCAGATCGTTATTAATTTTTAGAATCATGGTGAGGAGCCGCATATCCACCGCCATGGGCTGGCGAAGCGTAAGAAGACTATGCGCGCGTTCGTCAATTTCGAGCTCAAGATTATTGATGACTTTATCTTGGGCAATAACATGCTCGGCCAGTTCAATATTTTGCTCGAGCAGCGCGCGCGTGGCCTTTTCAATGGCTTCTTTAGTAAGAAGAGCCATTTTAAGGAGATGTTCCTTTAGTTCGTCAAGTTCTTTATGAAAATAGCGTTCCATATTTGATGCCCTTTATAGATCAACCGTAGCGGCCGGTAATATAATCTTCGGTCTCTTTTTTGGTAGGATTCGTAAAAATTTTATCCGTGGCGTCGTATTCGATTAATTCGCCTATGTAAAAGTAAGCCGTAAAATCACTGACGCGCGCTGCTTGCTGCATATTATGGGTAACGATAACGATTGTATAGTTTTTCTTAAGATCGTGAATTAATTCTTCTACTTTAGCAGTAGCGATAGGATCGAGCGCCGAAGCCGGCTCATCCATTAAAATTACTTCGGGATTTACTGCTAAACTTCGAGCAATGCAAACTCTTTGCTGCTGTCCGCCGGAAAGGCTCAGCGCCGAATCTTCGAGCCGGTCTTTGACTTCATCCCATAACGCCGCGCGTTTTAGGCTCTCTTCAACAATATTGGCGAGAAGATTCCGATCGCTAACGCCGTTTACTTTCGGGCCGTAAGCGACGTTGTCAAAAATGGATTTTGGGAAAGGAGTTGATTTTTGGAAAACCATGCCGACGCGTCGCCTTAATTCAACAACATCAATATTGGGAGCGTAAATATTAATCCCGTCAAAAAGGACCTCGCCTTCTGTCCGGCAATGGGGAATATAGTCGTTCATGCGGTTTAAAGCTCTGAGAAAGGTCGATTTTCCGCAACCGGAAGGCCCGATGAGTGCGGTAACGGCGTTAACGGGAATATCTAAGGAAACATTTTTTATAGCTGCCGTAGAGCCGTAAAGAATGTTCAGATTGCCGACTTTTATTTTGACTTGGGCGGTTTGATCGCTCTGCGATGTAGGAAAAGATCTGTCTTTAATTTCGGTCTTAATCTTCAATGTTCGGCTTTCTGCAGGGGCTGTCATGGTGGCCATCTTCTCACCTTTCAAGCGGTTCGAGAGGCCATGCTTTTTCTAAAACGATAACGAAAAACCATGGCTGTTAGATTAAGGGCAAATATAACAACAATCAAGACTAAAGTTGTGCCGTATTGTATGGGCAGCGTAGCCTTCACATTGGTAGATTGCGTGGCCATAATAAAAATATGGTACGGCAGGGCCATGAACTGATCGGTCGGATTAATCACAGGAATGACACCGAAAAGATATGCAACGGGTAAGCGGGGTAGAAAATAAGCGCAGCCCGTAAATAAAATCGGAGCGGTTTCGCCGGCTGCGCGGCTCACGGCCAAAATGGCGCCGGTAAGCATGCCACCGCGGGCCTGGGGCAAGACCGTGTGCCATACGGTTTGCCATTTGGTAGCTCCCAACGCATATGAAGCTTCCCGCAAACTTTGCGGTACGGCATTCAGCGCTTCTTCGGTCGCGACTATGATCACGGGGAGTGAAAGGACGGCCAGCGTAGAGGCCGCCCAAATCATAGCCGGTTGGCCAAAAAGGAGCCCCGTTCCCAGGACCCGATCGATGTTTCTTCCTAGAAATAAAACAAAAAACCCCACGCCAAAAAGCCCGAATACAATCGAAGGCACGCCTGCCAAATTATTTACCGCAGCCCTGATTAAACGTGTACTGGCGCTCGGCTTGGCGTATTCAACGAGATAAATAGCCGTAAATACGCCGAGAGGGAATGCCAGGAGCACCATGATAACTACAAGTGAAATGGTTCCGAATATGCATGGAAAAATTCCTCCCGCCGTCATGCCGTTGATGGGTTCTTTGGATAGAAATTCCCAGGAAATAACAGGAAGGCCTTGCAGAGCAATGCGTCCGAGGATTAGGAAAAGAAAGCAAGCGCATAATATGAAAAGCGTTCTGCAGATACCTACGGCGATTAGCCCCATCCAATCAAGCGGGGCTTCCGTCAAATTGTGACGTTTGAGAACGGTTTCCACGATCTTACATCCTCAATTTTTCGCGCAGCTTATAAACAACATGTTCGGCCGCAGCGTTAAATACAAAGGTGATAGAAAAAAGAATGGAACCCACGAGGAAAAGCGCGTGGTATTGCGGGCTGCCGTGCGCAGCCGAACCCAATTCCGCCGCAATGGTAGCGGTCATGGTTCGAACGGTGGAAAAAACATTTGAAGTGATGACCGCCCCGTTTCCCGTAGCCATAAGGACGATCATGGTTTCGCCGAGCGCCCGGCCCAGCCCAAGCAGGACGGAAGCCGTAATGCCCGAGACGGCGGCCGGTAAAGTAACATTCCACACCGTTTGCCATGGTGTTGTTCCTAACGCGAGTGAGGCTGCTTTGAGCTCCTTGGGTACGGCTTGCAGAGAATCTTCGGTAAGTGATGCGATAAGGGGGATCGTTACTACAGAAACGCCGAGCGCTCCAACAAAAGCATTCAGCCGGTAAGTCGTTCCGAAAATTTTCTGTACTAAGGTGGCCACAACCGCAAGAAAGAAAAAGCCGACCACTACCGTCGGGAGTCCGTTAAAAAACTCTATAACCGGTTTTCCTATTTCTCTCATACGTACAGTCGCAAATTCAGAAAGATAAATGCCGATGGCTACGCCGATGAACGTAGAAAACAGTGTAGCGGGAATAGCGACTAGGAAACTACCGCATAAAAGGGGAAGCAGCGAAAATTTCGGCACTTCGGAGACGGGCTGCCAGACCATTTTAAATTCTCTCTTTCCCGTAAAAAAATTTTCCGCCCAGCCGCCTAAAAGCTGAAAAGGCTGAATTTGGCCGAACGAAGCCAATCCCTCTTTAAACAGAAAGAGAAAAATGAGTCCGATGAGAATCACGGCCAAAAAGCCGTTTGCGAATAGGAATTTTTCGATAAGACGTTCACGCCAGTCGCCGAGATGAACGCCGGATCGAATCAGGGGAGAGCGTTGAAGTTTTGTATCTGTGAACATGGTGTTTTCGGTTGAAATCAGATTAGAGAACAAAACCCGCACCCGTTCCATAGGAACAGATGCGGGTAATTCTACAAATTTAATTTAAGCAGGTAAAGGAATATAGCCAACTTCTTCTGCAATCTTCTGACCCTGGTCTCCCAGAGTCCATTCCAAGTATTCCTTGATTTCTCCGGTAGGATTTCCGAGCGTGTAGCAATGGAGATAGCGTGCAATGGGGTATTCGCCACTGTACACCACGCTAAAATCAATTTTTCCGTTCTTCACAGGATTTACGGCCGGAGTGTTTTCGTCTTTTTTTAGAGATAGAACCTTCGTATCGCTTCGTGTGAGAAAGTAACCCACACCGCCGTAGCCAATTCCGTTGGGATCACGGCTGACCGCGTCGGCCACGGCACTGGTGCCCGGCATGGTTTGGCAATCCGCTGCGTAATCCATATTTTTCAGAACATGTTCCTTAAAAAAAACATAGGTTCCGCTGTTGGATTCGCGGCAATAGCGAACAATAGGAGCGTTACCACCACCTACTTCGCTCCAATTATTGATTTGTCCGGTATAAATGCCGAGGATCTGTTTTAACGTCAGCTCCTGAATAGAATTAGCGGAGTTGGTAACAACCGACAAAGCGTCCATGGCTACTTGGAAATGAAAAGGAATTTGGCCTGTTTCGTTTTGTGCCTGTGTAATTTCACTCGGTTTCATTTCACGGCTGGCATTGGCAATATCGGTGGTACCGTTAATCAGGGCGGCAATGCCCGTTCCCGAACCGCCCCCCGTTACCTGGATTCTCGCATCCGGCTTAATTTTCATGTATTCTTCGGCCCAGCGTTGCGCCAAAACAATCATGGTATCCGAGCCTTTTACCGTAATCTTACCGGCCAGCGCGTAGCCCGGTATGATCAGTGTGGATATTGTTAACAACATGATAAATTTGAGTTTCATTTTTTCTCTCCTCGATTTCTTAAAATTTCCAGACTAAATCGGTCTGGAATCGATTGGTTTTCCCGGTGCCTGTCTCGTTGGAAAGATCGTGAACAAACCAACCGGCAATATTCAACACCAAATTGTCCGTCAATCCGTAGCCGGCGTAAATCTTCTCTCCGCGATGGTTGGCGTGACCGTTTCCAAGATCGCTTTCCGTAAAGATACCAGGAACGGAATTTCTTTCAATACGAAAATGTTGGTACCCGAACTCCCAGTCTTTCTTTTTCTTTACACTGCCCAGTTTGGCTCCGAAAGAATAAGCATTGCGCTCGTCGGTATATATTTGAGCGAGAGGAGCGCTGAAAACCAAAGCTTGGTTCTTCGTTCCGTTTGTGTTAAGTGCCCAATCCGAGAAAACGGCCAAATCCTTGTTCATGATCCAGGAATTCTTGAACTTAATTTCATTGTAAAACTGAAGAATGTTCCAATCTTCGGTAATCAGTTTACTGCCGGAAACATCGTTGCCTCGGGCTAAATTGGTACTGCCGATCAGGATATTATCCTGAAGATCGACGTAATCGTAAAAATTCACGGCGTTTCGGATGGTTGCCGGATCTACAAGTCCGACGTTGACTTTGGTGTCAAGAGAACCTGTGTAGCTGTACATCTCCTGATCGCCATGAGCGCTGGCAGTTTCATTCAGAAGCCATTGCCCAAGCATGCCCGTTAAAGCCACATCTTGGATTCTTCCCGTGCCTTCGTATAGTCCAATTTCCATTTTTTCATACATACCTTCGGGCGTCACATCACCATCCCAAACAATGCTGGTGGAGTAATCTTTCCAAGGAAGCGGCATTTTTCCGCCCTGCCACTCGAAGTAACGCAGAGGTCCTTTTCCTTTGAGTTGGGACGGCCGGTAGTTAGCATACGCGTTTTCAACAAAAATATCTTTCAAATTGAATTTGTCGGTAAACGTTTGATTGGTGGACGTCGGATCGTCGTTTAAGGCCAAATTCACAGCCGAGCTTCCGGCAACTTCCGATGCGCTGATTTGCGTGTCCCGCGCGCCGGTAGCTAATCGGAAAGCAACTCTCCAATCGTCACCAATATTTTTTTCTGCGCCGTAACGTAATCTCATGCGGAATCGATTACGGCCCACTCGGCCAGGGGCTTCATCCACATAAAAATTTTCCATACGCAAGCGAAGATCTCCGCTTAATTTTAAGCCTTTCATCCAAGGGTAGGTATTGTTGACGACTTCCTGAATATGCTGATCTTCTTCGGAAAGCGCGGGAGCGCCAAGCGAAGGTTCAATTTTTTGCGCGCCTAGTGCGCTGGTAAGTACTTCTACTTGCCGTTCGAGAGTGGAAATTCTTGATAAGAGTGCAGCATCGTCGGCGAAGCCCACATTAGGGTAGATGAGCCCGCCGATGATGGCTAATGCTGAAAACCAATTCATATGATTCATACTTCCTCCTTTTTGTTTTTACAATCGGGAGGATACGCGGAGCGCGTAACGGAATAAACCTAGTTTTGTAAAGGGAGTGTAACTTTAATGGGGAAGGTAAATGCTGAAGGTGGAACCTTTTGCCAACTCTGAAGAAACGGCAATCCAGCCTTCGTGGGCTTCGACAATATGTTTGACGATCGAAAGCCCGAGGCCGGTTCCTCCGGTAAGCCGCGTGCGAGCTTTGTCGGTGCGGTAAAACCGTTCAAATATCCGAGGGATATCGGTTTCCGAAATGCCCATTCCGGTGTCGGCAACCTGAATCCGGGTGAATCGACCCTCCGGCAAGGCGCTCATTGTAATAGAGCCGCCGGGATTGGTGTAATTGCAGGCGTTTGTCAGTAAATTCAAGAGCGCCTGATGTATCCAACGTTTGTCGGCCGATATCGCTGCCGGCGCATGTTCGAGGATTATCGTAACGCGCAGATTTTTTTCATGGATGAGTTTTTGGAGTTCATTCAAGGCTGTTTGAAAAAAGGCCTTGAGCGGTATCGGTTCTTTCTTCATCCGTATTTCGCCCGATTCGATAGCGGCCAAATCCAAAAGATCGGAGATGAGCATTTCCAAATCCACGGATTTCCGGTGAATGATTTCGATATTTTTTTTAAGAAGAGAAATATCCTCTTTGTCCGCTTGAAGAAGCGTTTCGGCAAATCCTTTGATGGAAGTGAGCGGGGTTTTTAATTCATGGGAAACATTGGCCACAAAATCACGGCGTACACGTTCGAGTCTGCGCAGTTCCGTTACATCGTGGAATACCGCTACCGCGCCTCGAATATCGTCGGCTTGTTTTAAAGCGTTAATGTTTACGGCAACGATTAAAGGTCGCGTTTCGTTTAAGTGAAGCTCGCCGGTAACGGGCTTGCCTTGATTAATGACCGAGTCGATCATATCGTGCAGAGGAACGTTTCTCAGCGCTTCGAGCGTTGCCTGTCCTGCAGGATCGGATTCTAAATCAAACATTTCTTTGCAGGCTTTATTCAATCGGACGATTTTCCCATCGCGATTTACGACTAGAATTCCTTCTCTCATGCTGGAAAATGTTGCTTCAAGCTCCGAATTGACGCGCGATACTTCACGAATGCGGCGCTCGAGCTCAAGGGACATTTGGTTTAAAGACCGCGCGAGTTCGGCGTGTTCATCGTGCGTTGTAATTTTCACCTTTTCTCGGAAATCCATCTGAGCCATTTTATTGGCGATTCTTGTCATGACATGAACGGGGTAAGCAAAACGGCGGGCAATGATTAAACTAAGGACTAAGGCAATCAAAACGCTGATAAATAAAACAATCAAAAGAGCTGTCCGGCTTTCTGTGATCAGCTCTCCGATATTATTGGCGGGGGGGGGAAAAAGGGGAAAAGCAAGGGGAGAGAAGGGGAAAAA
>OBEQ010585089.1_pt1 | contig 22884 bp, 4 predicted proteins | sample 1670901 | NCBI WGS metagenome assembly OBEQ01 (sample SAMEA104232315, study PRJEB22302) | groundwater metagenome | biome: forest; feature: aquifer; material: groundwater | place: USA | collected 2011-08-07 | depth 5.4 m
GATACCCGGACCGGGCGCTGGATTGATAATAGGGGGTCCGTGCCCCCATCCGTCCGCTGATTGCCTGGTATTTCAGCCAGGTGTTCGTCATCAGATCAAATGCCGGATCGGGTGTTTCAACACGCAAGCCGTTGAGAAACGGCTCCCACAGCTTCTGCACTCCAGCGAGTGCGTTGCGCACACCCTCTGGGCTGCCCCAGGTGCGGATCATTGTCTCGGCCGCATCCCGACTGTCATACTTCCCGAGTAAAAACACCACGTCATCGCTCTGGCCCGGCTGCAGCTCAACGTGCACATGGAGGCTGGCGATCGAATCGTTCCAGCGCCCTACGGTGTTGCTCAACGTTCCCCGCTGCACCGCTTCGGGTTGATGCAACCCATGATAGCGACCAAGAAAATGTTCCTTATCGCCATCATAGGACACCACCGGACGATTGGTCGCGTGAAACGCCGCAAGCGGCCACTCGGACATCCCAGTGCTAACATGGGCCGGCATGGGGAGCGAACGCTTCATGCCAATCACCGCGCGCAAGCGATCATCGTAGGTCGTTTCGATGAAGGTCTTCTGAAACTCCCGGTGCCAATCGGTACCATTCCCAAGACACCACTCAAGGTAGGTAAAGAAGCTCAGCTTCCGGGGCGTTGCGGAGAGGTTTTTCACCTGGACATGCCAAATCTCAATCGGATCGTTGGGTGGGACGACTAATGTCCACCGCGTCTCAATCCCGTGGGCACGCTGAGTGAACGTCGTCGATCCAATCGCATGTTCGACTTCGTAGTGGTCATAGCTTGCGGCAACCGGTTTCCAGCTCGCTGACCAGATCTCTCCAGTCTCATCGTCTCGGACGTAGAGAAATTTCCCCGACTCATCACGAATGAGGTCTTGCGTCCACGAGGTCAGCCGTGCTAAGTTCGCGTTGTCCCACCAGCTGAAGCCCCCACCATTCTGCGAGATGACCAATCCATACGTGCCATTACTGATGATGTTGATCCATGGGCGAGGCGTGTCAGGCCGACGAATGATGTAGGCTCGTCCATCAGGACGAAATCCGCCGTACTTATTCTGAAACAGTTCGCGCTCCGCGGGACTTCCCTTTTGCGTTCTTGCCGCCATAGTACCTGCCTGCTCCTTCATGCTGCGTTCGCTCTCCTACACTCGTTCCTCAGTGCCCGTGCGCGCTTGAAGGTGGGGTGGTGGTTGAGGTAGGGCTCTCTGACGGGATGGGCTTCCGCTGGGCCAGTGCAGCGTCCACCTTCGGGACAAACTCCTCTGCCGCTTGCTTCGCCGTTTTCTGTCCGCGGAAGACCAGGTCCAGCTCAGGAAGGATTTGCAGTTCAGAAATCTCGCGCCACTCTGGAATGAACGGATCGTAAACTGTGTATTTAAGCGCGCGGTTTAACATCGCCTTATTCGCCGGCGGAGCCGGATCTTGCGCGAATGCAGGCCCTTCAGCCACCTTGCGATTGGCTGGTTGTGTCAGGCCGGTCTGCGCCAACTGCACCTGCCCGTCTTCACCGGTGAGCGCTTTCAACACTTCCCAGGCCAGGTCAGGATGCTTGCTGGATTTCAAAATGCAGTAGCCTGTCCCTCCGGTGCCGAAGCCTCGCGTGCCGCGCGGCCCCTTAGGAAACATCGCGACGTCCCAGCCAAAGTCGGTAATCTGCCGTAAGATCGGCACTTCCCAATAGCCGGACGAGAACATCGCGACCCGCTGGGTCATGAAGAGCTGCTGCGCACCCATCGCGAGATTCCCGAGTGCCACCGGTGTCGGGGCCACCTGATCCTTATTCATCAGGTCGGCATAGAACTGTAATCCTTCGACCGCTTTTGGCTCGCCGAGCAGGCAGCGGGTCGGGTTGCGCAGATCATCGACAAGCTTCCCGCCGTTCCCGTAGATAAAGTTCTGCCAGGCCCAGGCGTAAAATCCATACCGGGTGGTTCGACCATCGTCGACTGTGGTGAGCTGCTTTGATATGCGCAGCAGATCGTCCCAGCTCCACTCATCGGTGGGATAGGCGATCCCGGCTTCATCGAAGAGCTTTTTATTGTAGTAGACGCAGGCGAAGGGTGCCGTGTCGCGAGGAATCGCATAGACCTGATTGTTCACGGTAAAGCGGCTGATGACTTCCGGGAAGAACGCGTGCACATCAAAGCTCGTATCATGATCAATAAAGGGTTGGAGCGAGAGGAAGGCGCCTTTGGCCCACAGCGTCGGAAAAAGGTTTACTTCAACCGCCATGATGTCGGGGGCCACATCGCCCGCCATCCGCGTTAAGAGTCGGCTCACATAGGCGCTAAACGGCGTGTGCTCAAGATGCACGCGGATCCCTGGATGGTGCTGCTCCCAATCAGCAATGAGGCGCTGGATAATCGCGATCTCTTCCGGCCCGCCCCAGTAGGCGACTTTGATGAGGGTACCCTGGCTCTGCTGCGGCGCTTTCCCGCAACCTGGAACGACGATGAGACCACAGAGCAGGACGACCATGATACGGAATGCATGCCGAACGCTCACGCCACATCCTGAGACTTGCGACACCTTCCACACTGCACACCTCATTCGTCTCACCCTCATCTTACGTAGGAGCACGAGACCCCCTTCGCCGTTGATGATTAGCTGCTGCGAATGCTGGCGGGAGAGACACACCGGCCATCGTTCGTGTCGCGGCCCACCGATCGCTCGCGAGTCTGGCCGCTAGCCGCTCTGAGGACTGGCTGTCAATGCTGTCACATCGTCACTAAATTCAAGCGCAATACCGAATCGTTTCTGACCAACCGCTTCTTGTGAGGGAAGCTCATACATGCGCACCACACGACCGCGACCGGCTAATCGGGTGAACGGGAACCGCCGCGTCTCAGCAATGGGAATCGAGACAGACACGACGATGGGAGCATTAATGGAAAATCCTTCACCGCTCGCTGCTTCGAAGTATGCTCCGCCTAAGCTGATATTCTTCGTCGTCTCCTGTTGGAACGCTGCTGCCACCGCTTGGCCAGCGGTCCGAATCAATAATGGCGCCTCGACATTCGCTCGTTGTCCACGCCGACGCTCGACGCCGCCCCGCTCCATATTCTGCTTCACCCCCTCTCTTCGTATGGCGTAATATTTATTACACTATTGGTAGTGTAGTGTAATCTTACGTAGTGCTCAAGCAAAAAGTTCTACTACCGCTTGTGTTAACTTTTGCAATCACTACGTCAGGTTGTGGATCAACCAGCTTCATCATCGTCATTCGCACAGCACCGCTCCCAAGAACGTCATAGAATCTTCGCACCAAGCGAGTGCAAGCCCGTGCGCTCGACCCTTCCACCATGCTTGACGGTCAATCCGAACAATACGACAGCATCCAGTGACGTGGGAAAATGGAAACGCCCGACGAGCTTCGCGCGGAATATGCATCGATACCGCGAGAATCTCCTCAGGCATCAAGGGTTGTTCGTCTTTCGTGATCATGAAAAGACCGCCGGCACTCACAGCCGTGCACCACGCGTTTGATGAAGTGCCGCGCTCATCCGCTGCGACCTGATAGCTGATGGACACAGGAACCGCCAGCGGAATACGCTGCCAGCGACGGCGATTCTCAAACACATAGGTCGACGTGGTTTCTGCCATGATGTGGTTGGGTTACCTTGGAGGCGCTCGGGATTGCAACCAGTGCACCCATGCGTCGTTCCACAGAGACGCTCGTGAGATCACCGGCCACGGCGCAGCACAGGACCAGCGAACCCCGGCTGTCCTGAGACCTGCTCCTGCGCGATGCGATGAGGTGACATGCGATCGCAGCGCAACGTTCTGATGATCCCTTGACCTAGGGTACCCATGCGTGAAATGTTGAAGAGGCGATCCGGATGGCTCAGCATAGAGCATTGGTTGCGAAGATTGCGTGAGCATCTGTGGATGAATGACAAGCCATTGACCAGGAATGGATGTCAGGAGCGAAGAGAGCGTCGCCACATTGAGGACGGTCATTGATCGCGCAAACAGCGCACACTCGCGAGAGGCTCTTTTGCGAAGCTTCAGGACGATCGCAAACACGACGACGTGCTGCGAATCATCGCTCGCTCGAAGCGCCAATGCAGACAGTGGGAAGGAGGCTTGATGAGCGACGTCAAGCGAGCGCACCCCTGCCTGCCGCGCGAGGAGCAGCAGATCCGGTCGAAGCGGCGCAGACAGCAGGCCTGGTGGCATCCAGAGCTGTTGGCGCAGCATCGCATCGCCGATAATCGCTTGAGGCCTGAGACACTGTGAGGACACCGCGCGGATCAGCACAACTTCTTCTTCCTGTTGCGCTACTGCAGGATCCTCTGCGCTGACTTCGGTGTGTAGAAGAGCACAGGCGATGGCCGGCCAGAGCACAACGGCACACAGCGCCAGTTCGATTGTGCGCATTATAGACCTATTGCCAAAATTCACGCTGTGCATGGACTGATTAACCACCGGTCGCCGCCTGGCGCATTGTGACACGATAATTCTGGAAGCGTTGGTCGGCCGTCTCAGTTGCTTCGATTGTTAACTGCCTTCCCGCTTCCTCGATAATGCGGAGTCGCCTGAGAAAAGCATAGACTTCTGGTCCTGGCTTGCGTCCGCCGGTCGTTTCGCCTAATCGGGCGACCGCCTCAACTAATGCAATCACCCCCGCCCCGGCGGATTTGATTGAGGAGCCGCTTGTTGAGAGTTCAAAGTCGAGCGTAAACAGCTTGTCCGCGCCAACCAATCTTAACGTCGAAGCCTCTTGCCGCATGGTGATATTCCACGCAGGAGCTCCAAGCACTCCAGCCACTTGGCTGTCTGGCAGCGCATTTTGCAGCCACCGCCAGAGATCCTCGCCTTCACCTGGTAACACCACATCAAAGTGATCGCGTGTCAGCCGCATAGCTGTTGGCATGCCTTGCTTCTCTGCCCACGTATTGAGCGCACGTAGAATACCGTCCAACTGGGTTTCAGCTTGGTCGATCGTTTGCGCGCCATCCACCAGCAGCACGAACCGGAATGCGCCCTTTTGCTCTCCAGGCGTGTGCAGCTGATCCCAGATCTGCTTATAGAGGTACGGCGCATCAGGCCCTTCATCAAAGAGCGCAGAGGAGCGCATCATCGTCAGATAGGCTTGGCCGAGCTTGGCGTTCTGCGCGGAAAGCTCAGGACTGATCTGATGTCCTAACGCTGGGAAGGAGCCCAGAAGATCGGCCAGAGTAACATTCTCCTGCTCTCGGTCAGAAGCCACAAGACCAAGCACCTTGGCCTTTCCGGCTATTGTGAGCGTTGAGAGATCACCAATAGACGGCGTGAAACTGATCAGTGAAGTGACCGGTGCGACTCCGGCGGCTGGCCCGGCGACCGCGCCAGCTGGCAATGCAACACCGCTACCCAGCGGCAGCCCTCCGATCGATGATGCTCCACCGGTCAATGCACTCGCATCCGGCTTGCTGGGCGGCGCGGTGATGCTACCACCTGTGCTCTTCTCAGGCACTGATGCACTCCTACGACGGGACTGCGCCGATTGCAGCGCGCGTTGGAGAACCAAGCGTACCTGCTCAACAGCATTGACGATCCATGCTTGCACTCGAAGCCGCGTCCCACGCACCGCCTGTGTCAACGTTGCAACCCCAACTCGCTGCACGATCACGGTAGTGATCGCACTGACAAGTGCTGCCAGCGCGGCCACGGCTGGAGCCTGCGGGATGCCAAACCATACGCTCAACAAGAATGCTACGGCACTCGTCACGACAGCGATGAGCCCTGGCAGACCAGCACCCGGCACACCGCCTGCGAAGAAGGAGAGCGTGACGCCATTCTCACGCTGAGCTTCCTCATTCCGCCGGATGACATCCTCATAGGTCAGCTGCCGTGTGTGTGTCGGCTCAGGCCCCAAGTGAACCTGGAACGTCTTTGGAGCTTGGGGATGAGAGGAGAGGAACCGCGCGAAAAGTGATCTGGCTACCGGCTCATACGTGACGGATAACTCAGCGCCGTCTTGGGAGAACTGTAGGTTCGACACTTCGACCACATCTCGGCTGCGCGGACGATACGGAGCATCGAAGAGCGGCGTCATCGATCCATCCGCCCGCGCGACGATCACCTGATACGAACCATTGCTCAGTGAAACAAAGGCCACCGCATCCCCGCGCGGGCTCTGCACCGCCTGCGCCACTAACATCAGGCCCAGATCAATCGTTTGCACGCCCCGATCTTCAAAGGTCATTCGAATCCCATGGCGCCTCTCAAGGATATCCACACCGGTGATGCGGCGCAATGGCGTGCTCGCGACCCGCGTGCTTACCGGAGCGGACACGACGGCTGATGGTTTTACCGACGGCGAAATCAGCGGCCGCTCAGCACGCCCCTGACGATCCCCAGGCTGCGTTGTTCGCGGAGTGAGCGTGCTCTGCTCTCGCACCCGCTCAGCTGCAGTCCAGGCTGTCAGCGACTCGTTGGCTCGCTCGATGGTAGGCCGGTATGGGGTTTCCTGCTGAGGCGTTGTCACGGCCGTTTCTTCAGGCACAGCAGGTTGTCTAGCATCCTCGCGCTCTGCCCGATCTCGCGCGACAACATCCATTCGAGACGATCCCTGTTCCAGAGACCTAAACACGATGGTCACCGTCCGGGTTTGAGTCATCGGCTGGCGCATCAGGCTTCGCCAAGTCGCTGCTATCCCTGTGAGGTGTTCGACGTACGTCACATCCGCGATGGATCCGTTAGGCGACATGACCACGCTGGTCACCTCAGTCATGTGGGTGCTTTGAAGCGCCGGTGCGCGCTCTAAGATGTTTTCTTGCACGCCATCCGCTGTCACGACCGCAACACGCGCCTGATCACCCAGATGGTAGATGATTGCCGCGGCTAATCCGTTTCGCGCTACGATGATGTCGCGTACCTTTGCCTCTGCTGGCAGCGATGCATGAATCGTGTCTCCCTGATCGAACAGGAAGACCGGCGTGCCATCAGCTAAGACCATCGCGCGGGTGATGGCGGGACGACGATAGGTTTCAAGTACTGCGACCTGCTCAAGGAACGGAACAACCACTTCCTTTACCAACCGCACAGCCTCACCACGGCTCTCTCCGTAGAGCCCGGTGAATTCACGGCCTGCGCGGGCCCAGCCGCTGACAAAATCACCGATCATTCCTAACACTTTGAACAGTTTCGGCTCAAGTTTTCTCGTCGAGTGGTTCTCGATCCGCGTGGGATCTGTCCCGATCTTCAATTGCTCGGTCAGCACCGAACCTTTGGCGTTCATAGGCACGCCGGGAATTTCAAAGCCAACATTGTTCTGCCCAATGGCGGACACCACGAAGCGCACGTGCGGCCTGGGGATCTCTTGCGCCACTCCAAGCCTTCCCTCGATAGTACGCTGGCGTTGAGCCACCACCGCCCCCGCCACGTGCGCTTTGCCATCACGCTCGGTGCGGTCGATGCGCACCGATGTGGTGTAGAACTTGACGGCAAAAACTGGATGCTCCTTGGCGAGCTCTTCGTCACCTGCGTGAGGCGCACCATCGCGAAGACGCTCAACCGCTTGGAGATGCTGCCGATAGCGTTCGTGCAGCCCAAACAACTGGTCGATCCGCTTCGGCAAACTCTTGGCATCTCGATCTGCGTCTTGAGCAATGGCCGCTAGCACGATGTCGCGATACCACAAGGTGCCTTTATAGCTCGTGACATCGGAGCCAGAGCGGAGTACTGACTCCACCTGCAACACGTGCTTCTTATCTTCCTCGGTAGCCGTTGCACTCAACGCTCGTCCAACGATTTCTCGATACCACGCAGCGTCTTTGTAAGACATCGGCGCGGTCAGTTCGATGTTGCTCGTATCGAGCGTCATATGCAGATGCCAGGAATCGCCAATGTCCTTAAGCTGCTCGCTAGTCATGCGCAGCCCTTCAGGACCGCGGCGCACGATGAGTGTCCCGCGCAGATAGCCCAGGAACGCGCTTGTGAACATCGCATCCCCTGCGGTATTGCTAAAGCCGGCGATGAGCACCTCATCCTCAGGGCTCTGGGCTTGCGGCGGACCATCCGCTGAAGGATACTCGCGCCCGCGATAATCATTCGCCCAATAGGAGAGCGTGAGTCCTGGCCACACCTCTGGCAGATCGCGACCCGGCACGGGTGTGCTCTCCGCAGTCGTCAGCGCATTCGACCCTTGGCCTCCGATCGTGAAAATGCGGGCCTGGTAGCGCTGACGCAAGATGCCATAGTCAAGACCTGCGCCCACCTCTGTGCCACCGATGAACCGCACGAGAGGATTGTTGATTAACTGTTGCAGGAGCGCAACTCGCTCTGCCACCACCTCACCCTTGCCAAGCGCGTGGTGGAGATGCTCTTCAGAAATTCTGGATCGCCAGCCGGTGCCCAGCTTGCCCAGGACACTGCTCTTGAGTCCAGCATGGAAGGGCAAGATGGAGCCACGCACCAACCCTCCAAAGTCTTCGGGCAGGTCTTTGTCGTAGAGATCGACGGGAATGCCCTGCGCCGCAAGTTGAGCAGCGGCATTGAGACCAGCCCCACCCGCCCCGATCACCGCGACTGGACGCGGCTCATTGAGCGCAGCAATCGCCACATCCGGAACGCGCAGCACACCATTGGCTGCACGGCCCAGTAGTCGATGCTCTGCCTGCGTGATGCCAAGCTGGCGCTCGATGTCGATGAGCTGGCGTCCGAGCTCAGCGATGCGTCGCGCAATGGCCGCGTTGCCGCGCTCATCCGCAAACTGATCGCGAGCCGCGTCGAGCTCGTCTGTCAGGCGAAGCGATTCATCGCGCAACGACTGCCACTGCGGATGCTGCAAGCGCCAGGTATCGATCTGGGCTTTCAGTGCAATCGCGGTTTCACGATCACTGGCTGCAATCGCCTGGGCGTAACGATGGACGACTTCGCGAGCAGACCCGTAGACCGCACCATTCAACACGAAGGCAATCTCGCGAGACCCATCAGTTGGAAGCACGCCACTTCCCTCGAGCATGTGCTCAAGGGCGTTCTGCGCAGAGATGTCGTCGAGCACTGGGTGATACGCGGTCGCTGCGCGGCGTTCGAGCTCTTCCCTCGAGCTAGTGAAGACTGTGGTGGCTTCCTCGCGGCCAAGGGCGGCTGGCTCAAGCCAGGTGATACCAAGGCGGTGCTCAAGATCCGCCATCTGGTTGCGATTCGTTATCGCGGTGGGAGGATCAAGAGCCGCTGCCAGCCCAGCAACCGCTGCCGCATACTGTTCCCTGATCAATCCCCATGCTGGATGTTGCGCGCGCCAGAGATCAATCTGCGGCTTCAAGCGCATGGCCTGTAGCACGCCAGCCGCATCTCGCTGACCAATCGCCTCGGTGTAGCGCAAGACAACGCCTTGGACTGCTGGCGTATTCTGCCAGACACCGATCTCCTCGAGCACACGCTTCAGCGCGTGGTAGCTGATGCGTGCATTGTAATCTTCCGGCTCACGCTCCGCCCGCTGCGACAAGATCACTTGCACTGCATGGCGCAGCCGAGTTTCATCTTCTCCTAACAGAACCAGCTGTATCGAGCGAAGCTCCATTTCGCCAACGGCTCCTGTTCGTCGCTCATCGCGCGGAACCTCGCTCCACGGCTGCTGCACGTGCAGCTTAATGCCAGGAAACTGTTGCGTCAGCGATGTCTCAAGCTGCTGAGCCGCCTGCAACGCCTGATGATACTGGGCTGATGGCTCTTCAAGTAGCCCGATCCGCTCTGCGCCAGTCCAGAGTACGACTTTTGCACCATACACTGTGATATCCCGCGTACCGACAACCTGGATATCATCGGGAATGTGCATAGTGGTTTGAGTGAATGTGGGCGGCGGCAACTCTCCAGTCGGCGATTGCGGCTTGCGCGCTACCGGCTGGAACTGAACCACCGGAGCCGGAGCTGTCTGCTCGGGTGCCACTGTGCTGTTTGCCCGTGGCAAGACAAGTGACCGCCGGATCGACCTGAGGGCTTGCCGCGTGCTCCCGTTCAGCGCGGTGTAGGTTGCATCGTAGGACCGATGAGCAAGGATCGCCGCCAGCGCTATGACCGGGTTCGTGCGTCCGAGGGCAACCAGTCCTCCTAGGAAGCTTGTCGTGCCCGCTATGAGTCCAAGCCAGGCTGTCGGCTCAGGCTCGCCTAGTCCGCTAAAGCCCCGGTTGAACGCCACTGCGGCAAGGAACGCCTGCAGGAATGTAAGGACCGCGCCAAAGGTGAACCGAGCACTCCGTCGATCGTTGTCCATTTCCCTGTAGTACGCTGGCAAGAGCAAGACAAACCCGACAAGGGCGAGCCCAACGCCTCCAATCAACATCGCCGCATGGATGGAGCTGAGCGGTCCGATGGCTGGCCCGGTCGCCGCGCCGGCCTGGCCCGCGCTCGTGACCGCCCGCAGCGCCTGGCTCATGATCGTCCACGCTGGCTGGCCGAAGATCGTCAGCGCAACGATGGCGCTCGCCACCTTGACCGCCGCCCGAGGTCCGTAATTGATCGTTTCAGCATAGCTGCCGACAGGCTGAAGTTCGGCTGTTCCCTGGAACTCCTCATAGAGCTGGGCAATGGGACTACTCGGGTGTACGTCGTCGGCAATATCATCCGGTTCGCCGAATTTCTTGGCAAATGTGGTGCGCTCCGCAACAACCTCTTCCAGCACTTTCGACGGCCGCAGGTAGCCCATACCGGGCTGCGAGGAGAGCCGCCGCGTCAGCCGCAGCACCTTGCGCGGACCCAGTGTATCAATAGTCGGCAAGATGCCACCGCTCATCATGTTCATGCCAAAATGACTCATGGCCGCATCGATGTACCGCGGATGCGTCAAGGTGTTCGCGTCCAACACCCGGCCCGCCTCCGAGATGCGCGCCAGCCACAGCTCCAAGCGAATGGCGGCCAGCTCATCCGGTGTCATGTCCTCGAGTCGTCTTGTGACGCGTGCCGCCGCTTCTGGAGTCAAACGTGGCAGGCCGCGGTCGTCCATCTCAGGCTCCCAATAGCCTCGCCGGCCCTTCTTGGCTTGGTAGATGGCCGAGCGCCTCACATGGCCTTCGGCTTCTTCGGTCAACCGGTGCCAGAACGCCACCATGTCCGCCATTCCCTCATGATCGCCAAGCGCGAGGATGTTCGCGAGGATATCATCTGTCGTTGCCGCACCGACCAAGACCGTGGTGCCAAGCGGATCCGCGCCGGATGCCAGCAGCTCAGCCTCCACGTAGGGGCTGCGCATGAGGGCCGCGCTGGTTGCTGCCTTGTAGATGGCACGTGGATCCACCCCCTGCTGCATCAATCGAATCGCTGCGATCAGCTCACCACCGAAGAAGTCCTGGTTGCCAACCTGCGGCAGTGTGTTGCGCGGCCGGCCCTGCTCATCGACCAGCCGCTCATCCACACGAACAGCGACATGGCCGTTCTGATACGCAAAGCGGCTAATCGCTCCCATCAGCAATCGGTCGATCGAACGCTTGGCCGGATCGGGAATCTCCAAGAACAGATTGGTCGATGGCGTGTGGTCGTGGACGTGCGCCACGCGCGAGAGTTGCCGCGCGACCAGCCTGTCAATATCGCCTTGCGTCCAGGCCTCGCCAGGCTCCAGATTGTATAGCTCGGGGATCACCTCGTTTGCGATCTCCAGCACGCGTAGCGAGGAGGTGTTGGACACGATGCGCACCTCAGGGTTGGCGTGCCAGGCGTGATAGAAGACGTCCCGCTTGAACTGGAACTTCTCTGGCCCGACTTCAAAGAGCATGGCGATCTGCGGCTGCTCCTGCAACAACTCCTCAAGATTGCTGAAGTCCTCCTTCATCTGGTGCACCATGACCCGGCGGCGAATCACGTCTGCAAACGCCTTGCCACACACCGGATCCTGCTCAAACGCCTTGAGATCCTCCTCGAACTTCGCCGCGCCGCTGAAGTTGAAAACATGGATTGTTTGCGGCCGACCCTTCGGCACCATCTTGGCGATCTCAAGGATGCGCACCAGGCCCTGCTGGCCGGCTCCTACGACCGCAACCTCCTTCCAAGACAGCGATCGTGCCTTGGTGGGATCAACCGGCAGCCGCTGGCCGAACTCGCGCAGTCGTTCGAGGGACTTATGCTTCACCGTCGAATCTGGCAGCGGTGCGTAGGGGTCATCAGGGTTGGAGGCTTCGTTCAGTCCCAGCGCACCGACGTCGATGCTGCCATCCGGTCGGTGCACCTCGAACAGCTGGTCGCCATGCCCTTCCCGAACCTGTTTCAGCTGCTCTTCGGTCGGCTCCCAACTCTGGCCGGGCACGCGCGCCACCCCCACGCGGAAGAAGATGTTGGCGCCGCCGCCGAATCCGGTGATGCCGAAGACCTGATCGCGGCCCCTGGCCGGATCGACCACCAGCTCACCGGCGTCAGTCCCTGCCTTCCAGCGTGCTGAGAGTAACATGCGAAGCGACGCCGGATTGGCTGCCCCGCCCAGGTTGGCCAGCTCACTGCCGATCCAGACGATCTTCGTCTTCACACCCGGCTTGCCGAAGCCGGTGTCCTCTTCGGTTGCTTGACCGTCAGGTGTGATCGTCACCAGCGTGCCGATGTTCAACGCCTTGGCGATGGCCAACACCCCGCCCTTCTGCGGCTGATGCGTAAAGAGCCAGTCGAGGTCCTGCACCTGCATCCCAACCCGATCCAAGTGCTCTTCAGCCACCTTCGGCACCTGCCCCACGAAACGGACGACGGTGTCCGCTAAGAGCCCGAAGAACTGGTCTCCCACCGTAATGAATTTTGTCAACGGCCCATACGTCACTTCGGCGCCGCGGAAGAAGCGCAGATCCCAGCCGTTGACGGTCGCTCCAGAGGCTACCGGGCTGGATGGCACCGCCAGCGCGATACCGACTCCTCCATCACCAAACGTCGGTGCAGACTTGCGGTCATTGATATTCAGCACACCGGAATATCGCTCCAGGTCCTCACCAATGACGATGTCGCTCTTTCCTTCGCGGAGCTCGTGTTCCATTGCGGTGAGGAGCGGTCCGCAGCTGGCACAGACATCTTTCACGGTGTTGGCTCTGATCCCCGGGCGCAGGCCAAACGCGACCAACCGCTCTTGGACCGGAGTTGAGCCGGGCTCCTGACGGTCGTCATCAGTTGAGGTGGCCACAAACAGCTTACCGGCTCTTGCGAGCAGCGCAGGTCCAAAGGCCTCGGCAAGAGCCACCTCATCCATGCCGGTCGCTTGCAGCAGCTGCGTGATGCGGGCCTCTCCGTTGTAAACCGCCGCCGCGTGCAGCGTCTCGTCTCCAGCATGCAGGTGCTGACGCGCTACGTCGAGGAACGCCTCGCTGCTGAGCGAACCGACATAGTTGAAGATTGTGGCGACGGTCACGCGCTCAGCCACGTCGACTAGTGTCGCTTCCGGTGGGAAGAAGCGGCGCTTGAAAATCCCCCACCGTGACTTGACAAATTGCCACATTCCCCCACCGAAGGCGTTAGTGGAAACCACGTCAGAGCCTGTCCCTAACCCAAACCCGATCACTCGCGGCAGGAAGTTCTTGGCATCGGACCGTGATGTGTCGTAGTGGGCATCGGTCGGCAGCTTGATGCGCGTGATGCCGCGCTCAAGGCGCATCAACTCTAGGCGCGCAGCACTGAGATCCTGACGAATGCGGTGAACTTCGCGTTCGTTGATGTCGGTCGCCTCGCGCTGCACTAGCTTCTTGACCGGAGCCAATGCCTCCACAGTCAGCGGGCCAACCTGCTGCTCCCTTCCAAGGTCGCGAATGGCTTGAGTCCGTGCCTGGATCGTCTTCTCGCTATAGGCTTCCTGTGCTTCCAGTTGCCTGACGCGCACGTAGGTATGGAGCGCTTCGGCCATGGTGAGCGCATAGATGGCTTCGGGCGTCAGCGGATTGCCGATCAGGCCGAACTTCTCCTGAATGATCTGCTGCCTGGCCGAGAAGGTCCCAAACACGAACGCCTCGCGCTCGGCCACGGTCATCTGATCGATCTCTTCAAGCAAGCGCGCAGGGATCACGACCGGCACCGTGCCGCCGACAAATTCCCGGCCGCGTACCAGCGCTTCGGCAAAGACCGCCAACGTGTGGAAAGCGTCTCGCCCAACTTCGTACGGCGTCAGCTCCATCTCATACTGCGGAAGGATGACAAACTCCAAGAGCTCATGGATCACATCTGAGAGGCTGCGGGCATAGATGTCGATCGTGCCTTCATGGCCACGTTGGATCGGGGACTGCACTGTGAAGGAGGAGTACTGGGCCCCATTCGGGCCGGCCTGGAAGTAGGCGGTGGTTGGCGCATAGTGGAGGGTCACCGTATACGTCACACCGTTGATATCGACGGTGTGGCGCGTTTCCGGTGGGCTGCGCAGATAGCGCGCAAGCTCAGGCAGCATCGACTTCAGCGCTGGCACCTGCTGTTCGATCAGGCGAGCCTGCGGTGTTTGAAGCAGCTCATCCACATCATCAGCCCACCAGGCGATCTGCTGATCAGTGACCGACTGCGCACCCTTCGCCTTCGCATCCGCGATCAGCGCTGGCTCTTGATCACGGGTGTGCGCTTGTCGGCCCACAATGTGCGCGCTGCCACCACCATGAGACGCCCCCTCGAGTAGGGCAATTAACTGCTGTGCGAGCGTTCTGGCATCCGTAATGGCGTTGTTCGATTCGTGCCTGCTGGCCTCGATCAGCGCGGAGGAAATGACCCGCAGCCTCTCGACAATATTTCGAATATCGCGCTCAGACGCCGCCTGGACCCCATCCTTAGGCATAACGAAGTCGCCTTCGACGCGCAGTTGCTCAACGAAGCCAAACGCCTCCATGTGGCTCTTCGCAATATCCACCAGTTCGCGTACCAGCTCGGCGGCGCGGGACAGACTCTCCCGTGCTCTCTCATTATTGGTCTGCGTCAAAGCCGCCCCGATGGCCTCCTGCAAACTCCTTATCTGATCGGTAAGAGTTGGGAATTGGCCGTGCTCGACCAGTCGTTCGATCGGCTCAGCAGCGCCTGTCTGAGGGGCTGCGGGTGTCGGCACAACCTCACCCACCACGTGCGCGCTGCCGCCGGCCGTACTCTCAGGCGCTTCTCTGAGCAGAGCCATCAACTGACCGGTGAGCGTTGCAGCGTTCTCAAGAGTCTGAGTCGATTCGTCAGCACGAGCGTCGGATAACGCCAGGCCAATTAATCTCAACGCATCGACAAAATCCCTGCGATCGGCCGCAGCAGCCGCGTCAATGTCGCTCTGTGTCCGACCGTGCTGCAACGCGTCCGCATCTGCAAGGCCTACAAGGGCATGAAAGGCTTCTGCATGCGCCTCTACAAGCGAGACCAGCTGCCCTGCAAGCTCGAGCGCGTTGACCAGACTCTGCCTCGCTCCACCGTGTTGTGCTTGCGTTAAAGCGCGCTGAATAGCCTCTCGCAACGTTCTGACCTGATCGGCAACGCCAGGAATTGGCTGACCAACAGGAGTTTCGGATGGCGCGCTGCCGCCGGACGACTGAGGCATGGAACTCTCGCGTACGGACAGGACAGCAAGTGTCGTGGTCTCAACGTTCGGCCGCACATGGACTGTCTTGTGTCCGACCGAGATCGTGAGCTCCGTTTCGTCGCCGGAGCCAAGAATCATCGTTGCGGCACATTGACGGATCAGCTCCTCTTTATCGGCAGCGCTCAGTTGGATCAGTGCTGCTGGCTGGCTCGCCTTCCGATCGATCATCACGAGAGATAAGATCAGTTCTTCAACCTCTCGGATCATCGCCGCGAGCCTCTCAGAGAAGACTGGTTGCGGCGGCTCGCCGAGCTCTTCCACGGCGAATTCCTGGGTTTCGCGATGCATATGCAAGCGAAACCAGAGCGCTCTCAGGGTCCAGATAAATCGCGCGCGGTAGGATGAGTCGACATCGATGGCCGAAGCCATCAGTCGCATCGTCTCCAACGTCTGGACCACCGGTACCACTTCTGGGTTATGCACAGCGTTCTCAAAGGCTCTGAGCTGCTGATCTACCGAAGAGGGTTCCGCGCTGCCGCCGGCCGGCGTCGCCGAAGCTGCGGGTTCGCCTGCCTGCGCCGCGCTCGTCGCGGCAGGCAGGGGACTCGGGGCTCGGAGTTCGTGATCTGCGGCCCCTGGAATCCACTCAACGACGCCCTGGCCGATCACTAGGTCGCTCTCAAGCCCTGCTGCGTGCTTGGACATAGTCAGAGAGTAGAAGCTTCGAGTAACGCCTGCGGGCGTTACCAACGCAGTGCGATTACCTTCACCCATCGCAATCCGCACATCCGCCTGGTTCCATGCCTCAACGAGCGTTGCCGTGGCCCGGCGAGGATCGATCGCGTGCGTGCCAGAGCCGGTATCAATCACCCGAACCTGCGCGAGGCGATCTTCGCCGATGAACGATCGAACCTCGGGCATCAACAGCAGGCGCTCCTCGTCTGCTACGGTCGCATCCTGGGCCGCATAGTCATGCTTGGCCGCCAACACCACCTGGTGTCCGGCTTCCACGAGGGCTTTAACCAGTGGGACCGTCGCCACATCCTCCATGACATTGTCGAGTAGAATGAGGATTGTTCGATGGCCGCCGTTCAGCTCATCCAACAAACGACTCAAATCATCTTTCGCAAGCGCTACCGGCTCTTTGATTGCCGACTCGGCCAACGGATCGAGGGCCGCCTCACCTTCGGCCGCTGCCCGGTTGAAGGCTTCGATACCTATCCGATTGCCAGCCAGGGCCAACTCAACGCCTCGCCGAATGCGTTCCGCGGGCGAACGAGCCTCAGCTAGCTGGACCTCCATCCACGGTAATCGCCTCATCATCGCCCGCTGTCCAGCCACCTTTGCCCCCTGCCTCAGGTCGCGGACACCGGTAATCCGTTTCAACCACTCGAAGACCACTCCTTCCACCACGCGCAGCGGCAATGGCTGCAACTCCTCCCTCGCTAGGATGTCCTGCAGAATCCTCCGCGCCAACTCACGCTGCTCCACAGGTAACACCTCAACAGCGACCAACGGAAATTCGCCATCAAGGAGCCTCTGGATAACGCGCGGCCGGTGGAGAGGGTCACCGAACGGGCCGGGACCAAACACGTACGCATCGGGATTGACGACGATAGCTGGATGTGCTGGTGCAGACACCGTCAGGTCTCGAATCACTTCATCCGCGACTGCGCGCCATGTGGCTTCCAAACCCGCCACGGGCGCGCTGCCGCCGGCCGGCGTCGCCGGCGCGGCAGTCGCAGGTGTCACGGGTTCAGTCCCCAGGATCCTGAGCGGAACCTCTTCAGTTGGAGGGACAATTGGTACTTGGGGAAGCCGATCAATCGCACGACCCACATGAGCAGGATGTCCCTCTGCAAGCCGAAGAGCAACATCTTCAGGAATCTCTGGTGTTGGCAGTCGATCGAGCCCAGTTGAGGTGGGTCGCTGACCGCGAAGGGCAAGTACATTGCGCACAATGCGCTCAATGCCTCCCTCTTCTGTATCCAATTGGTGACCGAGCACACCGTCCTCTAGCCCACGAATCGTAGCGACCGCGGCTTCGTGGTTAAAGATGCCATCTCGATCAAATCCTCCATCGATGATCTGTTGGATGACCAACCTAAGCGCAGCGTACGGTCCTGCGATGCGATTGATCGCCGCCTCGAGCGCGGCTGCTGTTTGCGCCCCAGAAACTAGCGCGCTGCCGCCAGCGTTCACCGAGGACTGCGGCGCACCGACGGCAGGGCCGGAGGGTGGTTCATTGCTGCGGCCGGTAGAGTCGAGCGATAGTGCCAGGCGGACGACACGGATGAGCGGTGCGGTGAGCCGGTACTGCAGCGTCACACGGGTGAGTGCCTCGCGCCGAGCCAACTCCGGCGTTTCGAACGTGGCACTTGCCGCCACATCCTCAAGAGCGCGCTGGAGTTCGTGATCACCCACCGCCCATTGAATGAGCCGGAAACGCTCTTCTATCCTCAGTCGTGCCGGAATCGCCTGCGCCCGCTCCACGGTCGTGACCAGAATTCTCCCATCAGCTTGGCGCACGGCTGCCAAGGCAGGCGCCTGGCCGGCCGATTCCCTGGCCCGCATGCCAATAGCAAGCGTTTGCAGCTCAACGATGTTGCGCACAGGTTGCTCGACCACCGGATCGATCACAACATGGCTGGAGAAGTCCTGTGCGCTAGTCAAGCCGTGCACGACCTGGAAGCTCACAGCACTATCCACCTCCGCCCAGGAGATTCGCTCTCCCTCGGCCGCTTGGACAACCGCCTCGACCCGCTGCGCCAAGGCCGTATCACTCTCTTCCTTGACAAAGGGCTGGTCACTCGACCTAATGCTGATGCGGGCGTCAGACTCCATCACCGGTACGACCGCCGGTTCTTCTCCGGGTGGAGTTGAAAACACCATTTTTTCGAATAGCCGTAGTAACGCCGTGAACCGCTCCAGCGGCCTGCCAAGGCTTAAGCGCGGATCAAGGATGATCCGCTGCAAGAATGCCGCGTCCTGTTCACGCCCTACCGCTTCATCGCTGCGATTGCGCTGTCTCATATGCTCTACGAGCAGGCGATTGAACACGTGCCACGCCGCTTGCACAACGCCTGGTCGAGGCTGACGGCGGACGGGCTGGGACGAACGGTTCGGGCTTCGGTTCTCCGCCAACGCCTGCAGATAGTCCGTGGCTTGGCGCAGCTCGCCAGTGCCTTGGGCGGGATCGAACACGTGATCCACGCCCAGCGCCAGCAGGCGATCTCGCTCGCGTTCGATCACGCCGCCGACGATCACCTTGATGCGATCTTGCGCGCCGGCGTCCGCGAGGCGTTGAATCACCTCGTTGATGAACGACACTTGCGCGCCGGAGAGCGTGCTGATGCCGATGACATCCACTCCTTCCTGGATCGCAGCCTGAACGATCATCTCCGGGGTAAGGCGCAGGTCCATCACAATGGTCTCGACTCCAGCATCTTTAAACGCATCAGCGACTACGTGCAGGCCGCGGTCATGCCCATCAAGCCCAGGCTTGGCCAGTAGCACACGCAGCGGCTTGCCACTCGTCAGCTTGCGGATGGGCTCAAGATCAACTGCCCCTGCCGCAGGACCATCGGGGGGCGTAAATAGGCGAGCCGGTCGCTGGATGAGCTCGACCAGCGCCTTTTGGCCTCCGGCAACCGTCACCAAGACAAACAGCACGGTGGTCCCGTTGGCACCTTCACGGGGAGCTGAATCGACCAGGGTGATGCCTGCAGCAGGATCGCCGGCCGCCTGCACGATCTGCTGCGCCGCAGCCCAGATGTCGTCGGTCCAAACTTCCACTTGCTGGATCCCTTCACCAAATCGCTTGATGTGATTGGTAATCGTCTTGCGCACGCTGTCCGGTGTGTCGCGCAAAATATCCAGGATGCGTGCAGTGCGCTCACCTGGAAACGTCTCAGGCAACTTGGCATGAATCTCAAACTCTTTGACGCCGATGCCCGGCGGCACGTCGGACAACCGGGGCCTTCCTGAGCGCTCCCACACGAGCTCAAAGTGCTCGGGGGTCAACGCAAGAGCGGCGGAGGCCACCGTCGCAAACCGGTCCTCCGGCCCCAGATCCCACGAGACAGGCCTGATGAGCCGGCTCATGACCGGGTGCTGGGCGACCGCCCTGGCGAGCTGATCGCCCATGAGCGCGAAGTGTTGTGCGGCTTGCTCGCGCTTGGCCTGATCCTCGCTCCACAACCAGGTGAGCATCTCGCGCACCGTAACCGGCTTCGGATTGATGATCGCCGCTTCAGGATCATTCGGTGGCACTGCAAAGTCGGTCACGCCCACGCGCGGCATCGGGTGTCCAGCCTGCTCTTCTGCCGAACCCTGTAGTGCCACACGCATCGCAGCCAGTGCGTCAGCGGTGTCCATCTGCTCAAGTGCAGCCAGCATCGTGGCGCCAAGCTGGGCTAGATGCTCCGTCCACGCCTCAACCGCATGCGCCCCGGCGAGCGGATCGGCGTAGCGCATCACAGTCCCGGGTTGAGTGTCTGTCGCACGGGTAGCGGATAATCCGATCTCATGGTGAACAATTTCGTCAGTGCGCTCGGAGAGCTCCTTCGCCAGCGAGGACCACTCGGTTGGCTCGCCGAAAGGCGCATCGAAGGGCACGATCTGCAGATCAACGATCAGGATGCCTGGGGCACCCTGAGCGAGTAGCGCATGGCGTGCCTGAATCGCTGTGCGGCTGTTGTTGTTGAAGGCTTTCTCGGTGGTCAGCTCCGACGTATCACTCTTCATATGGATGCGCAGCGGCACGGTGTTCAGCACATCGTGACTCACGTGGTAACGCTGCTCAAGTAGTTGGCGCCATAATTGGCCCAGGGCGCGGAACTTCGCAACCTCTTCCACCGTCCTGGTGGAAACGCTGAGGAGGAGTTCAACGCGGCGGGCCGCCTCCTGGGGATCCACGCCTGCCTCAACAGCTGCATCGAGGTAGCGGCGCGCTTCATCCAGAACGTAGGCGATTTCCTGAGCCGATGTCGCGCCGGCCTGGCGCATTGCGTAACCGTTGATCACGACGGGACGACCTGAGCGCATGACGTCGCGCAACTGCTCAGGAGACACTGTGGCTTCAGGATGCAGGAGGCTGCGGGTCAGTAAATCGGACTGAATTCCAGAGGGATCGGACACGGTATAAGCGGGAAACGGCACGTCTGACGGCGCAGGCGGCGCGCGTTGAGCTAGTGCTGTCGCGGCCTCTCGGCCTTTCGCAGAGAGGAACTCCTTTATCTGCGGCGAGAACACCTCAACCGGCGCTTGGCCGACGGTGTCAGACTGTGGTGCCTCGACCACCAGAAATCCTCCGGTCGGCGTCTGGCCCTTGGCGGCTTCCACCTGCCCATGCAGTGCGCCCAAGCGCGCCTGGGTCTGGCGTTCCCACTCCGCACGCTTGCCACGATGGATCTGCATGACCTCATCGATCACCGTCGCTTTATCCAGCGTTCCGCGGTGCGCCTCCCGCATGAGCGTGTGGATTTCTTCGACCGTCGCGTAGGCCGCGACCGCCTGATCCATAGGAACCAAGAGATTGATCCGCCGATCCCTCACCGCATCATAGAGCGCCTCCAGCGCGCGCTGCACCGCCTCCTCGTCTCGCTGGCTCAGTACAGTCGCCAGTGCCCGTTGCTGCACAGCCCGCACGCGCTCTTCCTCGACCCGACGGATCGGTGGCCGCACGCGGTCGGTCTCGAAGAGGGCCGCACCATCCGTGGCAGCGTTGACGCCAGCTAGTCGCTTCTCGCCCTGCTCGATCGCTCGCTGCTCGCGATACGCTTCCTGGCGAGCATCATCAATAATCTTGCGTATGACCGCGCGATAGTCGGTCTCCTGGGCAAAACCACCCAGTCGCTGCCAAGTCTCCTCGACGACACGTTGCGTCTCGGCCTCGATCACCGGGCTACCGCCGAAGGGATCGATAAGCTCGCGCGCATCGGTCTCCAGACGGATGACATGATTGGTGTCGCCGCCGATTGTGCGGGTCCATGGCGTGGGGATGGTCAGCGCTTCGTCCAGTGAGATCGTGTTGAGCGCGTTGCCCCCGCCCCACGGGCCGTGCTGGCCCTTCAGCGCGACGCGGGCGATATTGCTGTGCGGCTGCTGGGCAGTGGAGTCGGTGCCGCCGGTGTACGCCATCACGCGCCATTGCAGCGAGCGGCCCAAGCGCTCCAGTTCCTTCTGCGTGAGCTGCTCGATGGATTCGGGAGCGCCTTGCTGTTGACGTCGCTGCGCCCGTTCGCTCGCGATGAGGTTGACGAGGTTGCCCCTCAGCCCCGCGCGCTCCTGCGGCAGCATGGCCGCAAGATCCAGCGCATGGTCGGCCGCATATTCTTGCAACAGAAACTCCGTAATCAACTCGGCCCAGATCACACGCGCAGCACGTAGTTTGGCCGGTTCCTCAAACGTGTCCATCTTGAGGTTCATAAAGAAGGAGAGTGCAGGTGCAATTTCCTCGATGGACATCTCCTTGCCGCGCTCGCGTGTGAGCCGTTTCAGATATGTGATGTTCTGCAACGCGTTACCGAACACCATCGCCAGTTCTCCGGACGCGGTCGCACCCGCCTCCCGGATGTGATAGCCCGAGAGGCTGGTCGCGCGGATGCCGCGCAGGCCGTTGGTGGCGACAAACTCAACCTGATCCGCCCACAGCCGCAGCGCGAGATCAAGCGGCAGGTCCTCTTCCGTCACGGTGTGCCGCGCCTCGAACTCTTTCAGCACGTCGTTCTGGAAGGTGGCGTTGAGCTTCGTCAAGACCTCGCGTTCTGGCACGCCGCGCGCAGCCGCCTGCCGTCTGGCGACCTCCAGATACATCAGGAGCGACATCGCCGCGGGTCCGTTGATCGTATGGGAGCTCGTCACCTGGTCTAGCGGAATTCCGTTCCAGAGCGCTTCGAAGTCTGCGAGATTGCTGACCGCCACGCCGGAGGCACCAACGTAGAAGCGCGACAGTGGATGATGGGGGTCGCGCAGATTCTGATACGGATGGTCATACGCAACACTCAAGTCCCTTCCGACGCGCTCAAGCTGCTGGAGAAACAGCGCCCGGGTCGTCTCCGGCTCTTCGCCGCCGGCGTACTGGCGCGCCTTCCAGTCACCCCGCCGAGCACCGGTGCCTGGCAGAATCCCTCGCGCCGGATTCGGCTCATCAGGTCCAAATAACCCTCGCTGCGCTTCCGCGTGCTCAAGATCTGTCTTCAGCGTATTCGACCCCAGATCAATGGCGTTGATACCTTCTGTGCGAGCCTGAGCGATTTCGTGATCGTCGGTGAGATAGATCGCGCCGGGAGTGATGAAACTGCGTTTCGTTGAGATGTGAGCCAACATGCCGGCAATTTCCCCGGTGAATATTCCATCTGCTCCACTGCCCATGTCATTGGCGATAATGCGCTGAATGATGACGCCGCGCGCCCGTAAGGAAGCCGTTACATCGGGCCGCTGGAGAAATGCGTCCACGGC
>OBEQ010162280.1_pt1 | contig 22880 bp, 17 predicted proteins | sample 1670901 | NCBI WGS metagenome assembly OBEQ01 (sample SAMEA104232315, study PRJEB22302) | groundwater metagenome | biome: forest; feature: aquifer; material: groundwater | place: USA | collected 2011-08-07 | depth 5.4 m
AATGTGATTTTATATTGGCAAGAAGAGCGCTTGCTCATGAAACACCTGTAGGTGTTTCAAAGAATGAGGTGCCACCTATTACCTTCTCCCCTTTTTTTAAAGGGGTTGCTTCGTCTTGTGCGGCTGAAGCAGAAAAGAAAAGGGCGAGAAATTCAAAACCGCCTGCAGCGCCTACGCTTCGAGCGCAGTGAGTGGTGTCAGGTAATTACCAAGAACAACTGCACTATTATTAAGCCATTTTCTGGATAATTTTCCCCCGCCATTCCTCCCAAATCAATCAGCCCAAGAGATCCGCCATTCGGGAAGGTGAGTGGGTATAGCATCTAATTTCATAGACTAAAGGTCGATGGGCTGTTACCTTACCGCTCATACGGCACCACCCCCAAGCAGGGCGCCGCTATTTTATGCTTTAAAAAATCAATATTTTCTTCGCAATACAACATGTCTGGAACAATTTGGTTGGCAACCCACCCCGCCACCGTTAACCCACTTTGTTTAATAGCCTGGTAGGTTAACAAGGCATGGTTTAAACACCCCAGTCGCATGCCCACCACCAATATCACTGGACACTGACATAACCTCGCTACCTCCGCCATGGTCTCTTGCGCATTGATAGGCGCAAACCATCCGCCCACCCCTTCTATTAATGCAAAATCAAACGGCGTTGTTAACGCAGGCTGGCAAGCCGCAACAATGGCTTGCGCACTTAACGTTTTATTTTCTAATGTGGCAGCCCAGTGTGGCGATACAGGCGCATGAAACGCATAAGGGTTAATGTATTTGTAGGGAAGTTTGATAGAAGAAAATTGCTTCAATCGCAAAGCATCTTCATTGTAATAACGCGTGCCCCATCGAATTAAACCGCTTGCAACAGGCTTAATGCCCAAGGTGCGTACCTGCATTTTATTCATCATCGATAATAAAGCACAACTGATGGCCGTTTTGCCCACACCCGTATCGGTGCCTGTCACAAAAAAACATCGCGACATATTATTTCCTCACGACGCCCAAAAAAACTTGATAATGCAGCGGCAAACCTGCTGCCGTTCGAAATTGTTCATAATACGAAATGACTTGCTGCAATGCGCGCTTACCCAATAACCCTTTGCGTTGTTTCAAGTGACTGTTTGTTACACCCAACTGTTTTAAATGTAACATCACTTGCATCGCATCAGGATAGTAAAATGTCGTGTTTTTCTCTTGCAACACAACCTCTTTAAATTGTTGGCATAAAATCGTATGCATTGCATCGTAGGTCACAAAAGTATGTATCGCCTCTTCTCTGGCAACCTGCTGCCAACATTGACGCAACTGCCACAGCGTATTAATCCCCAGTGTTGCAAATACAAATACGCCGCCTTGCGCCAACACGCGATATACCTCTGCCAGCGTTTTTTCTAAATTCAAACTCCATTGCAACATCAAACTAGACATAATGAGGGGGAAAACTTCATCTTTCAAAGGCAGCCTATCTGCATCTGCACAAATACAACAAGACGTACCTTGCGTATTTTGAATGTAATTCAACATCCCCCATGCAATATCCACATTCACGACCGCATGCGCAGGCAGCGCGTGCGCGATAAATCCCGTGCCCGCCCCAAGATCTAATATGTTTTTTTCAGCGTGAAGATACTCTCTTGAGAAAGTCAATAAATCTGACACTGTTTTTTTTTGTAATGCCGCATGCAAATCATAGTGTGCTGCAGCAGAAGAAAATTTTTTACGGATTCGGCTTTTACAATACATACTGTTTTATCTCCCGCACGCACTCTTCAGGGTGAGAAAGAAACGGTATGTGCCCTGCCTGCGGCAACATCACTATTTTGGCTTGGGGCATTGCAGTTTGCATGAATGCGGCAACTTGACAAGGCACTAATGCATCTAATCGCCCAAAAATAGCCAAGACAGGGCAATGAATATGTGACATTTCCGCACGCAAATCCACCGTTTTTAACAGTTCAACACTTTGCATCAACGCCTTTAGGTTGGGCGGATAAAGCGACATCTGCTGTTTTATTTTTTCTAAAACGACTTTATGATTTTCAACTTGAAAAACTTGCAACGCCATAAATTGAGTCAAGGTTTTTTGCGTATCCTGCATTAAGTTTTTATAAAACGCATGGAGGGTTGCTAAGGGAACACCCGGCCAATCAGGATGCGCTACAAAACAAGGCGTGGTGGCCATCTGAATTAACCCGCGCACTTTTTCAGGGTAATGCAATGCGACGCCTGCCGTCAGCAACCCGCCCAATGACCACCCCAACCAGTAAGCGGCTTGCGGCACAATCTCACTTAAGCGCGCAATTAATAACAAAAAATCGTAATCTTGTTCAGATGACAAACGACTTTTACCAAAACCAGGCAAATCCACTAAGATCAATTCGAATTCTTTTTCTAGCAAAGGCACGAGCGGTGAAAAAATCTCTGCATGAAATCCCCAGCCATGCAACAACACCAACGGCAAGCCTGTACCTATTTTTTTAATATTGAAAAAATTATTTTTCATTACATCTCAAACCAAAGCAGATAATGCTGTTAATAAACGTGTTAAGTGTTCAATTTGGTGATGCACACTCAAAGAAATGCGCAGTAATGAGCGCCCCGGCGGCACCGTCGGCGGTCTGACCGCCGCCACCCAAAAACCTTGCTGTTTTAATTTTTCAAAAAAATCCATTGTTTTTGCATCGTCTCCTATTTCAATGGCTTGAATAGGGGTATGCGAAGGTAACACGGGTAATTTCAAAGACCTTGCTTGCGATTGAAAATAATCAATGAGTGTTTTTAAATGCGTCCTTCGCCACTTTTCTGTTTTTAATAGCTGCAAGCTTGCGCGCGTTGCTTCACACACAGCCGGTGGCAGTGCCGTGGTATAAATATAGGGACGCGCATATTGAATCAGCGTTTCAATATAAAGATCACTGCCCGCCACAAAAGCGCCGGCGGTTCCAAAAGCTTTTCCAAACGTTCCCACCAACAAAGATACTGCTTGCTGTTTACCTTCCACAACGCCTTGCCCTTTTTCACCCAATACGCCTATACCATGCGCATCATCCACCATCAGCAACGCGTGTGTTTCTTTTTTTAAAGTAATCAGCGCATCCAAACACGCCTCATCGCCTTGCATGCTAAAAACGCCTTCTGTGATAATGAAGGGCATTTTATGTTGATTTTTTTCAATTTTATTTTTTAAATCTTGAATATGATTATGCTGATAGCGCACACAGTCTGCTTTACTGCTCAATGCCGCGTCAATTAATGATGCGTGCGCCAATTTATCAAGAAAAATAACTTGCATGGAGTGTGCCAGTGATTGAATCACCCCTAGATTAGCCATGAATCCTGTTGAAAATAACAAACAACGCGGATACTCAAAAAACTCGGCTAACGCTTCTTCAAGTGCACGATGCGCTTTCGTATACCCACCCAATAATGCAGATGCACCACTGCCCACACCATATTGCGCTGCCCCTTGTTGAAAAGCGCGGATGACCTCTGGATGATTGGCAAGCCCTAAATAATCATTGCTGGAGAAAGAAAGATAGGGTTTGCCTTCTACCCACACCAGGGCTTGCGCAGGGGATTCACGATAAAAACGCTGACGAAATAAATGTTTTTCAACGCTTGTTTTTAATTTGTTTTTTAGTGTTGTTTGAAAACTCACGCGCCCGTCTCACACACAGACAATCCTAAACGTTGCAATAACTGACGATCTTTACTCGCTTGCGGGTTTGCAGTGACCAGTAATTTTTCGCCATAAAAAATAGAATTCGCCCCCGCCAAAAAACACAGCGTTTGCATTTCATCTGACATGGTTTCGCGCCCTGCAGACAAGCGCACCTTAGAGGCCGGCATTAAAATACGCGCCACGGCAATCGTGCGCACAAAATCTAATGCATCGATCGCTTGTGCTTGCGCCAAAGGCGTGCCTGCCACTGGCACCAAACGATTAATAGGCACACTCTCAGGATGCGTCGGTAAATTAGCTAACTGCTGTAAAAACGCAACACGATCTTGTTGTGTTTCCCCCATACCCACGATGCCACCACAACATACTTTTAACCCTGCATCACGCACATGTTGCAGCGTATTGAGTCTGTCATCATACGTGCGCGTAGAAATAATTTTTGAATAATATTCAGGAGAAGTATCTAAATTATGATTGTAATAATCTAACCCCGCTGCTTGTAAAGCATGGGCTTGCGCTTGTGTTAACATCCCCAACGTCATACACGTTTCTAAGCCTAACGCTTTTACTTCTTGAATCATTTCTACTATTTTAGGAAAGGCTTTTTCAGGTGGGTTACGCCATGCTGCACCCATACAAAATCGCGTTGACCCATTTTCTTTTGCAGCCTTCGCTTTTTCTTTGACTGCTTCTACTGTCATCAGCGCTTCTTTTTCATAAGGCGTTTTATAGTGCCCGCTCTGCGGACAATAAGCGCAGTCTTCAGGGCAAGCCCCCGTTTTGATGCTTAATAAGGTACTTAGCTGCACCGTTTTTTCAGGAAAAAACGTACGGTGAAGGGTTTGCGCCAAAAAAATTAAATCTAAAAAAGGCATTGAAAATAGATTTTCAATTTCCGATTGCTGCCAGTCATGCCGAATTTTTTCTGCTACCATACGCACTCTCCTATTTTTTCATGCTAAAAGCTGATGAATGATACCCTGCTGGCCCTAGATTTAAACCATTTCTGGCATCCTTGCTCACAAATGAAAGACTACGAACAATGCCCGCCCGTGCTGATTCAGCGCGCAGAAGGGGCTTATCTTGAGTGCCAAGATGGTACACAACTGATTGATGCGATTTCGAGTTGGTGGTGTAAATCGTTAGGCCACGGCCATCCACGCTTAAAAAATGCTTTATTAACACAACTCGCCGCTTATGAACATGTGATTGCAGCCAACACTTGCCAAGCCCCTTCCGCACGCTTGGCGGCCGCGCTTGCGCAGCTTTGTGCACCCCTCAACAAAGTGTTTTTCGCAAGCGAAGGGTCCAGCGCCGTGGAAATTGCGCTCAAGATGAGCCTACAGGCTCACCTTCATGAAGGCAAAACACAACGCACCCAGTTTATGGCGCTCGAAAATGCTTATCATGGTGAAACCGCGCTGGCGATGAGTGTGAGCGACCTCGGGCTCTATCGCCAACCTTATCAACACATCCTCACCCCCACACACAGACTGCAACACTTGCCGTATGTCAACACAACACACGACCCTGTTTGGCAAGATTGTAGTGCTTATTGGCCCACCATTGAAAAACAATTAAACGCTGTCAGCACTACTTTATCCGCCATCATCGTAGAACCTATTGTGCAAGGCGCAGGTGGCATGCGTATTTATAGCCAAGATTTTTTACGCCGCTTACGCGCCTGGACCGATGAACACGGCGTTCATCTCATTGCAGATGAAATCATGACAGGCTTAGGCCGCACAGGCCGCATGCTGGCTTGCCAACATGCAAACATCACCCCAGATTTTATTTGTTTATCCAAAAACCTCACCAGCGGTTTTTTACCTTTAAGCGCGGTGGTCACCCGCGATGAAATTTATAATTTATTTTATGATGATTACGAACACGGAAAAAATTTTTTACACTCTCATACTTTTTCAGGTCATGCCTTAGCTTGCAGCGTGGCACTTGAAACATTGAAAATCTTATCAGAACCTGCAACTCAAGCACGCTGCCAACACAATACCTTGCTGATGGCGGATTTAATGCACGCAACCGCCAAAGAAACACAATTATTAGAAAACGTGCGCCATATTGGCATGATTGCCGCAGCGGATTTAAAGCTAGCCCCTCACCAAGCCTCTCTGCGCATGGGTTATCAAGTTTATCAACACGCCTTAAAAGAAGGCGCTTTACTGCGCCCTTTAGGGAATACGATTTATTGGTTACCCCCTTTTATTTGCGAAGATCACACTCTGCAAGATTTAAAGCGTATTACGATCTCCTCACTCAGGTCTTGGGCGAGTCATAACAATCGATAGATGCCGCTACCTCCGAAGAAAAATCAAACACCGCTGACCGCCGCTTATTTGGACTCCACCATGTCCCATGTAGCAACGCGGAAGAATCAGGTGTTGGCATATCCGATGCTGTGGCAGGTGATGCTGATTTTGAGTCTTCACTAGAGGTTGTGGCAGGTGATGATGATCTTGAGCTTTCACCAGAGGTTGTGGCTAGTGATGATGATCTTGAGCCTTCACTGGAGGAATATGAAAAAAACATACAGGATGGCGGCGCCTTAAGGCTTACAGCACCCTTCTTCTCTAAGCGGGTTTCCTCAGCAGTAGCAGTGAGATCCTCTTCGCTTACTACAACGCCCATCGAAGCATCACTATTCAAGGCAGAATCACTTTTCACCCCGCTATCATTGGTCTGCTCACCTACGACACTACACGCTGCTTCTGATGCTTTTGATGCTTCATCCGCAGCAGCAGGCGCATATTCTTCTTGCGGTAATAGGTTGTGGAGAAAAGCAAATTCCTGTAACCCCTCTAACCTCTTGATTAAAAAAGGACTCATCCTACTCGTGCCCAGCACCCCTATTCGAATTAAAGACTCCGTTAAATAAATTCGTACCGTCCACTCATCTGTCATGTCCCATCCTTCTCTCTCACATGACACTGCTGCTTTCTCTACATAACGACGACAAATTGCTTCATGCCATTGACGGCAGATCCGTTGCTCCCCTATAAATGTACCAATATCAAATTGCCACATCATCTCAAATAACGCGCACTGTAACTGGCTCATCTCCTTATCCGCTAGGTTAAGCAATCTGGCAAAATCACTTAAAAAAAAGTCATCCTCCTCTTGCATAACTACCGCCAAATAGACTGCAGCCACTAACAAACGAAAGACATTATTCATCGTCAGCACCCCACCAATACGGGCTAACGCATCCTCATACTGCAGAGAATCATCAGAGAGATTGAAGGCTTCTTGCTGGCTACGCACTGCGTGGCTTGTCGATACAATTTTCAAAATAAGATAAACAGCCAACTCAAGAACACCATCCTCTAGAGAGATCTGTGCTTGAGAGAGTTTCTCCCCTAGAAAGATCAAACATGCTCGCAGTGATAAGGCGGGAACCTCTTGAAAAAAAAGGGTCCTTTGGGGTACCGTTTTACCCATCACACTCTCTAGCTTTAAAGCCAAATAGTCGGCGCTTTCCTCGAGGTATATTTTAAAAAGTGAAGAAGCAATACCCTGGTTTTTACTCGTGGGGGAAAAATCTAATGCACGTGAATGGTAAACATCATATGCCATTTCATATAAACTGCTTTCAGCTAAACGTGCGGTCTCTAAGAAAGGGGGATTTTCTGCATGACAAATAAAACTAATATCGATACGCTCTAAAAAAACCTTTATCACTTTAAGCAAAGGCGCGCCATCCGGAAGTGTCCCGCATAACGCATTAAGATCATTAATACACACCCTTATCATGGCTAAGCAAGCGTCTCTTTCTTGAGGAAGCGGCGGTATCTCGTCACTCTGTTCTTGAAAGAGCAGATCATTATTAAGAAATATCCTGGGTAGCCTCATAAGCGCGCTTATAACGGCCTCAAAAGAATCGTCTTGCGCTTGGACGAACACTACTTCACCCGTTTGACGCTTTTTAAAAAGATAATCTATTTTTTCAGCTCGCCGACCTAAATCACTTAGCTCTCTGAAAAGTTTTGCCGCTTGCAATCCCTGCACCGACGACACTGACGATTGCACCACAAACATCTAAAACCCCCGGAAGAAAAAAAGAAGATATCTCCCCAAAAGCCTATCAACGATTCACCACCGATGGCAACGCAGGCGTGACCGTTTGTATCACCCACACACCCACGCGCTGTCCAAAAAGTCGCGGGTCATAACCCCCTGGCGGCGGCAATATCGCATTTAAACAAGCGTCACTGGAAACATTTTTCGCAAGATGCTTTATTTCTGAAGGCAATAACAACTCAGCCGTGCTGCTTTCGCTTTCCACGTGTAGCGCATTTGCGTAAAAAGCCATCTCTTGCATCCCAAAAAAATGAGCGTAAAAAGATGCTTCCTGCCGATGATCAGGCTGTTCTTCTTTACAAACCATTTTTTTATTCGTCAAACACGCTGCTAAAAAAAGTCGAATGGTCCAAAAATCTTCTATTTTTTTCGAGTGACCCCACGCTTGAAACATTTCATCGTAAAAGTGCTGACAAATACGTTGATGCCAAACATTGCAAGTATATTGATCCCCTGTTGCCACATCTTGTGATTGCGTTGCAGCTAACATCACATGCATCGCCGCCCTCTCTAACGCTTTGACATCATCAACGCTTAATCCCGTTGACTCAGCGTAGTCCGCCAAAGAAGGCCTTCTATCTATCACTAATTTCACGCAATAAAATACCACGCCCAACAACAAACGATAGACATTTTGATCTGTCAATGCACCACCTACTTGCACTAACGCCTCAGTGCATTGTGCAATTTGATGAATATGCCACACGCTCATTTCAAGTATTTTGTCTTTCGCTGAAACAGTTGACTTCATAAGAAAAATATCTAGATATTCTAAAAACTTTACCAATGTCACGCTGTGCAACATCCCCAAAAAAACAGTCTGCTCCACTGGCTGTACCGTCAACAATGCGGATAATTTTCTAGATAAAAAATCAATTTTGACTTGGCGATAACAGTCGGATATCAAATTAATATTCAAAGCAGCTTGCGCATCTTCAAAGGGAAATCTTTGATGCAATAATTTCTCTAAAAACTCATCCGCTTGATAAGAAATAGTTCTCAAGAAAAATTTCATCGTTTCAGGATCGCAATATATTAAAAACTGTTTAAGCAGTACGCTTAATGAGGTATCTAAATCTGCTTGGTTTGAAATCGCTTCTAACTGCGATCTGACGCTTGCCATTTTTTCATGTGCCAACATCAGATCCTGCTCTGAAGGTTGTGTATTTTCATCTTTATTGTTTCTTAGAGAGGGCCCATCCCGCATATCTTCTGCTTTTTCTAAAAACAAACAGGTCTCTCTCAACACCTTAACGAGTTGTGCAACCTCCAAACCTTGAGATGCCGCATCGGACATATACGCTGTAAACATCACCACCTCTTCCTATCATGATTTACCGCTTATTTTAAAGGAACAAGGTTAATGACATATTAATGAACAGGAAATAATGGGTTGTACCCAAAGGAAAATGCACCCTAGAAATGTTGGCATTGCTTCGCTTAGCGTAGCAATAACGGGCCGCAAGGGGGGAACCGTTTTTTCGCCTTCAGATTATGGTAACCTGGGCAACATCCCTTAATCGCTTCGTGTAAAGCGAAAAAATCCCATCTCTTCAAGCCCAAGGAATCTATCCTGAAAAAAATGAAACAAGGAATGTTTTGAAATGATGCTTTTTCATGCTAAAAAATGGTTATATCTTGCTACCCTTCTTGCCCTCTCTCTGCCACTCATCTCGTGCACCGCGGTGGGCTCAAAAATGATTTCACCTGGGCGCGTTAATTACAGCCGGGCCCTCTCTGAAAGCAACAACGAACAAATTTTATTAAATGTAGCGCGCCTACATTATTTAGAAACACCTACTTTTGTACAAGTCAGCAGCATCACCGCACAAAATTCTTTACAAGCACAGGCAGGCGTTACTTGGTTATGGCCAAATAATATTGGTGACTCCTCTTACCTTAGCCCTTCTGCCAGTTATGCAGAAACACCCACCATCTCTTATATTCCCTTGCAAGGTGCTGATTTCACCAAACGACTATTAGCCCCTCTTTCTTTAGAAGCCCTCTATTACCTGTGTTTAAGCGACTGGGATATCGGCAGTATTTTCGAATTATCCGTACAAGCTATCGGCACGGCACACAATAAAACAAATTTGATTTTGACGGATGGCAATGATGAGGATAATCCTCGCTACCAAAACTTCATACAAATTATCCACTTATTAAGAAAACTACAACATCGCGACAAACTCTGCTTTATTTACAAAAGCGACAAAGATAAAAACAGCGAACTCATTTTAAAATTAAATGACACCCCTGAAGTTGCAAAAATAAATCATGAGTTAAAACAAAGACTCGGCATTTCGCAAAACACAAACACCATCCATTTAGTTACTGATCCCACTGCCAAAGGCAATGACACCGTGCGCATTATCACGCGATCTTTTATGCAAGTGATGGGACATTTAGCTGACTCTATTCAACCTGCCCCTCTGTCTCCCACCACACCCTGTCGCACACCACAAGATTTTCAAACACATATTTATGTTGCAGACATTATCCCCAACAGCCATTGCAAAGTTTTTTATCGAAAACAATGGTATTACATCGATGACACCGATACCGTGTCAAAACAAAATTTTATTTTAGTGAACACATTTTATGAATTATCTGCAGGCGAAGCAGGCGGCATGGGCCCTGTATATAGCTTAAATCTAGGGAAATAAACAACGCACACATTTACTTTAACGGGTCACATCCTCGGACCCTGCTTGCCATCACCAGATCCTTCACCTTCATCCTCTTTTGACTGCACAGGTGGGCTCACACGATTAAGATTAACAGGCGTCGCTTTTTGCCTAAAAACTGGGTTATCTTGCTTCTGAAGTGTTTGTGATGCAGCATGAAGCCCCTGTGCGGGTTTTGCCGTCGCACTACAATCTAGCGCATGAGAAATAGCGGGCACTTCTGCTTGGCTTGAAGATGAAGCAGCAAGCGGCACCACACCCGCTTCATCACTTTTTATGGCATCCCTACCACGCTGCCTGACAGCGCCTGCAACCCCCAGCGTGATTACATTTAAAAATTTAGCCAGCTTTTCATTTCTTTCACACCATTTTGCAAATCGAACACTCGCATTGGGCCGCTTAAACGCTGACTTCACACCACAAACAATATTTTTATCATTTTCAGCTTGCGTTGGCGCATGTCTTAACCCCGGCATCAAGGCCGTTACACGTGCATCCTCTACCTTGGCTATGACCGGCAGCGATTGTAAATCAAAGTGCAGCTTCTTATCGCTCCCTGGCGTCGTTATTTTAAATGCTTGTTTCAATGTTAATAATGGGCGTCGAGCACTTGTTGAAGCAGACGAATCTAACGCTACTTTTTTCTTTCCATTCTCTGTTGTCAATTCACATACTTCCATATCGCATCGCAACACCCCTTCTTTCTTCTGGCGATCCCAGGTAAGGTCATAACGAAATCGAACGTCGCTGAAATCAACACCCGCACGCCTACCCTCTTCTTCCAATAGTTTAAGTAAATTTGCCGCTACACCATTTTTCTGTAACTGTTTTTCCATCTGCACTGACACATCATCAGGCTTGCGCTTTACCGTCGGTGATATACCCTGACCATCACAGGCCAAACTCAACATATTACGTACTTTTTGAAGATACCCATCTCTGGCAAGCTCAGAACCTGTGATAGGCGGTGCAGCGGGTGCTACCCGCCCATTGACGGTGAGCATCCCCTCGCCTAAACGCAGCGTATCCCCCCTGAAACCAGACTCACTCCCCCCTGCTTGACTATTAAGAAGCGCCCTCTCCTGATCGGTTGGGTAAACTTGATTGAGATAGCCTGGCATACGATATCCTTGAGAAAAATGTCCACAAAAAAACCATAGACTACGTAGATTAACAACGGGTTAAGCCTTAAGAATGATTAACAACCCTCGCTAAAGCCTGATACCATTTAATCATTTGTGCATGACAAGGATGTGGTTGATTTGTCTATCAAATTTCCCTACAAATCAGGCTTATTCACCAGCGCCTTTTTACTTGCAGCGTGTGCCGTAGGGCCTGATTTTCACACACCCGCCACGCCTTGCGTTAAAAACTATACCCCCACACCGATCCCCTCCAAAACGGTCAGCACCCCTGCAGCAGGCAAAGCAGGCAAGCCCCAATATTTTGTTTTTGGTAAAGATATTCCACAAGCCTGGTGGCAACTCTATCACTCCCCCACCCTCACAAGCTTGATTCAAAAAGGCATGGATAACAGCCCCACCTTGGCAAAAGCAAAAGCCACGCTCAGACAAGCAGAAGAAACTTTAACCGCTCAAATTGGCACTTCTTTTTACCCCGCTGTCACAGCGCAAGTCTCAGGCCAACGCACTAACTTCAACTTAGCACCCTTTGGTGATGCACCCGCCACCTCCAGCACCTTTAATGTGTATAACACGGGGGTTAACTTGAGTTATGCCTTAGATGTGTTTGGTGCAGCACGCCGTCAAGTAGAAAGCGTGCGCGCACAAGTGAATTATCAACAATATGAAGTGGCTGCTGCACAACTCACCCTGGCCGCCAATATTGTCACCACCGCCATCATGCGCGCCTCACTAGAAGCACAAATTGATGCAACTAAAAATTTGATTCAAGAAGAAGAACAACAACTTTCCTTGATGCAACAACAATTACAATTAGGCGGCGTGTCTGGTACTGATGTGTTAACAAAAACGACTCAAGTTGCAAAAACACGCGCACGCTTACCGCCCCTTGAAAAAGAATTAGCGCAAGCTTATGACGCGCTCTCTGTCTTAATAGGTGAACTACCCGGCGCACGTGCACTGCCTGCTTTGTCACTGGATGAACTCACCTTGCCTGCTTGCCTGCCCTTGAGCCTACCTTCTCATTTGGTGCAACAACGCCCGGATGTGCGCGCAGCAGAAGCCCTGCTCCACCAAGCGACAGCACAAGTGGGCTTAGCCACGGCCAATCTCTTTCCCCAGTTTGCTATTACTGGCGCTTATGGTTGGTCAAGTAACTCTACACAACCTTTGATCGCGCCTGATCTCTTAAATTGGAATTACATGGCGCAACTCACGCAACCCCTTTTTAATGGTGGCGCGCTACGTGCACAACGCCGTGCAGCCCTTGCGGCACTAGATGCAGCTTACGCACAATATCGCCAAACCGTGTTAAACGCATTTCAAAATGTCGCTGATGCATTGCGCGCAATCGAAACGGATGCGCGCGCGGTACAAGCAGAACAATTAGCAGAAACAGCAGCGCACGATACGCTGCGTATCATACAAAAACAATTTAAATTGGGTGGCGTAGATTTTTTAACGGTATTAACAGCAGAACAACAATACCAAGAAACACGCATCCGTTTGTTGCAAGCAAAGTCAGCGCGCTATGCAGATACAGCGGCTTTATTCCAAGCATTAGGTGGCGGAACGTGGCAACGCTGTCGTGATGTCCCTACTGCCCCCAGGAGCAAACCATGCAAGATAAAAACCCCTTGAAAAAACGCATGAAAATCATGCTCATTAGTTTGGGCATATTATTCGGCCTTATTTTAATGGTCCATCTGTTTAAATCGCTGGTGATGAAATGGTATTTTTCAACACATAATGATCCTGTTTTTGTGGTTTCTGCAACGAAAGTCGGTTACCAAACTTGGCAATCACAATTAAAATCAACAGGCAGCGTGCGTGCAATCAATGGCGTGCAAGTCACAACAGAAGTCGGCGGTTTGGTCAAAACCATTTGTTTTACCCCTGGCAGTCTCGTTAAAAAAGGCACATTACTCGTCGCATTAAATGCAGATCCTGATATTGCACAATTGCATGCATTAGAAGCCAACGTAGAACTCGCTAAAATCACTTTCAAACGCAACACCGCACAACTTGCTGTGCAAGCGGTCAGCCAAGCCACGGTAGATAACAACCGTGCTAATTTAAAAAATCAAACAGCACAAATGGAAAGACAAGCCGCGCTTGTCGATAAAAAAATGATTCGCGCGCCCTTTGACGGACGTTTAGGTATTTGCGTCATTAACCTTGGGCAATATCTTAGCCCCGGAGATAAAATCACAACGCTTGAAAGTTATGATCCTATTTATGTTGATTTTTATTTACCACAACAAGTGGTTGCACAAGTGCAAGTAGGCCAACCTATCACGCTCTCCACACAAGAAACAGGCCAAATTTTTCAAGGAAAAATTACCACGATTGACTCTGCTGTTGATGTCAGCACGCGCAATATTCAAATCGAAGCGACCGTCCCCAATCCAAAAGAAACCCTGCTACCAGGTATGTTTGGCGCCGTCACGCTTAACACAGGCAATCCACAAAAATTTCTGACCTTGCCACAAACTGCTATCAGTTTTAATCCTTATGGCGAAATTGTTTATGTGTTAACCCCTGAAGAAAAAGAATTAAAAAAACATAAGAAAAAGAAACCATCAGAAACCATTTATATTGCAAAACAAACCTTTGTAACAACAGGGGCTATTCGCGGCGATCAAGTTACCCTGCTAAAAGGCATCAAAGCTGGCGATCTGGTTGTGACCAGCGGTCAACTCAAATTAAAAAATAATAGCCGCGTCACCCTGAATAACCGTGTGATACCCCGTGATGATCCTGCACCGCAACCGATAGACGAGTAAGTTCACGGTGTGAAATTGAATTTAAGTGAATACGCCATGGTGAGGCAAGGTTGAACGAAAAATATTGAGAAAAAGCGGAGTGTATACTGAAAATACATGAGCACTTTTCGAAATTTTTTTCGCTCAAGATTGCCCTCCAGGGCGTATTCGGTGGGTGTGTGAACGATTACAAGGAATAGGCGATGCGATTCACTGACATCTTCATCGAAAAACCCGTCCTCTCCGTGGTATTAAGCCTCCTGATTTTTGTTTTAGGATTGCGATCATTGGGTTTGCTCCCTGTTTTGCAATATCCCTTCACGCAAAATGCAGTGATCACAGTAACCACCACGTATACGGGCGCAGATCCCGCCACGGTTGCAGGCTTTATCACAACACCGTTAGAAAACGCGATTGCGCAAGCAAACGGCATTGATTACATGACCTCTAGCAGCACACAAGGCACCAGCACCATCACCGCCAATTTATTATTGAATTTTGATCCGAATGCAGCACTCACTCAAGTGAACACACGCGTTAATTCCGTGTTGAATCAACTCCCTAAAAATTCACAATTACCCGTTATTTCTGTTGCTGTTGGTGAAACCATTGACTCTATGTATATGGGGTTTTATAGCAATATCTTGCCTTCAAATAATATTACAGATTATTTAGTACGCGTTGTGCAGCCTAAACTACAAGCCGTGCCTGGCGTACAATTAGCAGAAATTGTCGGCGGTAGACAATTTGCATTACGTGCATGGCTTGATCCCGTCAAACTATCTGCTTATGGCATCACCCCCGCTGAGGTCTCTGCCGCTTTAGCAGAAAACGATTTAACCTCCGCCGTAGGCAGAACCGATGGCACCATGGTGACCGTAGACTTAACCGCCAGCACTGACCTACACAGTGTTGAGCAATTTCGTAATATGGTATTAAAAGCAAAAAACGGCGCCATCATCCGCTTAAAAGATGTGGCACGTGTTTCATTGGGTTCACAAAACTATGATTACAGTGTGCAATTTGATGGAAAATCTGCTGTTTATATTGGTATTAAAGTAGCACCTGGCGCCAATCTTCTGACCGTCATCGACCATGTCAAACAAGTTTTCCCTTCCATTCAATCACAATTGCCAGAAGGCTTAGACGGCAAAATTGTTTATGATGCAACCGCTTATGTTAATAGCGCTATTCATGAAGTAGAGCGATCTTTATTTGAAGCATTAGCCATCGTCACTGTCGTTATTTTTTTATTTTTAGGATCTATTCGTTCACTGCTTATCCCCTTGGTTGCCATTCCCCTTTCTTTGATCGGCGCATTTTTCATGATGCTCGTCTTAGGTTATTCCATTAACCTACTCACCTTGCTTGCACTCGTATTAGCCATCGGTTTGGTGGTGGATGACGCCATTATTGTGGTTGAAAATGTGCATCGCCATATTGAAGAAGGAAAAAGTGCGTTTAAAGCCGCACTCCAAGGCGCTTCAGAGTTGGCAGGCCCGATCATCGCTATCTCTGTGGTGTTAATTGCAGTTTATATCCCTATTGGCTTCATGGGTGGCTTAACAGGCGCGCTCTTCACTGAGTTTGCATTTACCTTGGCAGGAGCGGTCGCTGTTTCTGCTATCGCTGCACTCACGCTATCCCCCATGATGTGTGCCAAATTTTTAAAAATGGAAAATCCCGCACAAAAAAGCCGTTTTATCCAACTGATCGATCAACAATTCGAACATTTAAAATTAGCCTATGAACGTCTATTAAAAAACAGCTTAGATTATTTGCCCGTGACCGGTGTGTTTGCATTGATTATTTTAGTCAGCATTTATTTTTTATACGCTACGTCTAAATCAGAGCTTGCACCACAAGAAGATCAAGGCATCATTTTATCGATGATGACCACTGCACCCAACGCAACCTTGGGCCAAACAGAATTATATTCAAAAGAAGTTTATAACGTGTTTTCTGCTTTTCCTGAAACAGATTTAGTTTTTCAAATTAATGGCACAGGCGGTTTAAATAGTAGTCTTGCCGGCATGGTATTAAAACCATGGGATCAACGCACAAAAACCAGCAATCAATTGCAACCCACCGTACAACAGCATCTTGATCAAATTACAGGTGGAAAAATTGCAGCATTTCAACAACCTTCTTTACCCGGCGGTGGCAGTGGTCTACCGATTCAATTTGTTATTAATACCACGGAGCCTTTTGACCAGCTGAATATCGTCAAAGATAGGTTTTTGGAAAAAGTAAACAAAAGCGGCTTATTTGTCTACTTAGACAGTGATCTTAAACTTGATAAAAATCAAACGAGCATAGACATCAATCGCGACAAAGCCTCTCAACTGGGTTTAAGCATGCATGATATTGGCACCGTGCTTTCTTCTGCACTCAGCCAAGGCTATATTAATTATTTTGATTTTTCAGGACGCTCTTACCAAGTCATTCCACAAATGATTCGCACAGCACGACTCAACGCCAATCAAGTGCCTGATTACTATATTAAAACCGCCTCTGGCGAGTCAGTCCCTTTGTCTACGTTAATTACGCTTAAAAATAAAGTGGTGCCCGAATCGTTAAATCATTTTCAACAATTAAACGCGACCACGATTTCTGCGGTAGCCATGCCTGGCGTGAGCATGGGCGATGCGTTAGATAAAATGAAAGCCATTGCGATGGAAATTTTACCTGATGGTTATAGCATTGATTATGCTGCGCAATCTCGTCAGTACATTCAAGAAGGCAGCTCCCTTGTCATTACTTTCTTTTTCGCACTCATCATTATTTATCTTTCGCTGGCTGCCCAATTTGAAAGTTTTCGTGATCCTCTCATTGTATTAATCAGCGTGCCCATGTCTATTTGTGGCGCGCTCATCTTTATTAATTTAGGCATCGGTGGGGCCAGCTTAAATATTTATACCGAGGTAGGGTTGGTCACCTTAATTGGTTTAATCAGCAAGCATGGCATTTTGATTGTGCAATTCGCCAATGATCAACAACGCGCAGGCAAGCAAAAACGGGCTGCCATCGAAGAAGCGGCAGCAATTCGCTTGCGCCCCATTCTCATGACAACCGCTGCAATGGTGTTAGGTGTGATTCCGCTCATCATGGCAGAAGGCGCGGGTGCCGTCAGTCGATATAATATTGGTTTAGTGATCGCAGCAGGCATTTCAATTGGCACTCTATTCACTTTGTTCGTGGTGCCCGCCATGTACCTGTTCTTAGCGCAAGATCATGCCAAAAGATCACCGCCTTTAGAAAAAATTTAAAAATAAATTGTTTTTTATAAAAAATTTAGTTAACTTAACTTTTAGCGCAGATTTGAAAACAGCTTGCATGCGCTTTATAAATCATAGCTAAAGCGTTGTTCACAACCACCGCTTCGCTACAGAACTGGTGGTTTTTTTATGGATAAAATAAATTTTAATTAAGTAAAAATTTAAAGATAAGGACATGACATGACACACTCACACATACTTGGCTTTCCACGCATTGGCACCCATCGCGAACTTAAAAAAGCGTTAGAAGCTTACTGGCAAGGCAGCATTACACAAACCGAACTCCATCAAGTGGCGCAACAAATCAGAGCAGCCAACTGGAAAATACAATCGAATGCAGGCTTAAATTTTGTCACAGTAGGTGATTTTTCTTATTATGATCATGTGCTCGACACAGCTGCGATGTTAGGTGTGATACCAGAACGATTCGGCACCAAAAACAATATCGACATCAATACTTTATTTTGCATGGCAAGAGGACAAGCGCCTAACGTTACCGATGCACCCGCTTGTGAAATGACAAAATGGTTTAACACTAATTATCACTACATTGTGCCTGAGCTTACAGAAGATCAATCGTTTCACTTAGCAACAGATACGTTATTTCAACAAATTGAAGAGGCACAAGCACAAGCTTATCAAGTTAAACCCGTATTACTGGGTCCTTTATCCTTTCTATGGCTTTCAAAAACAAAAAATTCTAACTTTAATAAATTAAATTTACTTGAAAAATTGTTACCTGTTTATAATCTTATTTTTGCAGAACTGAAAAAAAGAAATATTGAGTGGGTACAAATAGATGAACCTATCCTTGTACTTGATTTACCAGAAACGTGGAAAAATGCTTATCTCTCTACTTATCAACAACTCCAGTTTCAAACAGTTCGCTGCTTGTTAACCACGTATTTTGGTGCAATTCAAGATCACTTACCCATCATCAAACAACTCCCTATTCAGGGCTTACATATTGATATTTGTGCCTCCCCTTTACAATTAAATGAGGTTATCTCCCATTTGCCTGAAAAATGTATCCTCTCTGTAGGCATCGTCAATGGCAGAAATATTTGGCGAACTGATCTCCAAAAAAATATCACTTGTTTACAGCAAGCAAAGCGTCAACTAGGCGATCGTTTATGGATAGGCACTAGCTGCTCCTTGCTCCATACCCCTGTTGATCTGGAACAAGAAACCCTACTGGATGCCGAACTAAAAAGTTGGCTCGCTTTTGCAAAACAAAAAGTGACAGAAGTGGCTTTATTAGCACGCGCACTCACACACGGCGAATCGAGCATTCACACAGAACTCACTGAAAACCAAGATGCTTTAAGAGATCGATCAAACTCTACGCGCATTCATAACACGGCCGTGCAACAACGCCTCACCGCTATTACGCCCAATTTTTCTAAGCGGAAAAGCCCACACCCAACACGCGCCATCCAGCAACATCAATTATTAAATTTACCGCTTTTTCCTACCACCACCATCGGTTCATTTCCACAAACAAAAGAGATTAGGGAAATCCGTCAACATTATAAATCGGGGAAAATGACACAACAGCAATATATAGAAAAGATGCAAGCACAAATTGCTTTGGTTGTCGAAAAACAAGCTGCATTAGGGTTAGATGTCTTGGTTCATGGCGAACCTGAACGTAATGACATGGTTGAGTATTTTGGTGAATTGCTTCAGGGTTTTGCTTTTACACAAAATGGTTGGGTACAAAGTTATGGCTCACGCTGCGTAAAACCCCCTATTATTTACGGTGATGTCAGCCGGCCCAAAGCCATGACAGTCGAATGGGCACGCTACGCACAATCGTTAACAAAAAAATACATGAAAGGCATGTTAACGGGTCCCGTCACTATTTTATCTTGGTCTTTTGTACGAGATGATCAGTCCCTTGAAAAAACCGCATTACAAATTGCCTTAGCGTTACGTGATGAAGTCGTCGACTTAGAAACAGCGGGCATTCATATCATTCAAATTGATGAACCTGCCTTTCGTGAAGCATTGCCTTTACACAAAAGAGATTGGCAGCAATATCTCACTTGGGCGGTTCGCTCTTTTCAAATTTCCGCCTGCGGCGTACAAGATCAAACGCAAATCCACACACACATGTGTTATGCCGAATTCAATGACGTCATTGAAGCCATCGCTGCATTAGATGCTGATGTGATTACCATTGAAAGCTCGCGTTCACAGATGGAGCTCTTGAGCGCATTTGAGCGATTTGCTTATCCGAATGAAATTGGGCCGGGTGTTTATGATATTCACTCCCCCAGCATTCCAACAACCGATGAAATGGTGAGCCAATTAGAAAAGGCCTTACATTATATTCCTCGCGACAATTTATGGGTCAATCCAGACTGCGGATTAAAAACACGTGGCTGGCCTGAAGTAGAGCGCGCGTTAAGCAACATGGTGAGCGCCGCCGCATTACTTAGAAAAAAATATACAAGGAATAACTGCACCAAGGAGATGGCGCATGAATCTTTACACTCCGTATAATTTTAGCTTTGAATTATTTCCCCCTAAAACACCAGAAGGATTTTTAAAATTAGAAAACGTCTGCAGCGAGCTGCAGACGTTTTACCCCTTGTTTTTTTCTGTGACATTTGGTGCAGCAGGTGCAACACAACTCAACACCTTAACGCTCGTCAGAGGATTAGCAAGAAAAAATCTTACCGTCACCCCCCATATTTCTTGTGTTGACATGAAAAAAGAGCGGCTTGCCTTGATCTTGTCTGAATACATACAGCTCGGCATCTGCCGCTTGGTCGTCATACAAGGTGATTTATCTGATCAAACACAAGCGAGTGATTTTAATTATGCGCACGAGTTGATTGCCTATATTCGGAAAATATCTGGCGATCATTTTCAAATTTTTATTGCCGCTTATCCAGAGTATCATCCACGCGCTAAAACACCGACACAAGATTTAGAAAATTTTCAACGAAAAATTGATGCGGGTGCTAACGCCGCGATCACACAATTTTTCTTTAATAGCGATGCTTATTGTTGTTTCAAAGAAACTTGTCAAAAACGACGGATTTCTATTCCTCTCATTCCAGGCATCATGCCCATACAGGACTACACGAAGCTTTTACGATTTTCGACAAGCTGTGGCGCTGAAATTCCTCTATGGCTACGGAAACAGCTTGAGACGGTTGCAGATAACACTGAAAACATAAAAGAAATCGGCGTTGATGTCGTTAGTAAATTATGTGAAAAACTCCTTGCAGAAGGCGCACCGGGTTTACATTTTTATACACTCAACCAACTTGAACCCACCGTACAGATTTTAAGACGATTAGGGGTTAAAGAAACAACGCATCACAGAGATCATGCTGAAGCGTTGTAACGAGTTGTCAACAGCCCCTACACCAATTGTCTCCCTACTGCCTTTTCTAAAATACGTAAGGGAGACAATTGTGGGCTCACCATGGCATCCACAGGCAAATAAAATGTTTGCTCTAATAAAAATTGTCCTGCTAGCGCTGCATGTGACACCACATCGGTATTCACAATCCACGTCGTGTTTGCTGGAAATTTAATTTCTTTTTTCTTCACTGTTTTTTGATAATCCTCATCTTGTTTCATACGATCATGCAATTGCAACATAACGTGATCATAGTGCGTACGAAAATTTTTAGTCACCTTTAATATTTTCAATAACGTGGCCGGCAAAAAAGGGCGAGATATTTTTTCTAAAAATCGCTTTACGACAACATCAAATTTCTCACCCACCTGCCAAATACGATCTTGATGATAAGGATTAATATTTGTAAAAACGCGTAAAATTCGACGCCCTTGCACAGGCGACGCAGGAAATGCATCTACATGCAAACGAGTATCATCCTTTTTAAGCGAAGGGCTTTTTCGACCATACACTTCGGCAGGGCGATAACTTGTTCTTGCCACCTGCAGATGCGCAGCATACGCAGGAAATGTTTGGTTTATTAATTTTGTTGCACATTGATTAAAACGCTGCATCACCGTTTTCAGTCGAGCGGGATTGCCTGCGTCCGTGTTCACCCCGCGCAAGCTATTGTCATGGCAGTTATAACTGATATTTTTTGACTTACCATTGCCATAAATATCTGATAAAAAAACATGCTCTTCAGGGTTTAAGTGAAACGTCAGATGAGGAAAAAAAAGAATGCCACCTTGCTCTAGATGTGCCAATGCAGTCGCTTGCATAGCCGTTTGCCACACGCTCTCCCAAGAAGATTGATCAAAATTTTGTAAAATATCCACCCCTTCCTCCTTTGAAAAAACCAAAATGCTTAAAATCCCTTTTTATGGTAATAATAAAAAATCTCATCTAAAAGGAAGTAACCGCATGAGACAACACTTCAACCGGCATACCGTTGTTATATTTTTCTTTGTTTTTATGTTTTTCTCTTCTGCTAAGGCAATGCCACAGTCCGCTTCGGCACAAGCCTTGCTCTCTACGTTAGGCATTACCCAACCTGGCTTTGATAAAGCGCGCGCGCTCGTCGCCCGCGCACAACAAACAAGAGATTCACAAACTGATTCTATTTCAATTGATTTGGCAAACACACTGATCATTCACCATAACAGACTGCAATCTCCTTTTTCTCAAAGCGCCTTGCTTCCTTCAAAAATTACTATTTTACTTTTTAACCCTCAACCACAAGTCATGCTTCGCTTATCTTCTGCTTTAAATTTCTCTCACTTATCAGCACAAAATTATTTAGGCATTATTGATTATTCCACACAAGAAGAAAATTATTTTTATCATTATCTAGATTCTTTGCTTGCAAACAATCACCATCTTGATCTTTACTACAACACAGCCAACCCTATTAGCTTGACGCATTTTTTGGCTGTTACACAAAAAAATAAAACAAAAAAAATTCAACTAGGCAAAGAAGCGCTTCAGCTTTTTTCGCAACAAAATAGTCGCGCATTTGACCAAATAAAACCAAGAAAATGGCGGGTTTAGGGGGAGCCGCGCTATCCATGGCATCAGCTTAAGAAAATAATCACTATCTCTCATCTCCCCAAGATGGATTGCTTCGCTGACGGAGCAATGACGGCCCGGAGGGAAAAAATATTATTGCGCTTAAGCTGACAGCATTGCGTGAACACTGACTGAGGATCGATCGCGACAAACAAAAAAGTGAGGAGGGATAAACTTGCGTTGCTTACTACGTTAGTTTTACGGTTTTATGGGTGGTCGATTTCTTTTTTCTTCTTCT
>OBEQ011795654.1_pt1 | contig 22877 bp, 19 predicted proteins | sample 1670901 | NCBI WGS metagenome assembly OBEQ01 (sample SAMEA104232315, study PRJEB22302) | groundwater metagenome | biome: forest; feature: aquifer; material: groundwater | place: USA | collected 2011-08-07 | depth 5.4 m
ACAACCCGGGCCAAGTCAAGTTACAACCCCAGTAAAACTGTCAAATCTGCAGCTTGATTTGATGACAAAATTAACTCAAAGATCCAACAAGGTTTTTTTTGAAGCCCAAAACAAAGCCAAAGAGTTCCAAAACCAATTTGTTGATAGTGAGCATGTTCTACACGGGCTGATTCTAGACAGCGAAGTCTACAAATTACTGGCCGATCTTAAAGTTCAGCCGCAGTTGGTTGAAACAGAATTGAATAAAATTTATAAAAAAGACCAGTACACTGGTACTCCCCAAATTTCACCCAGAATAAAAAGAGTTCTTGATAACTCTCTCGTTGTAGCTAGAAAACTGGGATTTGATTTTGTTTCTCCAGAACATCTCCTTGTTGCACTTTTTGATGAAGGAGAAGGAGTCGGAGCACAAATTCTTTTAAAATTGGGATTAAAAAAAGAAGATTTGAATAAAAAAATATTGGGGAATAAGGAAGGATTGAGCGCACAAGGTGGTTATAAAGGCAAAAGCGCTTTAGAACAGTATACGATAAATCTCAACGAAAGAGCGGCTCAAGGACTTTTAGATCCTGTTGTCGAGCGTGCTGATGTAATAGAGAGAGTCATTCATATTCTTTCGCGAAGAACAAAAAACAACCCAGCGCTGGTTGGTGAAGCAGGGGTTGGTAAAACAGCTATCGTAGAAGGACTAGCTCAAAAAATAGTTGCCAAACAGGTTCCGGACCCATTGCTTAATAAAAGGATTCTTCAGCTTGACTTGATGAGTATTATTGCCGGAGCTTCCCACAGAGGAGAGTTTGAAGAAAGGATGAAAAACCTAATAGAAGAGGTCAAAAAAAACCAAGGCCAAGTGATCCTTTTCATTGACGAAATACACAATATTGTTGGTGCTGGCTCAACAGGAGACGGAATTTTAGACGCCTCAAATTTTTTAAAACCAGCTTTAGCTCACGGTGAAATGCAGCTTATTGGGGCAACCACTCTCACAGAATATAGGAAGTATGTTGAAAAAGATCCTGCTTTGGAGCGTCGTTTTCAGCCAGTTTTGGTCCCTGAACCAACAGAAGAACAAGCAATTAAGATGTTAAAAGCTCTTAAAAATAAGTATGAAGCCTTTCATAAGGTAACAATTCCCGACGATGCAATAGATGCGGCAGTACGACTTTCAAAACGCTATGTTGGAGAGCGTTTCTTACCAGATAAAGCAGTAGATCTTATTGATGAAGCTGGATCAGCTGTCAGACTTCCGCTGATTTCACTGCCTGAAGAAATTAAATCCCTAGAAACCAGAGTTTCCGAACTTAGTCAAGAACTCAAAGAGTTATCAACAGATAAAGTCAGACAAAAAATTCTCAAATCAAAAATAGACGAAATTCAGACAGAACTTGCAGAAAAAAAACAAGAATATGACCTAAAAAAAGCACAAACAACGTCCTCTGTTTCAGTAGACGCCATAAAAGATATTATTGCTTCCTGGACAGGTATACCAGTCACAAGAATCACAGAGTCAGAAGTTGAAAAACTTTCGCATCTTGAAGATGAGATTCACAAAAGAATGATCAATCAAGACGAGGCTGTTTCGATTGTCGCCCAGGCAGTAAGAAGGGGTCGAGCAGGACTAAAGTCCGCTCAAAGACCAATCGGAGGATTTATTTTCTTGGGTCCAACAGGAGTTGGTAAAACAGAGTTGGCAAAGACAATAGCAGAGATACTTTTTGGTCAAGAAGAAGCAATGGTAAGGCTTGATATGACGGAGTTTATGGAGAAACATGAGATTGCGAAATTAATAGGTGCTCCCCCAGGATATGTTGGTTACGAAGAGGGTGGAAAGTTAACCGAAGCCGTTCGCAGACGTCCATATTCAGTAGTTCTATTTGATGAAGTTGAGAAAGCCCATCCCGATGTTTTTAATATTTTGCTTCAAATATTGGATGACGGAAGGCTTACCGATAACAAAGGACACACAATATCTTTCAAAAACACAGTTATTATCTGCACTTCCAATATAGGAACTTCAATGATTCAAGAAAGCTTGATGAAACAAAAAGAAAAAAAACAAGAAGCATTCGGACAAATAAAGCAAAAAGTAATTGACGAATTGAGAAAATTTTTCAGGCCAGAATTATTTAATAGATTCGATGAGATTATAGTTTTTGATGCTTTGACTTTTGAAAATATGATCAAGATTGTTGAGTTACAGATGAAAGAGGTTTCAAAACTACTTGAAGAGCAAGACATGGGGTTTGTTTTTACAAAAGAAACCATTTCCGAGATAGCAACTGTAGGATTTGATCCAGTTTATGGCGCAAGGCCGTTGCGGCGGTCAATCCAAAGACTTGTTGAGAATCCTATTTCAACAATGATTATCCAGGGAAAGATAAAAGCTGGAAATATTATTAGCGTAGATTTTAAAAACGGAAATTTTGTTTTTAATGTTGAACAACAGGAAACAGGAGAGACAAACAATTTAGTCAATAAAAATAAACAAGAATTTATTTGTCAGATCTGCAGTAACAAATTTGAAACAGAGATATTAGATAATGCTACAACAATCTGTAATAAATGTGCATCTCCCCAACTTAAAAAATACCAAATGACAAATGGAGTAAGTCGAACTCAAATAGTTGGTGCAGTAGCTTAAAAAATATGGAAAAAAACTATACTCCTCTAAACCTGGAAAAACTCAGTGCAGATAAACAAAAAGGATCAAAAATACATACGGTTCTTATCGTAATTGCAATTATTACAGCCTTGGTTCTGGCTTTTATTCTAATTGTGCTTATTCAAAGAGCGAAGCCTTCTTCGTCTGTAAATCCGCAATCTCCAGTAGTTGTTCCAGCGGAATTGCCTTCCTCAACGCCAGAAGCTTCTCCTTCAGCACTGCCGATTCCTTCCATCAGTGAAGTGGCAACTCCAAGCTCTACCATTAATCCATCGCCGTGAGAATAATATGCAATATCTTCCAATCATTGGGCTTTGTTTAGAGTTGATTTGTCTGTTTTTCATTGTACGTTTGAACCTAAAAGAAATCTTTACTACCTTAAGAAAATTTATTAAAAGCGAGCGAACAATTTTTGTATTAATTTCACTGCTATTTTTTCTAGGTACTACACTACATGAAATAGCACATTTTTTGGCTGCAACGATTTTGATGCTTCGCGTCAGAGAAATAAGAGTTTTTCCAAAATTGGAAGAAAACTATATTAAATTAGGAGAAGTAATATATGAAAAAAAAGACATTGTTAGAAGCATCTTTGTTGGAATTGCTCCTATTTTGGGTGGTCTTTTTATTTTCTGGGCTCTGGCCAGCTTTAAGTTATTTCCTTCAAATAATTTATTACAGAATATATTACTGGGCTATTTAATTTTTGCTATCTCTTCAACCATGTTTTCATCAAAAAAAGATTTGATAGATTTAATCTATATAGTTCCTTTATCTATAATATTAATGGGAATATTTTATATTTTTAATATTAGACTAGATTTTTTATTAGCTAAATCTGGATTTTTAGACAATTTTTTGGGTAGTATAAGAAGCATAGATTCTTTTATGCTTTTTTCATTATTAATTAATATAATTATTATGATGACGTTGAAGTTTTTTAATTTCCTTTTACAAAGATGAATAATTATTTGGTTCAACAGCTTCAAATAAGTGGTCAACCCATTCAAGGACCTCTGCAGAGTCCACTCAACAATCAACCTATAAATACCTTGGCTGATGTCATAAACATATTATTGACTTTTTTAGTTCCTTTAGCAGCAATAATCTTGTTTTTTGTTCTGGTATTGGGAGGTTATCAATTTATGTTTTCACAAGGCAATCCTGAAAAAGTAAAATCCGCCAGAGCCAAGATCACAACAGGAATTATAGGCTTCATTCTGCTTATTTTATCCTATTTTATAACTTCCTTTGTCGCGTCTATATTTGGACTATAACTTGTTTAGTACCTGTTGATTTTTTTAATAAGATAGTTATAATTAATCAAAATAAATGAGTAGAGATCAAATTAGACAATACGCAGTTGTTATCCCGCCACTGGCGGGTTTTTTTTAAGACGCAAAAATATGTTTAGAGAAAAAGAGCCACCAATCATAATTTCGATAGGTGGAAGTTTGATTGTTCCAAATGGAGGGATAGAGACAGAATTTTTGACCCAGTTAAATAATTTTATTCGAGATCAGGTTAAAAAAGGAAGAAGATTCTTTTTGGTAACAGGAGGAGGGAAAATCGCAAGATTTTATCGCGATGCCGGAAGAGACGTAATAGGAAATATAACAGATGAAGACTTGGATTGGTTAGGAATACATGCTACTCGTTTAAACGCCCACCTTTTAAGGACAATTTTTCAGGATATAGCGCATCCAAGAATAATCGAAAATTATGAAAGAAAATTAATAAATTGGAAAGAACCGGTTGTAATAGGAGCAGGCTGGAAACCTGGATGGTCTACTGACTATTGTGCGGTTACGTTGGCAAAAGATTATAATGCCGAACTAATTATTAATCTCTCAAACATAGAATGGATTTATGACAAAGATCCGAATAAATATAAAGATGCCAAAGCAATAGAAAGACTTACTTGGGAAGAGATGGAGAACTTGGTTGGAACAACTTGGACTCCAGGGATTAATGCGCCTTTTGATCCTGTCGCGGCTCAACTTGCAAAAGGCCTTGGTTTAACAGTGATTGTCACAAAAGGTACAGACTTTGAAAATTTAACAAAAATTGTTGAAGGAGATGTTTTTAAAGGAACAGTAATAATGCCTTTTAAAATCGATGCAAGTTTTTATGATAGAGAATATTATTTAGGGAAAAAAGGAGGAGTGCGATTTGGATACACAGAGTCACTACGAGGAAAGATTGTCTACAACTTAGCTAACTTTTATAGGGCATTAATGATCAAACTTTTTCTCAAGCCCAAAACAGTTTTGGACGTTGGATGCGGCACCGGTTATTTAATTAAGTGGTTAAGATGGCTGGGGATCGATACCCATGGAGTAGAAATATCTCAATATGCGCTTGATTCGGCAAAAGAAAGTATGAAACCATACTTAAAAAAGGCAGACATAATAGATTTACCATATCCTGACAATAAATTTGATCTGGTTTTGACTTTTGATGTTTTGGAGCACTTAGAGAGATCTAAAATAAAAAAAGCAGTAGAAGAGACTATTCGTGTTTCCAAAAAATACACGTTACATAAAGTTTATACAACAGAAAATAAGTGGGTTACACATTTCCAAGGAAGGACTTCGGCAAGACTATCTGTTTTCCCCAGAAGATACTGGCAAAATCTTTTTAGCTCCTTGAAAAATTCAAATCTATCACAAAGAGCATTTTTTAAACTCCCCACATTTTTTGAGACAGTTTTTCTTCTTGAGAAAATCTAGAATAGTATTATGTTACTGAAGAGAGTTGATCTTAAAAATTTCCGAAACTTTGAGAAAAGTTCCTTCGATTTCAGTCCATTTTTGAACATCGTTATTGGCCCCAATGCAAAAGGCAAGACTAATTTACTGGAAGCAATTTATTTTCTCATAAATGGTGTTGGTTTTAGAGAGGCGAGAGAAATCGAGCTAATACGTTTTGGATCCAATGATTATAGCAGCGTAGAAGGGGTTTTTGTTTCTGAAGATTTACGCAGTACTTTTAAGATACTTTTCAGTCAAAAGGATTTCAGAGTACAGAAAAACTTTTTGGTCGGAAATACCAAAAAACGCCACTTTCAATATCACAAAGAACAAACCAAAACAGTATTGTTTACTCCGCAGCAGATAGAGATTCTGACTGGCTCGCCAGAGAAAAGGAGAGATTATTTCAACAAAATAATATCGTTTTTTGATTTTGATTACAAAGAAAAACTTAGCTTATTTGAGAAGGCTTTAAGAAGAAGGAATAAAATTTTAGAGCATCATGCCGATAGAATGAAGCTAAAAGAGGAGATTGAATTTTGGGATAATTATTTGATAGAACATTCTGCTTATCTTACAAAAAAGAGGACCGAATACATGTTTTTTCTTAATACCAATAATAAAATTGATCAAAAAGAATTCCGAATTGTTTATCTAAAAAATGAATTCTCCAGAGACAGAATCGATGGAATATTTGGTAAAGAAATTTTGGTGAGGAAAACTTTGATTGGTCCTCAAAAGGATGATTTTCAGATATTTCTAAACGATAAAAATATACATCATTTTGGTTCTCGTAGCGAACAGAGATTGGCTATTCTTTGGCTAAAGTTGAACGAAATTAAGCACTTTGAAAAAATTACAAATAAAAAACCAATTCTTTTATTTGATGATGTTTTTTCTGAATTTGACCCAAAAAATAAAAAACTAGTACTAAATCTATTTAAAAATTATCAGACCATTGCTTCAACTACAGAGATGGAGGTTCTTGAGCTTGCAGATCTGCCTAAATCTTTAATTAAACTCGCATAGTCTGATAAAATAAGACTTGTCTGGTGGGATGCCGGAGTGGCCAAACGGGCTGGTTTCGAAAACCATGCGTCCCGCAAGGGACACGGGGGTTCAAATCCCTCTCCCACCGCACTAGAGCTTCTTAACGAGCTTTAGCGAGTTTTAGAAGCTCTTGTGTCCCCAACGAAGCTCCGAAGGAGCGAAGTGGAACCAAGTTCCAGACCCGCATGCTCCGCCCGTTAGAAGACGCAGAACCCAGTTGCACAATACCAACTAAAATACGCAAGTAATAAGTAATAAAGGAGCATGGCAGATGTAACGATTAAAATAAAACGATTGAATCCTTTCTGTAATTGCTTTCGAGATTTATCAAAGATAATAAATTGGAAAATAGGAGTTAAAAGGGAGACGAACGTAATCACAAGATAGGCTCCTTCATAATTCCACCAGCCTCTACTATCCTGATTGCTGATTAATAAAAAATGAGACAAGATCAATTGAACTAGATAAATCAAGGGAAAAACAGACAAAAGAATACTAAATATAAGCTTAGTTTTTAATGCGAAGTTTGTTTTCTTGTGTAAAATATATATATAAACAATCGGGAGGATAAAAAAGGCGATAGTATTGAAAGCCGCAAAAATAAAGTAGAGATGAGCTGCAATGAAATTGCCTATCTGTATAACTAGTGGCTGCTCGAGCAATGGCAATAGCATGATTTTTATTATACAGATGCAAACTCTTCTGAGTCAACTGAATACTACCTAAAAAGCCCAGCCTAGCCATAAAATTAAAGGAATATAGAAGGATAAAGATCAAGAAAAGAACTGATTTCTGTGTTATTGTTGGCGTGGAGACTATAAGGATCAAAAAGTTCCAGGCCCGCATGTTTTGCAAGCTAGGCTCTAGAGTTTGTAGCCTATACTCCGTTGACACAATTTATTGCGCTTATTAAGATTATCAATTGTGAGAATTGTTCTAAATAATTCACAAGCTCAAATACTGGCAAATTTCTTCTCTAATATGGCAGTTGCCTGGTTTATAGGAGCCTTTATAAATCCTCCATCCGTAATAAAAATGATTTTACTGCTAAGCTATGGTACAATGTCTTTATATATATCTTTATTATTATTAAAATCTCAAAAAATATGATAAATCCAGACTCAACTACTTTAACAGCGATCGCCTACGGTATTGCATTAATAATTTTTCTGCTTTTAATTATTGCCGGTAAAGTAACTTTCAAACGTAAGTAATATAACTTTCGGACCTTTTTATTCTGCTTAAATAGTTTTTTGTAGCCTATACTCCGTTGACACCTACCTCAATCTAATAAATAATTAAATCCTCATGAAAATTAAAGCCCTCACAAAATTAGATAGACCAAGGGAAAAACTTATTCGATATGGTTCTAAAAGGTTAAGCACTCCCGAACTTCTCGCCGTAGTTTTGGGATTCGGACAAAAGGGAGAAAACGTCGTTGAATTATCCAGAAAGATTTTGAAACGATTTCCAAAGCAAACTTTATCAGAAGTAAAATTTAAGGAACTAACTGAAATTGCTGGAATAGGCGAAGTAAAAGCCTGCCAAATCATTGCTTGCTTAGAATTTGGTAGAAGATTGTTAAAAGATAACAACTCTATTTTAATCTTATCTCCAAAAGAAATATGGGAAGAGCTAAGGGATATAAGAGACAATAAGAAAGAACATTTTGTAGCTTTTTATCTTGACGTAAAAAATCAAATCATAGCAAAAGAGATGATTTCCGTTGGAACTTTAAACGCCAGTCTTGTCCATCCGCGAGAAGTTTTCGAACCTGCAATAAAAAGTCTGGCTGCACAAATTATTTTAGCTCACAATCATCCCTCAGGGCAAAGTACTGCTTCCGAGGAGGATATAAAATTAACAAGAAGGCTTATTTCAGCAGGAAGCATTCTGGGGATAGAAATAACAGACCATGTAATAGTCTGCAAAGATGGATATTCCAGTATGAGACAAGAGGGGCTTATTGGTGTAGAATAAGCTCCATGGAAAGAAAGAAACAAAAGGTTACTAAGATTATTACCACTCTTAAGAAACTTTTTCCTAAAACAAAAATTGCATTAAATTATTCAAACCCCTGGGAGCTTTTGGTTGCCGTGATACTGTCTGCTCAATGTACAGATAAAATGGTAAATAAAGTAACTGAAAGACTTTTTAAAAAATATAAGACTTTTGATGATTATCTTAGAGCAGATCAAAAGGAGTTTGAGCAAGATATTAAATCCACTGGTTTTTATAGAAATAAGGCAAAAAATATTTTAGCTTCTGCAAAAATTATTAAAGAAAAATATCACAAGAAAATTCCAGATACTATGGAAGAAATATTGACATTGCCGGGTGTAGCAAGAAAAACCGCAAACATCGTTTTATATTTGGTTTATGGGAAGATTGAAGGGATCGCAGTTGACACTCATGTTAGAAGACTATCTCAAGTCTTGGGTTTGTCAAAAAATCAAGATCCAAATAAAATTGAACAAGATTTAATGAAAATTATTCCAAAGAAAGAATGGATGGCTTTTTCGTTTCGCCTGATTGATTATGGAAGAGCTTATTGTTCGGCAAAAAAACACGACCACCAAAACTGCCCTCTAAATAAATTTTCTTAAGAAAGTCGCTCCTAAATATTTATAACAGGCAATTCTATTTTTGTACTTTGTTTTTTCTCTTTAATCTGTTTTTCCTCATATAGCGCTGTGCCGAAGTTTATTTTTCTTGCTTCGTAGAGTGGGTAAATTTTTTTTGCTTTTTCTTCTTTCATATTTTCTTCCACAAAGAGGCTTTCTTGCACTGTTTTTTCTTCTGAAAGATCAGAAAGTGTACAGCCCGTCGTTCTATACAAGACGCCTTTTTTATAAATCTTTTGAAAACACTGTCTGATTTCATCGCGGATAAGAAAAGGGTAGGAAATTTTTTTAATGAATTTTATTTCTGATTGATGATAGGCGAACTGCTGGGTTTTTAAAAAAAGATTAAGTCTTCCAACTCGATAATTAAATCTTCTTGCAGTCTCAAAAGCTTCCTCGACATGAGCTAAAAGTTCTGCCCAAAGTAAATCGGAATTGTTTGTTGGTGAGGATAAAGTCTGTGATCTTGTTATAGATTGGTAAGTCGATTTCCTATTGGGATTTACTTCATAAATTTTTTCTCCTCGAAGTTCTTGCCAGATTTCCAAAAAAGGCTTCGATAAATTTTTTTTAATAAATTCCTCAGGTTTCAAAACAAAATCCAAAGCAGTTTTTATTCCAAATTTTTTTAAATATGCTGAAGTATTTTCACCGATTCCCCAAACATCTTCAATCTTTTTTCCTCGAAGAAGATCATCGATCTGAAGACCGTTTACAGCAGTTAATCCCGATGGACGATTGCATGATGAGGCAAGTTTTGCCAGGGATTTTGTAAGAGAAATGCCCACAGATACAGTAATTCCAAGAGAATTTTCAATCGTGTTCTTAATTGCTTTTCCAATCCCAATATAACTTAGATTGAGAGGTCTCCGAAGTCCTTTTATATCTGCAAAAGCCTCATCTATTGAGTATTCTTCAACGAGGGGAGAGAATTTATTGAGAATGTCAAACATTTTGTGAGAGAAAAGAGAATAAAGCTCATAATCAGAATCAACAACAATGCAAGTGGGATAATATTTTTTGATTTGATAGATTGGTGTTGTTCTTTTGATACCCATTTGTTTGGCTTGAAATGAAACAGAAGTTACAACTCCTCGCTCTTGTCCTGTAACAAGAGGCTTATTTTTAAGTGAGGGATTTACAGCTTGATGCACTGAAGCAAAAAAAGAATCGCCATCGAGATGCACGATTACGTTGGGCCAGGAATGGACTTGGAACATTTAGTTCTGTAGCTTTCTAATGATAGCTTTAACTACTCCGAAAATTTTGAGCTCCTGACGTGGATATAGCGGAGGATACTTGGGATTGGCTGCTTCTAAATACAAGGACTTTCTCTCTCTGTTTCTTTTTAGAATCTTTAGGGTCCATTCACTGTCTATTTCCGCCAAAACGACATCTCCTGGAAGAGCCTCTCTTTTCTTTTCAATTATTACGATATCTCCCTCAAAAACACCAATTCCAGTCAAAGAATCTCCACTTACTTTAAAAAGAAATGATGAGGTTGGATCCTCAATTAGAAATTCATCCAGGCTTAGATAATTTCTATCTTCATCTGCGATAATCGGAAAACCTGCTTTTACAAGACCAAGAAGAGGAATAGCAAAAAATTTGGAAGTGGGAGCAAGTTTGTTTTTAATTTTATTTATAAATCCACTCTCAATTAGTTGCTGAATGATTCTGAAAACAGATCTTTTGGAGCGAAAAGAAAAAAGAGTCAACATCTCTGAATAAGAAGGAAGACGATAATATTTTCTGTAAAATTTTTTGAGTTGGGATAGATAATTTTCCATAGTAAACAAACGTTTACCAGTATAGTAAACAATCGTTTACTTGTCAAGGGGTAAATTTGTTATAATTACTGTATGAGGGGATTTTTAAAATTTATTCGTGAACAAGGCGTAATTGGGTTTGCAGTAGGGTTCATTGTTGGAGGAGCAGTGACTAAGCTAGTTACTGCCTTTGTTACGGATATAGTCAACCCAGCAGCTGGCCTCGCCCTCGGTTTTACCAAAAATCTAGATAAGGCTTATTTTCAAATCTACTCCGCAAAAATAGCCTGGGGGGATTTTGTGACTTCGCTAATTGATTTTCTAATTATTGCAGGTCTAGTTTACCTTATCATCAGATTATTAGGAATCGAACTCGAAAAGAAAAAATAACTTAAGCATAGTGTTCTTCGTGGAGGGGTGAGTTTATTCCTTTAAGGGAAACTACTCTTCGGAGCTTATAAATTTGAAAGTAGAATAGATGGGATAATGATCTGAAGCTTTTATGTTAATTAGTTTAGTTTCTTCCAAAATCAAATTTTTATATAAAATATAGTCCAACTTCAATTTTATTGGCAAAATTCTTAAAAAGTTATTTGTGAAATAGATATTCTTTGTCGCCTCTTCCAATTCAGACAGAGAAATTAGACTTTCAAACGCTCGTCTTCTGTAGGGATAATTAAAATCTCCAGCAATTACAATAGGACTTTTTTTTCCGAGAACAAGATCATCAAAAACACTCTTTATTTGTTTTCGTCTTATATTATTCATTGCAATAGATGATAAATGGATGTTGTAGGTAATTATTCTTTTCCTTGTTCTTTTATGTTCAAACTCAGTTTTTAAAACTGTTCTTAGAATTTTGCCTCTCTTTAGTAGTACAAAGAATAACATCTCTAAGAAACTGGGAGGGATATATAAGTTTTTAGACGAGATAAGTTTAATAGTCTTTGGATCGTAAAGTGTTGCAACTCCAAAAGTTTGACCAGCTACACTGAAGCTCTGCGAGAAACCTGCAAGTTGATAGCCATAGGATTCAATTTTTTTAAAAACAATTTCATCTTTTATTACCTCCTGAAAAAATAAGAGTTCAGGATTATTAGATAAAAAAATTTGCTGAAGCTGATTTACTCCTTTATTGTAGAAGAGATTATATGTTAAGAGAGAAAAATGTTGCATAAAATATAGTAAGAATTTTCATTTTAATTTACTTATTCTCCAGCATTGATTTTACGATATTTTGTGGAACTTCTTCGTAGTGCGAAGGTTCCATATAGGAAATCCCTCGGCCTTCGGTGAGGGAGCGAAGGATGGTCACATATCCTGAAAGTTCTGCAAGGGGAGTATAAGCTTTAATAATTACAGCCTTACCTCTTTTTTCAGTTCCTAATATTTTTCCACGTTTACTTGAAATATCTCCAATAACAACTCCCATGAAATCTTCAGGAACAGTCACTTCAAGTTTCATAATCGGCTCAAGAAGAGTAAGCCCGGCTCTTTTTGCTCCATCTTGCAGAGCCATGGAGCCAGCAATTTTGAAAGCAATATCAGAAGAGTCAATCTCGTGATAACTACCATCGTATAAAGTAACCTTAAGATCAGTAAGAGGGTAACCAAGCAAAACTCCTTTTTCCATTGCCTCTATGACCCCTTTCTCAACAGAGGGGATAAACTCTGAAGGGATAGTTCCACCCCTTATTTTGTTTATGAATTTAAATCCTTCATTTCTGGCCAAGGGCTCAAGTTTGATCAAGCAGTGTCCGTACTGTCCGTGTCCACCTGTTTGTTTGATGTATTTTCCTTCTGCCTCTGTTGGTTTGGTTATAGTTTCTTTATAAGCTACTTGAGGTTTGCCAACATTGGCATTCATTCCCATCTCCCGCTTCATTCGATCAACTAAAATCTCCAGATGAAGCTCTCCCATCCCAGACATAATAGTTTGGCCTGTTTCGTGATTTATTTTTACCTTAAATGTAGGATCTTCCTCAGACAATCTTTGCAAAGAAAAAGCCAGTTTTTCTTGATCGGCTTTGGTTTTTGGTTCAATTGCCAAAGATATAACCGGCTCCGGGAATATGATTTTTTCAAGAAGTATGGGATGTTGAGGATCGGCCAAAGTATCTCCAGTTCCTGTTTCTTTTGGTCCAACCAGCGAAACAATTTCTCCAGCATATGCTTTGTCAATTTCTTCTCTTTGGTTAGCGTGCATAAGAAGAATTCTACTGACACGCTCTTGTTTTCCTTTTGAGATGTTGTAGACGTATGAGCCAGATTGCAATGTGCCAGAATAAATCCTAGTATAGGTAAGTTTTCCAACATGAGGATCAAGTTGAATTTTAAAAGCCAATGCAGAGAAATGTTCATCCTGAGTAAGTTGTCTCTTTTCTGATTCTTGGGTTTTTGGATTTATTCCTTTTATCTCTTTAAGATCCAAGGGGGAAGGAAGATAGTCAACTATTGCATCAAGAACAGGTTGGACTGCTTTATTTCTAAGCGATGTTCCGCAATAAACAGGGATAAGTTTATAAGCAATGACAGCCTTACGAAGTGCTTTTTTCAACTCTTCGGTCGATATCTCTCGACCATGGAGATATTTATCCAAAAGCGCATCATCGGTTTCTGCAATCTTCTCCACCACTTTAGCTCTTTCTTTCAAAACTTTGTTTTTCAGCTCTTCAGGTATCTCATCCAGCACAGAATATTCTGTTCCTTGTGGGTCTTTATCCCAGACCATTGCCTTCATTCCGATAAGATCAACAACTCCTTTGAAATCTTGTTCTTTTCCAATGGGATAAGTCACAACGATCGGATGTGCTCCCAGGCGATCCTGTATTTCGGAAACAGTTCCCTCGAAATCAGCTCCCAGCTTATCCATTTTGTTAATAAAACAGACACGCGGTACTTTATATTTATCAGCTTGTCTCCAGACTGTTTCAGATTGACTTTGAACTCCTTCTTCTGCATCAAAAACAACAACTCCGCCATCTAATACACGCAAAGACCTCTCAACTTCTGCTGTAAAATCAACATGGCCGGGAGTATCTATGATATTTATACGAACATCTTTCCAGAAGGTAGTTGTGGTAGCAGAAACAATCGTTATGCCTCTTTCCTTTTCTTGGGGCATCCAATCCATTTGAGTAGTACCCTCATCAATGTCGCCAATTTTATAGCTTCTTCCTGTATAAAAAAGTATTCGTTCAGTTGTAGTTGTTTTTCCCGAATCTATATGGGCAATGATCCCCACATTTCGTATTTTGTCTAAGGGAACAATTCTGTTTTTTGTGATTATATTCTGTTGAGCCATAGAAGTTTACCATTTAAGGTGAGCAAAAGCTTTATTTGCTTCAGCTAGTTTTTCGGTTTGCAGTCTTTTATTTACGGCCTGTCCTTGATTTTGAGCTGCTTCAATAAGTTCTGTATAAAGCTTGTTTTCAAAAGATTTATATTCTTTATTGGATCTTGAGGAAGCTGCTGCAATTATCCAATTCAGCGCTAAAAACAGTCTTCGCTCTTTTCTTACCTCGATTGGAACAAGATATGATGCTCCACCAAGCCTTCTTGGTTTGACTTCAAAGTTTGGAGAAACATTACTGATTCCTTGACGCAATATTTGTAAAGGGTCTTTTTTATCTTGTGTAATTCTGTTGAGAACTTGATAAACAATGTTTTCCGCAACTGTTTTTTTGCCGTCTTTCATAACATAAGTTATTAGCTTTGAAACCTCGTGGCTTTTATAAATCGGATCGGTTTTGGCAGCTCTTTTTTTATAGGAACGTCTTGGCATAAAAAATTTAGAATTACTGAGAAGTTTTAACAGTTTCAAGTTTGGTTCCGTATTTTGAGCGAGATGTTTTTCTATCCACAACTCCAGCAGTATCAAACTTTCCTCTAACGATGTGGTATTTGACTCCTGCAAGATCTTTTACTCTTCCTCCTCGAATAAGAACAATTGAATGCTCGGCAAGATTATGGCCAATTCCCTGAATATAGGCAGTAACCTCCATTTTATTTGAAAGCCTTACTCTGGCGACCTTTCTCAAAGCAGAATTTGGTTTTCTTGGCGTCATTGTTCTAACCACGGTACAAACACCTCGCTTCATCGGGCTATTGGTTTGCACGTATCTTCTTTGAAGAGCATTGAAACTCTGTTTAAGGGCAGCAGCTCTGGATTTTTTAATCCTGTTCCTGCGCTTTTTCTTTATTAGTTGGTTGATTGTGGGCATATTTAGATAAAAACTTGCTGTAATATTGTTCGATCAATTCTTTTGTAACTGGAATTAATCTACCAATTATAACATTTTCTTTAAGCCCTAACAAGTAATCTACCTGTCCTTTTATGGCAGCAGAGCTTAGTACTCCTGTGGTTTGCTCAAAAGAAGCTGCAGAAAGCCAGGAATCAGTATGAATAGCAGCTTTGGTGATACCCATAATTGATATTTTACCAACTGCGGGCTTTCCTCCCTGCGCCAAAACTTTCTTATTCTCTTCTTCAAAGCGTATTTTGGAAACAACCTCATCTTTAATAAGCGAGGTATCGCCTTCGTCTTCTATGATAACTTTTTCACTCATCTTTTTAATAATTACCTCAAAATGTTTATCATGAATAATTATTCCCTGGGACTCATAAACTTTTTGGATTTCATTCAAAAGATATATTTGAGCACTATGTAAACCTTTAATAGCCAAGACGTCGTTTATATCCAAATATCCTTCAGATAGAGGAGTTCCCCTGGTTATTAAATCTCCATCTTTAACTTTAAGACTTTGAGATATGGGGATTATAAATTCCTGTTCTTGGGTATTGTCTTTGTCTGTAGAGGTAATTTTTACAATATACGTTTCTTTATCAGTATCTTCCTTGACAGATACTTTACCATTTGTTTCCACAATAGGCGAAACAATCTTGGGTGTTCTTGTCTCAAATAACTCCTCAACGCGAGGAAGGCCTTGGGTGACATCGGATATGACTATTCCTCCGAAATGCCGAACTCTCATGGTCAGCTGTGTCCCAGGTTCACCAATAGATTGTGCAGCTACTACACCTACTGGGACTCCTACGTCAACTATCTTACTATTAGAAAGGTCAATTCCATAACATTTTTGGCACATTCCATACTTTGCTTGACAATACAAAGGAGAACGAACCACCAGTTTTTTTAGATTGTTTTTCGCAATAATATTAAGATTGTTTTCATCAATTAGCTCGCCTTTTTTAATTAGGACTCGTTTATTTTCAGAAACGACATCTTCAGCTAAGAATCTACCCTTGGCCCTGTCAAGAAATTTATTGCCTCTTTCTTCTGCTGGAGTTATTACAAGGCCATTTTCAGTTTTACAATCTTCTTCTTTAATAATGACATCATGGCTGACATCGACTAGTCTTCTGGTCAAATAACCAGCATCAGCAGTTTTTAAGGCAGAATCTGTCAAACCTTTTCTTGCTCCTCTTGCGGATATAACATATTCGAATATTGATAATCCTTCGCGGTAATTGGATTTTGTTGGAACTTCAATAATCTTTCCCAAAGGATCAACAACCAGGCCCTTGATTGCTGAAAGTTGTTTTAATTGTTCCCTAGAAGCTCTTGCTCCACCAGATTTAATTATAATTTTTACCGGATTTTCCTCATCAAGGGCAACCCAAGTTTTATCAGCAAGCCGCTCTGTCGTTTCTATCCAAAGTTTATTTGAGTATCTCTTTTTTTCTTCTAACGTAAGCAATCCTTGGTTGTAGCTTCTGTCTACTTTCTCAATCTCTTTTTCAGTCTCATTTACAATCTCCTCTTTTTCCGGAATGATCTGACAATCAAAGACAGAGATAGACATACCAGAGGAAATAGTTGCAGCCCAAAATCCAATTTCTTTTAGTTTATCAATAAGTTCTCCAACCTTTTCGTTATCATTGTAGATCTTTATTGTTTCGACGATAATATTTTTGATATCACTTGCTTTTACTTCATCGTTGATGAATCTTAGTTTTTCTGGAAGAGCTTGATTGAAAATAACTCTACCAATTGTAGTTTTCAATACTTTATCTCCGATTTTAACCAAGAGTGGTTTACGAAGCTCAAGTTTATTTAAATGATACAAACTTAAAATCTGGTCTTCCTCTGCAAAAGCTTGCAGATCTTTATCTTCAAGGTTTTTATACTGATTGTCAATGGTGGTCAAATAATATATCCCCAGAGCCATTTCTTTATTTGGGATAACAATCGGCGAGCCATCGGCAGGCTTAAGCAGATTGTCGTAGGGGAACATCCGCTCTTTTACCTCATCTATCGAGGATTTAGACAATGGGAGGAAAACACCCATAGCGTCTCCATCGAAGTCAGCATTGTATCCAGCGCAAACTGTAGGGTGAAGTTTAATTGCATAAGAATCAGTTAATACCGGATAAAACGCCAGGACAGAAAGTTTGTGTAAAGTTGGAGCACGATTAAGAAGAATCGGATGATCTTTAGTTACCTCCTCAAGGATATCAAAAATAACCGGATCTTTTTGTTCAAGATAGTTTTTTGCACTTTTAATATTAGGGGCAAGGCCTCTTATGATTATTTCTCGAAGTAGATATGGCTTGAATAGCTCAAGCGCCATTTCTTTTGGAATACCGCACTGGTTGATTTTAAGTTCAGGTCCAACAATGATAGTTGATCTTCCAGAATAATCCACTCTTTTTCCAAGTAGGTTCTGTCTGAAGCGTCCCTGCTTGCCTCTCAAGATGTCCGAAAGAGATTTTTGTATTTTAGAGGCAGCCCCCTGCGTCCGAACCCTTCCTCTTGATTTTTGTAGATCCAGCAAAGAATCGACAGCTTCCTGAAGCATCCTTTTTTCATTACGCAAAATAATCTCTGGCGCCCCAAGCTCAATAAGCTGCTTAAGTCGATTGTTCCTGTTTATTACTCGGCGATAAAAATCGTTGAGATCAGAGGTGGCAAATTTACCGCCTGGAAGTTGTACAACTGGCCGCAAATCAGGAGGTATCACTGGAAGAACAGTCAAAACCATCCAAACGGGAAGGATCCCACTTTTTATAAAAGACTCAAGAGTTCTTACTTTTTTAAGAAGCTTGTTTCTTCTGTCGCCTTTTGCTTCTGTCAATTCATTGAGACTGTCAGAGTATAGTTTGGACAGATCCAATTTGGACAAAATCTCATATATTGCCTCTGATCCCATCCCGACCTTGGTAAATCCATCCAAATCATTCTCCTTTAGATAAAGAAAATCATCTTCCTCAATCACATCGCCAATCCTAAGAGATTTAATAAGTTTTGTTAATCTATCAAAAAAGCCAAGTTTTTGTGATCGTTCTTCTGCGTGTTTGTTGGCAAGCTGTTTGAATTGTTCTTTCTCCTTGAGTTTAAGTTCTTGCAAAGCTATTTCCTGCTGTTCTTTGTTGCTGACTTTTTTCTTGAGTTCACTTATCTGTTTTTCAATCGCTGCTCTAATATTGTCTTTTTCTTTTTCTTGTATTTCATCCTGTTCCTTTAATTCTTTCTTTTTGATCTCATTTAGTTTTTCCAAAGTTTTTTTCTGTTTATCGGTATCAAGTTTATGGACCAGGTAAAGAGCATAATAGATAATTCTTTCCAATGACTGTGATGATAGATCAAGCAATATGCTTAAAGGTGACGAAGGCCCTTTAAAGTACCAGATATGAGCGATGGGGGAGGCCAGTTTTATATAACCCATTCTTTCTCTACGAACCGCAGATGTTGTTACCTCTACTCCACAACGGTCACAAATAATTCCTTTGTAACGTATTCTTTTGTATTTACCACAATAACATTCGTAGTCTTTTGTGGGTCCAAAAATCCTTTCATCAAAGAGGCCATCTTTTTCCGGCCTAAGAGTTCTGTAGTTTATGGTTTCCGGTTTTGTGACCTCTCCTTTAGCCCAGGACAAAATATCCTCTGGTGACGCCAGTCTTATCTTCAATCCGCTAAAGTCTATGACGCCTTGTTCGTCCATAATATTTACTTAATATAATCAATTGATAATCCAAGCGCGTTTAACTCTTTTAAAAGGACATGGAATGACTCTGGAACGTTTGACTGAGGAATATCCAGTCCTTTGATAATTGACTCAAAAGCTTTCACTCGTCCACGAATATCGTCACTTTTTATGGTTAGCATTTCTTGGAGCACGTAAGGTACTCGGTGAGACTCAAGTGCCCAGACCTCCATTTCACCAAATCTCTGTCCACCCATTTGAGATTTTCCGCCAAGCGGTTGTTGGGTAACTAAAGAATATGGGCCAACCGATCGGGCGTGGAATTTATCTTCAATCATATGAATAAGCTTCATGATGTAACCTACCCCAACAAGAGCTTTTTTCTCAAAAGCTTGCCCTGTTTGACCATCGTACAAAGTTATCTTTCCATCTACAGGAAGATCTAATTTTTTAAGTTCGTCGATTATAAAATCTTCCTGTATTTTTTCAAATACTGGAAACACAACATTTGAATTGCTTCCTTTGGCGATAAGACCAAGTAATGTTTCAAAAAGTTGACCAAGATTCATTCTCGAAAGAATAGAAAGAGGGGAGATAATAATATCAACCGGAGTTCCGTCTTCAAGATGAGGCATATCCCACTCAGGCAATATTCTGGAGATTACTCCTTTATTTCCATGGCGCCCCGCTAATTTGTCACCTACTGCAATTTTTCTAAGTTGAGCAGTTTTGACAACAATTCTTTTTATAACGCTTGGTTCTAGTTCGTTTGGGTCTTTTTTCGCATCAATAGTTTTTATATCAACAACGACCCCTCGTTTTCCATAAGGCAAGCGAAGCGAAGTATCTTTGACATCTTTTGCTTTCTCTCCAAAGATTGCTCTTAACAGTCTTTCTTCTGCCGAAAGTTCTTTTTCTCCTTTTGGTGCAACTTTTCCGACTAAAATATCGCCTCCTCTAACTTCAGTTCCCAAAACCACCAGGCCATCTTTATCAAGGTTTTGTAGAACTTCTTCTCTGACATTGGGAATATCTCTTGTCAATTCCTCCGGCCCGAGTTTAGTATCAACGAGATCCGCTATAAATTCTTCACTGGAGACTGATGTTAAAACATCTTGTTTAATCAGTCTTTCAGAGATCACAAATCCATCTTCATATCCCAATCCATTTAAAGAAGTATATGCAATCATCAGATTTTGACCAAGAGCGAGTTTGCCATCCTCAGTCGCTGGCCCATCAATCAAAACTTCACCTTTTTTAATTTTTTGCCCAGGTTCTACTTTAGGTTTCTGATCAAAAACGACATCCTTATTAGTTTTAAGAAATCTCTCAAGATTGTAAATCCGTTTTTTCTTTTTTTTATCAATGAAAATAATTTTTTCTCCATCTACATTGTCAATTATGCCGTCTTCTTCGGCATAGACTGTCCTTCCAAGTGCAGTAGCTATCTTTTTCTCCAAACCCGTGCCCACAACAGGTGATTGGGGGTTAACCAATGGAACAGCCTGACATTGCATGTGGGTTCCCATGAGTGCTCGGCTTGCATCGTTGTTTTGTAGAAAGGGGATAAGTGCGGCAGCAGTACCCACAATCTGCCTGGGTGAAATATCAATAAAGTCCAATTTTTCTGGTGAGACCTCAACTATTTCTCCTTTATATCTGGCAACGAGATGTTTGTTGGTTATAAATCCGCCGGTTGATAGATCAATTGCATCGGCAGTAATATAATAGTTTTCTTCGTCATCTGCTTGAAGATAAACGACCTCATCACTGATTTTTGCTTCCGTCTTGCTTCCTCTTTTTACCCTTAAAATTTTTTTATAAGGAGTTTCCAGGAATCCATAGAGATTGACTTTACTGTACAAAGCCATATAAGTGACGACTCCTATATTTGGTCCTTCAGGCGATCGTATCGCGCATATTCTTCCATATTGGGAAGCAGAGATGTCGCGAATAGAAAACGAAGCCCTTTCTTTCTCGATACCTCCAGGTCCGCCCACTGTTATTCTTCTTAAATTGTCAAGCTCAGACAGTGGGTTTGTTTGGTCAACAATTGTTGAAAGCTGACTGGTGCGGAAAAATGAATTGAGAGCAATAGTTAGAGGCTTAGAGTTCACAATTTGAGAAGGATTAACTCCTGTTTCTCCGGTTATCAAACTCATTCTTTCTTTGATTTCTCTTTCTGCTCTGACCATACCTACTCTGATTCCATACATTCCGACAAGCTCTCCGACGGTTCTTAGTCTTCTGTTTCCAAGATGATCTATATCGTCAAATTGGCCTTTTTCTATAGTGATATTGACCAGATACTTTATCGTCTCAATGATGTCTTTTTTATTTAACAAATGGTTTTCTTTTTTAATATCTAAATTGAGATGGAGTTTTTTATTGATTTTATATCTTCCTACATCTCCTAATGAATAGCGGCGGGGATTAAAAAAAAGATTATTTATAGTTTCATGGGCATTGTCTAGAATCAACGGTTCTCCCGGTTTTACTTTGCGATAAATCTCTAATACGGCATCGTCTTTGGTTTGTGTTTGATCTTTATTCAAAGTAGGAGTAATAAATTTTTCAATCAAAGAAGGATCGATATCTTTAAATTCTTGCAAAATGTCATTTTTCGAATCTCCTTCAAAGGCTTTTATCAGGACGCTCGCCAGGAATTTACGCTTTTTATTTACTTTTATTTCTATTAAGTTGTTTTTGTTTATTGTGATGTCAATCCATGCTCCAATATAAGGTCTGATCTCGGCGTTAAATAAAGTAAGCCCTGTTGTTTTATCTATTTCTGCAGTGAAGTAGGCTCCTGGAGATCTGATAAGTTGGTTTATTACAACTCTTTCAATACCGTTTATGATGAAAGTTCCTCTATCGGTCATTTTAGGCAGATTAAAAAAGTAGACATCCTGTTTTTTCTCATTATTATTTCTTTTGTTAAGAAGTCTAAGTTTTAGATATACGGGGGTATCATAAGTTAATTTTTTTTCTAGACAAAGATCAATAGGGTAGCGTGGTTCTCCAAAATATAAATCGTCAAAAAATAAGGTGAATTTTTTACCAGTATAGTCGTCAATTGGGAAAAACTCGCCGAGTATATTTTTGAGGGATTTTTGCAGGAAGTTAGTCCAAGAGTCTTTTTGAATCTCAATTAAATCAAGTTTTTCTAGATCTTCGCCTTTTTTTCCTAAAACCAACTCTTTCTTGGGCTTCGGGGATAGTGGGTGTATTTTAGTTGATGATTTAGCCATCGGGTGTTCCTGGTTAAATAACTAGAGGAAATCTGGGTACAAACAAAACTCCCCCAAACTGGGGGATTATTAAAAACGTAGTAGATAATATACTTTATATTTGTGCCAAAGTCAAGCGTAAATTAAGTTTAGCATTAATTAACCCTGAGCGGCCTTATAACTTTCCTATTATACAGGCTCAAAGTGAGACAGTATAAAAAAGAGTGTCTTTTAATCGCCGTTTCGTTATAATAAGAATCATGTCAGACAGATCTGTGAATAAAGTTCTTGCTTTTGCGTGGTTTTGGTTATTTGCGTTTTTCTTTAAAAATCTAAGTCTTGCGGGTACTGCATGGTGGGCAATTGTATTATTTTTCGCTTTTATGCTGGTTCCAACCTATTGGTTATGGAACAGAAAAGATTAAATTATTAGCAGAAGGAATCAATCAAGATTCAATCTTATTTTCATTTCTCTTTAACCATTCTTTCTCAGTCCAAAGTTCGGTCTTATGATAGACTTTTGATTCTCCATCTTGTGTGGTTACGCTAACCTGATCTCCATCCCACGGCGCAGCAATAACACATTTTTTCTCTGTTGCTTTATGATAAACAATATCTCCTGGATTCATAATTTTCTTCACCTCCTTTTGTGTAGGGCGCGGAGAGGATGGGATTCGAACCCATGGAAGACTTAATAAGACTTCATCGATTTGATAAATCGACGCACTCGCCCGCTATGCGACCTCTCCTGCCTTTTCTTCATCATCTTTTTTGGATGAAACTAAGCCTGCTTCTTGTGCAAACTTTTTTATTTCTTTAGTTATTTCGATTAGGCCTCC
>OBEQ012049177.1_pt1 | contig 22877 bp, 3 predicted proteins | sample 1670901 | NCBI WGS metagenome assembly OBEQ01 (sample SAMEA104232315, study PRJEB22302) | groundwater metagenome | biome: forest; feature: aquifer; material: groundwater | place: USA | collected 2011-08-07 | depth 5.4 m
CACCCTTTAAACCCAAGCCGCTCGGGTTCCTTACGCTCCTCCATGCCAGAAGTGATCGGTGAAATGGGAACCTGGATGATGAGTTGGTCAAGAAGATCAAGGAATATACGGGCTTAAAGAAAAAGGTGGAAGTGGTGAATTATGCCATGGCCGAGGTTGTTCGGCGCAAAGAAGTATGTGGGATTTTAGACTTGGCCCGAGCTGGAAAGATCAAGGGAGAGTGGCACTTGAAGGAATGGCGCAAAGGGCGTTTTGAATGATCCTGGTAGACAGCTCGGTTTGGATTACGGCGTTCCGTGAGCCAAACTCGGAAGTTTTCCGGCAACTGGAAAGAATTATTGAGGAACGGGCGTGTACCTGCGGGATTGTCATCCAGGAAGTTCTACAAGGGCTTCACGATCCGCATGTATTATGGGAACTGGATATGCGCATGTCGCTCCTGGATTGTTTGGAGACAACACGGGAAACTTATCGGAAGGCCGCCGACTTATTTCGACGATGTCGCCGGCGCGGGATTGCCGTGCATACCGTGGATGCGTTGATTATGGCGATCGCCATCGAGCATCGCGTTCCCGCATTCACACTGGATGGCGATTTTGTCCGCGCAGCCTCCGTAGAGAAAGGGCTCAAGCTTTATGCCCCGAAATGAATGCCGACGCCACCGTTTACGTCACAGGAACTGCTGAAAGAGGTGGCCGAGTTTTTGCCGGCCGCATAAACCCTGTAATTGTTTAAAAATCAAATAATTCTATTTTTTATCCTTGACAAACCAAGTGGACCCATGTAAATTCATGACAGTACAGAAAGCAAACCTATGAAGATGACCTTGACTCCCCGAATCGTACTGCTTTTATTGAGTTTGACCCTTATCCTACCTGACTCTGCTTTTGCTCTGCGTAACCAAGCGAATGTCGAAGGTTCTGGCCTGGAAGAACTTACCCGGGCTCTTCGATTCAGCGAGCCTGTCGCCTTCAGCAAAGCCGTTCAACTCATCCAGGTTCCCATTTCACCGATCACTTCTGGCATGGAGGAGCGTAAGGAACCCGAGCGGCTTGGGTTTAAAGGGTGGATGGCGACCTTTGGTTCATGGGGTCCAACTAAGAGAGCTTTGCAACAGTTTGACAAAGTTATCCGACCAGCTTTACGTGGTCAGATTAACGCGTTGGTTAAGTTGCTTGTTCAACAGAACTACCGCTTTTATTCTGGGCAGCGGGTAGATCCTGTTCATGATGTTCGAACCCTATTGCGTAATGCCATTCCTGCTGCTGCGAAGTCAATGAACGCAGCTCAATTTCGTGATGGCATAGCCTTAGCAATTCGCGAAGCGGAACATGAAGTCGATCCCTATTACACCCTACATTCGGGACTTCCCATTGCCGCTCAAAAACTAACACCAGAACAGTTTACTGTCAGTTTGAATTTAGCTAACCGCTTGGCTGACCGTAGAATAGACCCTTGGAGTATCCTATGCTATGGCCTCCCAGTTATAGCTAAGGTTAGCCCAACGCTCTTAGTTCTTCAGGAACACCTTCAGATCGTTGAGAGGTTCTTTGTTTACTTGAAGGAAAACGGAATTGATCCTGCCAGCATTTCTCAAAGCTTTTTCGAGCCGTTTGCTGAAATCAGTTTTACTTCGGAGTCTTTCCAGGCACAACTCCAGGTTTTGGAACAGGTTAGTATTAACCTTATACGTTTTATAGAGAAAGAGGTTCATTTTAAGGGATATGCACCACTCACTTCTGGCGCTGCCCTTTCAGCGATCATTCAGGCCAGTCGTACGGCGGAGGATTTCCAAATCAATCTGCAAACGATGGAGCAGTTCATAAATCAACTTAATCAGTCCCATGATTTACCAGAGTACTACATGCCTGAAAATTGGAGGCACAGCGTTGAGAACCACATCCAGGGAAATCGCAATCCTGAAGAGTTGCAACTTACTCTGCGTTCTTTTGGTGAGCTTTTACGTCGTTTGACAACTGTAGACTGGGTAAACGGTAGACGTCACAATGGGGTTTCAGGAGAACAGCTTACGCAACTGGCTAATCAGGCAAAGTATTTGGATGAGCAAGGATTGAGTTTTCGTATTGAAGTGATACCGGAGCAGGGAAAATGGGTAGAACAGCGTCGGGAATATTATGAAGATTATGACGATTCTTACTATGGCTACGGGAAGGGTATTCGAATCAGTTATTCCTGGGAAAAAGTTTATAGCATGCTCAAACCTCAAGAAATCCAACTTGTTCCAGAAGGGGATTCACCCGTATTCACCTCAAAATCATTGGCTTTGGAAGATGGGTTTCTTAAATCTAGCGGCGTTTTAAAGATTGTCGAAACGGATTACAGAGGGCGGGAAAGAGTCCTTCATCTAAAGACGCTTAATCAAGTTCGAGAATGGTTTGGTAAGCGACCAATGGGTGAAGGGATTGCTTTTTCTTTAGAGGGGATTGGCATTCTTCCTCGTTATTACCCGGTGAAGGTTTTGGGTCAAGATATGGTAATCCGCGTTTACGAGAAAGGTCAGGAGCTTACGCTGGCACCGGTGGATACCATCTTTGTCCGAGGGAAGATTGATGAAGGGCTTCGGTACGAGGTCATTTCTAGATTGGAGTTTGAAACAATGATCGCTCCAGACAAGTTACGTCAGTGGGAAATTTCACGGCCTGCAGTCGTCCAGAGATCGTCAGCTCAGAGATCGCCAGCTATACAAGCGGTCTCTGATGAGGTGACGATGGAGCAAATGACGAGGCGAAACTGGCTTTGGAAATCCCTGTTGACTCAAGGTGGAGAGTTGTCACAGGCTGATGTGTTAAACAGAATCAGTAACCTTAAACAAAATCTTCCTTGGTTACTTAGGTTACTTGAATATAGAATTCCAGGATTAAGCGTTACTCCTGCCGTAAGTCTCTATGTTGTTGGAAGTTGGCTTTGGGGAAGAACCCCGAATGATCTCGATCTTATCGTTGTGACGGAAAGAAACCAGCTTTTTGAAGTGTTGAAACCACAGCAGGTGGAGGGTTTTAGTTTTCCCGTACATGTGCGAGTTGTTGGATTGGATACCTTAAACCAAGCTGTGTCGGGTCAGATGGTTGAGAACTATCACCGGATTCGGATCGATGCGATGGTCCTTTACGGTAGCGCAACGCTTATCGCCGGACATGATTTATTTGCCAAAACTCCTCTGCCTCGTGAGAATTTACCCGAATTGGCTGAGCATTTTGAAGGGTCGGTACAGCTTCTCAAGACTGTACCAGGTTTGACTGACGCAAAGAAGCAGTTGAAGGCGGAACGTTGGACACGTGAAATTGCAGCGATTAAACAATTTACCACTGGCTTGGAGGAGGTCCTCCCTGTGGCTGATGGGGCTCTGCTGCCGGATGGTACCCTGAAAACACGTATACCGCAGCCGACAGCAATGCTTCGGGATCGGATCAACCTGTTGCCGGAGGTGCAAACCGAACAGGCCACCTTAGGGGTGATTGCCGGTCCGGCCGATCCCCATGGATGGGCTTATGGAGTCGCATTGCTCAAGCGAAGCCGCACCGCTACCCATGGGGTGATCCCAGTGATCTTTTTGGTGGAAGACGATGCTCAAATGGAGATCCTTCGGTCTCTAGGCGTCAGTCCTGAAATGATCTTCCGGATCGGTTCTTCGGAATATCCAACTCAGGAAGTCGCTTTGCGGCAAGCCACGGATTATCTCCATCGCGGGTTAGAGATTCCCCTAGCTAACATCATCCAACTGGGTGTTTCTGAGAAGATTTCACCGATTGTTGAGCATGTATTGGCCAATCTATTTGGTATCCGGTTGGATACTTACGCGGCGGCCCGGTGGAAAGAAGCGATTGATGCCGTCCTCTATGCTTTCCGTCAAGCATAGTTCTCCCTGCTATCTTCGTTCTCTCCGGCTTTTCTTCCAAAAGCCTTCTTCAAGAAAAGCATTTCATCACCTGTTGCGCTAACGGTTTGAATCCGCCCGGGGGGTTGTTAGTAGTAGAAAAAAGTCAAATTATTCCAAGCACGAATGCAGGGCATGTGGTATAGTTGGGTTGTGAAGGAGAGGTGGGATGACCGAGGGTCTCCTCGCTTCTTTTTAGCCGTCTTTCATTTGGTATTTTAGAATCGTTTTAAATTCGAGAAAAGGCAAACTCGTTGTAAAACGGGGACGCAAAGCCGCGGGTCCTTCGATACTGTTGAGGACAGCCAGGCTGCCGACAAAGAAAGGAATCGACAGTTCGGTGAGCGGTTTGGATGACCTCAAAAGCACTCGACCTGGTTTAAAACCGGGCACCGGCGTTTTATTGCCTGCCTACACGCCGCGCCTCTGGCCGGTTCTTCAAATCGTCGCCGCCGCCACCTGTTTTGCCTTCACGCTGACTTCTGTTCTTCCCGCCAGTTTGGCCGCTCAAACCCACGACTCCCAAACCCTTCGAGGCCAGCAGCTTGACGAAGGAAAAGTAGCAACGAAGTCAGGCCTCGAAGAAGGGCTGAAAACAAACAATGGAAAGAAGGTGGGTGAGGAACCGGGCGTTTTGCAGGGTCCTGCCGCCGCTACAATCTGGCAAACGCGCACTTCCAAGGGGGAAGCCTCCATCGGCAACGAAGTTGTTGCTCTTGGGTCGGTCCAACAGCGGCAGGCTTCTCGAGATTATGAGAAGAACCGAATCTGGTCTCAAAGAATGGCGGAGCAATTGGCCGATCTTTCGGAAGCCGAGAGATCTCAGCTCTTTGTTTCTGAAAAAGCCACTCGAGAATTCCTACTCCATCATCTTGCCATTTTGAAGCCGGACGAAGCTCATCTAAGCGCCGCTGTCAGTCGATTCAAACGGCTCAAAGATGTTTCCGAGGGCCGCTTCCAGGAAGAGCTGTACGATTTGGTTTTTCGGCTGGCCCCTCTGACTTACATCGAGCAGCCTCCGCAAATGGATGTCAGGTTGGCCCCGATCGAGCAAGTCGACCAAGGTTGGGCATGGGCCGGACGGATGGCTTTTGCTCTCGCGGTTTTTGCCAAGGGAGGCAAGGATTTAGATCCGCTATCAAGACAATTTGGACCTCAGTTTGAGCCGTCATTTGACCGCTTGAAAGGCCTGCTTACAGCCAGCAAAAAGAACCCTTTTGAGAAGCCGGATGTTTTGGTTGAAGCGGTTTTTCAAGCGTTTTATCCTTATTCCGAATCCTCCCTTTCGGATCACAACAAAGCCAACGGAATGGTGCCCTCAGGCGTTTCCGCGAATTCTCCAAAGATCGATGGAAAAAGATTGGGGGTTGTCGCTGCAGGTGTATTGGCGGCAGCTGTCTTGACCGTGCCTGCCGGCGCCCAGGCCCCATCTCCGGCTCCCCAGCGGTCGGTTCCGCCGATTCAAAAGAAGGTGGAAGTGGATGCCAGTGAGCCGGGGCAATTGCCGAGTCGGGTACGAAGTTCGGGCATTCCTACAGCTCTCATGGAAGCGCCGGGGAAGGTAGTCAGTTTGAACATCAAGACGCCTGCGGATGAAAAAGCAGAGTTGGAGACAACGGCCACTGAAACTCCGAATCCGCATGTTTTGTCAACGCCGGCGGATTTTTCGAGAAACCCGCATCACAATTTGGCGGGGCGTGTGACCGAATCCTTGGCCGATTTGCGATCTTGGCTGCGTCGACATATCTTTGGAAGGGAGGACCCAGCGCAATGGATGGCGGCCAGAGAGCCGTCCAAGGCGCTCCTTTTCCCGGGCTATCAGACAAATTACACTTTTTGGCGTCCGGATCGATTGGCCCTTCTAGGGCAGGATCGCAAGCAGGCCCTCTTCCAATCGGTCGGATTAGGAGCTAAGCGACAAGGCGCCCAGGTTGTCTGGCTGTATGAAGCCAATTGGCCGGTGACTCTTGCCGGCGCCGATGCCGAGCTGAACCCCGTTCCGGAAGCCGTATTGCGCAAGGTTCAGGCCGATATTGAATTAGCCCATCAGAACGGCATCCAGGTCCATCTCCTCTATTCCGGCCAGGAAGGCCTCTTTGATCCCCAGGTGACCCGGAGGCATTTGGAGATTGCGGTACTGATGGGGTTTGATTCCGCGGTCATTGTGACCGACATTGAGCCGTGGGCGATTCCAAAAGATCAGTCCGGAGGGGTTTGGGCAAGGGCGCTTGCGGAAAGAGATGAGGCGATGGCCAAACAGGATGGGACGGGTGTTGCTCGGGCCGATCAGAAACTGCTCGGCGCTGCGTCCGACTGGTTGCGCAATCATGAGGAGATATTAAATAACGTCGTTCCGCTGGAGCGGGCCTATCAAGAAAAACAGAAAGCACCTCCGAAGATTCATGCCTTCGTCCAGCCCGCCTTCGTGCCGATTCTCAAAAGAGCCGTTGCCTGGAAACAATTAGGGGATCTGATGAAGGAAGCCGGAGTAGACCAGCAAAAAGTTTGGAAGATCTTTGATTCCGTTACAACTGGGAATGAGTTTTGGACTCTTCAGGATCTGGAGACCCGGTTGAACGCCGAGGGAGTTCGTTTGACCCTTTCCAAATTGAACATCAAATTGCCCGATCGGTTGAAACTGATCGCCATGGCCTATGCTTATCGGAACGGCCATGAAGCTGAGACGGTGGCCGAGCAGATGAAATGGGCCTTTTCAGGTGGATTTGGAGGAGAGGTCGGATTGTCCGTCAACTTGGAGCCCGGAGATCCAGCCGTCAGCTTGGCAGATCGTTCAGAGCGTGCCCATGGAATTGTCGAAAAGATTCTCCAGAAATTGAAGTTGGAGTCTAAGACAACCGGTTACGACGGCAAAACCCTCTATGTCCACATGGCGGACGAGTTGGCGCTGGTGGATTTGGCCAAGTGGGGACACCTAACGCTGCCTCGGGAGATGACCGAACATCGGCTTGAAAAGCCGGGTCAATTCGTCCGATATTCATTGGAGAGAATGTTTGGAATGGCGCCCAAACGCGTGGAAGAAGAGCACCGAATTCCCGTTGAGGAGCAGAACAAACAGTTTGCCCGGCGGCTGGCCGTGGCCCGCTTGTGGGCTTTGGGCGGTGGGATCATCGGAATCGGGCCCTGGTATGCTTTCGACGATAATCTTCATACCTGGATCGTCAAAGAATTAAGCCGGGTTCATCCTGACCCCGGCCCATTCGGCCCGGAATTCGGGACAGGGCAAAGCTTCACCATGCTGGCTTTAGGAGCGTTAAGCCGGGGGGACGCTCGAATAGGGGAAGCCCATCTTAGTCTTGTTCGCAGAGGGCCGGATGGTCAGATCCTGGTTGAAAGAATCTACCGGAACATTGCAGGCACGAATTCCCCGATTATCAGCGATGAGCCTTGGGACCAGGCGCAGTTAAGTGTAAAGATTTACCGGAATGGAGCTCCATGGGGGCGGGCTCTTCGGGTCGATATCGCCGCCAAAATGGAAAACCTGATCACTCCTCCGGGCATGGAGCCACGGGAGAAGTGGACGACGGAAATTCTGTGGCCGTGGGATAACGAAAAATCCCTCACCGTCGATCTTCCCAGACCCACCGCCGGGGCCAACGCACTCAAACTGCTCACCCACGACAGCCAAGGTCGAATCGTCCAATGGATCGGTCCAGGCCAGCATCCGTACTACCTTTCTCCCTACGGTCCTTTTGTTGCCGGCAAAGCCATCGGTTGGTTGAAGAAATCAAAAAAAGATTTCGAGAAATTGAGAGAGCAGAAAGGGAAGAAGCCGAAAGACTGGTTTTCCTCCCAAGAGTTAAAAGAAGCGGGATCATTGAACCGCACATTGGCCCAGGCAGCCATGGAGATGAATCCGCTCTCGGTCCGCGCAAACGGCAGATCGGAGATGATCGGCCGTTACGAACTCAAGGAGGGGGCGTTGGATGAGGCGCGGGTTGACCGTTTGCTGGAAGAGTTTAAGCTTCGCGGAGGAGATGGAATCGCTGTCCGCATACCCGACCTGGAACGTCAGCTCCAGGAATTTCTTCTGACGAATGAAAAAGGGGTGGACTTGCTGGGGATCTTAGACTCCAATGGCCAGTTCCAAAGGGAAAAATTTGCAAACTTCACCCGGTTGATTCATTTGGCCCATCGGCATGGGCTCAAGATTTACCTGGATGTGGCGTCCGCCGATCTTTTAAGGGTAACAGCGGATCTCGAAGATCGAGAGAAGCGCCTGGGAAGACAAAAGACAAAAAGCCAAGAGGATCTCCTGACGTCATTGATGCGTCTTGTGGTTCAAATCAACGATTACGCTTCCTGGAATATCGATGCGGTGGCAATAGACCAGACGGCGTCCAACGCTGCAGATCGTCAGAAGATCGAACGAGTTGTTCAGGAAGGGTTGGATATGACCGTCCTCGTCATCGGTCCGGAGGGCAGGACAACCGAGCGGTCTCTATACGCCCGGACCATCAGCTTTAAACAGGATTCTGGCCGGGTTTTCCAGGAAGTTGATGATCTCTTAAGCCAACCGGTGGGGCGCCCACCGCACCAGTTTCAGTTTTCGAGAGCTTTTGTGCTCGATGGGCCGTTGGAAGAGGTTGTTCCATGGCTTGCCCGTTTGCCACGTTTGGCAGAAGACAAGGAGATCGAGCGGCGATTTCTAAATCGGCTTTGGATGCCGGATGTCTCCACCCTTCAAGAGTTGCGTTATCCACCGGAAGTGATCCGGGAGATTCAGGGGATGAAGGAGAAGGCCAATCAAGGGGATTTGACGGCCGAGTCCTTGAATGTTCTTCAAGGAACGCTCACGCTTGGCCTTCAATTGGATAGCGGATCGCTTAGCGAGGTGCAACCGTACTGCCAGGCATTAAGGGTAGCCAAGGCGCATGAAATCGGTCGGATTGCAGCGATCCCCCAAGTAGGACTGTACGGCAGCCCGTTTGAGAACGTCCTCTTGGATCTTTACGGGATTCAATTGACTCCCTTTTTATTGACGGAGTCGGACAGGGCGGAGGTCTATCCGTTAACCGATAAGCACGTTTATCAACGGGATGGAACAGCCTGGTTGGGAGTTCGGGTGGTCAATCCAAAGGAGTCGGAGGCGGGCAGGCGGAAGGCTCCAGCGATCTATGACGTATGGGTTTATCTCGACTATGCTTCGTGGGTTCAACGCCCAAAGGCGGTCCGCAAGATGGCTACGCTGATCTTAAAACCAGGTGAAAGCGCCCCTGTTTTGGTGAACATTCAAGGACTTCCGATGAGCGAAGATTCTTCGGTGGCGAGGATCCGCATTCTGCCTCGGAACGCTGAGCCGTATTTTCCTGATCAGGATGCCACCCGGAGTGCGGAAGAGCAATCTTTGGAGTCGATCGCTTTTGTTATCCATGGGGGGCAGAAACAGGCCGGCGATCAGCGTCCCATCTTGGATGAGCAGATTGACTTCAACCGTCGGTGGAGGAATTGGGCGAAGGCCTACGGCATTGAAGAAGGCCATCCTGATTACGATTTCCGGCACCGGCAATTTAGAGAGCGCTACTTTGGAAAGAGGCTTTCGGCCGCCGGTCCGTTTGCCGAGGCCAAGAAGGAAGCCGATAAGGTGCGGGCCCAGCTCGAGCGATCGAAAGCGGAACAGCTTGCGCGGATCGAACAGCAGCCTGAACGGCCTGGGGTCTCATTGTTGAGTTGGATTTTTTATTGGTTTTCCAACGCCGGCTTAGTTTTGGTGGGTCTGGCTTGGTTGAGGGGGATGGTCCGGAGCTATTACCGGGCGGGGCTGGACCAGCAGTATTTCCGCGAGGTTGAAGAGGAGGCGCGCCAGGCTCGGGCGGATGGTCGTGTGGTGGTGAACCTCGAGAACAGCGAGCCTTTAACGCAGACTTATTCTGTGTTGAACGAAGAAGTCGTCCGCATTTCCGCGACGGGCGAAGGGGAACCCTACCGGCCGGCGATTCTGCATCCTGGGCAGCGGCAGCCGGCTGTGGCCATGCGATCCGTTGGTCAGGATCCAGTGATCGTCTTGAGCAATCCGGTGGAGGAACTCAGTCAAAACATTGAGAGGACATTGGTGGACCCTGTGGGTAAGAGGCGTCGAGGCAGGCCGGAGGTTCTTCCCGAAGCGCGGGCGGGGGCCGAAAGGGCGTTATTCCAAAGAACCGCGCCGACTTTGGCTGGCCTGAATTTTCTGGGAGTCGTTGGGGCCGGTTTGTCCGCTCTCTTTTTAGGTACGCCGGTGGGATGGTTTGCCGGAGCGGTGGCCGCCTCCGTGGTTTTTTGGGTGGGAGTCGCACGGATTCCTCAGGGCAGGGCGCAGCGATGGGTGGGCTGGTTGCTGTCGGTGCCGGCCTATTTTGCCGGTTCCACCGCAATGAACCATCCGGCGACCTTGTGTTTCTTCGGAAGCTTCGTCCTCTACAGCGCCTATGCGTTGGCAGTGGCTTTAGGTTTTTCCACCGGCGCGCTTGGAATTGCTGCCGGAATTGCGGCGGCATGGGGAGCGATCGCTTTCTTGGCCTCCCGGTCGGAATGGAGCCGTTTCCCAGGGACGCTTGCCATCGTTTCTCTCGGGACCGTCGTCCTTCTGGCCTTGATCAATGCCAACCTGTTTATTTGGATGGGATGGGTGCCGCTTTCTTTGGCGACATTGTGGTTGACGCATAAGGTCCTCACGATTTGGCTTGCTGCGGACTTTCCGATGCAGGACCTCCTTCGTTGGGGATACCAAATGGTCCGGTTTGCCGTCAAGTGGTCTTTAATCGCCGCCGCTGTCTACTCGATCTTTACCGTGCTCCATTCCATTCTCTGGACCGGCATGGTGGAGTTGCCGGTGATTGGTGTCTTAGGGAAATGGATCGGTTTTAAAGTTTTATTCGACATAGAGGTGGCTTCTTCCGCACTTGTCATGGGCATCATCGCCGCCACCTGGGCGGGGCTGTTCCTGGTCCGCGAAACCTTCTCGACCAGAAGCTTTGATGGATGGAAATGGCTTTCCCTGGGAATCGGCGTCCCCGCCTTGATGGCCGGCCTGGTGTTCACGGCCAGTTGGCTGTTTGCGATTCCTATCAGCATCGGATTTGTCGCAGTGGGGCTGGGGTTGGCGATCAATCTCAGCGTGCAGCTCTCCATGCTCAGCAATGGCATCAGGCAGGTGGGCACGCTCCGTCGAGGGTGGACCAGTTTGCTCTTTGCTGGGATTGTCCCGATTCTGCTTGCCTGGGTAACCCTCGTGGTGTGGCCTGCCGGAGCGATCGCCGCTGTCTCGGCGCTGGCTTACCTGATGGTAGCGGGGTTGGCGCTTCAAGGAGCGTCCTTGGGTATGCTGCTTACGGTTGCCTGCGCTGACGCGCTCAAAGGGTTCTTTGAGCGCCGGACTGGTGTGGATCGTTTGGCCCCGGACCAGCGGTTTCCTTTTGATCCGGCCGAGAGTCCGGAACTGGTTCCGATCTACGACGCCGCTCACGCGGCCGCTGCAGGCGACCGGCAATTTCAAGATTACCTCGGAGTGAAGGTAGGCCCGCCGCAAGAAAAGGAGCAGCTCCGGCCTAATCAGCAGCGTTTGGTAAATCTTTATTTCTGGCTCTACCTGTCGTACCGGGATGCCATTCGCGAAATTCCTGGAAATCCAGACTACACGCCAACCGTTCCGGCCCAGCTTCCGGAGAAATTTGAAAGACAAGCAACGGCGGCTGGGCATGCTCCGCCCGATCAGCAAAGGATCATCAATCGTCTCTGGACCGAACAGGTAAAACAGCATTCCGACACTTTGTTCGGGCAGGATGCAGGCACCTCGATGCGGACCCTCCTCCAGGGTCTTTGGACCGGCAAAGTCAGCCACGTCATCCGCCGCATGCGAAACGAAGACCGGATTGTCGTCGTCATGCCGGCTTTAATTCTCTCCTTTGCATGGAGTTTCGGGCGTGGCGGAAAACCCGGAGGAGCCGGAGACCAACAGGGAGCAGCCTGGCTGAGAAGGCAACCGGACCGGTCGGCTTGGGAATTGTTCCGGATTATTCTCGTCAGCTATGCGGTTCCGCTGGGGTTCCTTGCCGCCATGATCAATCGCTTATTCGGCACCTTGTTCGCCTGGGGTGGAAACATGATGAACACCATGTCGGTTCGCGGAGACGCCGGCATGACGGGCTACGCGGACCCCTATGCCTATGTGCTCAAGGTCATGGGACGTTGGCTGGTGGGGCACATCTTCATCATGATGCGGGCCCTCCTGGGCCGCCGGATCACCCGAAATGCGGCGGAGTTGCTGATGATGTTCCGATTGAGCCCGAAGGACGGTTCTGTCCGGGCCCGCATCGAACACCTTTTGGAAGAGGCAGAGAGCGGATCGACTCGATCTGGGATCGCCGCTTTTTACGCCGCCTTAACCGGAGACAAGACCCTCTTCTTCGATGTGGGAGAGGGGGAGCCGCCGCAGATATTCTCGGAAGATGAGTGGAATGCTCATGCGGATGATGATGGCTTGTATGATGAAGCTTACTATGGTCCGGAAACCAGCCGAGGCCAGCTCCCGGGGACCCTGCAGCAAAGGTACGACGTGCCGAGCGCCGTGGGAGTGCACGTCTATTTCCCGACCAAGTTTGAAATCGTCTTGACCCACACGGAAAAAGATGGAACCGTCCGTGAAATTCTGGCCGATGGAAAGCGGGTCAGAGTTCGGCGAGGGGATGAAATCAGGATTGAGCTTCTAAGTGATGCCGAGAGGCAGGAGGTTGAAAGGGCATTTCAGGCGGGCATGGAGGAGGCTGGCGGACAGCCGAAGCCGCCCATTCGAATCGGAGGCAAGGAGTACAGTCAAGTTCGACAATTTTCTCCAACACCTGGGAAATTTGTTCTTCTTTGGAAAGAGAAAGATCACCCCAAATCCCGGTTGGCCGATGGGGCGCTTCAATATTTTGAGGGCCGGATCAATCCGACGTCGGAGTTGATGGACAAGGGGACCGGAGAGAATGCCGTCCGGGGGTTTGCGATAGAAACGGAAGAGAACCGGCTGTTTCCGGAAATTCGCGAAGCCCACGAAGCAATTGAGCATCTCCGCGACCGATACCCGGGAGCGCGTCGTATGGAAGGGGTTGGAGCTGCTAAAGAGATGGCGAGGATCCAAGGGAATGAGCAGGACATCACGGAGCTTCTTCATGGCCGGCTGGGCAAGGACATGTATGAGACGCCGCAAGGACTCTGGTACCAATTCCGCCTAAACCTGTTTTCCCGGATCCGCGCCCTTTATCAGGGGCTTTATCCTCTGCAGCAACCCTCTTTGGTGAAAGCGGTTGGCTGGTCGGCATTTAACCTTGTTTTGGCGGCGGCCGTCATTACCGTCACTGGCTCGGTTGCTTTGGCTGTTTCCTTTGTTGCGGTTTCTGTGATGAATATGATTGCGCTGGTGAGAGCTCACTATCCCGGCTCGGCAGGACAGCCCGGCGGTTGGAGAAGGTTTGCATTTTGGACGTTCAATGTGGCGGTAGCGGGTGCTTTCGGCTACGTCACCGGTTCGATCTTCTTGGCTGCGCTCTTGTTGATCGGCCCTGCCATGACCTCCATCCTTTATGGAGAGCTTTTCCCCCTGTCGTTCATGGGGCTGAACATTCAGGACACCGTTTTGCAGGGGATGAAAGCCCGCTACGATGGGGATTTCCTCGAGCGTGGGATGCAGGAGTTCTTTCAAGGAACTTCCATGGCGACCAAGCCGGAAGCCGCCAGGTATCGGCAGGTGGTGGAGCAAGGGCTTCAGTTGATTCTGCAAGATAAGGGGTTGATGACTCTGGTTCAAGCTTACCCTGCGGCGATGCATCCGGAAGGAAGTTGGTGGTGGCAGCGGTCACGAATTCCGAAAGCCGACCCGGTTCTGGTTCGCTTGGTTTCCCAGGTTGTGGGTGCTGCGGTCACCATTCCAACCGATCGATGGGGATTGCGCCTCTTCATCCGAAAACAAATTTTGGAAGGAGTTAAGAAAAAAATTAATGAACGGGATCAAGGGTCAAGGGAACAACTCTGGAGAGCTTTCCGGGAGGCCTTTGCCCGGAATACCCAGATGGAACTGGCCGCGGTCGGAAACGGGGTGGCCGGCATCCAGTACCACCGAAGCAGCAGTTGGGATGTCTTCCGGGCTGGAGAGGTGAACTACCAGTTTGCGGTAGACGGCCAGGAGCCCTTGGTTCGCCTGATGCGAGGGTTGGGGGTCGCTCCCATTTCAGATCGAAGCTGGGCGCGGACCTCCGTCGGCACTTACTATGGGGCGGTGCGCATGCCCTCCATGATGTACTCTCGAATGGATGATGAGGCAATTCAGCGGGTGCTTGACCAAGCCAGGAATGAAGGATTCATCGTGGAAGCGATTTGGCGTACTGGACCTAAGGAAGAGGACATCCATGCGGTGATTCGTTACGACATGGACCCGAATGACCTCCGTTATTTCGGTCTTCCAAATCTCTATGAGAATGAAAAGAGAAATGATAAAAAAGAAGAAGGGTATGCTTACGAGATCCAAAGAGCGCTTGGAATTCCAGTAGACAGTATCACCCTGTCCCATTCATGGGATCTTCCCGAAATTCCGCCGAATGCAGTCCACCGGGTCCTGCCTCTTCAGGCTTATTTTGACCAGACTTCGACTTCGCCTGAGGTGACGGTCAATCAATTCACCCTCCACCATACCTATCTTCAGCCCGATCTCGAAGAGGCAACCGACTTCTTGACGGAGAGAAGCCGGCGGATGGCACGGTCCTTGCCGCAACATCTTACGGTGGATCAAGTGAATACCTATCTGGACGTTAGGGAAAGGCGGCTTGGTTTGCCTCTGAATACGTTCGTCCGGTTGCAAGATCAAAGATGGCTGGACAGCCATTGGCGCGCGCTTCGAGAACGCTTGATAGAGGAAGGGGAAGTTCGCTTGAGTCCGGCCGCCCCCCTATCGGAGACGGTGGCGCGTGCATGGGAGCGGGTTCGCTGGTGGACTTTGGTGGGGACGGCCATCGGCGGCTATTTCTGGGCTCCTCTGTGGGTGGCAACGGCAATCGCCTGGGTCATGGGACTTGTTCCCATCAAGACCACTTTGACCTCCTGGTCCCGATGGTTTCAGCCCGATTTTCTGTGGGAAGCTTGGCGGGCCCGGGATGGAGATCCGTATCACCAAGACGTTGTCTTACTGAACCTCTTGTACGGAGCTCCTGAGAGCCAAGTGATTCGTGGAAGCTTAGGAGGAATTGCAAGTCTTCGTTGGTCGGTCTTGGATGGCTTGTACGACGCTTCCCGCTGGAAGTTTTCCATCGGGACCTATCTTTTTCCAGGGACGGTGCTTGGCCGGATGCCCATTGCAGAGCGCGGCGGCCTGAAAATCCATGCGCCCAACATTCCATTTGTGGTCGCCGGCGAGCTGTTGGAAGAGCCGTTTTGGTTGGCTCCGGTCTCCGGCAACCGGATTCCCACCGATGCGTTTGAGTTAGGAGAGTCTTTTGCGGAAGACACTGTCTTTGGGTTCAATAATTTACATTTTCAGGATTGGACGTTGCGGTTCAGGCATCCCACCTTGAACGCCATGAATATTCAAAAGAAAGATTACCTTTTCAGCCAAGAGGAGTTGCGCAAACGGGATGCGGCAACCACTCGCGCCATCCAGCTCTTTAAAGGGGCGGGGATGGCGCAGGCCGTCGAACACCTCTTTTACCATCCGATGTTCAACAATTACCGATCCGCGGAGGAAGCCCGGGAACTTCAGCGACTGTTTGGGTGGGATCCACAGGCACAGCAGCCATCAGGCCAGTCAATCTTTGGGATGGAAGCTTTTCGCCGGGATGAAGCGGCGACCGCCGGCGCCCACGGTGCGGGGACTCTTTCTTATGGCTACACCGGCTTCACCGCGTCCGACCTTTTCTGGCGCCGAGTCGGCCCTTTTGCGCCGGGAGTCGTGAAGGCTTATTGGAATTTCCGGTATCACCAGGAACTCGACGGCCTTTTGCATGGGGCTTTTTCGCAAGTTATCCGGCAGAATCAAATCTCTCACCGAGATTTAAGAAGGACTGACCCTTCTCTTGTTTCGGAGGATGAAGCTCTTGCTCAGCGAGCGACCAGGGATCGGATTCTCCAAGGCCGTTTGATGGATCCGTTCGCCGCATTGGCCGAAGTCGGTTTTGAAAGGTGGATGCGCCAGCACGGACAAGTAGCGGCGCAGCCTGCTCAACCGGCAGTCGTGCAACCGCCTGCTGAATCTCCGGTGGCTCCATCTGTCTCAGAATCTCCTGCTGTGCCGTCTGCGTCCGCAGAACCTCTGCCCGTTGTGCCGGAGTCATCTTCTGCATCTGTGAATTCTGCCTTGCAGTGGTTGGCGGGTATTTCCGGCCTCACGGTTGAGGATCTCCAGGGATTGCGAGCTAATCACCCCCAAAGTTTCATAGATATTCTGGTTGAGTTTGCTCCTAAGCATCCGGAAAGCGATCCGGAATTGGACCAGATTACCCGAGTTCTAGGCGGTGGGACAGGGACACCGCCTCATTCGAATCAAGCCGGCATGGAAGAACAGGAGCTGCAGAAGCTCGAACAACTGAGGGGGGCGTTGAAGCTGCGGCGCCAGCAACATGGCGGTTCTGCACCGCCGTCCACGGCCGTTCCCGCGCCGGCGGCGGGGGTTTCCCCAGAGCGAGAAGCCGAATTGCTCCAGAGGTTGGAGGAAGCAAGAACACGCATAGAGAATGCCGAACGGAGATATCAAGAAGCGGTTCAGCAGGTGGAACGAAACCAAGCACAATCAAAAGAACTACGGGAAGCCCTCCGGGCAGCAGAAGGTGCTCGTGATGCCGCACGAAGACGTGTTCAGGAGTTGGATGGGAGGGTGGCAGCACAACAGAGAGAAGCGGGTATAAAAGAGCAGGCGTTCCAAAAAGTGGAAGAGAGGGCTCACGCGGCGGAAGCCGCCCAAAAGCAGGTGGGCCAGTTGCGGGTAGAATTGGGTCAAGCACGGTCTGCTTTAGAGAGAGCGGAAGCTGCGGTAGATCGAGATCGGCAGGAGATGGAGCAGCCATTGGGCAATCTGCGTCAATTGAACTATGATCTCGAGATAAGACTGGCTTCAGAAAGACAAAATCTAGCCCATGTAAGAGAGGAATTGAGTTTGGCCCGGATCGAATTGCAAAGGTTCCAGCATCTTGCAGAGACTTTGCGTGGAGCTCGAGATACAGCTCAGCTTGAAGCTTTAGGAATCTCTCAAGGAGCCGCGAGACTTGGATTGGGTGTGGAGGGGCTGGAATCGAAATTAGCGACAATGGAAGGGGAGTTAGAGAGGTTGAAGAAGTCGCTCATTCCACCGCCTGATTTATCGCGGGAAATCGATTATCAGGCGAATACCGGCATTGTCCCCGCTGATGGCAAGATAGGAGCTATTGCGAGAATGGATCTGCGCGGGGTAGAACCTGGCGTAGACATCACGACTGCGGAGCTGCCTGCCATCAAGCCAGAGGTGGTCCATACGGTTGCCGACGTTGGAGGGGAAACAATCCAGACAGAGGTGGCCGCTCCGGCTTCGCACGAGCAGGAAACGCGCGCCGCGGATTGGGTGTCTTTAACGGAAGGTTCGTCGATCTTACCTGGAACGAAGATTGCTGATGTGGATAAGCTTATTTCCCCTGCGGCTGATCCCCTGAAAGCGGAAGCCGATTTAAAGGCAGAATTGGCTGATGTCCGAGGAGAAAGAGACACCCTTGAGGGTTCGTTTGATCGCATGCAGGTCTACGCTCAGGGGCAGGTTGCGAAGAATCAGGAGTTGCAGAAGATTGCGGATAGGGTTTCTTATGGCCAAGCCACTGTTACGCCGTTCGTTCCACAGGGAGTTGGTGGCGAGCAGATGAATGTTGGGCAGAGCCACCAGCTGGTCGCTGGGGTCGTTTCTGGGCAGGCGGCGGTACGTGCAATCGCTGGGGTGAGTGGGGAAGAACTGGCTGGGAGAGTGTTTGAGGTGGATCAGACGGAGGCGACCCGCCGGGCGGAGGATCTGCTGCAGCAGGAGTTTCATCAGGCCGAACAGCGTGCAAACGAAGCACGGGAGCGTTATGAGCAGGCCATGAAGAGGCACAATGCACTCGATCGCCTTGTTCAAGTGAGCGAGCGCCTTCGGAGCAGAGAACTTATTACAGTGCTGGATGGTAAGGAGGCGGTAATCCGTTCTCTTGATGGTGACGATTTGAAGAATGCGTTGGCTCGAGTGAATGAGTTGGGAATCTCGTTGCCGGATGGGTTCCCTCCGAAGGTAAACGGCAAGAGGACTTTCAATGAGGAGGACTTGAAGCAACTTGAAAGTCGAGCGAAGACCGAAAAGCAGAATGTTTATCAGGAGGTCATTGCTGCAAAGAACATTTTGGACCAGCGACTTGAGGAATCGGTCCAGGCCCTGATGGACGCTCTGCCAGGAGTACTAAGAGGACGATTTAAAGATGAGTTGTTCGATGCCGCAAGTTACAAGGACGGTTGGAGCGAAGAAGAAAAGCGCAGGAAGGAGTCGGAGAGAAAACTTGCGGTGTTAACCAGAAAGCTGGAAGAACAGACAGCGCTGGCGGCGCCATCCATCGGGCCGGCAGCGGTTGAAACACTGGAAAAACAACGTGCCGCCGCAATCGCCGGAATAGGAAAGTTGCGGGAGAAGTTGGGAGCAGCTCAACAGCAGACTCAAAAAGCGGAGAGCATGCTTGCAGCCAGGGGACAGGAACATGCTGCTCTCCAAACAGAGTGGGGGCAGGAGCGAGATGATTTGCTCCGAGAAGCCGACCAGCTTCGGGCGAGAATAGGCGAGTTGGAGCGGGCTCAGGCGAAAATCGCAAAGAGCACGGCCACCGGCCCCGTTGCCGTTGAGCAGATTCCAGACGGTTATCGACTGGTTGAGGGCAAATTGGGCCGGCGGGCTGTAAAAGGAGGGGTCGTTTCCTTTGTAGGGGGACGGGCCAACCAGGAAGATTCCAACGGTCTCGTTCTTCTTGAAGATGCTGTTGCTGCGATTGTCGCCGATGGAATGGGCGGAGAAGCCGCAGGAGAAATCGCGAGCCAAAAAAGCGTAGAGTACAGCAGCGAACTTCTCCGGAAACCGGAATTCGCTCACTTGCTTAAACAGCTTCATGCGGCCAGGGAGACGGCCGCGTCCGACCAGGCCATCGCAGCGGTCCGAGCTCATCTCGAGACCATTTTCCAGACTGTGAATCGCAACGTGTGTGAACTGGCAGCACAACAACGCTCCAAGATGGGTTCCACTCAAGTGCTTGCCTTGGTTGCGGCGGACATTGCATTTATCGTGAGCATTGGTGACAGCCGGGCCTATCTTTATCGGGACGGCCAGTTGCGTCAATTGACTCCGGACGACAGTATAGGGTGGCTTTTAACTGCTAGTGAGCTTGGAGTACGCAATTACGATGATGAGAGCACTCTCGGAAGGATAGCTGCTGCAAGCCGAGGCGCTCCCAATTCAAACAAGCTGTTTCAGAACATGGGAAAAAGTGAGCAGGTCACGATCCATTCGAACGTTATCATTCTGCAGCCAGGCGATCAGCTCCTTCTGACCAGCGATGGGCTGACGGGTCCGCTTCCCGATGAAGTGATCCAAACGGTGCTTCGCTTTTTTGAAGGTCAGCCCGACGTGGAGCCTGCCGTCGTCATTGGGACGTTGGCGAAATTGGCCACACAATGGCGGAATGCGCTGGAGGACCTGCCTGCGGGGTTACTTCAGCTGCTTCCACCCGATTTGGATGAGCCGGGTCAGAAGGCGCTGAACAGCGACAACTGCACCGCCTGCTGGCTCAAGTTTCAATCCGCTGGGTTGGAGGAAACTCCGGTCGCCACTGCGGGCAGGGTGTTGGACCAGTTCACCCATACTTTGGCGATGGGAAGGCAACCCTCGCCGAAAGAATATCGAACGTTGACCCATGCCGTGCATGCGGTCAGTGTCTCGGGAGATTCCGTTCCGGTGGAGGTGGCGATGGCGGCACGGACCTTCACAGGTGACATTGAAGGTATGCTCCAAGATCATGCCGGTTTTGCCGTTCAGAATGTGCAGGGAATTTCCGCAGTCACCCAAACGACAAACGTCTTCTTGGCAGAGGGCCCTGCTGTTCCGGTGGGAGTTTTTGTGGCGAAGCTGGCACCAGTCGGTTTCCTGACGGATACGCTCCTTGAGGCGAGCGGCTTGGAAGAACTCTTGAAATCGGTTAGAATAGACCGAAGCCACTACGAGATCGTTTCCTTGGAGGAGTTCGGCGGGGATCGAACGGCGGCCATTCAGGGGCTGGAGCAACGGTTCCCGGCAGGAGTTCATTTTCAGCCTATTCCCACGGGTGTCGGCCTGGAAGAAACCATCCGTTTTCTGGAGCGCAACGGCGTCATCTTTTATTCCTCCGATCTGAAGGCCGGTATGGAAGAAGTCGAACGATACATGGAGAGTCTGGCATGAAACAGCTCAACTTAGCGCGGCGGTTTTTGGGGATGCTGCTCATCCTGGTTTTCGGGGTCGGCCAGGTTTCGCCGGCCGGAGTCGGCGCTGAGCCGAGCCGAAGCACTTTGCGCGGCAACCAGATCCAGCAGGCCGGCATGGAAGAGTTGGAACAGGCGCTCGGAGTCAACGGGGAAGCCGGGGGGGTTTTCGTCAAGGAGAGAAATAACAGAGTTGTTGTGGTCGTCACGGGTCACTGGAGATCGGACGTTGGGAAGGCGGTGAACGATTTCCGAAAACAAAAGAAAGATGTGACCGTTGTCTTGCTCGGCAGCGACCGGGATACATTAGATCTTTCTCATTTGGCTGAAGTGGCGGGAATGATTCCACCTGAAATGAAATCCCTTCAAGTCGGGACGAGTGGAGATTATGTGTGGACTGCCCGAACCGCTTCCGGAGGGAATGGAACTCTCACGGTGGTCACTCCTCTTGCGGACCCGAACTCTTTCTATCTGGAATTTACGGATAACTCAGACACCCTTGGGCATCTTCAGGATCCGGAGTTGTTATCAAGCACCGTTGTGCGTCAGGCGCTCGGGGAAAGAGAATTTGCTCTTGCAGGTCGCCCCACGGATGAAATTCTTTTGGCATCCATTGATGGATCGGCGAGAGATGTCTTGCAGCAGCGCCGTCAGGAGCTGAGAAATAGACCGGAAGAGAAGCCAACAGTCATTCCGACGTTTGTCTCTCGGGCTGGTTCCGTCGATCGTCGAACGCTTCTTGGGGTGGTGGGGGCGACTTTGTTTGGATTCTCGCTCGGATGGCTGGGATTGCCCACCGCCCCGCCGCCGGTCCAGCAGAAGGCGGATACAATAGTCCAGGAACCCGCATCACCGGCGATTGCTGCACTCCCTGCGAAGACGGAGCCGATGGCTCCCGCTGTTACGCCGGCTGTGCTGTCTCCGGCTCGGGCCGAGCCGGCGGGGTTTGCTGGGGTATCCGAAGATGTTCTTGTGAGAGTGCGGCCGACGGCGTCCCACGTTGGATCGACGCCTCTGCCTTTTTCGGAAGTATCCTCTGCAAAGCTTTACTCAGACGCTGGGTCCTCCGGGTTCCCTCTTCCTGAAAGGAAGGCTGCAACCCCAAAACCCTTGGTCCAGAAACCATTTGCGCCAACTTACAATTTGAAACATCGAGTCGAAGGGGATCAAAATTTGAACCGTTATGTTGTTGACGAAATAGCGCCTGAGCTTGTTCCTGCCGATTTGAGATTTTACAACGTTGATGGCAGCCATGTCGGCCAGTTCGCAGTCGATGGAGAACGCAGTCAGGGGGGGCGTGATTGGCTGAGAGTGCGGATTGAACCGCAGCGAGACACGGTGGTGGCGCGAGAAACGGGAGATCCCTGGTTGTTGGTTGCCGGCGAGATTGCGCAACTGGAGGTCCAACGCACGCAGTCCGGCGTTCGGGTGGGCGTGAAGTATTGGAACGAACGGAGCCGCACATGGGAGGAAGGACATCGCCCCAGACAGCAGGCTGCCGCCATTCCGACCCGGCCATCGTCCGTCGCCACATCGGCCGGCAGCGGGCCTCCGCCGCCCCCGAAGGTCGGCGCACAGGCGCCGCAGGCCGCTCCGGTTGGAGGTTGGAAACCGTTTCCAACAATTGAATTTTTCAATAACCCGGCGGCAACCCCTCTGAAAGGGTACGTTGAGAGATTGCAGAAACTTTCGGACGGCAGAAAAACAGACAAACTGTCACAGGAAGAAGCGCGAAAGCAATTGGATAACATCATGCGCGATGCAAATGCCTTCTTCCAGAGTAAGGAATACAGAGCGTATTTAACCGGCGTGCGCGGGTTCGCCCGCGCGTTGGACAGAGAAGCCGAAGATAGACGGATCAATGAGCGGTTTCAGGAAACCTTGCAGACCGTTCGGGCGGAAGTTCTTGGGCTGGCCGTTGCCGGGGGGCCTCCTCCTGCTGTGGTTTTGAACGGAAAGATTCAGCCGGCTTCACTGGAAAGATCTCGTCCGCCCATTGACCCGATGGCGGCTTTCATGACTGATTTCAAGAGGTCCGGCGCCGACTTGAACGGCGTGGCAGTCAACCTAAGCCCTGACGCTCGTTGGAGTACGATGAGCCGGGTCGATTCCAAGGGGAATCGATACGTGGACATCGTGCTTTTGAATAAAGCGCCGCTTGAGATTACGACGCCGGATGGGAAGACTGCTTCCCTGAAGCAGGGCCAGCGGGTGACTGTTCTCGCGCAAAAAGAGCACAAACGAACGTTCGAAATCGTTGGAGGACCCCAGCAGGTTCTGACCGTTGCCAAAGGCCCCGGCGCCGGTTCCCCCCCACCGCCTCCTCCACCCCTGATTTCGAAGAGCCCGTTGTCCAATACTGCCGCCACCGAATCCAATGGCGACCTCGCTCATCTGACTAAATATCTCCAGTCTGCAGGGGCGGACCTCAGTGGCGTGACGTTGCAGGCAGGAGAGGCCGGAACTTCCTGGACAGCTTGGAATTCGTTTGACTCTGAGAAAAACGAATACGTGTCCGTGGCTTTAGAGGCAG
>OBEQ011785741.1_pt1 | contig 22855 bp, 23 predicted proteins | sample 1670901 | NCBI WGS metagenome assembly OBEQ01 (sample SAMEA104232315, study PRJEB22302) | groundwater metagenome | biome: forest; feature: aquifer; material: groundwater | place: USA | collected 2011-08-07 | depth 5.4 m
AAGCGCTCGACACAACATTGTGTGCCAGAACATTACTAAAATGTACTCCACCATTCGCATGATAAGGACCAAAGATCTCTACTCCGTCCTCCCACACATCCGTATTGGTGACGAGCGCAAACTTTGCAAACGACGGTTTTGCAAATTTCGCTTGGATCGTTCGCGCAACGGTTGGGTCTGTGAGTACTCGCCCCGTTGATTTTATTGTGACCATTGTCGAGCCGGGTGCAGGTGCGATGATATCAAGTGTAAAGGTGCCAATCTTTACGCCATATTTATTGAAATAGTCGTGAACGTAGGGCCCCGGTGCTGCGGTACCATCTTGAAAGTCGGCTGCAGCATGCGCGAGGTGCCAACGGTAGTAGTCGATGCCCGCCTCGGCGATTTGAAGGACTTGCTCGCGCTGTTCCCCATGCCGTGCAATGCGTACCGACATGACACCCCATCCCACAAAACCCGAGACAATAAGTATTCCGATCGACATGAAAGCGATGACCTGAATAACGATACTCCCCTGTGTACTAAAGCGTTGCATCATCATTATTATATGTTTTTTTATGGTCTTCATACAATAGCGTTGTGTATTAGAAGTTATCCTTCAGATTTCTTATCGAAACTTGTGTGGTGTACGTCTGATAGACGGGTGAGCGACCCGCATTGGGGTCAACCGCGAGTGACATTTTCACAAGTCGTATCGCAGGAACATTGATCGGCTCGGCAAGTGGTGTCGTCGAGGAAGTGCCATTATATGTCGAATCATAGTAGGTGAAGATCGGCGTTGTTGATGAATTTTTTACATCAAATACGACTGTGGATATCTTTTCGAGAGTGGGATCATACACTGTTCCTGTCGGTTTTATCACACCTTTTTTGAGTACGTTATACGGCCCACCCTTTGTCGAGGTGGCAAAGAAATACCGGACATGTTCAATTGATGCATCAGCGTCCGTATTCGAAAAAAATGCGATCGAAGAGGTGCCTGCGGACTCAATGGTATATGCACCCCCCGCAGACTGTGTTGCTGAACGCAACTCCGCAATGAATGCCTGCTGGACGCGCCGTATTTGCTGCTGCGCGTTTAGGCTACTTTGCAACACCTTTGTGTTCATGATCACGCTGCGATAAAAAGCGATCATGCTTCCTCCGATCAAAAGAATGATCGCAATTGAAACGATGGCCTCAACGAGCGTAAACCCTCTCAGTGAAGAGTATGGTGAAAAAAAACGCACATTGGAAAAAAATTTTTGCATTATGTTCTGCGCTGCGAATTACGGCCCGATGCTCTCAATCTTCTCTTGCCATGTACCAGCACCAACGACAACAGTGTCGTTTGCAGTCGTGTAGCCTGTTTTAGATACGGTGATGTTATATGTTCCCGGAGTGAGCCCATCAAAAAGCACTTGTCCGGGAGGCACGCATGAAGAAGTGAAGGTGAACTGTATGTCTGAGACACTCGGCGTGAGTGTTGAAGACGCCGTGCTTAAAAACATTTTATACCGCAAATAACGATTACCATTGTTTACTGCGGCAATATCCGTGGTCGTTGCGTTGTAATATGTGGAAGCGGTACCATCCGGACCAAGATATGTCCATGAACTCGTTGAATTTCCCGTTGCCAATTGGAAGCGTGCACTATCGCCTGTCTCGAAAGGTTGACTCGTCGGCTGGTAAGTAAATTGATAGAAATTACTGACTGAGCCGGTATCAAATGTAGAAGAGGTCAGCTGTCCACTCGGGTAATAAAGCCCTAACAACTTTCCAAGAATGACGCTGCCGGGAGATGTAAGCACGTCAGTGTTTCCATCATCAAGCGCATACTGATTCGCGACTGTGAATGCACTCTGCCCGGACCCGCCCGACCAATCTGTTTGTTTCAAAAAACCTCGCCCCGTCGTCTGCGTTGTTGATGCTCCGCCCATCTCCATCTTCACATCTGCACCGGAAACAGGGAGTCCGGTTGCCGCATCTTTGACGGTAATAAGCACCGATGGGCGATTTTTGGGGATCATGATCAACTGCACATTCTGGACTGCTCCCGGTGCGATTGTAAGCGGCGAAAGCGGGACGATCCCCGCAAGGTCATATATCGTGCTCGATGCGGTAATGGTGTAGCTATCCCATTCAATATCGTTGAGTGTTTTAAGTCCAGATGCACCCGTGCTAAACCACTGGTTGTATTTCAAAACATCGACAGGGGGAGTTTTTCCGATCAACTTTGTTCCCGCAAACTGCACGCCGACATTGGGGACAGCCGCGCATGCAGCGGTGACACTGGAGAAATTCAATGTAGCGACTCGATCGATCGCAAAAGTGACCTGCGTGACCGTCTGCGCAGCCACGGTCGCATAGGGCTTTACGGGATTCGTTGTAGTCGGTCCACCCGAGTTGTAGTTGCGGTCTGAAGAGTATCCCGCTTTTGATACCATGATCTGATAGACTCCGACACCCGGTGGGGTACCCACGAGTTGCAGCATGCCTGATGTCGATGTCACGTCGTTAACACTGATCACTGTTGTGCTGCTGTTATTGAAAACGAATACGTCAGCATTAGCGACACCCAAACCTCCCGAGTCAACGGCCTGGATGAAGAGTGAGCCGTTCGTTGATGTCCCCTCAAGGTCCTTTGGTCCGACATTTGTCATGAGGGTGAGCGGACGAAAATACGAGCATGAAATGCAGGAAATATCGATCTCCACCAGCTTGTTATCTTCGGGAGAAGTGTCATTGGGAATTGAACCAGCCAGTCCGTCAAAAGGGTAATCAATATTGCGTATGGTCGTGGTGGCAAGGAAGATCATGCCACCTCGTACCAACGTTTGCACCGGAGGGACAATGCCGTTAGGAATGCCCCCTATCACACCGACGTTTGAGTATGACAAATTGCGAATGATTTCAAATTGCTCATTTGCAAGCGCAACAGCATTGACTCTTGCTTGCGCGATGCGTGCAACTATAAAAACACGTGAGTAGGTTCCGTAAAGCATAAGCGAGACAAACGCAAAGAGCGCAACACCAACAATGGTCTCGACGAACGTAAGCCCTCCTCTTTTATTTACATGCTGAGCGAAAAGAAACATTGGTGTGATGAGGTTCAAAAGTTAAAAATCAAAAGGTAAAATTTCAAGTCAAAAGTAAAAAGCTAATACAAAAACCTTGAAAAGCAAATTACTTTGGTTTTTGGACTTAAAATTTTGAGTTTTGACTTTTGCATTTTAACTTTGTTAGATACTTTGCATCAACGAATACATTGGCGTGATCATTGCTACCGCAAACAAGCCGACAAAAACGGCGATCATTGCCATCAAGAGCGGTTCGACTAATTTCGACATATTTTCGGTAGCTTGATCCACCTCTTCTTCATAAAAAGTCGCAATCTTTAAGAGCATGCCCGAAAGCTGACCGGTCTCTTCACCCACTTCCATCATGTCGCCCACCATCACCGGATATATCTCAGGGTGATCAATGAATACTTTGGAGAGTGGTATTCCTTTCTGCACATCACCTTTCGCTTGTTCCAGTGTCTCTTTGTAGAATATATTCGAGACAACATCGGTCGTAATCTCTATTGAATGCACGATGTCCACTCCTGCCGCAATCAACGAAGAGAGAGTCCGCGTTGTTAGTGCTGAATTAAATTCTTTTACCATTTTTCCAAATATTGGCGCGCGGATTACCGCCCAGTCGATCGACCGACTACCAACAGTCGTGCGCTGATACCACCAGAATGCTCCAACCAACACCACCACACCGAGAAAAGCCAACAAGCTGTCATTCTTGAGAAAATCACTGATCGATATCACCGCCTGGGTAAGCGGAGGGAGCTGCGCACCTGCCTCTTTAAATGACGCGGCAAGTCCTGGCACAACGTATATCATCATGAGTACACCAACACAGATCATAACGAGGATAACCATTGCGGGGTACATCATCGCGCCCTTCACCTTCCTTTTTATCGTGTAGGTCTTTTCCATCTGCCCGCCGACGGTATTGAGCGCCTCAACAAGCCCGCCGGATTCCTCGCCTGCTCGCACCATCGAGATAAAAACAGCTTCGTAGATCTTTGGGAATTTTGCCATCGCATCAGAGAGCGAGGTACCTTTATTTATGTCATCGATGACCGAGCGAAGCACTTCACGGAATTTGGGGTTTTGTGTTTGCTTCAAAAAAATCGCAAGTGCACGAGAAAGCGGCAAGCCTGCCTGAATCATTGTTGCGAGGTTGCGTGCAAAAAGTATCTTTTCGCGGAGTTGAACGCGCGAAAGATACGAGTTGATCTTGTCCATATTAAAAGCCCCCGAGGTAATTTCGGTTGCAGTCAAAAGGAGCTTACCCTCACCTTTGATATTTTTTGCGAGTTCGAATTTATCCGCAGCTTCTGCGGTGCCTTCCATTTCACCACCCGTCGCCATCAACTGCGCCTTATACGTGTATTTGGGCATACCTTATTCCATTATACATTTAAAATGGCCTTGTACATATCACGTTTCCTCCCTTTCGAGAAGCACCTGCATTGCCTCCCTCGTGTATTCATCAGCTTGTTGCCACATATAATTAAACATCGAGAGAAATGTGCGAGAAATATCTTTGTCTTGAATAATCGTAATGATGGGATTTTCTGCTTGATACGAGACGGTTGCAACTTTATCATCATAAATGGTGAGCTGTGCAGTTGTTTGCAACTGATCTTTTGGAATAAACCTCCTCTCGACCAACCGCTCGTTATCACGAACAATAACTTCTTTTGTGTATGAATCCAAAAACGGCGCGATGATCCTCGTGTGTATGCCCTTTTTGACCCTTCGCACAATATGTTCATGGATACTCGCAAGTATTTCGGGTGAATCCTGATCTCGCGCTGTTCGTATAAGGCAGATCTCTCCTTCTGTTTTTTCGATATCTTGCAACGACTCTTTGTATCCAGAGACTCCTACCAACACACGCACACCAGGTTCTCCAGTGAGGCGCACGAAATCGGCTGAAAGCGACCCAATAATACCTTCAAGCGCTTTTTCTTTGCGTTCAATCGCTCTTTTTTCTTCATCGACTAATTTTCCCAGTCCAAAAGGATGCTCGGGGAAAAAACGCGCGATCTCACCTTTCTTTTCGGTCTTACTCACAAGCTTTTTACTGATCAACTGGTCGAGCGTCCGATAAACCATGACCCGAGAGACACCGCTTATGCGGGCAATTGAACTCGCAAACATGCCACCTCGCTTGAGTAGCAGCGAATATATATTGCTCTCATCTTGTGAGAGCCCAATACTTTCCAGATCAAAATGCTCTTTCCCTTCTGTTTTCATATATTAAAAATAGCATAGTAATACTAATTTGTAACTATTTAAGTTACAAAAATACTCATATTTCTATATTAATCTTAATATATAGTACTATTTACATTACACAAATACGAATAATTGATACATACTTATTGACAAATGTCAATTTATCATATAACCTTCTCTTTAGGTAGCTCATTCGATCAACCCGCCAGACTTACGGAGGTGCAATCAGGGGGCAGTAGGGGACCCGCCAGCCACTATGGCGGGGTATCAAGAAAAATTGTGGCTTCCTGCTAAAGACACAGGAAAAATGTTTTCATCGTAAAACAGGCTCAGGCGACAGGGTCACCCGGCGTCGCGCACGTGATGGTGCGAAGTGAACCACATGTCTTGAACGAACCACTTCACAAAAATCATCCGTCTGCAGGCGGATCGGGGAACTTCGGTTCCCCACCTTATCAAGTTCATCAGCAGTTTGGTGGATTTGTAGGGAAGTACATTGAAATGTGGCCGGGTGAAGCGATGCCGGGATGCCTGTGGGGTATGTCTTCAACAATGAAGCATAAAAAATTCCTGACATCACCCCACTCGACCACATAAGGAGCATTATGAATGAACTGAAAACAGCCTGTGGCGGAACGATACTCGTTACGCACAGAACACAGGAGCATCTTTTGGCGCACCCCGATGTGGTCGCACTCTTGCCTGAAGTGATCGCTCGCATCGCACTCCCTTCTTCGGGCTTGCTTGAAGCAGAGGTCAACATGTGTCGCGTTGTTGGAAGGTCTGGTCGCATCACCACCAAGACGATCCGCGCGAACGAACGTGCATTTTTTGCAAAACGCATCGGGCGCGATTTTCCATCCCGAGTCGCACCACTCGGAGTTCTTGGCAGCGAAACATCCACGGTCACAGTGATCGCATTTCCTGACAAGGTCGACCCGCGGACATATGTCCTCATGACTTCCTATATCGGAACACGCGCCCCACAGGAACCGTGGGACCAGCAGATCACGAATGAAACGGTGCGCGCGCAGTGCCTCGATTTCTGGTGCAGAAACGCACTCGTCTACGTACCCAGCCTCATGGGGAGTATCTTCGCAAGCACGTGGAGTAACGTACTTTCACATGAAAGCGAAAGGAGCGATCAATGAAGAAAGTTGAAAAGACCATCGTCCCGCGCCTCCCCGAGGCGGCGCGGAAGAAACTGAAGTCGGGTGGCGCACATCGGAAGAAAAAAGTGTACAAAAGAAAAGAGAAACATCGCGACCGGAGTGATCCGGTCGTTTTTTTATGCGCTAACAAAAAGGGGCCTCTGGGCCCATTGAAGTTTTTATTTGAAACACTGAGAAAGCCCCCAGACAACGAAGACGACGAGGCCTGCACCGATGATGGGTGGCCATATTGTTCCGATAACACCGATGAGCAGTGCGACAACTCCATATCTCGCAAGCGTGCGGCTTTCGCGTCGAAATTTTCTTCCCAAAAATGCACCGATCAAAAGCGCAATGCCGCCGATGACCGATATCCCTGCAACGCACGTGAGTACAGTGGCAGAAATAAAAAATTGGAAAAAGCCCATGGGGCACCTCTCCTTGTGATGTTGAATCTCTTTAAAGTATGGCATCCAGCAATGTCTCGCACAAGAGATTATTCCGATACCACCCTAAACACTTCCTCAATAGAGGTCATTCCTTACAGGAACTGTCCACACATTGAATCGTTTATTTCGCAGAGCTTCATAAAAGCTCTCAATGAGTCTTGCGCTCTGGTCCCATCAGAATGGGTTCCCATAAGCCAGAGCTCACCCTGTGCGGCCGCACAAGTAATGACTATTCTGAAACGACTCGGAAGACCTCCTCGATAGAGGTCATCCCTTGTGCGGAGATAAAGATGCCATCTTCAAGCATGGTGAGCATCCCTTCTTTGCGCGCTTGCTCTTCAATTTTTTCTGCCGCCGCGCTTGTAAGTGCGAGCTCGCGGATCGCAGGAGACATGCGCAACACTTCGTGAATACCCACACGCCCCTTGTATCCTTCTTCGCACTCTGGCGATGACTTGGGTTTGTAGAAAGGCAACGTTTCCCATGTCACTTCTTTGCCAACGATCCCTTCGTCCTTGAGCGCAGTAAGAATGCGATCGAGATTTGCCTTCTTCCCAAGTGCTTCGATCTCACCTTTCGTAAGTGTGTATTTTTCTTTTGTACCGCAAAGTTTGCGGACAAGACGCTGTGCAATGATGACGTTGACGGTCGAAATGATGAGGAACGGCTCCGCACCCATATCAACAAAACGTGGTATCGCACCGGCTGCGGAATTCGTGTGGAGTGTAGAGAGCACAAGGTGTCCGGTGAGCGCCGCGTTGATACCGAGGGATGCAGTCTCGCCATCGCGGATCTCTCCCACCATGATGATGTCAGGGTCCTGGCGCAAGAGCGCACGGAGTCCCATCGCAAAGGTAAGACTGATCTCGGGCTTCACTTGCGTCTGGTTGATACGGGGCATCTGATATTCGACAGGATCTTCGATTGTCGAAATATTTACGTCGGGCGTATTTAAAATGTCGAGGAGTGTATAGAGCGTTGTCGTTTTTCCTGAGCCGGTCGGCCCCGTCGCGAGGATCATGCCGACGTGCTGCTTCATCGCATCGTGCAATGCCTCAAGACCTTGCCCATGAAAACCGAGCGCTTCAAGGCTGAACCCGCCGGACGATTCACGCAAAAGACGCATAACCGTCTTTTCTCCATGATGCGTCGGAAGTGTCGAAACGCGGAAGGATACTTTTTCGTTGTTGAGCTGAATTTTAAATCTTCCGTCCTGCGGCAAGCGCTTTTCATCGAGCTTTAAGTTTGAGAGCACTTTGATGCGCGCAGTGATACCCGGCGCGGAATCTTTTGGAAGCACCATCGCATCATGCAAAATTCCGTCGATGCGATACCGCACCAGGAGCTGGTTTTCCATCGGCTCGATATGAATATCCGATGCGTTTTGAATGATGGCATGGTTCAAGAGCGTATCGACAATGCGCACCACAGGGAGGTCTTCGGCCAATTTCTTCAGGTCTTTTTCCGATGCAGGATTGTCTTCGTCATCCGCAAGCATTCTGATCGACTGTGCCTCCTGCTGAATGATATCGCCGAATTCTGCTTTGAGTGATTTTTGATATTGAAGCAGCGCACCCTTGACCGACTCTTGGTCGGTAAGACGAGTGAGAATACGCAAGCCAACCTTTTTGCGGACGAAGTCGATCGCCTCAAGATCATCAACATCAAGCATCGCAACCTCAAGTCCGGAATCCGTTTTGCGAAATGCGACAATGTTATGCTTGCGTGCGATCGGCTCGGGGACAAGCGAGAGAACCCCGAAGTCGATCTTCTGGCCCTTGAGGTCCACAAAAGGAATGCCGAGAATATACGCCTGTACGCGCCGCAGATCATCCGCGGAAATCTTCCCCTGTTTGACCAAAATTTCACCGACGTCCCCTCCTGCTTTTTCGGCATCTTTCTCCGCAGCCAATACTTCAGCGCGCGAAGCAAGCCCTGAATCGAGTATAAATTTCTTTAATTTTGTTTCCTGTACGAGCATAAGCGGCTGCTCACTCTATTATATGTGCTATTTGGAAGAAGCAAAAGAGAAATTTCACTTATAATCACCGCCACAGACCTAATTAATCACTGCAAATTGACAAAGAGGCCTCAGATGCTATACTTAGAGGGTAATAGACAGGGTACCTTACGGTACGCTGTATTATTTTTTGACTTTAACTTCTTGGAGGAAGCTTATTAAAAAAAATTATTTAATCTTAAAACAACATGCTCGACCTTAAAACAATGAAGAGCGCGCTCGAACAATTGGAATCGGAACGCGGGATTTCAAAAGACAAGATCATCGACGCGATCGAAGCGGCACTTGCGGCGGCGTACAAGAAAGACTACGGAAAGAAAGGGCAAATCGTTCGCGCCAAGCTTGATATGGACACGGGCAAGACCGATTTTGTCCAAGTGAAGATCGTCGTTGATGACACAATGGTGCGTCAGCCGGTCGAAGGAGAGGAGGAAGAGGACGACGCGCCCGTACGCCCCTTCGTTGCAACTCCTGAGCCGATTGTTGGAGCAGAGGGGGAAGGAGACATTGATGCACGCGTACGTTACAACTCCGAGCACCACATCATGATCGAAGATGCGCGCCTGATCAAAGGAAATACAGAGCTCGGAGAAGAGCTGGTCTTTAATCTTGAAGCAAAAGACGATTATGGACGCATTGCCGCACAAACTGCAAAGCAAGTGATTATTCAGAAAATTCGCGAGGCGGAGAAAAGCTCGGTCCTCGATGAATTCGCACAGCGCGGGGAAGAGATCGTTACCGGTCTCGTGCAGCGCATCGAACGCGGCAACATTTTCATCGACCTCGGTCGCGCAACGGGACTCATGGGCTACGAGGACCAGATCCCGGGAGAGCGCTATCGCACAGGGGAACGAATCAGAAGCTATCTGTACTCTGTCGAGGAGTCACCGCGCGGGATCAACCTTCGTCTTTCACGTGCACATCCGAATTTTGTGCGCGCACTCTTCTCACTTGAAGCACCTGAAGTGCAGAATGGAATCGTTGAATTAAAAGAGATCGCACGCGAAGCAGGGTCGCGCACAAAGATCGCCGTGCACTCGAACGACGCGCATGTCGACCCAGTTGGATCATGTGTCGGACAGCGTGGCGTACGTGTTGCGACCGTCATCTCTGAGCTCGCGGGAGAAAAGATCGATGTGATCGAATGGTCATCCGACATTGAGAAGTTCATCGCGGACGCGCTTTCCCCGGCAAAAGTACGCAGTGTTATCGTCAACAATGAGGAACGCCAGGCCACTGTCGAAGTCATGCCCGACCAGCTTTCACTCGCAATCGGCCGCGGTGGACAGAACGTACGCCTTGCAGCAAAACTCACCGGCTATCGTATCGACATCAAGTCAACCGGAGGCGAAGCATATGGTGCGGAACCCGAGAAACCAAAAACAGAAGTAGCAACACAAACTCCGGAGGAAGAGGTCGCAGAATTCATTGCGTCTGAAAACCTGGGAATGCCTAGCGAGGAAGTCGATTCACTGCAAGAAGAAGTTGGCACCATGACCGGTGAAGAAGAGGTTGTTGACGACAACACGAACGTGGAAGAAGAGCCGCATACACAAGAATAAAATCCCCCATATTCTCATAAAATATCGCGTACTAATGCATTTTTTGTACCTGGATTTTCCCTGCGGCTAACTAAAGGCGTAGAACAAGCAGGCATTTATTGCATTATGTATATGCTGAGTTACTAAATTGTGGCTTTATATCAAGGTGGGTGAATTATCGGATTCACAGTGGTTTTTTTATTTGACTTTCTATTTAGAATGTGATACTATATTGTGGGCACAGTACCCATTGAAAGGAACACCGATGTCTCAATACACCAGAGAGAATGCTCCCCATGCCGCATGGCTCACCGGAGACAAATACCGTCTCGACGGCAGCCTCTATCGCAATCCCCTCGGCAATGTCATCACCATGGAAACGATGTTGTTGTTTCTCAATCGCGGCTCTGCAAAACCCACCTAAAACAATAAGCAGAAAACAAATACCGGCGTCGTGTCGGCTTTTTTTTTATACATTTTCTGTTAAAATGCACACGTTGAATCACGTCAGTTTTTAGTCACTAGTCATCAGCAAAATTCGAGTACTTTGGGAACTGTAACTGATGACGAGCGACCAAAAAAATTATTATTATAATTTTTATTTATGAATCTATGGCATGACATACCCTACGGGGACAAAGACGGATTGAACGTGATTATCGAGATCCCGATGCTCTCGCGTGTAAAATACGAACTCGATAAAGATACCGGGCTTATCAAATATGACCGTGTCCTTTACTCTCCGATGCACTACCCTGCAAATTACGGTTTCGTTCCTCAGACGTTGTGGGATGACGGAGATCCGCTTGATGTCTTGGTGCTTGGAGCAGAGCCGCTCGTCCCCGGCTGCCTCGTCGAAGCACGCGTGATCGGTGTCCTTGATATGGTTGATGGCGGAGAAGGTGATGCAAAAGTACTCGCAGTCCCCGCAGCAGACCCGAGATGGAAAAACACCAAAGATATCGGTGACCTTGAACCTCATTTTCTTGATGAGATTAAACATTTTTTCACCGTCTACAAAGACCTGCAGAAAAAGAAAGTGGAGGTCGGCGAATGGAGGAATGCGGAATCTGCAAAAAAAGACGTTCAGAAGTCGATAGCATCGTATCAAAAAGAATTCCCACAAAAGACCTAAAAATAAGAGCTTGTCGGATACAAAGCCCGCACTTTCACAAAATCGTGCGGGTTTTGTTATACTAGAAGGGTACGTTTTGTACTTATATTTATTCTATTAATAATTTCATAACACATGAGATCAACAACTCATATTAGTTTGGTTCTTTTGGGATCACTCATGCTTTCCCCTCTTTTCGCTCTAGCGGAAGAAACGAGTGCGTCTGCTTCCGCAGGCACAGAGACAACAGCATCGGGAGGCGGGACGGGTGGAAGTGCGACAACCGAAACATCGGCGTCCGGTTCTACAGGAACGCCAGCACCATCACCAAGCACGATCAGAGAAAGCCCCACACTTCAGAGCACGGGCAAGCTTCGCGAGAGCCCGACGAAAGCTTCACTTACACACGAAGTGGTAAGTCCGCGCGATGCAGCCTCTGGCTTGCCCACAGGAAAGCGCCTTAACGGACTTCCCCCCGGAACTCCTGTCACCGGAACACGCATGAACGCAAGCGGAACAAAAACACTCCCCGCAGGAATGGAAGAGCGCATGCAGAACCGCGATGATATGCGCGTTAAACTAGAGGAGCGCGCAAGCACAACTCGCGACAACATGCAGCAGCGCCGCGAGGATATGAAGGAGAAGAGACAAGAACGACGCGGAGAAATACTGAAGCGCCAAGCAACAATGCTTATCAATCGCATGAAGGCGGCAATTGAGCGAATCGTAAAACTTTCCGGTCGCGTAGACTCACGCATCGTCAAACTCAAAGAGCATGGTGCAGACACAAGCAAACCGGAGGCAAGCATGGTTATTGCCCGCGGAAAGATCGCGGATGCAAAAGCAGCAGTCGCCGCAGCTGAGGCCGCAGTTGCAAATGCTGTTATTAACGCAGATGCTTCCGCTTCGACAACAGCCTCAGTTGACCCAGGAAAACCAGTGCGTGAAGCACTCAATAAGGCAAAAGATGCAGTCATCGCAGCGCACAAAGCACTTGTGGATGCCATTGAAAGCTTGAAGGGCATAAAGGTCGATATAAAAGCATCGACGAGTATCAAGATTGACTCGGCAGTCACTACTACTCCGTAGTCACCATTAATTCTTAAACTGACAAAACATATGGATCAAGATCAAAAAATGCCAGAGACCAGTCCCACCCCAGGAGGGGGCGGAGCAAAAAGTTTAAGCACTATGATCATCGTTGCGGTACTTGTGGTGGCCGTCTTGGCGGTGCTTGGTATGGTTATGATGCAACGCAACCAGAGTGCATCGGTAACACCCCCGGCAGCAGAAACAGCGCAAACGCCAGCAGAAGATCCGGCAACAACCGCACTTTCTGCGCAAGGTTCTTCCGACGAAGTGACCGCGATCGACGCAGACCTCAAAGCGACCGATCTCAACTCACTCAACGACGTGAACACGCTTTAAGAGTAGCGAGCATTGTTGTCCAAAAACACCCGCCACAAGAGGCGGGTGTTTTATTTGCAAAATACAGACGAAACAGATAGTATGGCCCCATTCATAAATAAGTTCCACCATACTATGAATGTGGCACAAGTGTCCGTAACACAAATAGCGAGTTCGTTTTTGTGAACGGTCACTACGCTGAGATCAATAACCTGAAAACGTGCAATAACTTATGGAAAATACAACACCAAAAAAATATGAGGTCGCAGTAAAGAAACTCCCTGACTCTCAAGTGGAGATTACGGTAGTCATCCCTGCCGCAGACTTTGACAAAGCGCGAAGTGAGGCGATCAAGCGCATCGGAGCTGACATTGAGCTTCCGGGTTTTCGCAAAGGACACGTCCCTGAAAAAATGCTCGTCAGCAAGATCGGTGAATCGCAAGTACTTGAAGAAATGGCCGAAATTGCGATTAGCCGTGCATATCCTGAGATCATTGTGAGCGAAAAGATCGATGCACTCGGGAGACCCGAGGTACGCATCACAAAGATCGCCGCAGGTAATCCCCTCGAATTCACACTGACCACGGCAGTGTTCCCCGAGATAACCCTTCCCGACTATAAAAAACTTGCTGTTAAAGAAACAGCGAAAAAAGAAGAGGTCATTGTCAGTGCCGACGAAGTTGAAAAAACAATAGAGCAAATCCGAAAAATGCGGGCACAGCACGCAACACCCCCGACGGGAAATGAATCCGATGAAAAAGTGACGGATACGGCAGCGCTAAGTGAACCTGAGTTGCCACCCTTCGACGACGCTTTTGTAAAATTGCTGGGTGACTTTGAGTCTGTGGACGCATTCAAGACACAGCTGAAAGAAAATATTCAGAAAGAAAAAGAACGTGCAGCGAGAGATAAAAAACGCGTCACGATCATGGAGACGATCATCGCCAACACGAAAGTCGAACTCCCGCGGGTCATTATCGAACAGGAGCTTCACCGTATGCACGATGAGTTTGCAGCTGAGATCGAGCGCGCCGGGATGACCCTTGAAGCATATATGAAAGCAGTCGGAAAAACGGAGGAAGACATGCACAAAGAATGGCACCCCGATGCTGAAAAACGCGCCAAAGTGCAACTCATCACCTCAAAGATCGCCAACGAAGAGAAGATCGAACCTGATGAAGCACAGCTGGAGCTTGAGATCACGCGCCTTAAGGAGCAATACCCTGAAGCAAACGAGGAACGCATTCGCGGTTATCTCGAAATGCTTCTTACAAATGAAAAAGTCTTTCAGTTTCTTGAGGAACAAGGCGAGGAAAACAAGAATAATGCTGAGTGAGCTATACCGTCTGCAAAACACCTTCCCATGGGAAGGTGTTTTGCTATACTCAAAGTATGCGACCATTTATCATTCTTCCGTTGGCTGCGCTCTACAGTCATACTCCGTCGGTCTACGGGATCAATCAAGCATATGCGGATGCCATTACCAAAGCAGGCGGTCAGCCACTTTTCATTGGCCGGCCAAATCGCGAAGAAGTGCTCATGCTTCTTCCACATATCGGAGGAATTTTTTTGGCAGGTGGACATGACGTTGATCCAAGCGAATACAAAGAGGAAAAGAATGAGCATACATGCAATATTGATAAGGGGCGTGATACGGTTGAGCTTATGCTTGTACGTCTCGCTCGTGAACAGGGTATTCCTCTCTTGGGGGTCTGCCGAGGAATGCAGGTCATGAACGTCGCTCTTGGCGGGTCACTCTGGCAAAATATCAAAAAAGAAATGCCGGGGGGCACCATGCACGATTATCACTATGACGAAGGCGGGGTATTGCTGCCACGCAGTCGCATATCTCATTCGGTCAGTGTGCAAAATGAAAGCACGTTTTCCCGGATCGTCGGCGCAGACACACTTGCGGTGAATAGTCTTCACCATCAAGGAATCAAAAAACTTGGCGACGAACTTGTTGCGGGAGCTATATGTCCGGACGACGGCCTCGTTGAAGGGATCGAACTCCCAAAGCATCCCTTTTTTATCGGAGTGCAGTGGCATCCCGAAGAACTTAAGGATGACGCTTCACAAAAAATTCTCTCGGCATTTATTGCCGCGTGCAAGAAAAAACAGGCCCCATAAGGCCTGTCGCGCTCACTCCACCACGCTGCTTTTGCTTGGATAATTTGTCAAATCAACTCATGTGTGTTATATTCACCACATTATCGAAGTTAATACCACCCTATGTCATTCCTTATCCCAACCGTAATTGAAAAAACATCGATGGGCGAACGCGCATACGATATCTACTCGCGCCTCCTCAAAGAACGCATTATTTTCATGGGCACTGCGATCGACGATGATTCGGCAAATATCATCATCGCACAACTCCTTTTCCTTGAATCCGAAGACCCCAAAAAGGATATCAAGCTTTATGTCCACTCTCCCGGCGGCTCGGTCTCGGCAGCCATGGCGATCTATGACACCATGAACCACATCAAGCCTGACGTTTCTACGATTTGTATAGGAATAGCTGCATCCGCCGCAGCGATTATTCTCTCTTCGGGGACCAAGGGAAAGCGTTTTGCACTTCCGAATGCCGAGGTGATGATCCACCAGGTCATGGGCGGAGCAGAGGGGCAGGCATCAGATATTGCTATTACGGCAAAACATATTTTGCGCACGAAAGAGAGTTTAAACAAAATCCTTTCAAAAAATACCGGAAGGCCGGTTGCAGAAGTCGAAAAAGATTCGGATCGCGACAATTACATGAGCGCAGACGAGGCAAAGAAATACGGCCTTATCGATGAAGTACTAAAACCTAAAGGCAGATAAATTTTGCACACATATGACAAGACAAGAAATGCCTGCAGCCCGTTCCTCTGAAGCACTTTCACCATTTCAAATGGAGTTGATGGAATACATAGGAAAATCAGGATCATTGCCGCCCGAATTGAAGAAAGAATGTGAGGTAGGTATAGCGGGGAAAGATCCTGAGATACTGAATAAAATTGTAGATCTTATCGACTGGGCGGTCACCTTTGTTGGGAAACCCGAGGAAGGAGCAAAGCACGCTGAAATGCGCGACAAATTAAAAAGTTGGATCAAGGCAATTGAAGAAAGGCTGCCTGAGGAAATGGAAGCATAATGAAAGTACGATAAAAAAGAGACCAGAAAGGTCTCTTTTTTATTCCCAAAGAGGTTCTTTACAGCACAATTGCCCCATGGAATAATCCCAAAGGACTGTCCCATTAGGAGTAAATATGAATCTGCTTCGTATCCTGCTTTGTTGTCTGCTGTTTTCGATGCCTCACGCGGAGGCAAAAGATGTGCCCGGCAAAATTCCATGCAAAGAAGTCCCCGGCTGGAAATTTGATGGTGCCTGCCAAAGATCAAAGGCCGAAAACGTCGGCATACTCATTGCGCAAGAATGCGTCCCTGAGAAGCTTCATGGACTGCAGTGCACTGCAATAACGAGGACAGAGGAAGGCGGCATCTACGCATTTACCTTCACGCAAAAAATTGACTGGGCTGTGAAGACTCGGGTCGAGTACGTCACGATCGTCCTCTCACCTGCCCGCGGCGAAAATGTCGTCACTGATATCTGTGGTCCTCGTTATGCATTTTGTGTCGAAGCCAAGATGAAAGTGCTCGTAACCCCCCAAAAATGAGCGACATACTCACGTGTCAATGAAATTCGACACGCTGCTGACAATCTGCTACATTAAGATTGTCGGCATTTCTTTTTACGTCTGACCGAGCTGACAAACTAAGAACTCGTTATTTATCAACCCAAAAAGCTTCTTCTCTAGAGCATTCCATGCGAACATATTCGATATTGCAGTCACTGAATTAGAGCGCCACAAGGGCACTTCCACTTAGAAAGCGGCCAACCACAAAGAAAGACTGGCCGTGTTCCCCCATTGAAAACGTCTCAATACAGAAGCTTCGCCGCAGGTGAAGCCGTGCGACTATCGCATAACAATTCCGCAAAGCCCTAGAAGGTCGTTTTGTCATATTCACTTATATGGACTTCACCATGGTCATCGCCATTGGTGTGGGCTCAGGCATTTTCGGCCTCATCGCCGGATATGTAATCCGCTGGGCGCTCACCGTAGGCAAAAAAGGCTCGATCGAGATCGAGGTCAAACAGATGCTTCTCTCAGCAAAAGAGGATGCACAAAAGATTATTCAAGAATCTGAAAAGAAGGCGGAGCAACACGTCCTCGAACTCAAAAATTCAGAAAAAGAGAAAGAGCGTGAATGGAAAAAAACCGAAGACCGCCTTGTAAAAAAGGAGGAGTTGCTCGACGGCCGCCAGACCGATATCGACAAGGAAGTCGAGACGATCAAAGGAAAGGCAGAGGAGATTAGGGGAATTAAGGGAGAAATTGAAGAGCGCAAACGTGCCGTCGAAGTCGAGCTTGAGCGAGTTGCCGGACTCACCGAAGAAGAGGCAAAAAGCAGTTTGATCAAAAAGATTGAAGAACGCTTCGAAGAAGACTTCCGTGTGCGCCTACAAAAACTTGAGCGCGAAGGTATCGAACGCCTCGACCGCCGCGCCAAGGACATCCTTTCAACGTCTATTCAACGTCTCGCTGCATCTACAGCCGGTGATATTATGACCACCTCGGTCACTATCCCGAACGATGAAATCAAAGGCAAGATCATTGGCAAAGAGGGGCGCAATATTCGCACATTTGAACGTGTTGCGGGCGTTGAGCTCATCGTCGACGACACTCCGGGAACCATTGTCATTTCCGCTTTCGACCCCGTCCGCCGCCAGATTGCGCGCGTTGCTCTCGAAAACCTCATCCTTGATGGCCGCATTCAGCCTTCAAAGATTGAGGAAGTATGCGAAAAAGCCAAAGACGACATCAATAAGATCATCAAGGAGAAAGGCGAGCAGGCAGTCTATGAATGTGGCGTGTTTAACCTTGACCCCCGGATCATCTCCATCCTCGGCCGTCTCTATTTCCGCACAAGCTTTGGTCAAAACGTGCTTCAGCATTCCATTGAAATGGCACATATCGGCGGCATGCTCGCAGAGGAGCTCGGTGCTGATGTACAAATCGCCAAGGCGGGAGCACTCTTGCACGATATCGGGAAGGCACTGGACCACGAGGTGCAAGGTACACACGTGGAGATCGGACGCAGGATCCTTCAGAAATTCGGTGCTGATGAGCGTATTATCAAGGCAATGCAGTCCCACCACGAGGAATATCCTTATGAAACAATCGAATCGATCATCGTCCAGACCGCTGATGCAATTTCCGGAGGCCGCCCTGGTGCCCGCCGCGAATCTGTTGAAAACTATATTAAAAAGCTCGAAGACCTCGAGAAGATCGCGACAACCAAGCCGGGTGTTGAGAAAGCTTATGCCCTTGCCGCTGGCCGTGAGATCCGCGTCTTCGTCACCCCAACTGCAATGAACGACATCGAGGCACAGGCTTTGGCCCGCGATATCGCAATCCAGGTCGAACAGGAGCTCAAATACCCTGGTGAGATCAAGATCACAGTCATTCGTGAGACTCGATGCATCGAATACGCCCGCTAAGTTTAGTGTGCGACCTTGCCCGACCTCCTTTTTGAGCGCATAGTTTCGTTGTTGTCTGCGGTGGCCGTGAGGCAGTAGACTACTACAGCCATCACGACACTCCTCGACTCCGCCTCACTCTGCATCTCAAAAATAAGGTCGCTGACGTTCAGCCATAAATAAAAGCCGCTCAACGAGCGGCTTTTATATTTTTAAAATGAAGAGGCCCAAGAATTGCTTCCTGGGCCTGATCCGGAATTGCATATTTCAGCACCATCCGGTGAGTTTATGACTGCCTTTTCAGACAGAAGAGCTCTTACCCTCGCTCTCTTGGGGGTCTATCGACACTTGGCTTCAAGGGGTTTCCCAACAATGAAGTTGCTGTTAATAAACGACTGAGTATATCCTATCATTTTTTATAAATTTTGTCAAATTTTTGACACTTTTTACGTTATCCACTGTTACAAAATGGCTCTGTTGCGCGAAAAAACCTCTCCGATATAATGATGTCAGAGGTTAAATACCTCTGCATGCAGAGTTATTCGCGTAGCTCGCGATTAACCAAGCTATTATTAGCATCTGCTAATCACAAAACGATGAACAAGCAGTCAATTGTTGAAGCAGTCCACGAGAAGCTCGGCGGCACGAAAGTCGCTGCAGAGCAGGCTGTCGAGACCATGATCGAGACGATCACGAATTGCCTCAAGAGTGGCGAGGAGTGCTCGATCGCAGGACTCGGTATTTTCTCAGTGAAGACTCGGGCTGCACACACTGCGCACAATCCTCGCACAGGCGAGGCCATCAAGGTCGCAGCGATGCGTGTCCCCAAGTTCCGCGCTGCAAAAGCGCCCAAGCACGCGGTCAAGTAAAAAACTGCCGTACTTGGCGCACTACTCGCCCTTCCCTCAGTGGATTTGAGGGCAGTACCAAAAGTACAGCCCGTCAAACACCACTTTGGTCCAGGACTTCGTATTGCATCCAAATATGAAAGTTTTTGGAAACTAGGTTCATCAAACATACAACTAAAAAGCCGCCGTAAGGCGGTTTTTTAGTTCCCGATCTGAAGATCTCCTCAAGATGCTATGTGTTTTAATATAAATTCTAGACGATCCTCCGGTGAAAGGACTGGGATAACAACTGGTTTGTAGCCAAATTCTTCATAGGATTCCCTGATCGCACGGTGTACAGCCTCGCGATGCTCGCTTGTTTCCTTGCGCACTTCATCTTGTTGGTATCCCGGGAGAAGCTCAAGAATAAAAACGCTGTGATATCTCAGGTGTGCCCCCTCAAAAAAACTTTTTGGTAACGCAAGATTCCCCGCTTTGCTATATGCGTAGCTATCAAGCACCCCTCGATCAAGAAAGATATGCTCCCCCGAAACTTCCGACTCAAGAAGTACTTGTCTTTCAACCACTTTTTGCTGGAACTTATAAAGATCTTTCCATGGCAAAATATCACTTCCCTTCTTTTGCTCTTCCTCAATGATCATTCGAGCCGTTTCGGGGACAACAGGATAGCCACGCGCTGCCAAAAGCTCGAGCAAAGTACTTTTTCCCGTAAAAGCAGTTCCCGTAAGCACGTATTTTTTTGCGGAGGACTGTGGTTGCATATTTATTCGGGGGCGGCTACTTTTGTGGACTGGTGTGCGTCGGGAATGAAGCGGAGTGCGACACCGTTCATGCACCAGCGTTTTCCAAGTGGGGGCGGACCGTCATCGAATACATGTCCAAGATGTGCGTGGGTGTCACTTGTCAGCACCTCGGTGCGCAAAGTACCCAGCAGGTGATCTTCTTTGAGCATGACCGCTTCCGGAGAAATGGGTTTAGTAAAACTCGGCCAGCCTGTGCCGGAGTCATATTTATCTTCGGAGCGAAAAAGCGGTAAGTCCGTGTCCGCGCTCACATAGGTGCCTTTTCGTGTTTCAAAATCAAGGGGACTCGAAAATGGCCGCTCTGTTCCCGCTTGATACATGACATTATAGGCTTCGGGAGAAAGTTTATTTTTAACTTGCGCCCCTTGAATATTCGGGTGATAGGTTTTGTCTAAGCGAGCAAGGAAAAAAGAGTTTTTATAGAAGATAAACAACGAAAGTGTCATCACGATCACACTCAGTCCTACAAACGATCTTTTCAGCATATTATTTTCCGTACCGATCTTGCGTCAACTGTCTTGCATTGAGGGTTGCCACCTTATCATGGGCAAGTTTTGCCTGCATGATGAGTTTTCTCGCATAGCTCTGGTCAGACTCAGTGAGCATCTTCGTGCTCGCTACAAGTGCCTCCATGGTGCGTAGTGCAGTGAGCGCATAGTAACCGTCTGCGGTTGCTGCGGACTTATACTTATCGTCAATTTTGTCTACAATTTCTTGAATCTCGTCTGCCAGCGCCTGCACCCTGGGAATGACTTCGGCAAGCATCCTTCTCATATGAAAATCTGTTGCTTCTTTCTTTGCCTTCGCAAACATACGCTCGTCTTCGTTTTGCAAAACCTCTCTTTCGTCCTCAATGGGCGCTAACGCTTTATGTTGCTCCACTTCCTTTGTCGCTTTTGCAAGATGGAGCGCGTCTACCTCCTCCGGGGTTATAGGAAACACGGTAAGCAGCTGGTCATATTCATTAAGCTCATCTTCAAAACGCGCTCGTATTCCCGCTTCTTCTTGACCTAATACATCAAGTCGCCCAAGTACTTTTTCGTGAGCAATCCGTTCGGGAGAAAGCAAAACTTCTCCTTCTTGCGGTGTAGGTTGTTCAGATTGCGTAGCCATATAATGACCTTATCATAGCGTTGTTCATAAAAGGTGCAAGTCAATTATCTTCATATCCCGTAAACTACTATGAGGTTTTTAGTGACAGTGGGTATAATGGGCTCATGAAGAGAAAAAAGGTCCTTATAACAGGCGCAAACGGGGTTATCGGAACAGTACTCCAAGCTACGCTCTTGGAATACGATATTACAGTAGCGGACCTGCCACACGATGATCTCCGCGACTATACGCATGTTGAAAAAATTATTGCCGATCACGATGCGATAATCCACCTTGCATGGGACACAAAAAGTGAGCATGCCACAAGCGAAACGACCAATAGCGAAAATTCAGTCATGTTTGAAAATGTCTTTCGTGCTGCTCTTCATGCAAAAATTCCGCGTGTGATCATGGCAAGTTCTGTGCATGCACACAAACTCATGACCTCAGCACCGAAAGATCCGCTCTCGCCGTTCACCATTCCAGAGCCAAATAACCCATATGGTGCCCACAAGCTTTTCATGGAAGCACTAGGAAAATATTATGCGAACCAAGGTCTCGAGGTGACCGCACTGCGTTTTGGCGGAGTGACACCAGATAACAGACCCATCATGGACGAACGCGAGCGACCACTTTGGCTAAGTCATCGTGACCTGGGGATACTCATGAAAGCGTGTCTTGAAAAAAATATGCCGGAGAATTTTGCAATACTCTGGGCAACATCTCGTGGTGCGATCCCTTATTATGACCTTTCAAATCCGTTTGGGTGGATGCCTGAAGATACACCGTGAAAAACACTCACACATTCATCATTGACTACGCGTATGGATTTCACGCCGACACATGTGAGCCTGACTACGTATCGAGACTTCGTTCGCAAGCAACATTGCGCGCATATAAAAAATATCCTGATGCATACATCGTGCTGAGCGCCGGAATGAAAAGTGTGACAGGCGACTGTGGTCCTCTTGCGGATATGATGGAAAGTTATTTTCTCAGAGAACACATTTCTCCAGAAAGGATCCTTCGCAACCCGAAAGGACACGACACACAAAGCGAAACGGCGGCGGCATATGCACTCATAAAAAAATATGGTGGCGGAAAAGTCATTTGTGCCACATCGGCGTTTCATGCACCACGAGTGTGGTGCATCTGGGTTGCACGTTATGGGATTATCCCAAAAATGTTTACCACGAAATATAAGCCACACCCCGGCATGTATCTGAAAGAGCTCGTAAAAATTCCTATCGAAATAATACGCTCACTTTTGTTGAGGACAAGAGACACGCAGCGATAAAAGGGTGGTATGGGGAGAGCGGTATTTTGTAACTGTGCGGGTGGGGAGAATCTCGGCCTACAGCCGCAGTACACCTTTGCGATTTATTCGGAGCAAAGCTCCTCATAAATAACGCAAAGCTCTTCGATTCTCTCACGTGAGCAAAGCAGTTTGCTCACTCACCCGCACAGACAAAATATCCGCCTATCGGCGGTATTTTGTAACTGTGCGGGTGGGGAGAATCGAACTCCCATGTCCTGCTTGGAAGGCAGGCATAATAGCCATTATACGACACCCGCGTTATTTGATTTTACCATGTGCGATTCTCGAATCGAACTTCTTACAGAA
>OBEQ010396965.1_pt1 | contig 22847 bp, 23 predicted proteins | sample 1670901 | NCBI WGS metagenome assembly OBEQ01 (sample SAMEA104232315, study PRJEB22302) | groundwater metagenome | biome: forest; feature: aquifer; material: groundwater | place: USA | collected 2011-08-07 | depth 5.4 m
GTCGCCATTGTACATGCCTTGAATTTGTGGAACGGTCATGTGTGATTCGTCTATGACCAGGAGATAATTATTGGGAAAGTGGTCAATCAGGGAAAATGGAGGCTCGCCGGGCTTTCTACCGTCAAAATGCCTGGAGTAGTTTTCGATGCTTTTGCAGTAACCGATGTTTTTGATCATTTCAAGGTCGTAATTTGTCCTTTGTTTTAGGCGATGGGCTTCCAGTTGTTTACCAAGTTTTAGTAAGTGGGCAATTTGGTCTTTTAATTCCTCTCTAATACTTTTAATTGCCGACTCTGTAGATTCTGGTGATGCGATGTAGTGTTTGGCGGGATAAATAGCGAAATTATTCGGAGTTTGGATTGCTGTACCGGTTACAGGGTTAATTACTTCGAGCTTAGTCAGTTTATCACCGATAAAAGTTATTCTTATTCCGTTATTTTCGTAAGCTGGTAGAACTTCGATATTCTCGCCGCGGATTCTATAGGTGCCTCTTTTAAAATCCATATCGTTTCTTTCGTATTGAACCCTTGATAGGGCAAGCAGAAGATCTTTTCTTGACCAAATTTGGCCAATCGTAAGGTCCAGGCGGGCATTTTGGTATTCGAGGGGAGATCCAAGATTGTAAATAGCCGAAACGGATGCAACAATAATAACGTCGTTTCTGGTGGCAAGGGCGGTTGTTGCGGCGAGTCTTAATTTGTCAATTTCTTCGTTGACTTCTGTTTCCTTTTCGATGTAAGTATCGGTTGTCGGTAAATATGCTTCCGGTTGATAGTAATCGTAATAGGAAACAAAGTAAGAAACCGCGTTGTTGGGAAAGAATTCGTGAAATTCCTGGTAGAGCTGGGCAGCTAAAGTTTTGTTGTGGGAAATAACCAAAGTTGGTTTTTGGATTTTTTCAATGACATTGGCGATTGTGAAGGTTTTGCCGGAGCCGGTTACACCAAGCAATGTTTGGTGTTGATCGCCATTTTTGAGCCCGTTTGCAAGTTTTTCGATTGCTTGGGGTTGATCCCCTGCCGGTCTATACGATGATGTTAGCTGAAATTTCATTGTGAATTATTATTGTAACCGAAAATTAACCGAAGGTAAAGTGGTAGTTAGAACTGGAATTTGCCGTGGGAAGGATTGCGGCTACGATGTTCATTATGATGTTGGTCATTGAAGTAGTTTCTTACTCCTTGGCGAATGCCCTCGTCATCCCCGAAGCGTTTTCTCATCAACCTGTAACCTCTTGCGATAGCGTGTTGCCGATCCCCTAAAGATGTAGTCGCATCCGCTAGTGACTTTGCGTAATCCAGAGCGCTTTCCCTTATCTTCCTGGCCATAGATGCTTTTTGCGTGTCAGTGAGCTTAGCAACCAAAGCTTCTATTTTATCGTCGAATGACGAAAGCGTTTCAATAAGATCCTGTCCTAATTCCACTCTCTGCCAGGCAATTTTAATTTCATTTCTGTTTCCTAAATATCTTGAGTGGAGACTGAAGCGAGATGTTATAAGATTTGCTGCTTTTTCTATAATTCCCACAAGAGTTTGTGCTTGTTCTCTAGTCATCCACTGAGGTGCTTTTTCGGGTTCAACTGGTTTTTTGCTACCGACACGGGTACCTACCCATTCGTCTTCGCCGAAATCAGAATCTGTGGCTGCTTGTCCGTTTACGTGTTTAAAAGAAAAGTCGTCTGGTGGATTTGTGGCGGCGGGCATAGGATAGTTGCCATTAGGGGGTTGAGGTTCATGAGTGATTATAGCTGGAGTCGTGACTGTAGCAGTTGGTTTACCTGGTAGTACAGCATTTCGCAGACTGTTTTCTTTTCCGCGGCGATTTCTTGTCTCTCGAGGCGTGATATCTAGCGACTTCATCTCTTCGGTGACATTAAAAACTTGATACGGTCTTCCGAATATAATTATTATTTCTGTTTCGGGTCTAGGTTGTGAGGGGTCCGCGGCTATTTGGGCAAGCTGAAACTGAGCTGCGTCGCCCCTTCGTTCGCTTACTTTTACTACCTGCATACCTCGGCTTGCCAAGTATTTATTTGCTGGGTTTTCTGCTTTGAGTCGAGTGTAGAAGAGGTGGTCCCAGTTGTATGTTCCAAGGGATTTGCCTATTTGAAGAATTGCTAAAATTTGAGCCTTGGTGAGCTTGCCGTCCGCTGCAGATTCGAATGCTGCTACCCAGGCTACATCAAATTCATTTTTTAATGCTGCTCTGTCCTCCGAAGGTTGGTTTGGATCGGGCTGAGGAGGTTTTTCCGGTAGCGCGTCTTGGGCTATAAGGAGACAATAGCGGGCGTATTTTTCTCCACTTTCGCTTTGAACGCGAAATTTACCTCCGCTTATTGTCAGGTAGCGGATCTTTACAATGTCTTGCCCTAATTCGTATTTATCAGTTGGTACCTTATTCTTAAGGAGATTGGATAAAATGGTGTTCGAGGGAATTAGGGTGTCAAGTGTTCCAGCGCCCATGGCATTAAAAACTGCACGTTCTCTTGCCGAGAGTAAGCTGCAGAATTGGCGATAGTGTTCGAGTTCGGTCGCGCGCGGTGTTTGTTCAGCCAGTGGAAGTGCTGTGATGTTTTCTGCTAATTGCGGGGGTAGGGGTTCTTTTTGAACTCCTGGTGGGACAGCGTCGTAAGGATCTTCAAATTCCGCAACCACTCGTTTTTTATTTTCTTGTAAAGTATAGCATAACAAAGCAATTAAGAAAGGTATATTGACCCCTTGACCATTCGATTACACTCGTGGTCTTCGGACCAATATAAATTGGTCCTTGACAATTTCGGGTTTTATTTGGTATGGTAGATGCATGGCGCAAGTGATTTACAAAAGACAAAGGCAAATACTAGATTTTCTGGCAGATTATATTGCTAAACACGGTAATGCACCGACGCTTGCTGAAATTGCCAGGAAGCTGGGTGTTCGGTCTTTGGCTACTGTCCATGAACATCTACAGACTTTAGAAAGAAAAGGGTTAATTAAGAGGTCCGGAGGTCTTACGAGAACTATTGATTTGATAGATAGAGGAATTGGCAAGGTTGTTAAGGGTATTGAGTTACCGATTTTAGGATTTATCGCCGCGGGTTCCCCCATTGAACCTTATACCGACCCGAATGCTACATTTGCGGTTTCCCAGGGAATGGTTCCACCCAACAAAAAATCTTATGTACTGCAGGTCAAGGGTGAATCGATGATTGATGATGGGATTTTGGATGGAGACTTTGTGGTTATTGAGGAAACCAATCAGGCCAGGAATGGAGACATTGTTGTTGCCATGATAGAAAACGGAGTTGTGACTTTAAAGAGATTTTTTAAGGAGTCTGATAGAGTTCGTTTGGAGCCGGCAAATTCTACCATGCAGCCAATTTATGCCAAGAACGTGACGATACAGGGAAAACTCTCTGCCGTAATCCGCAGATATAATTAGTGGGCAAAGAAGGAAATTATAAGGTCTAGGGCACAAAGAGACATAAGGATCGTTATAAACCAGCCGAAAATGTTACTAAATAACTTGTTGGTGTTGTTCCCCATTATTTTTTTGTTGTTGGCAATAAGCATGATCATTACCATTAGGGGTGGTGCACAGAGCCCGTTTAAAACCGCGGTGTAGTAAAGCATCTGGAATGGTTTAATGGGTGTAAAGTTAACAAGAAGCCCTACAATTGTTGCTATGGTTATTACTCCATAAAATCCATGTGCCTGTTTTAGCTTGCGGTATAAACCGGCTCTCCAGCCAAATGACTCAGAAATTGCGTAGGAAGCGGAACCGGCAAGAACCGGTACAGCAAGTAGACCCGTACCAATAATGCCGGTCGCAAAAAGCAGAAAGGCGGCGTTGCCGACAATTGGTTGAAGGGCTTGAGCGGCTTGAGTCGCGGTTTCGATATTTTTAATTCCATGTGTTCCCAGTGTTGAGGCGGTGGTGACGATAATAAAAAACATTACGAGGTTGCTAAAGAACATACCAACGATGGTATCGAGGCGCATTTCCCGCAGATCCCGTTTTGTAATTTTGGGGACTCCTCTGCCCATTGCTCTTAACTTGTGATATTCAACTTCTTCTTCTACTTCTTCATCTGCCTGCCAGAAAAATAAGTAAGGGGATATGGTTGTTCCTAAAATAGCAACGATATTTAAAAGGTAATTTTTGCTGAATGAAAAGCTTGGAATAATGGTAGATTTGGCGATTTGTGTCCAATTCTGCTTCACTACGAAGACCACGACAATATATGCAAAGAGAGAAAATGTCAGGTACTTTAGGACTTTTGCGTAGGACTTGTAGGATACAAATACTTCCAGAATCAATGTTAGAGCAGTCATCCCCAGAAGCCACCAAATAAACGGCAAACCGATTACTAATTGACCTGCCGAGGCCATGGCGCCGAGATCTGCGCCGATATTGACGGTATTGGCAAACAAAAGCAGCAGCACCGCAAAATACAGCAGAGATCTATTGTAGTGAACCCTTATTACGCCGGAGAGGCCGCGACCGGTTACCATGCCAATGCGGCCGCACATTTCCTGGATCACTGTCATAAACGGGAACGAAAAAAGTGCTGTCCAGAGTTGTGTATAACCGAAACCCGCGCCTGTTTGAGAGTATGTGGCAATACCAGATGGATCGTCGTCTGAGGCGCCGGTAATAAATCCGGGACCTAAGGTTTTGAAGAACTTTTTAAGTTTTTTTCTCATTCGACTCTCCGGCTATGCCGGATCGCTCATGACCTTCGACTCCTTTTACGGAGCTTATGATAAATGTAAACTCCTATTAAGATTATTAAAGCCGAAACTATGGCTATGTCAAATTTTTCAAACATAGGACGTATTTTCTGCCAATTCTGGCCAAGCTTAAAACCAATAAATGCCAACATATAAGACCAGATTAGAGATCCAAAAAAAGTAAGGATGCTAAATTTCCAGATATTTATTTTAGCAATTCCGGCAGGTAGAGAAATGACTGTTCGTATAGCTGGCAGTACGCGGGCGATGGCAGTTGCCGTTTGGCCGTATTTTGAAAATATAGAAACAGCGGAATCGAACTCTTCTTCGCTTAGTAAAATAAATTTGCCGTATTTAACCACTAGTTTACGTACCAGAGCTTTATGACCCCAGTAGCCAATTGAATAGGCAATAAGTGAGCCAAAGAGATTTCCAAGTGCTCCGGCGATGGCAACTCCCCATAAGCTGAATCTTCCTTGTGATGCAAGGAATCCGGAAAATGGCATAATGACTTCCGATGGGATAGGAATAAGAGCCGACTCTATAGTCATGAGGGCAAAAACTCCCCCATAGCCAAGATTTGAGATTATGTTGGTTATTACTATGGCAAGGACTTCGAGAATAGAGGGGTGCATGGATTAATTTCTAATTCCCAATACTTATTTGAAATTTGACATTTGAAATTTGAAATTTGACAATTACCCGGTATGGGTACTCTGTACATTGTATCTACTCCCATTGGCAATTTAAAGGACATAACCTTAAGAGCTTTAGAGGTGCTGGCGTCCGTTGACTATATTTTGTGTGAAGACACAAGAGTAACAGGGAAGCTTTTAAGCCATTTGGAAATTAGTAAGCGTATGGTTTCTTTTGGCGATTTTAATGAGGAGAGTAAAAAAGAACAAATAATCGCGGAACTTTTAAATGGAACTAACATCGCATTAGTTTCAGACGCAGGAACTCCTTTGATTTCTGACCCAGGTTTTAAGCTAGTGCGTGATGGAGCCCGTGCCGGTGTTCAGATCGAATCGATTCCCGGTCCGAGCGCGGCCGTTTGCGCCTTGACTGTCTCCGGATTGCCAACTGACAAGTTTCTGTTTGTGGGGTACTTACCTAAGAAGGATGGAAAGAGGCTGGAGGTTTTGAGAAAGTTAACTGTTTTTCATCAACGTCATGCTGAACTTGTTTCAGCATCTAATGATAAGATCCCGAAACGAGTTCGGGATGACAGTTTAAAATGCACTGTTATTTGTTATGAGTCGCCGTTTAGACTGCTTAGAACATTGGCTGATATAAAAGAAGTTTTTGGAGATATAGATGTTGTTGTTTGCCGTGAACTAACAAAAATGCATGAAGAAGTTTTTCGCGGCATTGTGGGTGAAGCGCTCGAACACTTTAAAAATCCACGTGGAGAGTTTGTAGTTCTGTTTTAAGATTTACTCCAAGAGGTTTCTGCCGGTCATTTCAGAAGGTTTTGGAATATGCATCATTCCAAGCATTGTTGGGGTCACATCCGCAAGCAGACCACCACCGAGTTGTGTAGTATTTCCCTGAAGTTCCTTTGTAACTATTATGCAAGGAGCCGGATTGGCATTGTGTTCTGTGTCCGGCTGGCCTGTTTGGGGATTTATCATTTCTTCGGCATTGCCGTGATCTGAAGTAATTATTAATCCCCCGTCTACGGACAGAACTGTTTTTGCAATAACCCCCAAATGGTCATCGATTGTTTGTATACCTTTTATGGTTGCCGGTATGTTGCCCGTGTGCCCAACCATATCGGCATTTGCTAAATTAACAACGATAAAATCGTAAATACGATGACTAACGCGTTCCACGAGTTTTTTGGTAACCTCCGGTGTTCTCATTTCCGGGGCAAGATCGTATGAGGCAACTTTTTGTGAGTCTATTAAAATCCTGTCTTCGCCGTTAAAGGGTTGTTCCCTGCCCCCGTTGAAAAAGTAAGTTACGTGGGCGTATTTTTCAGTTTCTGCGATATGCAGCTGACGCATGCCGCGCTCGGCAAAAAGTCTGGCAAGGGGCATTGCTATTTCGGACGGTTTAAAGGCTACATGGACAGGAAGACCGGCTTCGTACCGGGTTAACGTAACAAAAAAAATATTCTTTAATTTTGGGCCCCGGTCAAACATTTGTGTTTTTTCACCCGATGAAGTTTTAATTTTTGACAAGTCATCGAATACAAAAGCCTTTGCGAGCTGGCGAGTTCTGTCCGGGCGGAAGTTGAAAAAAATGACAGCATCATTTTCTTTAACCGAGCCGACGGGATGACCCGAGTCGTTGATAATTGTTACCGGTTCCATAAACTCATCCGTCTTACCATCACTGTAGGATTTTTCTATAGCATCTATCGGATCTGTATTTCTAATGATACTTCTGCCAAGAAGCGCGAAATACGCCTTGCCTGTTCTATCCCAGCGGTTATCACGGTCCATCGCGTAGTAGCGACCGCAGACAGATGATATTTGGCCTAAATTTTCCTCCTTAATTTTTTTTGCTGTTTGGTCTATGTAGGTTTTAGCCGAGGTTGGAGGACTGTCGCGGCCATCTGTAAAAAGATGAATTTTTACCCTTGAGGAATCAACGCCCTCCCTTTGCAGAAGAGATAATAGTGCCCAGAGGTGGTCTGTTTCGCTGTGGACTCCTCCGGGCCCGACCAAGCCCATTAAGTGGATGTCGGATTTATAAGTTTCTATGTGTTCTATCGCAGAAAGAAAAGCGTCGATTTCGTAAAATGAACCATCCGCGATACTCATATTTATGCGCAGGAGATCTTGCAGAACTATTCTGCCGGCACCTAAATTTAGGTGGCCTACCTCGCTGTTGCCTACCTGATTTTGGGGTAATCCTACGGATTGGCCGGATGTTTGCAGAAAACAGTGAGGATAGGAAAACCAAAGGCTGTTGAAGTTAGCGGGATTTGCGAGAGTTATGGCATTACCGGGGCCGGCCGGGGTAACACCCCAACCGTCCAGGATGCAAAGGACGATGGGTTTGGGCCGATGAGAAAGGCGTAACATGGCAAGCTACGACAGTTCGTGTTCTATTTCCAAAAGTCTGTTGTATTTGGCGACGCGTTCGCCTCTTGCCGGGGCGCCAAATTTGGCATAATCCGCGGAACAGGCGACGGCGAAATCGGCGATAAAGTCGTCGTTGGTTTCTCCGGAACGATGGGCAACGATTACTTTAAAGTTTGCTGCTTTTGCCGTGTTTAAAACTTTTATGGTTTCCGTTATCGTGCCTACCTGATTTGGTTTAATGACGACGGAATTACATGCTTTGGTGCTGATGGCCTTTTGTAACCTTTCCATGTTTGTACAAATCAGATCGTCACCAATGATTAGTGTTTCGCCACCTAATTTTTGGGTGATTGATATCCATGCCTGCCAGTCATTCTGTTCAAGCGGATCTTCGAGCGAAAGAAGGTGGAATTGTTCATTTAAACCAATGTAGAAATCAATAAAGTCGTTTGCGGGCAAAGGTACAGGACGATCTTTGATCCGATAAGCATTTCCGTGCTTAACCTCGGTTGCGGCGGCATCCAGGCTTAAAAAAGCATCAAGGCCAACCTGAAATCCGGCTTTAACTATAGATTCCTCTAATATTTTAAAAGCGTCCGTGTTGGCATACAGTATGGGAGCATAGCCGCCTTCGTCACCTATCAGGGTAATTGCGCTGTGAGTTTTTAATGTTTCTCTTAAGGAATAGTAGATTTCGGTACACATTTTTAGGCAGTCTGAATAGCGATAGGCTTTAGGAGGAACTATCATAAATTCCTGAAAATCCAAGCCGTCCGGAGCATGTTTACCGCCATTTATAAGATTGAACATTGGGGTCGGTATGGCAAATTGATTAGTGCTGTTTCCCGCTAACTTGGCCAAATATTGGTACAGAGGAATACGGAGTGAAGCGGCTTGTGCTCTTGCGATTGCACCGGAAAGCGCGAGAATCGCGTTGGCACCGAGGTTTTGTTTATTTGGAGTGCCGTCTGCTGCGATCATGTCGTTATCTATTTTTTCCTGATTTTGTGCGTCCTGTCCTATTAGTTTAGGCGCAAGGATCGAGCCGATATTTCTTAGGGCGTTTAGTACACCAAGCCCTGCATACCTTTTGGGATCGCCGTCTCGTAGTTCCAGAGCTTCATGTTTGCCAACTGAGGCTCCGGAAGGAGTTGAGAAAATACCGACCGAGTTATCGTCGAGCTGGACAATTGCCTCGATTGTAGGGTGTGCCCGGCTGTCTAAAATTTCCCGAGCAACAATTTTTTTTATTTTAGCCATGGTGACGAAAAAGTTTTCATCTCTTTCTGGAATATAAGATCTTCTATAAATGTTCCAAGAAGTGTAGTTTCTGCCTTGAGTTTTTTGCTTGTTAGCTTTAAAGAGCCTTTGTATATGTGGCCTTTTGCTCCGTCCACTGTCACTATCATCCCGTTTGATAGTTTTTTGCTAGCGTTGTTTACTTCTATGATGCAGGGTATACCCAATTCTTTTACGTTGGCAATTATATTTGCGGCAGGTGTGGAGGATTCGACGATAATTGCTGCTGCTTTTTTAATTGAGATTTTATCCAAATGGGCCATAGAAGTTATGATTACATCGCCTTTTTTAATTTTAAATACGTCTTTTTTTGTACCCGCAAAAAAAACTTTGCCGGTTGAGATTAATGGAGAACCCGGAGTGCCAGTTAGAAGTAATGGCGAACGCGCCAAGGATTTTTTTGGGTTGTATTTATCACGCTTGGTAAATTGTGAATTAAATGGTGTAATAGGTTGAGTACTTTTAACATAAAGACGATTGTTGCTTAAAACCCATTCTGCCGTTTGTGGAAAATAAAAATGCTTTTCAATTAATTGGCCGATTTTGGCAAGCTCTATAATCTTTTCATCTGCCAGTTTTTGTTTGCCGCGATATCCTTGGGAGACTGCGACGACGCGTTTGCCGCGCGGCGTATATACAACCATTTTGCTTTGAGTTGAAAGATTTTTGTTTTCAATTGTAAAGTTTTTTTTGGAAACAAGGTAGTAGTCCTGATTTGCATTTTGTTGTTCTGTACCGAAAGCCGCTTCAATAATGATGAAGGGTTTGTTTAGGTAATCTTCGTTTGCCGGGGACGTATACATAAGGCCCGAGCTCTCTGCTTCAATAGATTTTCGTACCAATATCGTTGGTCCTGTTTTAAAATGGTCAATGCCGGATGATAATCTTTGGGAAACTGCATTGGCACTAAAAAAATCAGACCAAAGTTCTAAAATGCATTGTTTCAGCTGGTTTAAAGTTGAAGCGTATTTTGGTTCGGATTCGATTTGGGGCGAATCGACAAGGACGCTTGAAAGATTTGCATACGCGGCTTGAATTTCCTTTTGCAGAAGAGGCGTAAGTTCCATCTGCTGAATCTGTTCCTGGCAGCGCAGGGCTTTTCTTTGGATCTGGATTGGGTCGGTAACGTTTAAATCTCTTAATATATGATGGAGTTGATTATAGGCGGGAGATGATTTTAGATTTTCCAAGTAGGCATTTGAGGTTATAGCATAACCTTTTATGATTGGAATATTAAGTTTTGCCAATTCCCCCAAACTTGCAGTTTTTGTCCCAACCAGTTCAACATCGTTTTTATCTGCTTGATCTAAGTTGAGAATGTATTTCATGGGCAGCTGCTATTTCTATTGTAGCATTTAGAGATCAAGATACTTAAGGAGTAGAACGGAGATAAGCTCATCTGGTTCCAGATTTGTCGCTCCGGTTTTTTCCATAAAATCGATTTTTAAAATACCGTTGTAAAGGTTTTTTAGGTTTTCGTAACTGTAAGGCCTTGCTTGAGCTGTTAATTTAGACCATTGCCAGTCAAAAATACTTCTTGCCGTGACCTTTTCTATTCGAGCTTTTGAGCAGCCGGTTTTAATTAAAGTCAAAATAAGGAAGCGATTGGCCATATTCCAAACGAGGTTTTGGCTGGACCCCCGCAGTTTTAAAAGGAGGTTTACGGCTTGTTTCGAGTGAGGTATAAGGCTGTCTAGGTATTGGAATATGAGATTTTGCGCAAAGGTTTCTATTTGCGCGAAGGGCCTTAAAAATGCAATGGCAGAAGGCGGAAGTTTATCGTCTTCCCAAAAAATGATTTGGCGTTCCTTTGGGACTTGCGCGAGAAAATTATTTTTTGACTTTTTGGCAAGGTTTATTTTTTTATCTTTAAGATAATTTCGGCAGACGATAAGTTTTTGGTCATCTAGCAGGTCCCTGGCGTAAACAGCCTGATAGAGGTCGTCGTAAGTTTGTTCTTTGCCAAGATTTATTTTTGTATAGGTGGAAAATTTAGATTGGATCTGGGAAAGCCTTGCGTAAGAAGCATCCGTATCCTGGCCCACAAGAGCATAGATCATTTGGCTTTAAAGATTAGTGTTTTCGGCTTAACTGGCTTGTCAGTTTTTAGGCCAAACTGCACTCCTTTTTTGACAGTTGGAACTTCTTTGTGTTCCAATTGCATGGAGTCGGCTATTTGCGTAAATTCGCTACCGTCTGTGGCGACAAACTTGATAGGGTCGCCTTTTTTCAAGCCACTTGCGGTAAGCTTGACAACGGCAACGCCGATTTTGTCGTAGTAATGGGTAACTTCTCCAATTTTTTGATCCGCCATTTTTTAGATCACCCCATCTCCTTCGTTATCTTCCTTAAGAATGGTTGCAATCTTAGCGTTGGCTTGAGTTAATTTGTCTTTGCACAATTTATGGAGTTTTACTCCTTCTTCAAGCAACTTTAGCGCTTCTTCTAAATCAAGATCGGGCTGTTCCAGTTCTTCGACAATCGCTTCAAGTTTTTTAAGCGCTTGGGTAAAATTTAATTCTTGCGTCATTGCTGTTTTGCGGTAATTTTGCCAGTTAGTTTCCCCTGCGCTAATTTTACTCCAATCGTGGTACCGACAACAACGCTTATTGCACTTCTTACAACTTTACCACTTTCGTCTGTTGTGATTGAATAACCCCTTTTGAGGGTATTTGTTGGGGAGAGCAGTATTAGTGACTTATATAAGCTGGAGAGATTAATTGCGGAGTCGGACATCAAATGTTTTTGGCTGGCATATAGAGCCATCTTAAATTTTGAGAGCCTTTCGGATAAATATGTGTATTTGTCTCTAGTGGCCTCAAATCGGTTTTGAAAATACTCTAAAGTCTGTATATTGTTGGTAATAAGATGGTCAAATTTGTCAGCAAGGTTTCTTTTGTAGTTCTTAAGGTTTTCACTGGCCCTGTAGTAGCCGAGCGTAATGATGTTGGCTGCACCTGTAGGTGTTGATGCCCTCATGTCGGCGACCCATTCTGCCAGCGATTGATTGTGTTCGTGACCGATGGCTACAATTGTTGGAGTTTTCATTTTAAAAATTGTTCTTGCGACTTTCTCGTCGTTAAACGCGGCCAGGTCTTCTATTGAACCGCCGCCTCGCGTAATTACAATTACGTCAAACTCTTTGGCGTCAACTTTTGGGAGAACTTTCAAAATACCTTCTATGGATTGTGGACCTTGAACTCGGACATCGGCAGTATAAAGCTCTATAAGTTTGAACTGGTCGACAGTATTTTTTTTGAAGTCGTTCCACGCGGCAGAACCTTGAGATGTCACGATACAAACTTTTGTAGGATAGGCCGGTATTGGCTTTTTGTATCTTTCGTCGAATATGCCCTCGGCCATCAGTTTTTTTATCAGTTCTTCCAGCTGTCTTTGCAAAAGTCCTCGTCCAGCTTCTTCGAGTTTGTTGATCCTAAATTGATAGTTGCCGCGTGGCTCGTACAGAGTTAGGTATCCGTAAGCAAAAGCTTTCTTGCCTTGCAGCTGATTTTCTTTGCCTTTCAGAACTTCTCCATTTGCAACGCAAGGTAAAATAGCGCTGCTGTCTTTGAAAGTTAATGAGAAGAAATTATAGCTACCCATCCTTTTACATTCACTTATTTCACCTTCAACCCAAAACGTCATCTCTTCCAGTCTTTGCCGCGCGAAATAATTTACTTCGGTAACTGTGTATACGTCTTTGCCATCGATTGTCTGCATGATTTAATTATACTGCTTTTCAGCCTTGTTTTGGGGGGTTGACGCAAGAATTTTCCCGGTGTATATTTAGTGCACTTATCGCAAGATAGGTAACTTGAAGGGGCTTCTCGCAAGAGAGGCCTTTTCTTTTAGGCAATGGTTCTTACTTTCCCAGTGTTGACCCCTTTTGATGCTTTTTATCCTAGTTGACGGTTGGTTAAATTGATTGTATATTGCTTTTTACCTACAACATAACAGTTGTGTTTATAGCAATATAGATGTAACAGTTTTGAAGTAAGTAACGTCGGGATTACGTAAGTAATTCAGACAGGCGGAGTTCGCTTCGCCAAATTGAAAGGGCTTGGAGAGCAATCTTCGAGCCTTTTTTTGATCCGAATTATATCCTAATTAATTAGTCCGAATTCATCCAAATAGTTTTACTTTAATAATATTTCAAACCAGAAACCATATCTTCTACTGCTTTTTGGTTGCCCGTGACATCTTCTTTTGCATCCATCTGCTGGTAAGAGATTACCAGTGGAGTTTTGTTGTCGAAGACCAGAAAGCTTGCGCGCAGATACCCTTTTGGAATAGAGGCTGCTCCTGTGGTTTGCGCGACAACTTTATGGACAGGATGGCCGTCTGATTCTTTGTTGGTTACCGCGACAACGTTATAGAAGTCGTTAGGGTTTTCGTAAAACTTGACGGTGCCGTCCCATTTATCGCTTGATGAAATTTCTATTTTGATTGGAACAAAAGGCTGGTCTGTTTCCTGTGGTACGACAAATGAAAACGGCGCGAAAAAAGTGCATTTCTGTTCGTCCGTATTGTAAGTTGTATACCAGTTTTTAGGGTAAGGGATTTCGAAACTATAAACGGTGTTGGCGCAAATTTTAACCGACGAGGAAATAATAGAAGTTGATTGGGTGTCATTTGCAGGAATTGGAGACATTATTGGGGTGTTTAAATTATTTTGCGTGTCAGTGCGCGCGCCTAGAATTTTGGTGATATCCGGAAAGGCTGAGTTGTTTTTACCCAGGGCATAGGTGCCTAAGCCGTAAGCAATTATGAGGGCAATGATTACTAGATACTTCGATTTTCTTTTAAGAGAATAAAGAGTCACCTGTTACTCCTGTTAATTAAGCATGGAATATCAGATGACTCTTGTCAATTCTTTCATATAGAAAAACTTTTCTTTTACCAAAAAAAGTTATGCGGCGGGTGCATCTTCTCCTGCGGGCACATCTGCTGCCGGAGCGTCGGCCGGAGCCTTTGGTTCAGGGTTCGTGTCGCCACCTGCTGCCGGTTGATTTGCGTCATCCCCGCCAGCCATTGGTGTTCCTTGATCATCAGCAGGCATACCGCCGTTTGGGTTTTGATCGTTTGGATCCATATTAGTGTGTTCCTCCTTTCCCTTAAATTTTACCAAAGAGAGGTAGGCGCTTGTAAAGGGGCAGAAGTTTTAGAAGACCCGCGGGCATCTGGTATGAGTTTATTTGAGGCTGTGTCGAATAGAGCTGGGCTATTTTATCATTCAGAGAATTGCCGATTAAGTTAACTTGGGCGAATTTATCAAGGTTTCTTTTGCGGTCGAACAGGTTTAGTTTTTCATTGAGCAGGTCTTGTGCGAGTTTTTCGTTTTTCTTATCTGCGTCTACCAAGAGCTGATAAGCCTTTTCCACGGCCGTTACTTGTCCATTAGGATTGGTAGTAGTGTCTGTGACAGCTGCTTCTGTTTGCGGCGATGGTGAAGGCGTAGGACCGGGTGACGGAGAAGCGTTTTTGAGTATGTTTATGATATCGTCTGAAACTTTTCCAAGAAGTTCTAAATAGCTGGTTTGCAGTGTATAATAATTCCTAAACTCTTCCGGCGGGGTAAGCCGTGAGAGATTGGTCAGTGCTTCATTTACATTTGATTTAGTGTTTTGGTAGTAACTTATGATTTTTTGTTCGTTTCCTACATGCCAAAGCGATTTGTCGGATAGTATCGGCAGGTAAAAATTTGGACCCAGGGCAAGGAGGGTCTCTCTGTCGAACCGGTGTTCAGTTTTTAGATCGCTTAGGAGCGTTGTTCCACTTCCGAAATACAAAACGAGCTGATTTTGTGTCTCGTGGAATTTAAGGGGTATGTTGGTGCTTGCAATCTGGTTCTTTTGGTCTTGGAATATCTCCCTTGCCGCGTCTATTTTTGATATGGTTTTATCGATGTCATCGAGTGAAATAGAGTAGCCGGAAGCGGAGTTTGAAGATTCCTTTAGATTGTCTACCAGGGTAATTTTTGCGCCTGCTATTTTAAATGTTGTGAGCACATCCTCGAGTGATTGTTTGCCGGTATTGAAGGATCCGTTTAAATTGTCCAGATATTGAGCCTCGATTATTTGCGGTTCAATTTTGTTGTACTGGTAATAGACGAAAGCCGAAATTGCTCCAAGCGCAACAAACAGAATGGTAAAGGTAATAGCTGCGGATTTTTTAATGAAATAAAACCTCGGGCGGCGGGAATCCAGAAAATCTTTATATTGTTTATAAGCTTGGACAAGCATGACTAATTCCATGATAGTGTCAAGGCGTCAAAGAGTCAAAGGATCGGAAGATGTCTATTGATTTTCGGGTTTAATTCGGATAATAATATTAATAATTTCAAATAATACCAATTTCTAATTTGCAATTTCCAATGATTAAGTAATTTGACATTAGAAATTTGAAATTGGAAATTTATTATGCGTACCATTATCCATGTCGATTTAAATAGCTTCTTTGCAACAGCCCAGCAGCAGATGCAGCCTGAGCTGCGCGGCAAGCCGGTTGCCATTGTTAAAGCAAAGGGGCGAACTTGCTGTATTGCCGCGTCGGTTGAGGCAAAAAGATTTGGTGTTAATACAGGATGCGATATTTTTACCGCCAAACGTTTATGCCCGCAAATTATTTTTGTTTGCGCCCAGTTTGATAGGTACGAACAGATGAGCTACAAATTTATCGATATTTGTAAGAGTTACTCCCCTACTTGTGAAGTTTTTTCTTTAGATGAATGTTTTATAGATGTAACAGAAAGCCAAAAGTTTTTTGGCGGAGTGCTGGCTATTGTTTTTGATATTAAAGACAGGTTAAGGTGCGAAGTTGGTGATTATATGACATGTTCTGGCGGAATTTCCCATAATAGACTGCTTGCAAAGCTTGCTTCTTCGCAAATAAAACCGGACGGTTTGTTTGTGATTGACGAGAATAATGCTACTTTTGTTTTAGACAGGTCGGATTTAATGGATGTTTGCGGTTTAGGCTGGGGTCTTTATAAGGGGCTGATTAGTCTTGGGATAAACAGTTTTGCTAAAATTCGGGCACAATCCCCTTTCTTTTTGGCAAAACATTTTGGTCCGGTTTGGTCGGTTCACCTTTATAACATTTCCAGGGGAATAGACAACTCACCCGTAACTGATTGGCATGATATTGCCGATGCCAAAAGTGTTGGACGCACTTATACTACTCATCGGGTTTTAACCACGCGCGCGGAAATTTTAAAGTTGATAAGAAATTTATCGGAAGAAGCGGCGGCGAAGGCTCGCAAAATGGGACTGGCCGGAAGGTATGTGGGGTTGGTAATTTCCGGGAGACAAGAGGGTTGGAGTAAGCCGTCCTTCGACTTGTCATCCTCGCGAAAGCGAGGATCTGGCTTGATTCTCAATCTGGTCGAGAATGACAGGTTGGAATACACTAAACAATCTTTCCATGGCCATAGAACTCTCAAAACTTACATTGATGACGGGAAAGTTTTGTTCGATATCTGCAGGCAGATTTTTGATGAATGGAAAATTTCCAGCTTTAATGGGCGCTTTTTCGGAATAACTTTAGCAATGCTTACTAAAAAGGGCTATATGGCGGATCCGTTATTTCCCGAAGAGCGGCGGTGGCAAAGGCTGACACAGACTGTTGACCGCGTTAACGGGAAATATGGAGATTATACTGTTTTCCCGGCCCAGCTTTTGGGAATGCCAATTATAAGGCCGGAGGTGACGGGGTATTTTGGAGATAAAAAATTCAGGTTGAATTTTTTGCGCAAAGCCTAAAAAAGTTTAGGCTAAACTTTTTGCGGAGACCCTAAAGAAATTTAAGTTGTAGGCCTTGACTTCGTGAAAAATTAATGCTTATAATAAACTAAAAGAAGGCGATGATTGGTGGCTTCGGCCGAACTAAGTCTTTTGACAAAAGATGTGACTGTCCAAGCGGAAAGTAAATTCTCTCCAGATTTTTTACAAGCAAGACAGGCCGCAATTGAAGCATTTTCCCGAAACGTTACACCTGCGGGTGTCGTGGCAAGCAGTGCCGGCAGATTCCAAGGAATTTTTGTGAGAGATGCAGCAACGGCTCAATGTCAGGCAATGGAAAAACCCCAAAACGGAGCGCTTAAAATGTTAATAGAAGGTTCAAGAAGGACCCTTATTACCACAGCGGAGCATCAAGGAACAAGATATCGCACGGATACACGAGAGCGCAAAGGGGCAATTCCTCATGAAAGACATGGGTTTGACGGCGACCAGGAACATTTGGCGGCGATAGCCAAAGCGCCGGATGGAAGCTGGGTCCAAGAGGTTGACGGCCATTACGAGGGACAAAATTACCGTGGTCTTGATTCGACTTTATGGTGGATGTGTTTATATGCAGATCATGTTCAAAAGACCGGCGATTTTGTTTTAATGGAGCAGCTTTGGCCGAATTTTGAAGCCGCTGTTTCGTGGCAGGATCGATACGGGAAAAAACTTATAAAAGGAGGGTTTGAAGGTGGTAAAACACCCCGCAATCTTGGATGGAAAGATTCCGAACGTGCTTTTGTCGATGAAAACGGCAATTTTCCCGCTTACCCTGTCGCGCCTCTTGATGTTAATTGCGTGGCATACCTTGCCGACAAAAAAGCGGCTGATTTATACGAGCTTAGGGGAAATCATAGGAAAGCCCAAAGTCTAAGATCACGTGCGGATCAACGTCGGGAAATGATTGATAAGCTTTTTTGGCTGGATGAATATTGTGTGTACGCACCGGCTGTTGATGCGTTTGACCAACCGATAAGGACTAGGACAAGTGATTCTACCTACGCACTTTGGGCTGGAGTAACAAACGGCAAGTCATCACAAATTGCCCGAAGTATGCTTGAAAGTGATTTGTTTGTTGAGGGCCGCGGACTGAGAACGCGCAGTACTAATTCGAAACAATTTAGTGACACGGATTATCAAAATGGCTCTTTATGGTACCATCTTGCGCCGATGGCAGGCGCGGCATGTGAGAAGCTGGGACTCACACGTGAGGCTAATGCATATGATTCGTGTATACCTACAATAGTGGATGAGGAATTTCCAGAACTGGATTGCGCGGATCGAAGTAATAACATTTTTCCTTATGTGGAAAAGGATCAGACAGGTGTAGAAAGGCCAGTAGGTTGCAAGTATTTCACAATGACCATAGGTGCGGTTTTAAATAGATTAGCCGCTTAGTTGCCGAACACTTTTCTCCCAGCAATTGCCCGTCAAGCTGAATTCGGATATAATTTTACGTGGTATATTAACTCTTCGAGTTGATTATTCCAGCTAGGTAGGGTACATCAGCCTCCATCTTCGATGGATCTGATGTACCCCCTCACTACGTTCTGGGGGGGGTATAGCTCAACGGTAGAGCAATCGCCTTTTAAGCGATTGGTTCAGGGTTCGAATCCCTGTGCCCCCACAAAAACCGATAGTTTGACTTATATGATCTTTCATGTTATACTACGCTAGTAATAGCAGATTGAAGTAATAAATCTGCTTAACTTCGAACTAATTTTTGATTAGACAAGATAAAGATAGTCTACATATATAAGTTTATTTTTGTATCTTTTTCCCCTATTCACGAACACAACTTCTTAATTAAGTAGATTTATTCCTTTAACATTTTTATGAGGCTTTCGCGCAAGAATATCTATTTAGACATCGATGGAGTAATTTTAACCAGAGGTGTCGTACCCGCGATGCATTTGGATAAATTTCTAAAGCATGTGTTAACCCATTATTCCCTTTTCTGGCTAACACCTAAATACGATGGAAATACTAAAAAAATAATCGAATATCTTTCTCAATTTATTAGCCCCGATACTATCTCTTTGCTCGAACAGATTAAACCAACAAATTTTGACCTGGACAAAACCGAAGCCATAGATTTTAGCCGTAACTTTTTCTGGCTGGACGATGAGCTATTTGATTCGGAAAAAAATATGCTAAAGGCTCACGGGCAGTATGATTCATGGATTAAAGTAGATCTTACACAAAATCCTAATCAGCTGCTTAGCTTGATGAATACCAAGCTGGCTTTGGGTAATTTGCATTTTTCGCCCTAATTGCTTTTAAATAGAGTTAGAAGGGGGTGATATAAATTGAGCGTTGAAGATTTATCAACCGTTGTTTCTTCTGTAGTTCTAAATTCCATTTCCGCTTTTGTTGGTTTTATTCCTTCTTTGGTTGGAGGGTTAATTATTTTAATTGTTGGCTTAATAATAGGCGCCGTAATTTATCGGGTAATCATCGGCTTTTTAAAATTTATTAAACTTGAACGTTTTCTTGCGAAATACGGGATAGTCAAAATAGAGGGACGGGAAATCGCCTGGAGCGAAATTTTAGCAGAGCTTGCCAGGTGGTCTATCATCATAGTTTTCTTAATACCTACCTTGCAGGCTTGGAGGCTTGAAGCCGTTAATACGGTATTGGACAGGGTGCTTCTTTACATACCTAATGTTATTGTTTCTGTCATTCTTGCCATTGTCGGCCTGGCTATTTCTAAGCTGGCTTACAGAATCACTTACAATACAAGCCGTTCTTTGGGTAAGGATCTTGCACACACTGTTGCGCTTGTTGCTCAGTGGTCCATAACCGTTTTTGTATCTTTTTTGGTCTTGCACCAATTGGGTGTAGCTCAGGAACTTTTAAGAATACTGTTTGCGGGAATTGTTGCGATGCTCGCGCTTGCCGGAGGTTTGGCCTTTGGACTTGGCGGGCGGGATGTTGCCCATGATATTCTGGAAACAGCAAGGGCAAGGTTCAGGAAGTAATTCCTAACTCTTGGTTTATGATGTCCATTGTTTCTTGTGGTGTACTTGCGAATTGGATCATTTTTTTGTATGGTTTTGTCAGAAATCCATCTTCTTCCATCGTCTGAAGTTGATTTCTAAAGCCGTCGTAGAAATTATTTGTGTTTAGAATAACAAGGGGAATTTTTAAAAGATCATGCTTCTTATTTTCTAAAGCATCTGTTACCTCGTCAAATGTACCGATTCCTCCTACAAATACTACGATCGCGCTTGCCTTTTGCAAAAATACTGCTTTTCTTTCGCCCGGACTTTTTGCGATGATCATTTCATTGGCGCCTGGCCTTGCTTTATGTTCGAGGTGTATTACAGACACGCCTATAATTTTGCCGCCGGCGTTTTGCACTTCAGCTGCTAATTGACTCATAAGACCCGTGTTAGTTCCTCCCCAAACCAGGTCGTAGCCGTTTTGCACCATAAGGCGGGCAAATTCCAGCGCAGGTTTTGTATACTTTTCGTCTACGTCGTTTGCTGAGCAGAAAATGCCGATAGTTCGTTCCATGAAGGAATTCTAGATCCTAACCGCTAAAAACTCAAGGAGATTCTATTCTTCTATAGGAGGATTGGCGGGCGCATATCCCAATGCTCTGTTTACGTAGTTTTTTGCTCTTTCCATTTCTAATTTTGCCCTTTTAAGTAACGCCAGTTGTCTATCTTTTCTTTTTATACTGCCTTTAATATGGAGGAATTTCCAGGATAACTCGACATCTTCCATCTCGATATCAAACTCTTCAAATTTAGCGTCGAAATAGCCCTCACTTCGGTTGTGGATAGCATCTGCGGTTTCAAGCTTCGTTCCCATTAAGAAATCCATTGTGTTTTGTAATTCTCTCCTACATCTTTCGAGCATTTCGGTTTCCTGGCTTCGCCTGTGACCGTTGCTATGGTTAACTTCGTTAGGCCCATGACCCAATCCAACCCCATCGATTTCGATACCAAATTCGTCGATTTTGCCCAAAAAATAGCCTTCGATGCGACTCATCGCTACTTCAAGAAAATCGGTTGAGTGATCTATGTCTCTAGAACCTTCCGGACCCATAAGGTGAGGATTATAGCATCAAGAATGAGCAAATAGCAACTATGGGGTATTCTGTCTCTTGACTCGGACTATGACCTTGACTATAGTTATAAAATTATTCCATATGGCAGAAAGACAAGTTGAAGACTCGAGGGATATGGTGCCTATAGATCTTGGTCAGTTTGGCGGCGTTGTATCTGTTGGCGCTTTTGAGCATTTCTGCTCAGTTGGGGAATTTCAAGCTGGTAAGCAAGACGGAATCTACCAGGATTTTTTTGCCTTTTGCTGGGCACGTTTGCCTGTTGGGGGAAGACTTTTTATTCAAACTATGGTTTGGGATAGAATGCCTGATCCTGATAGAGTGTCGTTAGACGCGCCAAAAGGTTCGGACGAGTACTTACTCGCGCTTTTACGCAAATTTTATCCGGGGTCGTGGTTACCTAATGGACAAGAACAGATAATCAGAAATGCCAAAGGATTTAAACTTATTGATTCAATTAGCGGTAAAGATGATTACATAGAAACAATGAAACAATGGGGAGCTAGAACCAGGCGCCGTACACCATCTTTACTTTGGGAAAGAGCCAAACTTGTTCCAAGATACTTAACAAATAGACATTTCCGCTTGCAAGTAAAAAGCTTAAACAATGCTGCAAATAGACAAATGTTTGAGCGGGGAATTATCGGGCATTTTAGGATGACTTTTGAGAAGGTTGAATTGGAAACAGATGGAGAAAATTCTTGAGTGATTTTATATGTTTGGATTTATATGCGACTGTCCTACCCTGCCTAAATTTCTCCATAGTCTAAAATCCGGTAATCTTCTTCTTTGTCCTGGATGCCCAATCTCGCACAGTTTGATTCCTTTAACAATGGATATGACGTCCGGCTTTATTAATGGCGCGCCTCTGCGATGATGCAGATATCCTGCACTGATTGGCTCTTCGTAAATTTCGGGGTAAACTGCACTGGTGTTTGGCCTTGCTCTTTCACCGTAAGGAAAAAGAACTATGAAGTGTTCGGAGTCTTTTTTCCCCGCTACTACTCCCCAATTCAGATCTTGGTTAGCATATTCAACTTGTCCTCTGTCCAAAGAAATCATTTCTCGCGCTACAATAATAATTGTCCCGGTGGGGTATCTGTCAGGATCAAAGGATTCTACTAGAGTAAGCCTGCTTGCCGCCTTTTGGTCAATTCTGCGGTAGTAGTCATCGACTTTAAATCCGCTAGTCATAGTTGAATACGCTCTTTTAATATCCTTAAAGGTTTCCATTCGGCATCTATCAGAAAAGCTGTGACCTTGCCAGTACTCCGGCTGCATCACCTGATCGCCCGGTTCTGGAATAAATCTATCTTGCATGGGGGAATTGTAATGTAAAGTGCGGTAAAATTCAAAGTTTCATCTATCGTTTGGTGGCTCTACGGGGAGTCGAACCCCGCTTTGGACCTTGAAAGGGTCCCGTCCTAACCGATAGACGATAGAGCCAAAATTTATTTGTCTCTGCCACGCTTTGCGTGATAAGAGCCGTAAGTAACCTAATGTTGCGTTAAGATTTTATCATGTTTTCGGGTCGAATTGAATTTTTCTGTTCTTTTTGCTTTAATTTCCGTATGGCATATCATGAAAAGGTTGCGGGCGGAATATGTGAAAAAATTAGCGAGGTGGTTGATTCTGCTCGTGAACACGGTTATGGCTCAAAATCCAGACACGTTACCTTTCTAGCTCACCGCACGGGCGGGGCGTCAGTTGAACTGGGTCTAATGGAATTGATGTAGGAAAATGCAGATAGATATTCATGGAGGCCCACTGACAGACCCAGGAATAATGGGGATAAGTTTTTTCCTAGAACTGTTATTGATCTGGTGTTAGGAAACGGACCTAAGGCCGGATAATTTTTATTCTTCGTAAGTCTTATAGTTTGATTCCAGTTCGATTTCTGCTATAATTTTGCCTTATGGCTGAAAGAGGATTTCCAGAAGAAAGA
>OBEQ010130002.1_pt1 | contig 22831 bp, 18 predicted proteins | sample 1670901 | NCBI WGS metagenome assembly OBEQ01 (sample SAMEA104232315, study PRJEB22302) | groundwater metagenome | biome: forest; feature: aquifer; material: groundwater | place: USA | collected 2011-08-07 | depth 5.4 m
ATAACCACAACAACCTCTGGCGCTTTATTGTTACTGTTTTTTTTCATTTAGTGCTAAAAATTTAATTCTTCCAAAACTTCTTTTTTGATGTCAATAAAATTCCGATCTTTAATTTTATATGCATAAAAATTCTCCGGCCTGTAAAAAATATCCTTGTAGAGACTTTTTCCATTTTTAAGACAAAGGCTCCTGTAGAAAAAGCCTCGTTCCCCGTTTTGTTCTTTAATATATGGACGAAGTTGCTGATGTTCGTTTAAATAAAGCGTCTCAATACATCCATCTCGCAAATCTGCGCCTTTAAAATGCATCCAAAATGGAAACGGGATTAGAAAGCCTTCAGAATAATAAGGACCACCATCTGATAATTCCGACGTATCAAAGTAAAATAGCGCAGGATTTTTGTTATTAAAATTGCCTAATCTTTCTTTGAATTTTTCCTGGAGCAATCTCTGAATTTCTGCGGACCTACCATTTTTCAGTAAATAACTAAAGCGATTTGATATTTCTCTAACACTCATCAGAGAAAAAGCCATGATGAAAAATAACAATCCAGACAAAGAAATAACCTTAATTAGACGTTTCTTAAATTTAACAAGTTTTATATATAATGCTAAGACCAATGCCGATAAAAATAACGCCGTACCAGCCGAAGATATAACCAAATAATAGCTTGACGGAAAAAAGCTTGTACCAAAAGGGGCAAATGCCCATGTTCCGAATGTAAAGACGAATAAAAATAAGATCGCCAGCCACTGAGGCATAACCAGATCGTTTTTCCTTTCGACATTCCATTCAATAAAACATAATACCCCGACTACACAAATATAAATTCCAAACAGCGCGGAATATAGTCCTGTTGAATCGTATGATAAGCCTTGGTTACGAGCCAAATGCTGGTAATTCGTAGCAATATAAAAAACCAATATCTCCAGAATTAGATTTATAACTAAAGTGCGAATAAAAAATACTTGAGGTCTTTTCGAATTCGCTAAAGCGATAACTAGTGTTAACAAACTATAGATAATAAGCGGACCTCCTGAAAGAAAAGTTACGTATGTCTTTATATTCTGAGTGCTGATCCGACCGAATAACATACCCCAGTAATCATTGGTAACAAAAGTATAGCCAATACCTGAAAAAGGATCTAAAAGTAAATGCCAATTCCCTTCAGCAATTCTCTTAAATGACCCTCCAGGAATAGAGATCAGACCATTTACAGTATCCGGAGAGTGTAGAACTACAAATATTATTGGTGCATAAAAAACTAAAACTCTGATCAGAATATTTTTAAAATTCTCCTTAATTCTACTATTTACCAGCTGATAAAGTTCCAGTACCGGCAAAAAAAATAGCAGCGGAAACGCTCTTATTGGAGAAAAAATAATTGTCAGAAAAAGTAAAATTATACTGATGACTATCCAACGAAAATCCCCGGGGTAATTTTTAACTATTAAATAGTAAACTAACAGGAATAGGAACATCCAAAACATCGAAATATAATCACTGCCTTTAACTGCAAACTCCAATGGGCCAATTGAAGAATAACTAATAGCAAAAAAAAATGTTGCTAAAACAGCCAGTATGGTATTTTTAAAAACAATCTTCACCAAGGGAAAAACTGTTATTGTGGCAATTACCTTAAATATCAAGTTAATTGCGGCAGGAGGAAGATGGGTCAAAAAAGCTATATTTTGCAATAAACCGATGTAATATACCTGATAAGCTGTGTATATTCCCCTTTCCTTCCAAACCTCCATTAACTGCGTAAGAGGGTAATCTCCAAGAGCTTTAAAGGACAAGTAAAGTATCCAATCGTCCGGTTTAAAACCTATCTTAAGAGCCAAATCTAAAACAGTAAATTGTAAGACAACAACAATAATTGCCAATATCAAAAAAATAATCAAGGTATCTTTCTTCATGGGATTTTATATTGAGCTTCAAAGAACATTCTTTGAATTGGGTGAGGGCTATTCCTTAAAACCTGCTTCCATTCTCCTGGAATAGGATATTCCTGTTCTCTAATATTTTGATTATCACCAGCGCGTGATCTTTGCCATTGTTTGGTATAAAAATAACCTCTAGTTAATCGGTCAATCTGGTTAGTATAATTGATTATCTGAGGTCTGGTCATTTCATGTAACGAGCTAATAGTGATGAAGAGATCAAATTGTTTTTTAGGTAAAAGTTCTATTTGATGTGGCATTAAAAACTTAATTCTTGCAGCTTCAAATTCCTTTTTTACTTCCCGGTATGATTTGAAGGGTCTAAATTTGAATATCTTATCCTCCAGAAAGAGAGTTGAGAGATAGTTTTGAGAAATATATAAAGCCGGAGGAATATCAACCATGCAATAAGAGGAGTGTGGTAAAACCTTAAGGAAAATAAATGCTAATCTTCCGTAACCTGCTCCTAATTCGGCTATCTTCATTTTTTTAGAATATTTAGTCTGCTTTTGGATGGTATAAAACTCATGGATGGAATTACAAAGATCTTGGGAAATTAACCTATTTTTGTAGTTAACAATAATTGGATTCCCTATTAGGGGCTCCTCTAACTTATTCAGTAAATTTAGGTAGTCAATATGAGAAATATAGTCAGCAAGAGAGGACACAAATAACCTGTAGATAAAAGCCGACACTGAGTTAAAGCGCTTAAGCTTTATTTTCGACTTAGTATCATAATTCGTAAAGTGACTTTTTAGTACCGGATCAAAATTACATTCTATAATCTGAGACAATACAATCGGTAATTGGTGTCTAATAATCGCTAGGACACCCCAATTAAAATACCTCATATTAATTGATCTTTTGAAATTATCGATATCTGCATTCATTAATTGCTCCAGATGAACCTTATTTAAGTCTACCCAAAAGGTAGAAGGTTGATAAATTAATGGTGCTTCTTTTAACTCCTTAAGCATCTGGATCAAAATCTTATTATGAGTGATTTTCATATTAGGCAATTATACAGTATAATTGCCTATCTTAAGTAAAAATATGACTTTTACTGCAACATGTCTTTTCTGCCTCAATAGACCTAGTGTAAAGTCTATTTTTTCTAATGGTAAATTCAATTTTTTCTTTTGTTACAATTGTCAAATGGGATTCATATACCCTTACCCTAAACCGGAAGAGCTTGAAAAATATTACCATGAAAATTATTGGGTTACTCCTGGTCTTTTGGGATTCTTCAGAAAATTTGTTTTTGATTTTTTCCAGACCCGGCGAAGAAGATGGATCATGCAGTATTTCTCCAAAGGAAAAATACTTGATATTGGATCCGGAGAAGGCAAGTTTGGCAAATCGCTAAGTAATAAATACCAGGTGATAAATTTGGATGTGCCTTCTTCCAAAATCACCAATCAAAATGTTCTAAAAATTGATTTTTTAAACTGGCGAACTAGTCTTAAGTTTGATGCAATAGTTTTTTGGGAAAGCCTGGAACATACCTCTAAACCTGAGCAATACTTAAGGAAAGCAATCAAGTTGCTTAAAAAGGGTGGTCTGGTATTTATTGAATACCCCCGCTTTGATTCAATAGAATCAAAAATCTTTAATAAGTATTGGTTTCACCTAGATCCGCCCCGTCACCACAGCTATATCACAGAAAAAGGCTTAGAAATACTTGTATCCCGAACTGGATTGATAAAAATTTCCCACAAGAGTATCCCGGCTTTTGAATACGCTGTTTGGGGATTTATCGGAAGTGCTTTAAATATCGTAAATGTAAGAATAACGGATATGTTGAAGCAAAATCGTAGCCTGGTATTATTATTATTGATATCGCCTTTATTTTTCCTGGTGGTATTTATAGAAATTGTGTTTGTACTAGTCGGACAATCTCCGATCAATTTGATGATTGCCAGAAATCCTTTAAAATCCCAGCTCCAAGAGTAAATCTTTCTTAATGTCTATGAAATTTTTATTCTTAAGTTTATAGGCATAAAAGTTTTCTGGCTTGTAAAGAAAACTCTTGTATTGACCTTTTCCATCCTGAAAACAAAGACTCCTGTAATAAAAATCCTTTTGTCCGCTTATCTCCTTTATATGGGATAACAGTTGTTTGTGATCAGATAGATATAATACTTCTGAACATCCTTCTACTAACTGGTTTCCCTGAAAACGCATCCAAAAAGGAAGGCTCGAAAGAAAACTCTCCGTATAAAATGGGCCGTTCTCTATTTCGGAAGTATCAAAATAAAAAAGCATTGGTTCTTTTTTATTAAATGGTTTAATAATTTCTTTAAATCTAGATTGAAGAAGTATCTGTCCGGATGCCGCCCTGCCGCTTAGGTTTGCATGATCAAAATAATCATGTATTAGTTGTCTGTTTGAAAGATAAAATAAAATAATAAGCATGGAAAACAAGGGGATAAATAAAACAAGTAGAGTAGCTTTTGACTTATTTAACTTCTCAAATAAAATAATTATTATGGAAGCAAGAAATAGGGAGGTTCCAACGCTTGGAATCATTAAATAGTGATCCTGAGATCCACCAAAACTTAAGGTTGTACTGGCAAGTAACCATGTCATCACAATAAAAATAATTGCTCCAAATATGCCCAACCATGATGCTAATAACCAATTGACTTTTTTCCCTTGCTTAAACCACTCAATAAAATAAGCGATCGCTAAAATTAATAAAAATATGCCTATAATAACAGGGTAAATTCTAGGGGCATCAAAACTCATTTGTAATTGCTGCGGTAAACTGAATCTATGGTCTGTTATAAAAAAAATTGCTATCCCAAAAAATAAAAATGGTATAAATACTGTTATAAAGAATCCTAAGGGGTTTTTGGAAGTTAGCCAGGATAAAAACAATGATATAGTTCCAAAAATAATTAACGGACCACTCAGAAAAAAAGATAAGTATTGACTGAAATCCTTAAGTTTTATAGAACCTAAAAAACCCCAATAATTATTCAAAGGTAGTATATGACCAAGTCCTTGAATTGGAGTTAAAATTAACTGCCAATTCCCACGGAGTATTAAAGAAAACAAAGTGTTAGGTTGATAGATATAAGATAAAACTAAATTGGGTCTGTATAAAATGATCAAGATGATGGGTGAAAAAAGTATCAATAGTCGTAGTAAGCCCTCCTTAAACCTAACTTTTGAGGGTTTTCTAATGAATAAGTAAAATTCTATTATTAATAGAAATAATAGTAAAGGATATACTCTCATTATAGATATCCCCAAAGCAACCAGAAGTAGTACGGTGCTGGTAATGAATAACATACGGTTTGTTCTGCTTTTAATTAAATAATAGTAAGATATTAAGAATAAGCCTGTAAAAAATAACCCTAGATACTCTGTTGGTTCTACTGCAGTCTCAAGGGGTCCAGAAGATGGATAGGTCATGGCAAAAAGGATAGTTGTTAAAAATGCTAAAAATTTATTTTTAAAAACTATTAGTATCAGCGGGTAGACAACAAGTGTAGCTAATATTTTGAACAGGATACTAAGAAGTTGTAAGTTTTTATAATTGAAATTAACAAAATCAACAATTATACCTGTATAGTAAATTGGGACAGTAGTATAAGGTCCGTATACTGCCCAGACTTTAGGAAGATTTGCGAAAGGGTTTGAACCAAAAGTTTTATACCAAAAAGTAAATGCCCAGTCATCCGGGGTAAGTCCAATTTCCAAAGCAGGACGTAGAAGATCATATTGTATTAAGGATACGATAAATAACAGCAGAAAAAAAAGAAAAAGATTGGAACCTATGGTTTTTGTTAAAAAAGATATTTTTTGCATAATTATATTTTTTTTGATCTTAATTCTTGCAGTATCTGGTCTGTAATATTGAATATTTTCTTATCTTTCAACCGAAAGGCGCGAAAATCCCTGGTTTCATATACAGTCCTTACCATCCCAATATTATATCTAGTCTGTGCACAAAAACCATTGGCTTCAAAATGTTCAAGCTCTTTTTGCTTAAAGGATTCCTGCAGATTTTTTTTATCAGTAATAACTGCAATGCAACCCAAGAACTCGGGCTTTTTAAAATAAAGAAGCCACTGCGGAAGGTATCCTAAATTTGAAGCTACTGCATGATATTGGGTGAGACCTTGATCTGTTGACAAATCCATATATATTATCAGGTCAACCTGATTCTGGTTATTAATCGAATTCAGTATTTGATTTTGCATATAAGACTGATCGTCTGCCCCTGTACCAAGAGATAATAACGAATTAAAATGTTGGGTAATCTCGTAATGACTGATAAGAGCTACCGTCATAAATAATAAGAATGCCACTAGTAAATATACATATCTTTTTAATTTCACACCCTGTTCAATCAATAAGCTAATTAATGCTGAGATAAAAATACTAATTCCCAGTGACGGAATAATTAAATACCAATGCATTGATTCGATAATATTAAAAGTCCTACCCAATACAGCCCCAGTAGATATTATGAACAAGAAAGCAAACCAGGGCCCAAAAAATAAAAGAAATAATTTATCTAGTTTACTTCCATTCCTAATCCAAATAATGAAACAAATCGCTGAACAAATAAGAATTGATATCCCTACCAAAAATGCTGGGGAATGAAGAAAAACGAGCTGATGATTTCCTAACAAACTATATCCTAAAGCTTTAAACCACGAAAGTAAATAATACAAGGTATCGTTTTTAAAATCACTAATAAATCTTATAATACTGTCAAAATATCCTGAGGTTCTACCTATACTGGCTCTAGTCAAGATTAGCATCGGTAAGAAAAAAATAGATAGTCTAACTAATGATTGGGATAAAAAAATGAACTTTTTAATCTTAATTACCAAATAAACTTCAATTAAAAATATTAACCCAAACAAAGGATATATCCTAATCGGGGACAACATGAATGTTAAAAACAGAATTATCGATGTAAAAAAAGTAAGCATTATTGAGTTTTCAATAACAGATTTGTAGTAATAGAGAAAAAATAAGTTCATAAATCCAATTGCCAGATATTCGGTTCCTTTAACCACGTAAGAGAGGACTCCTGCCGAGGAGTGAATTATAGAAAAAATAACCATGCTAATGCTTGCTAAAAAACGATCTTTAAATATTTTTGAAATCAAAAGAAAAAGGGTGATTGATGCAAAAATTTTAAGACAGATATTAATTATCTGGAAGAGCTGATAATAAAGACCAAATAATTTTTCCAGAGTGCCAATATAGTAAAGATAAACAGTGACATACGGCCCTTTCATCATCCAGATATCTAAAATCCTGTTCAATGGTTCAGGGGTTGTTTTATATTCAAAAAGCAGTTGCCAATCATCTCCTGTTAATCCATTTTTTAGGACCAATTGCAAAAAGAGAAAATTTAACAACGCACAGAGGAAAAGTATAAACAGATACTTACCTAAGAAATTTTTAATCTTTTCATAGTATAATTTCTTCATATGGAAAAACGGTTAAAGATTATTGTAGTTTTTCTGGCATACAACGCCTCTAAAACCCTGGGAAAATTTTACGAGCAATTTCCTAAGGAATTTATTTCAACCATCATATTAGTTGATGATGCCTCAAAAGACAATACGTTCGAAATGGCTAAAAAGCTGGGAATAAAATCTTTCAAAAATCCTGTTAATTTAGGTTATGGCGGAAATATGAAAAGAGCACTTAATCTTGCTCTCGAATCCGGAGCAAATGTTATCATTGATATTCATCCCGATGGTGAATACAAACCATCAGCTATCCCTGCAGCAATAAATGCTGTAAAAAATGGTGCTGAACTAGTATTGGGTAATCGATTTGAATCGCTGGGTAAACCTTTAAGAAGTGGTATGTACATCTGGAAGTTTTTTCCAATTTGGATCCTAAACCAGGTTGACAAGATCTTCCTGGGAGTAAGGATAGATGATTTACATCAAGGTTTCCGTGTTTATACAAGGAACCTATTAGAAAAAGTAAGCTTCGAGGAAAATTCAAATAATTATCTTTTTAGTTTCGAATTGATTGCTCAGGCTGTCTATAATAACATTAATATTGCCCAGGTTCCGGTTGAGACTATATACTCTGGTAAAAAAAGGGGGGCCAGTTTAAAAAACAGCATTAAGTATTCATTAGGTACTTTTAAAATACTGTTCTTATTTATTCTTGCAAAATTGGGATATCAGACAAAACTTTTTCAGAAAGTTGAAAAATTATGAGAATATTAGTTACCGGTGGTGATGGCATGGTAGGTTCGCATTTTATTCAAAGCCATAGACAAAAAGATTTAATTTTATGCCCCACTAGAACAGAATTGGATATAACAGATATTGATTCTGTAAAAGGTTTTTTCGTATTACACCGACCAGAGATATTGATACATTTTGCTGCTTATACTGATGTTACTGAGGCAGAAAAGGAAAGGGATAATATAAAGGGGGCTTGCTGGAACATCAATGTAGTAGGAACATCCAATTTAGTAAATGCTGCCAACAAAAATTCTTCGTATTTTATTCATGTTTCAACTGATAATGTTTTTTCGGGACTAAAAGATAATCCCGGTCCTTACGATGAGGAATTCCCCACTGAAGAACAATCAAACCGTTTGTCCTGGTACGGCTGGACTAAAAAAAAAGCAGAGGAGGTTGTAAAACAAAACCTAACAAATTTTGCAATTATTAGAATTTCAAATCCGGTACGAGCTAAATATGTTGCTAAACTAGATTATATTAGAAAAATTCTTGAGCTGTTTGATAAGGGAAAACTTTACCCAATGTTTAATGATCAGTATTTAACTTTAACATATATTAATGAAGTAGCTGAAACTCTAAAAATACTTTTAGAAAAAAGATTGCGGGGTATTTATCATGTTTCAAGTGTCAATTTATACACACCGTTTAGGTTGGCAAACCTCTTAATTGAAAAAGCTAGGGGAAAAGAAAATGCCATTAAACCAATTAGTATTGAGGAATTTCTGAGAGATAATCCAGCCAGGTATGCGCAATTTGGAGGCTTAAAAGTAGAGAAAACAGAAGAAAGATTGCACCTTAAATTTAACAGATGGGAAGATACTATTATTGAGCTAGCTAAACAATTCGAAGATTAGGAAGAGCAAGTATAAATTTTCCCCCTTTTTTACGATACTCGGATTGCTTTTTTATGATTTCATCCGCAAAATTCCAGGCTAAGAGTAAAGTATAATCTGGCTGATCTTCTAAAAGCTTTAATTCAGGATAAATAGGAATATGCATTCCCGGTGTATATTTACCCTGCTTATAAGGAATAGAATCAACTATGTAGTCTAAAGTTTCAGGGCCGATTCTGCAGTAATTTAGTATAATATTTCCCTTTGCAGATGCCCCGTATCCTACAATTTTTTTCTTTTTTAAGCGCAGTCGCCAAAGTTCCTGAACTAGTTCATGTCTTACCTTATCTACTTTTCTTCTAAACTTAAGATATATCTCAGGATTTAAGAGTCCTGCCCTTTTCTCAAGCTTTAAAAGTTTTCTTACTCTGTTGTTTACAGTTTGGGACTGTTTACTGACAAAAACTCTCACTGACCCACCATGGACCGGCAGACGTTGGACATCAATCAAAGTTAAACCATGTACTTTTAATAATTTATCTAAAGGAGTTATAGAAAAATATGAAAGGTGTTCTTGGTAAATAGTGTCGAATTCTACCTTTTCGAGCAAATCATAAAGATAGGGAAATTCCACAATAAATAATCCATCATCAGAAAGTAATACTTTTATACCCTCCAGAAAATCATGCAAGTTATGAACATGAGCAAAAACATTTGTTGCTGTAATAATCTTGGCAGTACCGTGTTCTTTTTTTATATTTTTCGCTAATTCCTTAGTAAATAGAGCACAAATTGTATTTACTCCTTCTTTATTAGCTTTTTTGGCCAGATTTTCTGCAGGATCTACCCCTAAAATTTTTATCCCTTTAGATTTAAAAAATTTAAGGAGTGTACCATCGTTACTTCCTATATCAACAGTTAAATCTTCTCCCCCCGCGGTAGTTTTCTTTATAGCTTCTGTGACTAATTTCTCAAAATGGTTAAGCATCGTTTCTGAGGTAGAGGGAATATAAACATAATTCTTAAACATTACTTTTGGTGATACTACATGAGCAAGTTGCACTAATCCACAATCCCTACAAAAACAAACATCGAGTGGATAGAATTTTTCTGCTCTGTGGCGGTGATGACCATTTAAAAACCCATTGGGTACAGGGGTAGGACCTAACTGAAGAAATAGAAATAAATTTTTACTATCACAAGCCCGGCACTGCTCTAACTTAAATACCTCCCTGTGTTTGGATCTGCCCTTATTCATTTCAATTGATCCGATAATATCTTAAGCGAATTGATATCATGCTGTATTAGCATCCAAAATGAGGAATTGGCAGGGAATTTATCCCTTAAAGAAGGCAGGTACTTATCGTACTGATTAAAAACTTTAATAAGATCCCCTTTATTTTCTTTTTTATTTTGTTTTAAGACTTTATTAGTCAGAACCCCTGCTTCATAAGAAACCCTTTCTGTTGAGGATTGTAGCTCTGATAATAATTTTTGATCCACAACATAGTTTAATTCTGCTAGCCTCGTTTTTAATAATGATTTTTTATAATTAATTTGAGCTTGCTCTCCAAATTGCAAAACTTCTAATCCTTTTTCCCATAATCTCTTAAATGAATAATAAAAGGATCCGGGGTTGATTGCTTCCTTTCTAAAACTGTTATCGTTTTCTGCTGCGCTTACTGATTTTAGAAAACTAAATAATAGTAGGGTAAAAATTGGTATAACAATTAAAGCTTTCTTAAAGTGTAGGATAGACATAGCAACAATTATAATTATTAGTGTATTAAAGCGCAATATATTAAATCCGTTTACAAAATTATGCCATTACCTATAGAAACCCACGTCCCTTCGCTTACGCTCAGTGGCGTGGTACTCATATGAATTCAAGAAGTTTTATTAGCTTTAATTTGTTTTTTTATCCATTCAATTATAACAGGTAATTCTTCTTCCAATTTCTTCTCGCTTTTCCACCCCAGTAATTTATTTGCTTTATTAGAAGATGGCACTCTTTTCTTAATATCATAGGTAAAGCCAGGTACAAATTTCGCCTTAAAAGGCTTATCTACATTGCAAAGTTTACATAAAAGCTTTGCCAAATCAATTATTCGAACTTCTTCTTCATTTCCTATATTGAAGTCGTTGTTCTCGCCTTTTTTAGACTCAAGTGCTGCAATTATTCCTCTGGCAATATCTGAAACATGAGTAAAACAACGAGTCTGCCTGCCATCACCTAAAAGTTCCACGGGATATTGACCTTCAAGAATTTTTTTTATTAAATCCGGGATTACGTGTGCATATCCTACCTCCCTTTCTGGTTTTTCATTTATTCCGTAGGCATTAAAAGGTCTAATAATGGTAAACTTAAGTCCGTATTGATCATAAAAAGCGTAACAATACCATTCCCCCACTAACTTTGAAAAACCATAAGCACTAACTGGCGGAGGAATTTTTCCTATATCATCTTCTTTGCTGGGAAAAGTCTTCGTCGATTCAAAAACCATCGATGAAGAAAGGTATATTATGCGCTTAATTTTGTTGGCAACAGCCGCCTCAAAAATGCTTGAGTACATCTTGTTATTCTCGGATAAAATAGTTGCCGGATATTTATGAAAGTATCCTATTCCCCCTATTTTTGCAGCCAGATGTATACAATAATCTACTCCCTCCATTGCCTTTAATGCCTTTTTTTTATCTGTCAAATCAACTTTTAAAAACTCACATTTTTCTGGAATTTTTGCTTCTTTTTTACTTAAATCATCTGCAACTCGAACAGAGTAGCCTTTTTCTAAAAGTTGTTTAACTACTTCACTGCCAATAAAACCTGCTCCGCCAGTGACCAATATTTTAATATCTTTTTTCATTGGGCTAAGGTATCTTTAAGCCGAAAAATGATTTTCCCTGCCCCAAACAGATTCCAAATGTCACAAACTAAACAATCTTTATTAACTACTTTTTTTAATTGCTTTAAAGTAATTTTCGAAAAGTCATCATGGTTAGTTGCAACAATCACTACATCCGCATTTTTCAGCGATTCATCAAGGGAGTTAGACTTAATAAAGGGGTCGTGTGCTATAACCTTGGCGCCTTCGGTTAATAAATAATTTTGTAATTTAAGTGATAAGGAATACCTTGTATCGTCGATATTTTTCTTAAACGCAAGTCCTAGCAACGCAACTTTTTTGTTGGTCAAGCTTTTCATTTCTGTTTTAATCTTACGAAGTAAAAATCCTGGGATATTTTCATTTAGTCTCCAGGCAGCAGCAACCAGATCCAAATATGGACTTTTATCCAGCAAAAAGAAACCATCTTTCACCAGACACGGCCCGGCGGTAAAACCAGGACCCTTAAGCCCGCCTCTTTTATAACCGTCGTTAACAAGTCTTAAGACTTCATAAATATCTCTCTGATGATCATCTGCAATAAGCATAAATTCATTTCCAATTGCGAAATCAACATATCTATACATGTTGCAATAAAGTTTTGAAAGCTCTGCCGATCTGGAATCTGTATAGAGTATTTTTTTAGTTAATTTTTTGAAAATATTTGCCGCAACTTTGCCACTGGCAGTATCAACCGTACCGATAATTTGGGGTATTTCATATAATTCCTCAACCGCCTTACCTTCAGCAATTCTTTCCGGGCAATAGGCTAAATAGATGTCCTTACCTACCACCAGTCCATAATTCTCATGTAAAAATCTGGCTAAATATTCTGTAGTTCCCGGTGTAACTGTACTTCTCAAAATCAGAAGTTGTCCTTTTTTTAAAAACTTTGAAAACTTATTTAAAAATCCGGTTATTTGAGTCACATCTGGACTGAAGCTATCACTCATTGGAGTACCAAGCGTTAGAATAATTGTTGATGTCTTTGGTAAAACCTCAGGCAACATACTTTCGTGCATCCCCACAAAACCCCTGTTATAAAGTTTTTTAAGCAAGGGACCTGCGCCTTCTTCTATAAATGGCAGATTTCCTTTGGCTAATCTGTCAAGGTGTTCTTGTGATACATCAATTCCGATCACTTCAAAGCCCTCTTTCGCCAAAACTAGACCAAGCGGCAAACCAACTCTACCAATGCCTACAACAATTAAATTTTTATTTGATACTTGCCCCATGAATATATAGGTGATATTAAAACAATTAAGTGGTAAAATCAATCCTCATGAAAACAAAAAAACTGGTTAGTATTATTCTCACCTCATATAATGAGGAGAGAAATATTGGCAAAACAATAGAGGATTGTAATGTTTTAAAGAAGTTTTTTCCTGTTGAAATTATCGTTGTGGATGCTGCTTCAAAAGATAAAACTGTCGAGATTGCAAAAAAAATGAAGGTTGATAGAATTTTACGATTCCCCTTTAAAAGAGGTAAGGGTGCTGACTTTTGGGCTGGGGGGCTTTTGGCCAGTGGCGATTATATAATACAAATTGATACTGATCATCAATTCCAACCGGATGAAATTCCTCTTTTTGTGGAGGCTTTGGATAAAAATGCTGATGTAGTAATCGGAACGAGGTTTAACGGAGGCAGAATTCAAAAAGACTCGGTAACTACTCGCAATCTGTTTGGGAATTGGATTATGTCTTTCCTGACAAGTTTAGCTTGTAACAAAAGGGTGACTGATGTTATGGCCGGATTTAAAGGATTTAAAAGGGAAGCATTTTTGGCACTGGATTTAAAAGAAAGGCATTTTGAGTATGAGGCAGAAACGGTTGTCAAAGCAGTCAAAATGGGCATGAATCTTGTTCAAATTCCCATTACTTATACAAAGAGGGTGGGCGGAGCATCAGGCATAAGGGCCCTGAGAGATGGACTAAACGTCTGCAAGGCAATACTTAGGGTATCTTTTAGTGACTTACCAAAGTATTCTAGTCTGTCTCGTTCTTTTTCCAAACATAAACCTCGTCCTTAATGCCTACCCATATTAATTTAGTGTGACAGCTACATTTAGATCCGGGCTCGGTTTTCTTTGATAACACTAAATAATCATAGCTGCCATCTTCTAAAGGGGGATGTGAATTTATATTTGTCTCCACATTCAGATAAACCCCTGATTGTGGTAGATAGTAGATATCCTTATTCCTCAAACTAAAAATTATCGCTCTTCTCAAAAAACTGGGACTGAAGTTTTCTTCGTTATCTATATAAATTTTTCCTTTCTTAGAGAATACTCTTGTCAATCGTTCAATAGTTCCATCCATCTCACTGCCATTTATTAAATATTCATTCTTAATCTTATATACTTTTTCCCAATCGGCTCGAGTAAGGGAGTTGTCGAATTTTTTTTCAAAATAGCTACCGTTTTCTAATTGTTGTTTTCTTTTATTCGGTAAAGTTTCAAAAAAAGCATCATCAATTAATAAGGTATCTGCGTTAAGTTTTTTTAAAGCTAGTGGGCTTAAAAAGTAAGCTGCGTCCATATACTCCGGAGAGGCCTCGATTGTATAAGCTCTAAATTCTCCAGGAAAAATAGGCGCAAATACTCCAGCACCGACTATGGCTCTGGCCATACCGCTGGGATGAGGGCTGCGAGAATCCAAAACCATAAGTCGAGAGTTGTAGGGTAAATTTTCCTTTATCCAACTTATCCCCTCGCTACTTTGTTGTAATTTTGGCTTAAGCATATTTTCTCCAAATCTGGTTTTTGATAAAAGCGCCAGGGGCGGAATAATAGTTGGAATAAAAAGCCATAATATGAAAACAGTTAGCAGAATTTTTTTTAAAGAATTGTTCCTTTTCGTTTCACTTATTAGGTGAGTTAGGCATAAACAAATAACCAGAGAAAATATTAAAAAGGAAAATGATAAAAACCTATTACCATTTGCAGCCAAGAATCTGGGTACCAAGATGTTATAGAAAATTAGCGAGGTAAACCCGGCAATAGACAGGCTAATTAATAAAACAGATTGCCTTCGCTCAACCCTTAAGTTAAGTAGCATCAAAATACTTACCAGAAGTAACAGATCTACCCCTACATGAAACCAATTCAAGAATAACCATTCTTTATTAAGGCTAAGTGTTTTAGAAATTTCCTGATAATAGTGGTAAGCAATGAAATCTTCCTTTATATCTTCTTTCCGTGGAAAAATGATTGTTGAGTTTTCAATATTCCCAGGAGGAAAAATTGTGGAAGTAATAACACCACCTTGTAATAAAATCGTTAATAAGGTTAATGCGCCGAAAAATATTAAAGGGAGGATATTTCTTGAAAGAGTTCCTCTGTTTTTTTCTACCAGGAGTAGACCTACGATTAATGCTGGTGCAGTTGCTACAAAAATTGACTCATTAACCAAGGCTAAAGTTAATAGGCAGATTGCTAAAGTTGCCCAGGTTATCAGGGGCCTTTTTTCTTGATCAATAAGTATGGTAACTGTAGCTAAAAAAATCGCAATACCAAATGCATGAAAGATAAAATAGATTAGTCCGTCTAAATTTATCGGGGCGCCATAAACCTCAATAGATTGATTGACAGTAGGTAAATTTCGCAAAATGATAATCAGTTCATTAAAATTATTGATGTGGGGCAGGCTGATAGGAAACTTTGGCAGTACCAAGTAGAAAAAACCAAAACTTATAAAGGCAACCAGTCCAGTAAGATTGGCAAGGGTAAATGATAGTAAATCTTTATGCCTTACCCAAATCCAAATTATTATCTGGACAGAGCATATTATAAACAAGCTCGAGAAAAATAAATGTAAAAAATGAAAGTCTAATCCTGTAAAAGAATAGAAGGCTCCCAAAACTTCAAATACTCCCAAATGATAAGCCAGAGGTAAATCAGGCTGCCATGGAGTTAATGCAGGAAAATTACCTCGTATAAATGAATGGGCAATCCCGTAGTATAAATTGGTATCACTACCTATTAATGCATGGCTTGCTTTCCAAAATATTAGCCCACTCCAACCCAAAATACTGGCCAGCCAAAAAAATAGTTGCTTGCCTTGTAAGAGCAAAGTGTCGTTTTTTGACTTGATGAAGTTTAGCGAAAATCCTAAACAGACGGTTAGTAAATACGCCCCTATAATACCTAACTGACCTTTAACCAAAAATGCTAGCGTGTTAAGGGCAAAAGCGAAGAAGGTAAGTCCTAAAATGCTTCCTGCCGGAAGGATAAGTTCTATCCTTCTTACGGAAGTTGTTTTCCTAAGTATTAATATGCCGGCAATTAAGATGGGCAAAAGAAGAATTAAAAATATGAGCATTCATCCCACCTAACGTTCCAATAAACTTTTGGAAAATCTCTTTTTGACCTCTGCTTTATTTTTAGTTGAAAAATACCAATCGATAGTTTTGTGCAGTCCGTCAACAAATTTAAACTTTGGCTCCCATCCGAGTATTTTTTTGGCAAGTGCATTGCTGGCCACCCTGTTCATTGGCCCAGTTGGCATATTGGTCAATAATTTAATCCGGGCCTGGTGGCCTGTATATCTTAAGACTTCTAAGGCTGCATCAATTACTTTAATTCTTTCCATTGTTCCCAAATTTATGGCTGTACCGTCATCAATTTTTTCTGTTGCCAAAATCACACCACTGACTATATCATCGACATACGTCCAATTTCTGATTTGCTCTCCATTCCCCCATACCTCAAACGGGTTTTGTTTCACAAAAGCTTTTGCAATCATTGCTATGACCGCGTGGTCTTCTTTTCCTCGGGGTCCATAAACTGTAAAAAATCTGCAGGACGCGGTTTTGAGTCCATATTCCCTGTGGTATGCCTTAAGCGTCTCCTCTCCCATTAGCTTGGCGTAACCGTAGATGTTGTCTGCATCATGGGGAGGTTTAACCATATCTTCTTTTAGATAGATCTTCTTTTTTTGATCGTTCTGTAAATATTTGGGGTAAACACAACCAGAAGAGGCAAAGACTACCTTGTCTACACCTTTCTTTAATGCTTCCCAAAAAACTACCCCATCCAAAAAGAAATTGGAAGCAGGTCCTGCTTGATGTAGATCGATGTAACCCCTCCCGCCGTGATCTCCTGCAAAATGAATGACAATGTCCATCCCCTTAACGGCCTTTCGCGCAACTCCCGGCTCCCTTAAATCAGCTTTAACAAATTCAATCCTTTTAAATTTTAAATGATCTTTTATATTTTCCTTTTTACCAGAAGATAAATCATCTACGACTCTTACCCCTGCACCTAAATCAACCAGTTTATCTACTAAATTAGAACCTATAAAAGAAGTCCCTCCTGTTACTAAAACTTTCTTATTTTTCCATTTGAACATAGATGGAAGCTATTCTATCAAGTAGCTTTTAGTTTGTAAATACTATTTTTAATTAAGTTCTCTATCAATTTTAAGCTGTTTTTTGTTGCTTTTTCCCAAGAAAAATTTTTACTCCAATTATAAGCATTTTCACTTAAATTTTTTAACTCCCTTTCATCGTTTAAAAGTTTCATAATTTCATCTGCCAAACATTTAACTGTTTTATCTTTACACAAGATGCCTGTTTTACCGTCTATAATTGAATCGCGCAGACCGGTAACGTTAAAAGCTACTGTCGGAGTACGGACAGAAGCCGCTTCAATTACTACCAGCCCCCATCCTTCTCTAACAGAAGGATTAATTAAAATATGGGCTCTGGCCAAAAGTTCATATTTTACTCTTTCTGTGACAAAACCCCAGAATTTAACTTTACCCTCCAAGTGTAAATTACTAATTTGCAGTTTTATTTTTTTTAAGTATCCGGGGTCAGATTTTCCTACAACCCAGAACTGAAAATTTTGGTCGCTGTTACTCAATATGGAAAAAATACGCAGTGTATCCTCTATTCCTTTATCTTTAGCCAATGCTCCTAAATAAATTAAAGTTTTTTTGGATTCTTTGGGTGGCGAGCTTAAAAATTTAGGTGTATTTGTCCCGTTATGAATAACACTAATCTTATTCCTATTAATTCCCCACTGCACTAAATCTCTCCTTGAAGACTCCGAAACAGTCATGAACGGAATCTTTTTATATAACCTAAATATTAATGGCTCAAGCAAAGTTCCCAAAATCGCTACCATGAAATTAAGAGGAATCGGCCACGGATTTAGCCTCCAAACTTCTTTAGTTACTTCGTGTATAAAACCCAGTTTTTTTACTTTCACATATAGAGGAGTAAAAAAGGGAATTCCGTGAAATTGGTCTATGACCAGATCAAATTTAGGATGATTTTTAAAGCAATACCAATTAAATGCTTCAATTTGAACCCCTAAGGTTTGAGGACCCGATCTTATCACTTTTACCCCATCAATTAACTCTTCCTCTTTTGCACCCAGGTAAAATGATGTAAACAGTGTAACACTATGCCCGGCCCTAACCCATCCTTTGGCATGTTCGTGCGTAGAAATTTCCGCCCCGCCAGAATTGGGGTGACCCGGCCCTCTCCAAGAGAAGATTAAAATCTTTAGTTTTTTATGCTCCATTTTATCCAACATTTATCCTGAAATTTAATTCCGGATCAAATCTCCATTTCCTTTTGTTTCTATCTGAATAATAATTTAACACTCTTAATCTGTAAAAAACCGCCAAGGTATCAACAAGCATAGCCAGTACCGTCCTTAAAAATTTTTGACTAGTTATAGTCGAGGCTCCTCCAAACCTAAGCCTAATGTCAACCGGCGCTTCATAAATTCTTTTGTATCCTAAGAAATTAGCAACAGCCAACATTTCAACATCAAATGCAAAATGTTTAACTAAAAGCCTGGGTAACACTTTTTCCAGTATTTCTCTTTTGAAAAATTTCATCCCAACCTGCGTATCCCGTACTTTTAACCCAAAAAGCAACCACACCAAAATTTGATACCCTACAGAAAGAATTCTTCTCTGCCAGGGATAGTTTACTTTGGAGGCAGGATGCCTCTTGGAACCTACGATTACATCAGCATTGTACCATTCAAAATGATCCAAGAGCATTGATAATCCCACGGGGTTTAAATCCATCCCAGCATCCATAAAACCAACCACATCTCCGCTACTTTCAGCCATACCAAAACGAACCGCATACCCTTTACCCTTGTTAGTATCATAACCTACTACTTTGATATTGGAATATTTTTTGGCAAATCTTTTGGCATTAGCGGCTGTGTTATCAACTCTACCATCGATAACACAAATTAGCTCTGTAGGGTAATGCAGTATGTCTAAAACATTTTTTATTCTCTTAAGATCCCCCGCTATGGTTTTCTCCTGTTTATAGGCTGGAACTATCAGCGATATTAATTTTATCTCTCCCGGAAACTCTCTTTCTTGAGCGCTGTCTATTTGCATAAGTAGAGTATATAAGGAGAGAAACTAGTAGTAAAGCGGTGACTACTATTGAAATTGAAATAACCGTGTAAAGACTTTTGTGGTTGTACCAAATTAGAACTATTTGAAAAAAAGCAGCTATCAGTGGGTAAAGAACTATCTGTGTTCTGCCGAGTGACAGATTGAAACTAATAAGTAGCGAGGAGAGACTGAATAAACTCATAAAAAGGCCGAACCAAACTAATAAATTAGAACCCTCAAGATACTCCGGGGTGTACAGTAATCTTATTGCTGGATTCGGGAATAACCAGTATAAAAGTAAGATTATAAGAGAAAATAAGGCTGTCGCAATAAAGCTATAGTGGAAGATTTTTTTATAATCCTCCCCCCTGGTCACCCTCTGTGTAACAAGTGGAAACATCACCGATCCAATTGGACCAACTCCAAAAAAAATAACTTTTCCCAGTGTAGAAAGCGAAGCATAGATTCCAGCTTCATGAGAGGAAAAAAAATGTTTGACCAGAATTAAATCAGAGGTGTACAAAGAGGTGGACGCAATTGCTTGAATCATAACTGGAAAGGCAAACAGAATCATATCTTTCATCATCTGCGGCCTTTGAATTCTAGATGTAAAATGGTCTCTTAAATAATGATGAGTAATGTACCAACCGACTATAGTTGCCAAAATAAGGCCAATCATAGCCCCGAATAAATAAAAGCCTAAATAGATAAGCAAAATACTTATCGAGAGCTTGATAAGACTTTCGAGCAACACAGATGCAACCATTTCTTTAAACTTAAGTAAACCCTGTAATATGGCCCTATTTATTCCAGAAGGTAGCGAAAATAAATAAGAAAATGCAATTAGTATTAGGTAAATTAGCTTATTTATATGAAGAAAGGAAGAGATAGCTGGTGCAAATATAATAATTACTACAAATAATATTAACGCTATCTGAAATATTTTTATTCTTAGCCAACTGATTAAATTATCCATCTCTTCCGCGTCTTTTGCCGATGAAATATATTTGGTTATTGCCAAGCTCATCGACCCAGGGATAATTCCCAAAAGCCCAATGATCGCTATCAGAGATGCTAGCTCTCCATATCCCGAAGGACCGAGAAGTTTCCCCATTAATAAATGGTAAAGGTAGTTTAGAAAATTAACGGAATTAGAACCAACCACCATAATTGCACTTCCAGAAAATAGTGGATGCCTGATAAATTTAAAGATTTTTGATGAAATTTTCATTATGCTACCCAATACCCTCTTAAGAAAAGTGTCGTTTCCAATATTAGAGAAGCGACCGATGCAGAAAAGGTTACGACCTTTAAAAATTTTGGCAGAGAAGTCCAAACTATTGCCAGTGTCAAAAAACATGGAAACAAAACTATGATATAACGAGGGAGTGACGAGAAACTTCCTTGAATAGTTGGCGTTAAGAATGCAAGCATTGCATACAAAAGATACGATAACCTCATCTTTTTAAAATATCCAATGATTGGAAGTAAAAAAAATAAAATTCCCGTTGCAAATTCTAAAATTATTGTCAGGTAAATTGGCTGCGTGGGGTCAACAGTCAAGAGCATTTTTGTATACCTAAAATAGACTTGGGGCAAAAGAATTATTCCGGATTGGTGCTGCTGCCCAACCCTCTCCTGAAGATGATAAAATGCCAGTGGATCCCCTACTGTTAAAAACTGAAAAAACATATACGCCACTAGGCCAACCGGAATAAATATGATCCAAAAGACCCTAGAAAATTTTGCTTTTTGTTGATAAGCCTCCATCAACAATGCTGGTAAGAGTAAAAATCCAAAGACCCTAGTGGCAGAAGCCACCAAACCCAAAAAAGCTGAAAGAAACCATCTATCTTTTCGTGCAAAGTAAAACGAACTGACTGATAAAAGCAAAAATAGTGATTCGCTGTAGACGGAACCAAAGTAAAAAGAAGTGGGGAAAATTAATAGAGTAATAATTGTAGTAAATGCTATTTTTCTTGAAAAATCTAGTGAAATTAATTCAAATAAAAAAAGGAGTGCTAAAAGAAATGAAATGTTAGAAACTAACAAACCCGCAATTGTTGAATTTAGTAAGCTAGATAGTAAATCAGGAGAAAAGGGGGCGGCAAATAAGTGAATAAGCATCGGGTAAATCGGAAAGAAAGCTTGCTCCAAAAATTTGTAGCCAAAAATTGAGATCGACAGGTAATGCTCCCCGTCGAAATTAGCCCAAGAAAAAAGTTCCGGTGCAACTTGATAATTGGCATGACCTCCTCCCAAAAAACGGTCTGTTTGTCCCAGTGGGATAAATTTTATAGCAAAAAATAAGATTATTATCAAAAAAACACGCCAAGTAAGCAAAATCAAAAAGATTTTAATAACGGGTGAATTCGGGTTTAAATATTTATTCATCTCATAGAAACCTTTGCATAGATTTTTTTCGTTTCCTCAATGACTTTGTGCCATGAGAAATTCTCAGCTTGCCTTAATCCCAATTTTGACAATTTAGCTTGTAAAGATTTACTTGACAAAATTTCAGTAACAATCGATTCAAATTGATTAATATTGGTAGGATCAAAAAATACTGCAGCATCTCCGGCAACTTCAGGTAAACTGCCTCTATTGGAACAAATTACTGGAGTGCCACAAGAAAAAGCCTCCAGAATTGGCAATCCAAATCCTTCGTATAAGGAAGGCTGAATGTAAACTGTCGCCAAGTTATAAAAACCCACTAACTCTTCCTTTTCTAAATTACCTGGTCTGATTACTTCATTCTCCAACTTTAATTTATCAATCAACCTGTTGACTGTTTTCAAGCTTTCTAGTTCTGGATGATTAATATTTTCTACTTTTTTTAAAAAAACCCCTCCAATTAAAACAAGTTTTAGCCCTTTTAGATTAGGTGTCCTGACAATTTCATTAAATCCTTCGATTAAAAATGGAAGATTCTTAACCCAGTTGGCATCTCCTACATAAAGTAAAAATTGATTTGGCAGATTGTATTTCCTTTTTATGTGAGTTAAACTTGCATCTGAAAGCGTCTTAAAATCCTTATTCGCCGCAAGGTATATAACTGAAATTTTTTCTTTCTTAATTTTCAAAAAGTTTATAATATCATTCTTTGATGTAATTGAATCTGTAAGTATGTGTTTACAACTCCTTAAGGCTAACTTTTGCAAGTTTAGATTAAATTTAGCTTTCAATCCAGTTGGATAATGCTTTCTAAAAATAAGTGGTACCGCATCGTGCATGGTAACAACAGTAGGAAATGATTTTACGATTGGCAAGCTGTGAAAGAAAAAATCAAACCAGGGGTAGTGTACCACATCAACATCTTTAAGCTCTGACAATTTAGTAAATTCTTGGACTTCAATTGAGTTATCAGATTTTAACAGCTTGAGCAAATTACGAGTATAGTAGCCTATGCCTCTATCTCTATGGGCAGTTTTAAGGGGGGTGGTGTTAATTGCTACTTTCATGATTACTCCAAAATTTAAGGTATGCTACCGGAAATCTCAAGGATGAAAATAGGGCAAAAACAAATCCCGGAAAGCCGTCAACAAAACCTTTGTG
>OBEQ011881729.1_pt1 | contig 22825 bp, 14 predicted proteins | sample 1670901 | NCBI WGS metagenome assembly OBEQ01 (sample SAMEA104232315, study PRJEB22302) | groundwater metagenome | biome: forest; feature: aquifer; material: groundwater | place: USA | collected 2011-08-07 | depth 5.4 m
ACAAAAAAAGCTATTGGGTAAAGTTTCCTTTTAAAGAGTGTAATTGCACCTAAAAATCCTAATATAAATATATAGACAATGTCCTCCAACCATATGTCACCTACCCAAAATTGATGTTTATTAAATATCTGAAATGGTGGAAATGCTAGATGAATATTATCTCCTGAATGAAAATAAGCCCAGAAATCCCCTAAGGTTTGTCCGTATAAGTAAAATATTCCAAAAAGTCCAATTGGTATCAGTATAAGTGGAAAATATTTTAAATGTTGAGTCCAGGCTTTTTTAAATCCAATAATTTTTGTTTGTATATAGAAACGCCAATGAATATAGAAAACAAGAGAAATAAAAAGTAAAATCCCGGGGGGTCTAGTGATTTGAGCAAGTAGACCAAAGATAGCAGCGAGTAATATGTCACGAAAGTGTTTAGTTGTTTCAAACCTTATGAAAAAGTATAGAGTTGAAATGACTAGAAAAATAAACAAAGGCTCAGATGATCCAACGCTGTGAACAATGAGCCATCTAGCAGGTAAGATTAAAAAAAGACAACTTAAGAAAAAGGGGCTTGAGATTTTAAGACTTTTGACTAAAAAGTAAAAAGCCCAAACAGAAAGAATTGTGGATAAAACAGATACAAACAACATGGATTTTAGAAAACCTAACACAGGCGAAAACACATTAATTAATATTGCATATCCTGGAAAATGAGAGGCATAGTAAGTGGCTTTTTGGGATTGAGGTAAGCTTGCTACTGAATTGGGACGATAGAAGCTTTTGGCAATAATCACATACTCTAATCCATCAAAGTTTCGATAAATTGTATTAAAACCTGACTCAAAATTTAATCCCCAGAAGTTTGGAAGAGCCAAGATGTGAGGCAACCATATTATAAGAGTAAGAGTTAGAGTAAGAACAGTTAAAAGAATACAATCCTTAATTGATTTCATCATTCATCCAAATAATAGCAGAAAATTAAGGAATTATGCTACACTCATATTCAATGAAAAATGACTCTTTGTCTGTTTTCTTTCCCTGTATTAACGAAGAAGGAAATATCGAAAATATTGTTGAAAAAGCTGAAAGAGTTTTAAAAGAACTTAAGATCAAATATGAGATTATTATTATTGATGATGGCTCAACTGATGCAACAGGCAAAATTGCAGACAAGTTAGCTCAGGCAAATTCCAATATCCGGGTTATACATCATCTTAAAAATTTAGGCTATGGGGAGGCCTTAAAATCCGGCTTTTATAATGCAAAGTATGAAACAATTATTTATACAGACGGAGATGGACAATTTGATTTCTCAGAGGTTACAAAATTCTTGGAAAAAATTGAAGATAATGATCTAGTAATAGGTTATAGGATAAAAAGGCAAGATCCTCTGTTTAGAATTTTATTTAAAAAGGGTTGGCAGCTATCTCTTTGGATTTTTTTTGGTTTAACGCTTAAAGATGTAGATTGTGGATTTAAAATGGTTAAATCCAGTGTCTTAAAAAAGATTCCTCACTTGGAGTCTCAAAGAGGGGCAATGATTAATGCAGAGCTCGCCATCAAGGCTAAGAAGAGTGGTTTCAAGATAGCACAAGTGGGAGTAAATCATTACCCAAGAATTTTTGGTAAGCCAACTGGTGCAAGTTTAAATGTAATTACTAAATCTTATATAGACTTAGTAAAGCTATGGTGGAAACTAAAAGATCAGAAAATATTATTTATAGCTTTAATCCTAGTTCTAGCCCTGGCAACTTTTTTACGTTTTTATAGATTGTCTGAATATATGACTTTTTTGGGTGATGAAGGGCGGGATGCCATTATTGTTAAGAATATGCTGATTAATCATCATTTTCCTTTAATTGGGCCACCTACTTCTGTAGGGAATATTTATCTTGGTCCACTTTATTACTATATGATGGCCCTTTCAATGTTAATTTTTCCTTTAAGTCCAGTAGCAGCTGCAGGGATGAATGCCTTAATAGGAGTTTTAAGTGTAGGGTTTATCTATTACCTGGGAAAAGTTTGGTTTGGAAGAATCGGCGGACTTATTGCTTCATATCTGTATGCAATCTCGCCAGTAAATATTATTTATTCTCATTCTTCTTGGAACCCTAATCCTGCACCCCTCTTTGCTTTACTGGGAATATTTGGTTTTTTAAGAGTACACAAAACAGGAAACTTTTTATGGCTGATACTTACAGGTTTTGCTTTTGCAGCAGCTTCACAGATGCATTACCTTTCTTTAATTCTTCTTCCGATTGGAGCGATTTTATGGATATGGGAGGTTTCGTTTAGAAAAAGTAGAAACTTAATGTTTAACAATCTTTCTAAAGGAACAGTGCTGGGTATAGTAACTTTTCTTCTAGTGATGTTACCTCTAGTTCTTTTTGATTTAAAACATAACTTTTTAAATTACAGAGCAATTACTGAACTCTTAAGTGGAGGTAGTGCCATCAAAGCAGATATTTTGTCAAATTTAGCGAGAATTCCTAAACTCTATTTCTATAACTTAATTGGTAGATATATGACTGGTGAGAATTCTATGCTTCAAATTATAGTTTCCTTGCTACTTCTTTTACCGTTTCTATATTTTAGAGCCTGGTCAATATTGGCTTTAGGAATATGGCTTTTGGTAGGGCTTTTAGGAATCTCTTTTTATCAGCAGGAAGTCTATGATCATTATTTAGGTTTTTTAAATCCCGTACCCTTTTTACTCTTGGGTTCAATAACTGCAATTAAAAAAATACCACGTAAATTAATAAATATCTTTTTGATAATTTTAGTTATAGCTTTAACTTATGTTAACTTGCAAAAAAGCCCTCTGAAAAATCCACCCAACAATCAACTTAAAAGAACAATCGATGTAGCAAAATTTATAATTAATGAGTCTTCAGGAAAGGATTTTAATTTTGCCTTAATTGCTAAAAGTAATTATGATTCTGCTTATCAATTTTATTTAGAACAATTGGGTCACAAACCCAAACAAGTTCCCTTTGATAAAACAAGTCAACTATTTGTGGTATGTGAAGATGAAATTTGTGACCCTACTCATAACCCAAAATACGAATTAGTAGGTTTTGGTTGGTCAAGGATAGACTGGATGAAAGAATTTGCGGGTGTTAAGATCTACAGACTAGTTTCTAATCCCAGTGGAAAACCATGAAATTATCAATAGTCATTCCAGCATACAATGAGGCAAATAATTTAAAAAGAGGAGTCCTAGAAAAGGTTGGGGATTATTTAGAAAAGCGAAAAATTAAATATGAGGTAATTGTAGTTGATGATGGTTCTTCTGACAATTCTGTTGAATTAATAAAAAAATATATCTCCAAAACTGAACAAGTTCTTTCCAGTGGAAATGGAAACTTTAAGATTATCCAAAACAAACATGGAGGGAAAGCCATAGCAGTATTAACGGGTATGGAAAAAGCTTCCGGGGGAATAGTTTTATTTACTGATATGGATCAAGCTACACCTATAGATCAATTAGATAAGTTTATTCCCCTATTTGAAGAAGGGTATGACATAGTAATTGGTTCAAGGACTGGAAGACAGGGGGCACCTATGGTTAGAAAAATATCTGCCTGGGGATTCTCTTTTTTGCGAGGATTAATTTTAGGCTTACCTTTTAAAGATACCCAATGTGGTTTCAAAGCCTTTTCTAAAGTTTCAATTAATAAAATTCTACCTAAAATTAAAAGTGAATGGGGAGTAATCCATTTTAAAGGTGGAGCAGTTAATGCAGGTTTTGATGTAGAGCTTTTATATTTGGCTAAAAAATATGGCTTTAAGATTGCAGAAGTTCCAGTAGAGTGGAATTATGTTGATACTGAAAGAGTACAGGTGGTGAAGGACGCCCTGGCAGCAATCTATGATATGTTAAGAATAAGAGTAAATGATTTATCCGATAATTACTAAGATCGCGGTTTTCCTGCTAGTGATTATAACCCCTTGAATTGTATATAATAAAAAGGTGAAATTTATTGTGAAACACAAAGTTGAATTATTTCTACTTTCTATCCTGATAGTTATCTACTTTATTTTAAGGCTGCCAAATTTAACTTTGCAACCTATTTTTGCAGATGAAGCTATTTATATTCGGTGGGCTCAAGTAATGAAATCTGAACCAACCTTACGATTCTTACCTTTATCAGATGGTAAAACACCCCTCTTTATGTGGGCTATGATCCCATTTTTTAAAATTTTTCAAGATCCTTTATTTGCTGGAAGATTTTTATCTGTAGTTAGTGGCTTTTTTACCTTAATGGGGGTCTATTTTTTGTCAAAAAAAGTATTTAATAAAACTACTGCTTTTTGGGCATCTCTATTTTATGTAACTATCCCTTATACTGTTTTCTTTGATCGGATGGCTTTGGTTGATTCAATGTTGTCTGCCTTTACCATTTGGTCAATCTACTTTGCTATCTGGTTAGTAAAATCCCTTAGACTAGATATTGCTATGATCTTAGGTTATTTACTAGGCGGAGCTTTACTCACTAAAACTCCGGCGATGGTGAACGTATTAGTTCTACCGGTCGCCTTACTAGGTCTTAAAAAGGATGCTCACGGAAAATATCCCTTTTTAAAGGCTTTAACCCTTTTAACAGTAGCTGCTTTTACTGCTTTGATAATATATAACTTATTAAGATTAGGTCCTGGTTTTCAACAGCTTTCTTCACGCAATGCTGATTATGTTTTTTCTCCCTCAGAGCTTAAGGGACGTTATTTAGATCCTTTTATACCTCATTTTCATGATATCTCTGATTGGTTTCCCCGCCTCTTTACACTACCAGTATTAATTCTTATAGGTTTAGGTATTTATTATCTACTTTTTACACTTAATAAAAAGGGACTTATTATTCTGATTTGGCTATTATTTCCCCTGCTTTTGGAGATGGCATTTCTTAGAACTTTCACAGCCCGTTATCTTTTACCCTCTGTTGCACCCTTTTTAATATTTGCGGCTTTGGGATTAACTAAGGCCTTGGAAAAAGTAAGAATAAAAAACTCTCTAAAAATAGTTATCGCACTTGTGGCAGTTTTACCTTTAGCGCTAAAGTTTGATTATCAATTAATTAAAAATCCTCCTCCTGATGATTTACCAAAAGAAGAAAGAATAGGTTACTTTGAAGATTGGACTGCGGGATATGGATTAAAAGAAATGGCAAACTATTTAATAGATCAGAAAAAAAATGGATCCGTAGTAGTAGGAACTGCAGGTTTCTTTGGAACTTTACCTGATGGATTACAAATTTATTTGGATAAATCGAATATTGCTATAGTAGGCTCATCTGCCACAATTTCTGCCCAAATTAGGAATGCTGCCAAAGATCACCCTACCTTTTTTGTAGGGAATAGCAAAGATTTAATAGGAAAAGTTAGAGGTGTAAAACAAATTTTAGAATACCCAAAAGCTAAACCAACAGATGGTACTTTACAAGACTCATCAGTTTTATATCAAGTATTACCCTGATGTATGAAAAAAAGACTACTCGTTCTCTCAATTTTAATTTTGATTACTTTACCAACCTTCCTACCATTTTTTAATACTAAATTTTTCTATACTCAGGATTATATTTTTATAGCCAGACTCAATCAGATGAGTACAGCTTTAGCTGATGGTCATTTTCCAGTTAGGTGGGCAGCAGATTTAAGGTATGGCGAACCGATCTTTAATTTTTACGCCCCTTTGCCTTATTACTTAGGGGTGCCAATTCATCTCTTGGGTTTCAATTTTATCTGGGTTGCTAAAATACTTTTTATTCTCTCAAGCATATTATCTGCAATTACTATGTACATCTTGATTGAGAAACTTTTTGGAAGTCGGGCAGCTTACTTTTCAGCAGTGCTTTATACTTATGCTCCGTATAGAGCTGTTGATATGTATGTCAGAGGATCATTATCTGAGACTTGGGCTTTTGTTTTTTTCCCTTTAATTTTTTATACATCTTGGCAACTTCGGGAAAAAGTTAGTTTAAAAAGGACAGTTTTCCTGGCTTTATCTTTGGCTGGCTTATTTTTAACACACAATGTAACTACTTTAATGTTTCTGCCTTTTTTGCTTCTGTGGTGGATTTACCTGATTCTAAAGAAAAAACAATGGAAGGTCATGTCCTATTTAATAGGGGGTTTCATCTTAGGATTAGGACTGTCTGCATTTTTTTTACTGCCAGCTGTTTTTGAAAGAGATCTTATACAAACAAAATACTTAATAGTTGGTTATTTTAATTTTAGAGCTCACTTTGTGGCTCTTTTCCAATTTTTTTCTACCTTTTGGGGTTACGGGTCTTCACTTTGGGGGATAGATGACGGTCTATCATTTCAAGTTGGACTAGTTAATTGGGCAATCTTAGGCTTAGCGGTACTGTTGGGAATTGTCGAAAGAAAGAATAAAAAATCTATAGGTTTACTTTTATTTTTAGGGGTAAGCTTCATTCTATCCCTATTCTTACAACATAATAAATCTGCCTTTGTCTGGGAGGCATTTCCTTTGATGGCATTTATTCAATTCCCCTGGAGATTTTTGGCAATCTCCATTTTTATTGCTTCTATAGCTGGTGGAGTTATAACACCCTACCTTAATAAATTCAAAATAATTTATTTTATTTTGATTGGTTTAGCAATTGTTTCAACAGTTGGGTATTTTAGACCAAAGGAATATGTTGATGATATTTTCTTTGGTAAATTTTTAAACAAAGAAAAAATGCATCAAGGCACAGATTTAACTAAAGACTATTTACCTATTTGGGTTCAAACAACAGATGATAAAGTATTTGACTACCCGAAAGCAGAAGATGGAAAAATAGAGAATGTAAGCTTTGACAAAAAAACAGCTTTTGCATATGCAAAGGTCAATGTATTAACTGATAGTGTAATTGTGGCTCCAATAACATATTTCCCAGGTTGGAATGTATCAACAAATGAGAAAAATATAGATTTAGAAAAACCTTCACCACAAGGATTAATAAGGTTTAGATTACCAAAGGGTGAGTATAACCTTAGGTTTGAATTTAAAGATACTCCTGTTAGAATATTTGGAAACTACGTTTCACTGATATCGATAATAATCATACTAATTATCTTGCAACCGATTAGGTTGTGGAGAGTAAAGGAGTTGTCATAATTTTGATTTTCAAATGAAGAATTTTTTAATCACCCAAAAAGAATTTTTAATTGGTTTAATACTAGTTATTTCTCTGCTTTGGCCACTTATAGCAGCTCCTTTTTTTACTCATCATGATGATGTTCAAGTAATTCGTCTCTTTGAGATGGATAAATGCTTTAAGGACCACCAAATTCCTTGTCGTTGGGTTCCGGACTTAGGAGGAGTATATGGGTATCCGATTTTTAACTTTTATGCTCCACTGCCCTATTATTTTGGGGAAGTAATTTATGTATTAACTCATAGTTTAATTGTGACAGTAAAGATTCTATTCGGTTTTACTTTCTTGGGCTCATATATATTTATGTTTCTTTTAGCTAAGAGATTTTGGGGAAAATTAGGAGGAAGTTTATCAGCAATCTTTTATGCTTTCGCCCCATACCACGCTGTAGACTTTTACGTAAGAGGTGCTATGGGGGAGATGTGGGCATTAATGCTATTTCCGGCAATTTTTTGGGCTTTGAGTAAATTAGAAGAAAAGACTAACATTGCAAACCTCTTGCTTTCTACTTTTTTTCTTGGTGCTATTTTGGTTTCTCACAATCTTTCCCTTATGATCTTTTCACCGTTTATATTCATTTGGGTTTGTCTTTTGTTTCTTAAGAGACGAGTCAAGAAGTTTTTATTATTTAGTCTACTATCCTTGAGTCTAGCCATTCTTCTTTCTTCTTTTTATCTTTTCCCAATGATATTTGAGAAAAATTTAGTTCATGTTGATACAACAACCTCAGGTTATTTTTCCTACACAGAACATTTTAAAGGAATTAGAAAACTTTTTATAGAAAGATTTTGGGGGTGGGGTGCTTCAGTAAGAGAAGTGCCGGGGGGAGAAAAGGACGGTCTTTCTTTTCAAATAGGTTGGGTACATTTATTAGGATGGGTGATCGCTGTGGTAACTGCCATGTTTTTATGGAAGAAGAACAGATGGTTAAGTGGAATAATTATCTTTTCCTCATTTGGGATTTTACTATCAGTTTTTATGATTAATCCAAAATCAGAACTTGTGTGGAAAAGTATTGAGGTTTTGAAATATCTACAGTTTCCATGGAGGTTTTTAATGTTAGTTACTTTCTTTATTTCTTTCATTTGTGGGAGCGTTGTTTTAATTCCCCTTAAAAAAGTAAAATATCTTTATATTTTACTGATAATTTTAGTAGTCGCTTTAAACTTTTCATATTTTAGGCCAGAAAAATTTATTCAGACAAGTGATGCTAAACTTTTAAGGGGAGCTGATTGGGATAAACAAATAAAAAGATCGATCTTTGATTATCTGCCTATTTATGCCAAAGAACCCCCTGCAGAACTTGCAACAAAAAGGTATGAAATATTAACAGGAGATAGCAAGGTTTATGATTTTAAGGAAGGCACAAATTGGATAAACTTTAAGATAGAAACAAAAACACATACTATAATTCGTCTTTCTCAGTATTATTTTCCTGATTGGAGAATAGTAGTTGATGGTAGTGAAATAAAGTTTGATTATAAAAATAATACTTTAGGGCTTATGACATTTATTTTGGGTGTAGGTAATCATAAAGTTGAAGCTAGATTATATGACACTCCAATCAGACTAGTTTCTAACTTTGTTACCTTAACAACCTTAGTAATAATTTTACTTTTATTAATCTCTCAATCTAGTAAGGCACGAAAATGGGTTGGATATTATAGAAAGAGAATAAATTAGAATGGTCGAAAGTGTTGAACAAATAGACCCAACAGAAGGATTAACAGCAGAAGTTGTAAAGAAAAGGATCATTAAAGGAGCAGCAATACTTACGGTTAGAACCTTTTTAATGCAAGCAATCACCTTTGGGTCTACCGCGCTTCTAACTTTATTCTTGAGCCCTTCTCAGTATGGAGTCTTCTTTTTGGTTTCAGCAGTTATTAACTTTTTAGCCTACTTTTCTGATATAGGCTTTGCAGCGGCTTTAATACAAAAAAAAGAACAATTAACACAGATAGAATTAAAAACCGTATTTACCACTCAACAAATTTTAATAGTACTTCTGATTATTTTAGTTTATATCGCAACTCCAATAATTAAAAATATTTATCATTTAAATGATGAAGCAATCTATCTACTTTGGGCAGTGACATTTTCACTTTTGCTGTCTTCATTAAAGGTTATTCCTTCAGTTTTAATGGAAAGAAAATTAGAATTTAATAAATTAATCATCCCCCAACTAGTAGAGACTCTTATTTTTAATGTCGTGGCAGTATTTCTTGCATGGAAGAATTTTGGGATAACTAGTTTTACTATTGCCGTTTTAGTCAGAGGCTTTGTTGGATTACTAACAACCTATCTTATTCAACCATGGATGCCTTCCTTAGCTTTTTCCAAAAGTTCATTAAAGTCTATCCTTAAGTTTGGAGTTCCTTATCAAGTAAATACCTTGCTTGCAATGGTTAAGGATGATGGGATGACAATATTTTTAGGTAGTATCTTGGGTCCAAACGGGATAGGGCTGTTGGCTTGGGCTCAGAAATGGGCTTTTGCTCCCTTAAGATTTTTTATGGACCAGACTATAAAAGTAACTTTCCCAGCCTTTGCAAGATTGCAGGGTAATAATAAAGAATTATCTCAAGCTGTAACTAAATCTATTCGCTATCTCTGTTTATTAGTTTTTCCATCTTTGGTAATGTTAGTATTACTTGCGCCTTCACTGATAGGCATAATCCCTAAATATAATAAATGGAATCCTGCACTTTTTGCCCTAATGATTTTAACCATTAATTCAGCTCTAGCTGCAATCACAACTCCAATTACTAATGCCTTAAATGCTATAGGTAAGATTTATGTCACTTTTAAACTAATGATTATGTGGACTGTTCTCACTTGGGCTTTTGTGCCAATACTAGCCATAAATTATGGAGTCACAGGTGCTGCAATAGGTTTTTCTTTGGTAGGTACAAGTTCAGTTATAGCTTTGATAGTTGCTCTAAAATATATAGAAATTGATTATTTAAATATTTTAGGTAAACCTTTAATTATAACTATGATAGTGGGGATAGTAGCATTTGCGATTAAATTATTAGTACCTATTTCTTTGATACAGGTAATAGTTATGATAGTTGGGGGGCTAATAACTTTTTTTACATTGATAGCATTACTAGAGCCTCAGATTTTAAATTATCTAAAAAAAAGATGATTAAAGCCTTTACTTGTCTAATCTTTTTATGTGTTTTCTTTTTCACTAGCTCAACAGCCCTTGCTCAAAGCAATAATTTTGTTTCAGTTGTTAACCCTATTAGAGGGTCTGATTTTTGGGCTTTGAAAGATCAAACTCCACAAACTGCTGTTTTAGGCCAGATGGATATTCTAAAAAAGCAAAATATAGAAGCTACCTGGTTAATCCGATTTGATGCTTTAGTGGATAGTATAATAGTTGATTCCTTAAAGACCACAAGTGATGAAAAAGGCTTGTTTTTAGAAGTTATTCCCTCTTGGACAGATCAAGCTGGGGTTAAATATCACACCTCAGATAGTTGGCATGCTGCAGGAAGCGCATTTCTAACAGGGTATGAAAGAGACGAGAGAGAAAAATTGATTGATACTGCTTTTGAAAAATTTAAAAATATCTATGGTGTTTATCCAAAGTCTGTTGGCGCATGGTGGGTAGATGGTTACTCTTTAAATTACATGCAAAAAAAGTATGGAATAACAGCTGCTTTAATCGTTGCTGACCAATACACGACAGATAATTATCAAATTTGGGGACAATATTTTTCTACACCTTATTACCCCTCCAAAAATAATGCTTTACACCCGGCACAGACTTTAGAAAATAAACTACCAGTAGTAGTAACTCAGTGGGCAGCCAGAGATCCACTTAACGCTTATGGGAATGGAGTTTTTGAAAGTACTTTTTCTGTCCAAGATAATGATTATCTTGATTTCCATAATTTAGATACAACATATTTTTCTAAACTTTTAGATATTTACGTCAGTCCAAGTTTTAATAAATTTTCGAATGTAGTGATTGGTTTGGAAAATTCTTATTCCTGGCAAAGATATTCAAAAGAATATGAAAACCAAATTAATACTCTTGCCAGAATGAAAAATTCAGGCCAAATATCAACTGTTACTTTAGTGGAATTTTCATCTTGGTATAAAAATACTTTTCCTGACCTTTCACCCCAACAAGTTATTGTAGCAAATGATCCACTTGGGTCTGATAAGAAGGCTGTTTGGTTTATGAACCCATATTACCGGGCAGGTTGGTTTTTTAATCAAGATGGATCTATTTTTCGAGATATTCATCAATACATTGGTGGAGATGAAGAATTATGTTTTAAACAAAGATGCGAAAATGTTAATTTTGCCACATCTGCCACCAGGGTTTTAGATGATGTGAGTTTTGGCCATAAATGGGTAATTGATGAAGGAAAGATTAGAGATTTTCAAGTCAAAAAAGAGAATGATAGCATCTTCATTTCATATAAAAATGAAGTAGGTAACATAAGGCAGATAAAGTTTCTGCTTCGAGATATAGGCATTGATGACAAGATATTTTCTATTGATCAGGCCATATTAGATGCAACTAGGAAACAGAGTCTAATGCATCAAAATATGACGTTGAAAGATGGAGCTTTAAAATGGTCAGTACTTTCGGTATTACAAAAGCTCTCGGAGTTTTTAGTCTTTTTATTCCTTGTTATTATTTTGCCTGGACTTGTGTTATCTAACAAGTTTTTTGATAAAAATTCCCCTCTTTTTTTGAAGTTATTTATCTCCTCAACAGTAGGTTTTGTAGTGCTTACCTTAATTTACTATATAACTAGTTTACTTAAATTTAAACAATTGATTTTTCTTTATATATTGCTGTGTTTAATCTTATTCTTTCGTTTCAAACTTTATAATTATTTGTCTAATTTACCAAAGATTAAAAAACCTTTTGATCTAGTAACAGCTGTAATCATTCTAGTAGGAGTTATTTTTCAAGTCATTCCTACATTTAAGAGTGGGTTAAATTTTACATACGGAATGGGTTTTTGGGGACCGAATACTCATGACGGAATTTGGCATATATCTTTAATAAATCAATTAATAAAATCTATACCCCCAGAAAATCCAATCTACTCAAGTGTTACTTTAAAGAATTATCATTTCTTCTATGATCTTTTAATTGCAGCAACTAATTATTTATCAGGACTACCAGTGATTGATCTTGTATTTAGATTTTATCCAATAATCTTTTCTTTAATGTCAGGCTTAGGGTCTTATTATATTGCTATCAGATTGTTTGAATCTAGAGTAGGACTAGTGAGAGCCAAAGTTGCAGCAATTTTTAGTCTCTACTTAATTTTCTTTGCCGGGAGTTTTGGGTGGATAGTTGAATATCTACGGGAAAGACACATTGGAGGAGAATCTGCATTTTGGGCAAATCAAGCAGTTTCTCTTAATCTAAATCCTCCTTTTGCGATATCTTTAGTAATTATGATTACCCTATTTCATATTCTACTAACTAAGCCAAATATTAAAACAAAGACAGGGATTATTACGATTATTTTAGTAGGTACATTAATTAGTTTTAAATCCTATACTGGTGTTTTAGTACTAGGATCATTGAGTGTACTTGCGTTAGTAAAAATCCTTAAAAAGAAAGACTTTTCACTTTTTTGGATATTCACTTTATCTTTTGTAGTTTCAGTTTGGTTGTTTTTATCTAATTTTGAGGCCCGTTCCACACTTTTAGTTTTTGCTCCATTTTGGCTTGTTCATTCAATGGTAGACTCACCTGATAGGGTGGGGTGGGTAAGATTATCTTTAGCAAGATATGCTTCGCAAGCCCAAGGTCAGTGGCTAAAATTTCTGGCAGCAGAAGCATTAAGCCTAACTATTTTTATCTTTGGCAATTTAGGATTAAGATTTTTAAGTTTTGGGATATTGATAAAAATTAAAGATATTTTTAAAGAAGATTGCACGCTATTCATTTTTATTCTAACTATTTTATCAACTGTTATACCAATACTTTTTATACAATCAGGGAATCCGTGGAATACCATTCAATTTTTCTACCCTGTTTTGTATATAAGTGCGCTTTTTAGTGGACTTGTAATTTCTACCCTACTGTTTAAACTGAATAAAGTTTTTGTGGTATGTTTTGTATGTATTATTTTAATTCTTGCACCGATTAACTCTGTTGTTACAGCTAATGGATATTTGGGTAAAACCCCGCATGCTTTTGTTTCTTCTAAAGAGTTAGAGGCTTTACAATTTTTATCTAAACAGCCAGAGGGGATTGTACTAACCCATCCTTATGATAAAGATTTAAAACAAAGATTAAGTGAACCATGGCCTCTTTTTGCTTATGATAGTACGGCTTATGTATCAGCTCTTTCTAGTAAAAATGTTTATTTGGAAGATGAACCACAAAACCAAATTCTTCTTATAGATTATAAAAAAAGATTAGTTGCTTCTAAAGACTTTTTTGTAAGTTCAAATGTAGAGAAAAAGAGATTTTTACAAAGCAATGCTATAAAATATATCTATTTACCAAAAGTGTTTAACAAAAGGATTGAAGAGTCCTCAGAATATATTAAAAGGATATTTGAAAATGATGAGGTTATAATTTATCAAGGTATTAAGTAAGTATTAAAAAATATGTTTACTATTTTGAAATTACCATCAATAAGAAAAATTATAGTTCTGGCTATACTAATTAGGCTACTTATTACACCATTTTATTTTCACCCCGATATAAAGACATATAATTTTCAAGCCTCATTTTTAAAAAAAGGAGTGTGGAATATTTATGACTATCTGTCGGATCACAAAAGTAACTTGCCTTTAAAAGATGAATTTGTATATTTTCCCTTGACTTATTTTTTGTTGGGTGGTTATCAGGTAGTGGCAGCCCCTTTTCTTGGTCCTGGCTTTGAAACATGGCTATCTAATGCTAACTCAAACTCCTCAAATAATGGAATATTTAGGTATTTATTTATTCTCAAGCTGCCTTACTTATTACTCGACGTATTAATAGGCCTTCTTTTAGTAAGTTTTTTCTCTGAAGTCGAAACTAAGAAAAAAATTCTTATTGCTTGGTTATTTAATCCGTTTTCAATAGCTTTAATTTATATATATAGTAATGTTGATATATTTCCGGTTTTTTTAGTAGTTTTAAGCCTATATTATGCAAGAAAGAATAACTTTTTATTTTCATCTTTAGCTTTAGGATTAGGAGCAGGTTTTAAAGCGTTCCCCTTACTTTTAGTGCCTTTCTTGTTTTTAAAAGCCCAAACCTTTAAAGATAAAATAATCATAGTAATTTTTTCCTTTGGTACTTTTATTTTGACAATACTACCTTTTGGTAAGTCTATGGCTTTTAGAGAATCAACATTAGTGTCGGGCTTAACTACAAGAATTGTTTCCAATGGTTTAAATATAGGTTTTAATGAAATACTAATGCCTGCAATTGTACTTTTATCAATATTAATCTTTTGGGGAATAAGTAAAGCAAAGATTGAATTATGGCGTTATTATCTAGTAGCATTTTTACTGACTCTTATTTCAATACACTTTCATATTCAATGGCTTTTATGGATTATCCCCTTTTTAGTAATCGCTTATGTATTAGATTCTGGGAAGGAAAAAAAGTTAATAGTTATGTTTCTTGCTATTTCTTTTATCATCCCTCTTCTATATACGGATAAATTTATGACAGTGGGCCTTTTAAGAGCAATTAGTCCTTTATATGAGTTATTGCCCACACCGCAGACTTTGTTAAGTAAAATATATGATCCGTTGGTAATTCAGGGTGTATTGCATAGTATTCTATTTGGTTTAGGGTTATTGCTAAGTCAAAAAATCATAAGCAAAGAATGAAAATAGTTTATCTTTTAGGAATATTTTTTTTATTAATACCTCTTTTACTATCTTTTCTAATTAGGGAAATTCCTAATGATATTCAAGCCTCTTTAGAGGCAACACAAATGATTAGTAAAGATCTAGTTATTACACAGTTTTTTACATCACAGATGGATAATCTATCAGGTATTGGTACTAGTATCAAAAATCCAAATTTTAGAAATCACAAAAAGCTCTTATTTAATTTATTAGAAGACAAAGCAATACTTAGAACAGTTGTGCTTAATGGATCTAGCATTTCAGATGGTGACTTTATGAAGATAAAATTTGAACCAATTAGTAATTCAAAAGACAAAAAATATTCTTTCCAGTTGTCAGCACCTGATGCTACGAGCGAGGATTCACTAGAAATTTTCCTAACTTCTCAAAAACCTTCGTGGATTGGAGAGCTTTATGCTAACTCTAGTAATCTGATTTGAAGATTCCCTTTATAACTTATCATAAGCGCTCAAACTTACTATCTGTTTCAAATACAATATTTATTCAAAATATCCAAAAATTATTTGCTGATTTAGCATTTGCCGTATTTTATGCGATCTTAATTGGTGGACTTGTAGGATACCTACTACATCTAAATAAAAAGAAGTAGTGTCTCTCATTACTCATAAGTTATTTGCATGATATACTTAAATTAAGTGAATTTCCCTAATAAATTCTTAATAATTTTAATACTAATCTTAGCCCTCTTTTTGAGAGTCTGGGGGTTAGATAAGGTTCCAGTTTCCTTATTTGGTGATGAAGTTGATGTTGGATATCATGCTTACTCGCTTTTAAAAACTGGTAAGGATTATTCAGGTAATTTTCTACCATTACGCCTAAGATCCTTAGCAGATAGCAAGAACCCTCTGTATAGTTATTCCATAATACCTACTGTAGCAATGTTTGGGATATCTCCTCTGGGTGTACGACTCCCTGCTGCGCTTTTTGGGGTCTTGGGTATATATTTGTTCTACTTATTAATAAATCTTCTTTTCAAAAATAAGTCTTTAGCTTTACTATGTGCTTTCTTACTGACAATTTCTCCCTGGCATATACATTATTCAAGATGGGGTTTTGAAGGTACGGAGATGTTAGCTTTTTATCTAGCCGGATTTTATTGTTTTATGAAGTCATTTAACAATTTCAGATTGTTAATTTTAGCTGCAATTTTGTTTGGTTTAACCCCGGCTGTTTATCATTCAGCAGAAGTTTTTGTACCGCTTACGTTGATTGCTCTAACAGTTATTTATCGAAGGCAAATAAATAAATTTTCAAAAAAGACTCTTTTGATATCTACCCTTATTTTTATTCTTATAGTAACACCTTTTGTTATTAGTACTTTGTTTGGAGGGGGAATTGATAGGTTTAAAGCTACCTCCATATTTAATTCCCCAACTATTTCTGGAGAACTTGGGGCAGATAGAGTAAGGGATAGTAAGATGTATACACCATCCTTTCTTGCTTCTCTGTTCCATAATAAAATAACCTATTACGGTCGTAAAATAATTACTAATTATCTGCAAAGCTTTTCTACAGAATTTTTATTCATAAGTGGAGACCCTGAACCTACACATACACCTTCTGGTAGTGGAGAATTTTATAAATTCGAAGCAGTTTTTATGGCCTTGGGACTAGTTTTCTTATTTTTGAAAACCAATGATAGAAAAGCCAAAATATTTTTTGTCTTTTGGTTGATGGCAGCACCTTTGCCTTCTATTTTAACCGATCATGGAGGATTTCATGCCTCACGCCTGTTGTTTTTACTACCCCCATTAACCTTTTTAATTGCTTTAGGAATATATTATTCATATTTTCTATTGGGTAATTTTAAGCGTATTTTTTTAATCTGCTTAAGTATGGTAACGCTTTTAAGCTTTATTTTTTTTGAACATAATTATTGGACTCATTACCCTTGGGATTCGCAGAGGTGGTGGCATGCTGGCTTTGAGGAGGCTATTAAATCAACAGTTCTAATCGGGCAGAAATATGACAAAGTTATAATTTCTGGAGCAGACGAACCGCCATTGATCTTTTTTCTTGGTTGGTCTCAGTTCCCTCCTTCGGAATTTCAGCATAATTATCCTTTTGTAAAAGTTAATTTAGAAGGGATTGGAGAAGTTTCTAAATTAAATAAATATTACTTCCCACCAATAGGTAAGGAAAGAGGTTTGTATGAACTAGGATCCATACTGCCCAAAGATACTTTATATCTTGCCACAGCCAAAGAAATAAAGTTGGATTTAATCAAAGAGCCAGGTAGAGTTCCCTCAGATTTAACTTTAATTAAATCCTTCTCTTACCCTTCGAGCGAACCTGCTTTCTATCTATTTACTAAAAACGAAGCACTTAAAAGAATACGTTAGAAAGACTTTTTTCTAATTGCCGTAACTACGCCTAAAAGGATAAAAATAGAGGTAATAATTGAAATTTTTAACCCAAGATCAAACGATTGGGGCCAGTAATAGAATATAACTTCATGTTTTCCTGTAGGTACCTTTACAGCACGCAAAATAACATTTGCGGGACTTATCTTAACCGGATTTTCATCGATTTTAGCTTTCCAACCCTCTTCAAATTGATCGGCTAAAACCAATAATTCATCTTGAGTTGTTTGGGTTTGTATTTTAACTAGATTTGGAGAGTAGTATACAATTTTTGCCTCTCCTTTACCGGATATAGATTTAAGATCTAAATCTTTTGAAATAGCCACCTTGGTTCTTGGGTCAAATTTGGGATCAGTCATAATCATATCCTCTATTGATGATTTTGAGGTAAATACAAATGATGGAGCAAAGTGTACACGTTCTAAAGCTGAAGGATTTTCTAAAACCGCGGTAGACTTATCCTTTAAAACTACCTTATAATTTGTTTCTTTGACCTTAAAATTCAGTAAGTCTCCAGGAGTATAGCCATTATTATCCCTAAGCACAGCAATGAAGAACTTGGCGTTCATGCTATCAAGATAGGCTGAGCTATAACTTTGATATATTTCAGCATAACGGGTTGAGTTACCTACTCTGATATCGCCACCATTTAGAAAACGCATGAAGCTACTATATTGATTTAAAAATATAGGATCATACCCTTCATATGACTGTAAATTGTAAGCAATCCAAGTGTTAGGAGGGAGGACTTCAGCATGTTCTCTTCCTACTCTAAACAAGCCAGTTTGTTTTTGTAAGAATTCAAGTGTTGGAGTTGGTGGAAAAATAAATGATTGGGATACAAAAGGGTTAAACTTTAAAAAGTAACGGCTTAAATCTATAGTCAAAAATAAAAAAAGGAATACACAGATCCATAGAGATTTATTGATCTTAATCTTACCTTTGTAACTCTTTACAATGATAAATAAAACAAGAAGAAAAGAGATTAAAAGAAGAGGTAGAATGGAATTTCTGATAGAAATATTCAAATTTGAAGGTAAATAATCATGATTTGTCAGATAGAACTCAAGAACTCTTTTTGATTTCTCGTTGTCAAAAATGCTTTGGATATTTTGACGGGCAATAAATGCTCCAATAATTATTCCAATGATTGAAGCCCAACTCCAAAGTATTGTTTTACCCAATTTTTGAATATTATCTTTTTCAATGATCTCATTCACTACCAAAGAAGCTATGACAGATACCGAAAAGATAGTCACAAAAAGCAAGCGACTAGCATATGAGGAAGTTAAAAAAGATACTTTTGATTGATAGATTAAGTTCGATATCGGGTTATCAAAAATTAACAGTAGAGAAAAAGAAAATAATATTAAAAAAAACATTGTTATCCCCGATTTTTTATTAAGAAAAAAATAAGCATACAAAAGCAGGGAAAGTGTTACTGTACCAGTGAAACCGCTTGTTTCTAAGTAATTAAGATTACCCCAGTAGTTACTGGTTACAGGATTGCCAAAGAAATCAGAGATAAAAAATTTGAGAATATCCTTGGCAGGTAAGAGACCGAAATTAAACTCTGTGGTATATGATTCGGCCAAACGAATAGATTTGTCCAATAGATCTAAGCTAGGTAAGAGTTGTATTGTTGTTAAAAGGATAGATACAACCAAACATCCTAGGATTGGTAACAGACGGGAAATAAAGATTTTAAAATTTTGATTCAATGAAATAATTATGGAATAAGAGGCTAATATAATAAATGAATATGTGGTGATTTGTGGATTACCAGCGAGTGTAATTAATGATAAAGATAAGGTAAAAAAAAGTAAATATCTGATTTTGAATCTATCCCAATATTTCTCCATAAAAAATAAACAGAGTGGTAACCAAGCTACCGCATGTCCCGCTGTACCTATTTCTAACCAAGTTGTCATAAGCCCTCCAAAAGCAAATATTATGGAACCGATTATCTTTGATACTGCATGTTTCGTAAATAATCCCAGGAAAAGATACATTGAAATTACTGAAATTAAGCTTTGAGAGAAAATGAACAACCCCCAGCCAAAGTATTTAGGAAAGAAGAGTAAAATATTAAGAGGATAAAGAACTGCTGAGTGATATGTTGCCAAAAGGGGAGTGCCGATAAAAGAATAAGGATTCCACAGAGGCCATTGAAAACTTTTTAATGAACTTATAGCAAGGTATTTCCATAGAAAAAATTGAGAAAATACATCTGATATTAAGGGATTGGTAACAGGCATTTTGTAATAATCTAACCAAGGAAAATAGCTTCCAATAAGCAGATCTCCCGGAAAAGGTATGCGTCCAAAAATAAAAAATTTGTAATAAAAAATTACAACTAGGGTTAATAAAAAAATTAAGGGGGTAAGGGGATGACGAAGAAAATATGAAATACTTTTGGGTAGTCTATCCATTAATATATTGTACTTCAAATGCGTAAATTGTTAAGATGTAGATTGTGGATAAAAGAATTTCCGTAGTTATAAATACTTTAAATGAGGAGAAGAATATAGAGCAGGCTATTAAATCTGTTAAGTGGGCAGACGAGATTATCGTTTGTGATATGCGCTCAGAAGATAAAACAGTTGAAATTGCAAAAAAACTTGGAGCTAAAATATTTTTATATAAAAAAGAGGGATTTGTAGAACCAGCTAGGAATTTTGCAATCTCCAAAGCTTCAAATGAATGGATATTAATATTAGACGCAGATGAACAGATTTCCGAAACTCTGGCGAAAAGATTACAAGAGATAGCTCAAAAGATGCATCAAATTGATTATATAAAGATTCCGAGGAAAAATTTAATATTTGGTCATTGGATGAAATATTGTGGTTGGTGGCCCGATTACAATATTAGATTCTTTAAAAAAGGTAAGATAAAGTGGACAAATAAAATTCATAGACCACCTGAATCTTTAGGCCAAGGATTGGATCTTCCTGCAGAGGAACAATTTGCACTAATTCACTATAGTTACCAAACTATCTCACAATTTCTTGGCAGGTTGGACAGATATACAACTATACAAGCAGAGGAATTAAAGAAAGAGGGATATAATTTTGGGTGGCAAGATTTATTTGAAAAGCCTTTGGGTGAATTTTTATCCAGATTTTTTGCTATGAGAGGATATAAAGATGGCTTGCATGGTTTAGCATTAAGTCTGCTCCAAGCTTTTTCTTTTCTAGTTATGTATTTGAAATTATGGGAAATAGAAAAGTTTCAGGAACAAAATATAGATCTGTCTGAACTCAAAACCCAAAAAGATAAGTCTACTGAGGCTATAGATTATTGGATTAGAAGATCAAAACAATCAAGTAGTCTTTTTGAAAGATTGTTTAAAAAGAGGGAAGACTAAATATGTTTAGTGTAGCTGTAATAACTAAAAATGAAGAGGATAGAATTAAAGCTTGCCTGGAATCAATCAAATGGGCTGATGAGATTATTATTGTAGATAATGGGTCTTGGGATGGAACTTTAAAAATAGCAAGCCAATATACAGATAAGATTTTTAAAAGCAATCTACAAGATTTCTCCTCTCTTCGTAATCTAGCAATCGAAAAGGCTTCTTACGAGTGGGCTTTTTTTATAGATGCTGATGAGAGAGTCCTACAACCTTTAAAAGAAGAGATAGACAACTTAATAAATTCACCAAACTTTTCTGCATATGCAATATCTCGCAAGAATATAATCTTTGGTAAAGAGGTTAAATATGGTCCGTTTTGGCCTGATTGGGTAATAAGGCTATTAAAAAAAAGTGAATTTGAGGGTTGGGTGGGTAGAGTCCATGAATATCCAAAATTTAAAGGTAAATTAGGATATAGTAAAAATTCTCTACTTCATTTAACACATAGAAATATTGATCAGATTGTACTAAAAAGCTTGGATTGGTCAAAGATTGATGCCAAATTAAGGTTGGATTCAAAACATCCAAAAATGTCTGGATGGCGGTTCTTAAGAATCTTTGTTACAGAAATTTTTAATCAAGGTATTTTAAGAAAGGGATTTTTTAATGGATCGGTTGGAATAATGGATTCTCTTTTACAAACTTTTAGTATGTACATGGCTTACGTCAGGTTATGGGAGATGCAACAACCTAAAGCTTTAGATAAGATATATGATGAGTTGGATCAGAAACTAGTTGAAAATCATTTTGACTATTAAAATTCCATGAGGATTGCGATTTATTCTCCATATTTGGATACTTTCGGTGGGGGAGAGAGATATATGATGACTGTTGCAGAGACTTTCTCATCTTCGAATGTTGTAGATGTGCTTTTGGATCATTATTTAGCAAGCTTAGAAGTTAACTTTTTGAAAAAAAAGCTCTCTGAAAGATTCAATCTTAATCTGAGTACAGTTAATTTTATAAAAGCGCCTGTAGGTAAGAATACCTCCTTTATCAATAGATTTTTGTTTTTAAAAAAATACGATTTACTGTTCTATCTTACGGATGGAAGTTTATTTTTTCCCACTGCAAAAAAAAGTGTACTACATATTCAGTCTCCCTTGGTGGGTCAACCAGCAAAAAGTGTTTGGGGTAAGTTTAAACTTAAAGGCTGGAATATAATTATATATAACTCAAAATTTACCCAAAATCATTCAATAGCAAACTGGCCATTATCATCCCAAGTAATTTATCCACCTGTTGATGTTAATAAAATTAAGCCCCTTAAAAAGGAAAAGTATATCTTGTCAGTTGGTCGTTTCTTTGGATATTTAAAGGATAAAAAACACGAAGTTTTAATTAAAACTTTCATCGAGTTATACAAAGATAAGAGAATTAATGGATGGAGTTTGCATTTGGCAGGATCTGCAACAAAAGGTGACCAGTTATATTTGGAAGAATTAAAAAATTTATCTAAAAACTTTCCAGTTAACTTTTACCCTAATTTGAGTTTTGAGGGTCTTATTAGGCTTTATGGACAGTCAAGTATCTATTGGCATGCTGCAGGTTTTGCAGAAAATGATCCGACTAAAATGGAGCATTTTGGTATCTCAACAGTTGAAGCTATGGCAGCGGGTGCAGTTCCAGTTGTCATCGGAAAAGGGGGACAAGTAGAGATTATAGAGGATAAGGTATCAGGATATTTATGGGATTCTCTAGAGGAACTTAAAAAGATAACTATAAATTTAGCTACAAATAGTAGATCAAGAGAAGAGTGTTCTAAAGAGGCAATAAAAAGAGCGAAAATGTTTAGTAAGGAGAACTTTGCCAGTAATCTGATTAATTTAGTAGATTCTTTAAAATAATCAATGACATGATTAGATTTTCAACATCTGTTTGGAAAACATTAATTTTGCTAGGAGTAACTCTCTCTAACTTTTGGATATGGAAAATCACCAGGGAAAATTTATTACTGGCAATTTTGCTAATTATTCTTAGCGGTTTGCTTTTTAAATTAATAATAGAACAAAGTTTTAAAATGT